>Ga0302122_10000279_pt1 | contig 30262 bp, 20 predicted proteins | sample CB21_SCM_MG_FD_203115 | JGI IMG/M metagenome (GOLD analysis project Ga0302122, IMG submission 203115) | Marine microbial communities from Western Arctic Ocean, Canada - CB21_SCM | ecosystem: Environmental > Aquatic > Marine > Oceanic | place: Canada: Western Arctic Ocean | collected 2017-09-28 | reverse complement strand
CGCGTCGACCCGGCGACGGGCCTCATGAGCGCCGCGGACTTCGCCGAGACGCTCGGGACCTCGCGTTCCATCACGGTGCGCGTCAAGTGCCCCCTCGACGACTCGAACGCCGCCTGGTCCTTGTTGGGGCAGGAGGTCGCGGTCGAGGTCGACTGCATGGCGACGGTCAAGGAGGTCAAGGCCCTGTTGAAAGCCCAGCTGGGCATGCCCGAGAACAAGCAGCAGCTCAAGCACGCGCGGCTGGGCTTCCTCAAGGACGCCCTCTCCCTGGCGCACTTCAACATCGCGTCGGGCGCGCTCTTAGATCTCGTCGTGCGGGCGCGTGGGCGGCGCTGAGTGCTGCGTGCGGCTAAGGTCACCGGTCTTTTAAAATTGCGCGGCGGCGGCGGCGTTTTTTCGACGCGATCAGTTGGCCTCGAGATTGAATGCAGTGCGGGTTTTCACTTTTTTTTGAATTTTGGGCTGCTCTCCGCCCGCAGTTACACTGCAAAGCCACAGTGGGACGCCAAACTCCGCCGCAACGCTCCCTCATTGAGAACCAGCAGATCCTACGACGCGCAGCGACCTCGCCGCGCTCGCACGCCAGTTAAAGCGCGAAACTCTACACCACAATGGTTGCGTGTGGCTCCCAGACCAGCCGCGGCTCTTCGAGCCAGAAGCTCAGCGACAAGAAGCTGAGGACGATGGAGGCGCGCGTGCTCGAGGAGAAGCTCGTGACGCTGCGGTGCGCGGTCTTCGAGCCCGATGGCAAGGACAAGAACGTGTGCGCGCCGCTGGCGCCCTTCATGAAGTACGACCGCAACGGCCTCAACTGCACCATCGACTTCTACTCCAAGCTCCCGGCCGACGCCAAGTTGTGGGCCTTTGAGCGCGTCAAGGAGAACATGGAGGAGCTCTATGACGAGGCGGGCTACGGCTGGGACGACACCGACAAATTTAATGAACTCAGCGAGGACGGCACGCGCTTCCTCGTAGCTAGAAATGCTGAGGGCGAGAAGGTCGCCTTCGCCCATTTTAGATTTACGGTCCAAGGCGATGTGGTCGACCAGATGCGCGGCGACTGCGTCCTGATGGTGCACGATTTGCACGTGGTGGAAGCGTGCCAGCGCAAGGGCCTGGGCCGCCACATGATGACGCTCATGGAGATGGTCGCCCGCAAGACGAACATGGCCCGCCTGTCGTTGATGGTCATGACCCCTGATGAAAACACCAAGGCTTTCCTCTCAAAGCTCAAGAAGGGCGCCTTCGCGCCGGACGAGTCCATGGTGGACATCTGCGGCTTCGACCCCGACCTCGAGGGGTTTGATGTTATTTCATTGGCGCTGGCGCCGCCGCTTCCCAAGGTGGCCCCGGTCGAGGAGGCGGCGGTCGACGAGGCGACCGAGCTCGAGGCGGCCACGCAGCTGGTGATGGAGAAGGTGACGCAGGCCTTCGCGCAGAAGCACGGCGCGGCGGCGGTGTCGTTGACGCCCACAACCCGAAACGCATCACCACCGCCCGATCCCGCGCAGGCCGCGACCCGACCAAGGAGGAGAAGGCCGCCATGGCCGACGTCGCCGAGGCTAAACTGACCGGGCGCACGAACGGCTCCCAGACGGGCAAGGAGCGCCGCTCAGCGCACCGCGTGGCGCGCGAGAAGGCGACGGCTGCCTTCGAGAAGGCCGAGGGGCGCAAGCCGACGGCCGCGGAGCTCGACGAGGTCCTCGCCGTCGTAGCACCCGAGGCCATCGAGACGCCGTCCAAGGCCCCGCCGACGGAGCAGGTGTCGCCGACGTGCGTGGCGGGCGTGACCGTGTAGAGCGGGCCACATTAAGTCTTCTTACTACTAATCGTGTCACACAGCAATGGCACGTCGGTGGCGTCGAGGTGGCGTCGCAGTCACCAACGTCCATCACGTTCACCAACGTCCTCACCACCAACGCCATCGCCGCGACCGTCGCACCTAGTGCGCCAGCTCCAGGAGCACGACACCGGCGACAATGACCGAGAGAGCCCCTGCCTTCTGCAACGTCAACGCCTCGCCGAAGAGCACGGATCCGATCAGAGCCGTCAGGGCGCACCCGACGCCCGACCAGATGGCGTAGGCCTTACCCAGGGGCATCGTCCGCAGTACTATCGGAAATACAGAGAAGCAGGACGCGTAGCCAATAAATGTGCCGCAGTGCCACAGCGGTTTTGTAGCAGCAAGCTTCATCGACGTCGTCGCGAACACCTCCAAAGCGATCGTTAGCGCGAGCAGTGCGGGTCCGCCGGCGCCGGCGCCTACTGGAGCCGCTTGGAGCGCTCCGCCGCGATTCACACGGCGCGCTGCTTGCGCCACATCAATGCGCGCGTATGGTTTTGCCACCCGTGGCGTGCGCCAGGGCACGAGTGCGGCAGTGGTGCGGAGTAGCACGACCAAGCGTAGGACTCGCATGACGAGTAGCAGTAGTGATCAGCAGTGTCTGAGTGTAGGGCTGAGTCGCGGTGGCCTTGTGCTGCGCTACCAGACACAACAGTGATGTTGCCTACTGCTGGCATTAACCCGCACGAACCCGTATAGCGCTTTGGACGCTGCTGTGAGACGCATTGCTGCGACCACAACCTGCGGTGGTGGCGCATCGCTGCGTGCCAACTCAATAATGTCCTCCTGCGCTGGAGATCTACTATGCGTGCTGACCTATGGGGATGGTAAAGGGGACCAGGGGTTTGCCATAGCAATAAACTATTCGTTACTTTTCACTACGAGTGCTCTCTTTATTTTTGGTGGCCGGCCAAAACGGCACACGGTACTATTGCTGTTCTTCCTGTCGTTTCAGCTGGGGCCCTGTTACGTCATCGGCTGTTCCGGCGTCAGTATTGTGTGGACTGCGTGCGTGGGAGGCGCGGCGTTGGACCAACACGACGGCCTTAAACTCTCCGCATTCCGTATTGTATACGCCGCAGCGACCGCAGCGCTGATATACTACGCGCTCGTGGCCGAGGCCATCACGGACGTAGCGCACGTCTGCGCCATTACGATGGGATTCATCGCGGTCCAAGCGGACGAGGCCCTCATGCGCCGGCTCGAGCGCGACGCCGACTACGAGGTGCTACCACCTGGCACGCTGCGAGCCCGAATGTTGTGATTGTTGTCCAGTAATGTGTTTATTTCCCTACTGCAGCCCCATCATATGCATGAGCACGGCCTCAAGATTTTCCCTCGGTCATCGATAGCCTGTTGCCCCCGCCTTGCACCGTACATGCTTTTTTTTGCGCACGGGTTTCGCGCACGAGCTAGCTCGAGCTGCTTTGAGTGGTGTTGTTGCACGGCAGGCGTAGATTTGCAAGACATTGGCGTCTAAAATGATGCCTGCGTGACACGGAATTCACGACGCATTCGACGCGTGCGCTCCGCTGCTCAAAATGCGCCGCTGGTGCACCCTCCTCACCTGCGCCGCAGCCCTCATGCATCCGCAGCCCAAAGCACCGGCACCGCTCAAAGCACCGGCACCGCTCAAAGCCGCGGACCCGCTCAAAACAGCAGACCCGCTTTCGCCCGACGAGCTGACGAAGCTCCGCTTCGAGGCGGCCGCGACGGACCCGCTCGCGCGCTTGCGTCTGGCCATCATCACGCACGCGCAAGTCTACAACTCGACGGACGTGGACGAGGACTTCGTGGTGCCCGAGACGTGGCCCCAACCGCTGCGGGGCCTCGAGCTCGGCGCCGCCGTTGCTTCATTAAGGCGCCTGGAGGCCAGCGCGGCGGCGGACCGCCGGCGGCACAAGTCGCGCACGCACAAGTACTCGGGCGAGGAACTGCGGCGGGACGCGTCGTCGCCGCGGCCGTCGCGGACGGGCTGGGGCCGCAAGCTCACGCAGGCCGGCTTCGACTGGGCGCCGCGCTACGTCAACGGGAAGCACTTCGCGCAGATCATCAAGGCGTTGAAGGCGTACGAGGACGAGCACGCCGACCTGCTATTACCGCGGAGTTTCCGCGTGCCGGCGCGGGAGCCGTACCCCGCCGCCCTGGCGGGCGTGGACCTGGACCGGGCGGTCTACGATCTAAGCTTCTACCGCACGTTTCTGGCCGGCCGGCCGGAGCGCCAGCAGATCCTGCGGGAGCTGGGCTTCTGCTGGGGGCGGCTCCAGCCGGAGTTCAATTTAGTTATTGAGGCCCTGATCACCTTCCGCGAGTGGGAGGGCCACTTGCTGGTGCCGGCCGCCTTCGAGGTGCCGCGGGACGACGCGCGGTGGCCCGCCTCGACGCGGGGCATGCCCCTGGGGCGGCGCGTGCGGCAGATCCGGCGGCGCAACGACTACCTGGGCAACGACGCGGCGCGGTGGCGGAGCCTGGACGAGCTCGGCTTCTGCTGGGAGCCCAAAAAAACGAAGCGGAGCGTGGCCGCCCGGGCCCTCCGCCGCTACGAGGAGCTCCAGCTCAATCCGGCGGCGCCCCTCGCGGACTACGCGGAGCTCCTCACGAAGCGCGAGGTCGACTGGACCCTGGCGGCGGTGCCGCGGACCTTCGTCATCGCGGAGGACGACCTGCGCTACCCGCGCGAGTGCCGCGGCCTCGCCCTGGGCGCGCGCGTCGCCGCGTACCGGCGGCCCCTCGCGAAGTCGCGGGCGGGCGCCTTCGAGGCCTTCTTTGTGGAATTGGAGCGGTACGTGGCCGAGGGCGGCAGCGCGGACGTGCCGCAGCGCTTCGTGACCGAGGCGGGCTACCCACTGGGCACGCGCGTCGCCCAGGTGCGGAGCCGCGGCCAGTACTTGGGGGGGCGCGGCACCCGACGGTTCTTGGACCGGCGGCGGCGCCTGAACCAGCTCGGCTTCGTCTGGGGTAAGGAACATTAACAGTTACCCTTGCGTACGGCGTCCTGGAGCCGCCGCTCGGAGAACTCGACGCCGAAAAACCCGGGGTAGATGCGCTCGAGCATGCCGGGGCCGAAGAGGTACTGCGCGGCCTCGCACGTCGGGTTCTCGCGCCGGACGCGCTTTGATATAACCTCTTGCAATTCCGCGTCCGAGGCGTTCCGGGCGAAGTAGGCGTTGAAGCGCCCCTTGGACGCGTTCGCGCCCTCAGGGTAGATCTTGGCGTCGAGCGCCGCCGGGCCGTACCGGGCCGCGTCCGCGGGGCCGTCCAGCTTCACGACGTTGCCGAGGCGGCAGCCCGCGCTCGTGACCCAGCGCTCCCAGTCCGTGGCCCAGCCCGCGCCCGCGACGCCCGGGACGGCGCCCAGGTCCTTGAGTACCTGCGTGTGTATCACGACCGGTGAGGCACGACGGCGTGCGGGTGGGGACACGACCCCCTTTTCCTCACCGGGGGCATCGTCGAGGACCGCGGCGATGGCGGGCGGGTGGGGACAAGATCGCCGCGCGTTGTCGCGCACATTGAAACTAGTACGCCGCAAGCGAACGAGGCTCCGCCGCAGCAGCGCGGCCACGAAGAGCTCCTCGCTCGAGACGCCCGGCCAGAACGCCGGCTTCGCCCGCCGCCAGACCTTGGCCTCGCCCGACGTCCGCAGGCGTGCGAGTGTATCGTCCGCATACCCGGGGAACATGAGGTCCGAGCCGGCCATCATGCGGAACCAGTGGTCCGCGGGGCACGCGTCCCATCTCCTGAGGTGGCTCCCGTCGAGGCGGAGGTCGGAGGCCTCCGGGGCGACCTGTGTGTGACTATGAGCACGCCGTCGCCCCTTCGATCGACGCCGAGCCCCGCCGCGTCCGTCGCCAGGGCGTCGAGCAGGGGCTGCACCGCGTCCGCCGACCCAAACCACGTCATCTCGAACCAGGCCCAGACCGCGTCCCGTTCCTCGATACAGCGCTCCAGGAACGCCTTCAGCGATGCATCGTCCCGGAAGGTCAACCTGGCGTCGAAGCGGATCTTCACGAGCAGGTCCATTGGGCCGTGGCGCCGCTCGAAGTGGTCGAGCTGCCGGAGTATTAAGGCGTGCTTGTACCACTGCCGTAACCAGAAAGGCAGCCGCTTCTGCGCCGCCTGCTCCCCCTGACTCAATTCGCGCACGTGCACGTTGGTGATGCGGCGGAGCTTCGCGGCGTCGTACGGGGGCTCGGTCGTGATCAGGACCGGCGTGGGCCTGGCTAAGACCCGCGCCAGGGCTTGCGCCAACTCGATGATTGTCCGGAGGCCCTGGGCGGAGTCCCTATACATGGCAGGCACGAGGATGGCCGCGCGGCAGTCCACACCTACGACGCAGTGTTTGCGCGGCGGTCGCTGCGCCGGCCGGGCTCTGTGGTCCAACGACTCCAGCACCTCGGGCCAGAATTTGGCGGTGCGCCAGTCTCTCGCGCTTGCTGCGCTGAGCAGCAGTGCGATGGTGTGGCGCATGCTGGGCAGCCTCTAATGGGTAGTGTCTGGTCGCATTGATGGTGTCCGCTTTGTAGCGCTGCCGGAGCAGGCCGCAGAAGGTCGTGGTCACGAATTAAGGCGCTGCAGACTTGACTACTACCAGCACTCGACCATGCAGCCATCGATGCGGTTCGGATTCGGGTTCGGGTTCGGGTTCGCGTTCGAAATCTTACTTTAAAACTTGTCTGTTGGGACCGGAGAGTCCTCCAGGAGGCCAAGGAGGCCTCCAGAAGAGCTGGCAAGGCGTCATACAAATCGATTGACTTGAGTTTGATGCCTCAGAGCCGCGCACGTCACCTCTTCTAGGAGCGCACGCTGTAGACCGGCAGCAGTCGTCCAGGTGCCTCTTCTGGTGCAGGCCACCCGTGCAGATAGCAAGTTGCACTCGCGCTTGCGAAACCCACAGCGAAAGACCCCAAACACCTTGCTTGGAGCATCTATGGACTGAGCCGCTGCGCAAAGACAGCGCCCGCCGCACTCCTCGCATCGAGCGTCAACCTAAACGCCACGTGACCATGCAGCTCGCCCTCGCCCTCCTCATCCTGCCGGCCGCCACGCTGCGGCCCACCGCGTCGCGGCCCACTTCCTTCTTGAGGGTGGACTCGGTCACCTACCCCCAGCGCGAGGAGTGCGACGTGGTCCTGGACGGCGTGGGGTGCCTCCTGAGCGAGATCGGCCACACCTACCAGAGCCTCGTGAAGGAGCACTACCTCCCGATGGCTTTTTTCCAAGCCGCCGTGCTCGCGGCCGGCGCCGACATCGGCACCCAGACGCTGGAGCAGGTCCAATTCATAGATTGGAGCCACGTCACCGCCATGTCCACCGTCGCGTCGACCATGAGCGGCGGCGCGAACGCCGTCTGGCTACGGCAGCTTGAGGACAAATTCCCCGGCCGCGCGACGGACGCCATCGTGAAGAAGACGCTGATCCACGCCGTCATCCTCGCGTCCATCATCAACTCAGCCTACCTGGCGGGCGTGCCGGCCCTTACGGATATATATTCGACGGGGCTCCCCGTGACGGAGGGCGTCGCGGGATGGGATTTGCCCGAATTTTGGACCCTGACGAAGCTCGAGGTCTGCATGTTCATCCCCTACAACACATTGGCCTTCTCTTTCGTGCCGCCGCAGATTCGCCCTCTTACTCACGCGATGGTGAGCGCTACTTTTAACGTCGCGGTGTCCGCAGTGACCCTCGGATACTTCGACGCCTGGGTCGATCACGCGATGCACCTTGTCCAATAGCCACTGGCATAGCGCACGGAACTGCGCACAGAAAACTAGGAAGAATAAGTTGAGAATGTAGTAGATAGATGGACGCTATCGAGGAGCAAGACGGCCGGCGGCCGCCCTAGGGGCTGGGGACCGGACCTCTAGGTAAAACTCAAAATGCCCGTAGTGTGCTCGTCAGAGAGTCAGTCAGAAGCTATGTCCGCCGCCACGTGTTTCGCCACTTGACAATGACACGCGGCCGCTTTCTGACAGTGGCCAAGGCACGGGCGCCGCGGACAAGGCGGCTTTGGAATTGTGAAAAAAGCGCCGACAATAATAATAATTAGACCCCTCCGAGGAGCCTCAGTAGACGGGCCAAAAACGCATTTCCCTCCAAAAAAGATTACCCGACTGCTACAGGTCCTCCAGCGCCTGCCGCTCCATGGGGTCCAGGTGGTTCAGCAATAAACGCGGCAGCTGGCCGCCGCGCGTCGCGTCGCGGATGTGCGCCTTCAGGCGCCGCGCCAGGTCCGCGAGCGTCGCCCGCCGCCGGTCGGCGTCGGCGTACTTGGCCTTCAGCCCCGGGAGCTTGGCCTTGGTCTGGGACCACTGGTGCTCCACTTCGTTCACCTCGGCGTGCTTGTGGTCTAGGTCCGCCTTCAACCTTTCCAGGTGCTCCTCCAAGAGCTCCATGTGCTCTGAGAGGTTCGCCTTCTCGTGGCCCAGGGTCACGCAGCGCACGCGCAGCGTGTCGAGGCGCGCGTCGGCGAGCTTGAGCTGCGCCCCGGCGCAGGCGTCCACGGCCCCCGCGGCCTCCGCGACGCACCGCGCCTGCAGCCGGCCGACGTCGTCCGCGCGCGCGGCCGCCCGGGCCACGGCCCCGTCCAGTTTTTCTCGCAATCGCGCGTCGACGCGCTCCTGCCCCCGCACCACGGACTCGACCTTCTGGTCCAGCTCGTGTAACAAGCTCTCGGCCGCGACCTTCTTGCTCTCGATGGAATTCATGCGCAGGGCCACGGCCTCCCGCGCGCCGTCGGCGTCGCGCGTCGCCGCGGCCGTCGCGTCCGCGAGGCGCTCCGCGTCCCGCGCCGCCGCCGCGCGGTGCTTGGCCCCGTCGTCCAAAAGCTTGGTCCGCTCGACCGCGAGCGCGTCCAGGCACGCGCGGCCCCGCCCCGCGACGGCCGCGGGCGCGCTGGTCGAGACGGCCCGCCCCAGGGCGGCGCCGGCCGTCGGCTCCGCCTCGACGCAGTCCGCCAGCGCCGGGCCGAGCCGGCCGCGGTACGCTTGGACCCACAGCTCCGCCCGGCGCGAGGTCGGCGCGCCCTCGTCGTCGTCGGCGGCGTCGACGGCGCGGTCCGCCTGGGCCGCCAAGGCCGCCAGGGCGTCGGCGGCGAGCTTCTCGGACCGCTCCGCGGCTTTCTGCAGGGCCCGTTCGACGCACGCGTGCGACGCCGCGCGCATCGTCGCGCGCAGCGCCGGCATGGGCGCGGCCGGCGCCTTGCGCGCCGCCTTGGGCGGCGGCGCGTGCGTCTGCGTGCGCTCCCCGAACGCCGCGAGCACGGCGTCGCCCCTGAGGGCCGCCTCCAATAGGGAGCCCCGCAGGCCCGCGCGCTCCGCTTCCTCAATGGCCGCCGCGTGCGCGGCCGTCGCCTCGGCCAGGGCCGCCGCGTGCAGCTCCTTGACGGCAGCCGTCCAGGCGTCGACGACGGAGGCCCGGTCCGCGTCGGCCAGGCCGGCGCACAGCACCTCGAGCTCGCGGCGGAGCATGCTGCCCGTCGGGGCCCGTCCTAGACATGGTTTCGGTCTCGCGGCGTCGGCCGCCCTTTCGAGGACGTGAGTGAACGTGGCCTCGCGCCGGGCGAACATGGACGTCAACAGCAGCCGCGCGTTGTTTCTCTTGGACTCGGCCTCGCCGAAGCCCTTCTCCGACGCCAGCACGTTTTTTTCGAGGCACCGCTGCGCCGTGCCCTCCCCTTCCTCCGCGAAGCACCACAGGAGCATGGGCATGGCCTCCCGTAGCCCCTCGCGCTCCGTGTCCAGGGACGCGTCCGCGTCGCCGTGGTACCGCGCCGCCTGGAGCGCATTCCCGAGGCAGCTCCACGGCGCGAGTTGCCGCGCCGCGTCGCCCTCGGCGCCGTAGGCCACGACGGAAGCCGCGAGCAGCAAGCAGCACAGCGCGTCGGCGTTGGCCTCGTCGGTCCAGCCCGCGAGCTCGACGTACGTCGAGCGGCAGTTGCGTTGTGTTGAGAGCGGCCGCGCGTGCGCCCAGGCCACTATATTATCATCGGTGGGCGGCGCTCCCAGGCCGGCGCGTAGTGGCGTATTGCCGAGCCCCAGCGCGACGGCGGCGTGGCCCGCGTCGCCTTGGAGGAGCGCCGCGCCGTCGGCGTGGAGGCCGAGCTTGCCCTGTTTCCGTTCCAATAGGCGGACCCACTGGCCGCTGCCTTCAAAGTAGGCGGCCATCGGATGGCTGGATTTCAAATGTGCTGCTCGTCTAGCGACACCACACCTCGCGCCGTCGCCCAGTGGTTCAGTTAACGCGTCCAGCGAGCAGAGGCCGTTGCCAGCAGTTCTGCTTGCTCCCGCGCAGGCTAAACCGCGCCGGTGCAAAAAACGCAATCGAGTTGCAAAACGGGTTTCACCACAATTAATTGCCCGACGCGGAGCTGGGACGCGTTAGCATAGCCAGCGAGCGTGGGTCTTGGCCATTTAACAATTTTGTAGCGCATCGCTATGCGACGCGACATCGAGAGCGATGCACGTCGAACTGAAAGGAAACCTTGGCCTTTCCATTGACTCTCGTTCTAGAGCCGGCCGCGGGTGCCGCCCTGCGTTGCGTAGTCCTAAAGCAGAACTCAAGTGGACTTGAGCAGCGCCCAAGCCGCGGGCGAGCTCGAGATGCTCTCGCCGCCCACGACGCCATCGGCGCGTGACCGCGCGCGAAGGGCGATGGCAGCCCGCACCTGCAAACGCGTAATCATAACCGTCGCCGCCACAATAATCGCCGTACGCTGTGTGTTACATGTACGCTCCGGGTCGGCGCCACCAAAACCGACGGTCCGGGGACTCCGGGCGCCGGCGCCGGTATGGGCGGGAGCCCCTGCGGCCTCAAGGAACGATCCACGCTGGGCGCCGTCCTGTCGGAGTGGGCCGACATCTACGACGCGACGCCCCCCGAGGACTCGCTGCTCCTCGCGCACTACACGTCGACGCCGCCGGACGAAACACCAGTCAAGCTGCGGCAATTCATAGAGCACGACGCCGGATCGGCGTTCCAGCGTTGGGCGCGGCGCCGGGGAAGAGGAGATTAATCTATCGTATCGCTAGCCAGGAGGCTCACCCCTTACTCTTCGGGTTCGGGTTAATTACGGCGCGCGCCCCCCTTGCGGGTTTTGTTCACGCCAAAAAACACGCACCAAGCACGTGACTCGCTGTACGCAAGCTGCAATTGCTCCGTGACTTGCAATTCAGGCGCTCCGAGTACCGCATAACTCGGATAGATCGCCTGCCAACGCGCAATAAGACGCCGCGTAAAACTCTGCTTCAGAGAGCAGCCACTGTCTTAAAACACCTTACTGCCGCGCACGCGCTATATTTGCCGACGCGCAATAGCGTTGCAACAACCAACACGTTAGTCGATACAGACCAGACTGTCGCTTAAGCAGCACACGCAACGATGCTCGCCCGCCGTTTAGCCCTCGGCGCCGCGGCGGCCACGTCGCTCTTCAACGAGCGCGTCCAGGCGCTCTCCGCCAAGGCGAAGGCCGTGCCGCCCGTCGCGCCGCGCCGGCCCAAGGACATCCAGTTCGGCAAAGTGAATGGCGAGGACCGGGGCCCGAACCCCATGGATCCTCCTAAAATAAGACAGGACCCCTACTTCTGGCTGCGGGACGACACGCGCAAGGACAAAGAAATACTGGCTCATTTAGACGCGGAGAACGCCTACTCGCAAGCGCAGACGGCGCACCTCGCGCCCTTCCGCGAGGCCCTGTACGAGGAGATGCTGAGCCACGTCAAGGAGGACGACGACACCGTACCGTATAAAGACGGGGCGTTCGTGTACTGGTCGCGCACGGTCAAAGGGTTGAGCTACCGCCAGTACTTGAGGAAGAAAGTAGGGTCTGAGGAAGAGACGATTTATTTAGATGTGAACGAGGTCTCCAAATCGCTACCGAACCCGAAGCAGTGCGTCGTGAACGGCGTCGAAGTAAGCCCGGAGGGCAGCAAGATCGCCTACGCCGTCGACGGCACGGGCTACGAGACCTACGACATCGTGGTCAAGCACCTCGACGGTTCTTCACCGAACGAGACCATCACCAAAACCATGGGCGGCGTCGCCTGGCAGGACGAAACAACTTTTTACTACGTCGTGGAGGACAAGAGCCACCGGCCCTACCAGGTCTGGCGCCACGTGCTCGGCGAGGCCCAGGAGAAAGACGTGTTAGTGTACGAGGAGCTCGACGACCTCTTCAACGTGGGCTGCTGGCGCTCCCTAGATGGCTCGCTCATTTTCATCGAGGCCGAGTCCAAGGAGACGACGGAGCTGCGCTTCGTGCCCGTCGAGGACACGACTCCGGTCCTCGTGCGCAAGCGCGAAGCGGGCGTCCGCTACGACGTCGCCAGCCACGCGCCCTCCTCCTCACTCATTATCACGTCGAACGTCGGCGGGCTGCGCAACCGGGCTTTGTTCACGGCGCCCACGGCGGCGCCGGCGGATTGGACGCCGCTCATGGACGGGGAGGGCGCCGCGGTCCTCCCGCACGACGAGGGCCGCTCTTTAGATAACCCACGAGCGTTCAAGGACTACGTGGTCGTCACTGGTAGAGAAGATGGCTTCACGCAGATCTGGGTCGCGCCGCTTAAGGCCGCGCCGGAAGCGTGCGCGGCTCCGGTCGCGGCGCAAGCTGAGCGCCTCAAGTTCGAGGCCGACGCCTTTACGGCGCGCCTGGGTGCGAACGCGGAGTTCGACCTTGGTGGCCAGCTGCGTGTCACCTACTCGTCGACCGTCGCCCCGGGTTCGACCATGAACTACGATTTGGCCCAGAAGACCTACGAGACGTTGAAGGTCACGCCCGTGCCGAACTACGTCGCCACGCTGTATGACACGGAGCGCATCGAGGTGCCTGCCAGAGATGGCGTGAAGATACCCGTTACGCTTTTCTGGAAGAAGGACCAGCGGACGCCGGGGACGCCCATGCCGACGCACCTGTACGGCTACGGCTCGTACGGCATGTCCATGGACCCCTCCTTCTCCGCATCTAGACTAGCACTGGTCGACCGCGGCATCTGCTACGCCATCGCCCACGTGCGCGGCGGCGGCGAGATGGGCCACCACGAGTGGTACGAAAAACAAGGCAAGTACCTCGCGAAGAAGAACACGTTCCATGATTTCGTGGACTGTGCGCAGTATCTGAAGGACCAGGGCATCTCGTCTGCCATGTCCTGCGAGGGGCGGAGCGCGGGCGGGTTATTGGTGGGCAACGCGGTGAACTTGGCGCCAGAAGCCTTCAACGCGTGTATTGCCGGCGTCCCATTCGTGGACCTCATGACCACGATGTGCGACCCCTCCATTCCCCTGACCACGGAGGAGTGGGAGGAGTGGGGCAACCCGAACGAAGAGAAGTACCACGAGTACATGCTGTCGTACTCGCCCATCGACAACGTGATCAGTGGCCAAAAATACCCTCAGATGCTCCTAGTCTCGGGCCTGAACGACCCGCGCGTGGCCTACTGGGAGCCCGCGAAGTGGGCGCAGGTCCTGCGCCACGAGGCGGCCAACGGCGACGAGACGCTCGTCAAGATGGACATGACCGCGGGCCACTTCTCGGCCGCCGACCGCTACCGCTACTTCCGCGAGCTCGCGTTCGACTACGCGTGGCTGCTCGACGTGTTCGGCAAGGCTGAGTAGTTGTGCTAAGTTTCTAATAAGACGTAACTTATACACGAGACCGCCACCACCTAGGAGCCGATCTGCACCTAGGAGCCGATCTGCAGCCCGTAGCCGAACTTGAACGAGTCCCGCGGCTTGCCCTGCTCCGCGGCCCACCCCAGCGTCATTTCGGCCGAGAAGAGCAGTTTGGCCGCCGGCGAGAGCACGGCCTCGACGCACGACTGCATGCGCCCCGTGCCGTCGATGGCCAGGTTCACGCGCGACTGTTTGAGGGCGAACTCCGCGCCCGCGCTATACGTCGCGTCGCCCGTCGCCGGTGCAATATTTAACTCGGTGCCCAGGGTGACGCGGTTCGGGCTCACTTTCCGCGCGTAGCCCAGGGCGAGCTGGCCGGGCTGCGCGGGCGCCATCGTCCACGACGCGACGCCCGACCACTTGTCGCCCGTCCATTTGAGGGCCGACGTGAAGTTGGCGGCGGGTTGCGCGGCCTGCAGCACGCCCTCGCCACCTAAAGCTAACCGTTTCGTGATGGCCTGGACGTAGGAGCACCCTAAATGTGTCCCCTGCACGCCGTGGATGTTCCGCGCCAGCTTGAGCTGGGTCGAGGACGTCGTGCCCGCGAAGTCCAGGTCGCAGATGCCCACGAAGGACTGGGGGTCGTTGGGCAGGTTAAAGATCAATTTGCCCTGCACGGGGCCCGCGACGGCGCCGTAGAACTGGCCCTCGACCGTGCCGTACTGGTCTACTGACGCAATACAAACCCGCTCGTTGTCGCCGAGCGTCGCGCCGAACTTGTAGTGCTGGTTCGCGCTCGGGTAGTGGGAGCCGCCCAGCCAGAAGTTGTGGTTCACGGCAAAGGTGGGAGTCAGCGGCTTGCTCACGTCGAATTTGGCGCCTTCAAAGGTGTGGCACGCCACCACCCTTCTCACATCGTCGTGGAGCCGCTCGAACTGGCCCGGGTTCTTCGGCGGTGCAGCGCTGGTTTCGTCCTCAGCGGCGGGAGGGAGCTCCAGGCAGCGCGAGGCTTTCGCGCCCATGGCTAGCTATGCGCTCGCCGCGCCGCGTAACAGGGCTTGACGCGCTAGGAGATATGCGGTCGATGAATGCCGAGCGATATGAGGCACGGCAGCGGTGTTTGCCGGTCGCTGGCGAAGCAGTTTTGCCAGGTTCGCACGGGTTTTTTGCGAAGGCAATCGGTTCGCAAAAAGCACGCGCCGCAGTTTCGCACCACTGCAGCAGCCTCGTGGAAGTCATTCGGCTGGTAGAAGCCCCAAGAGGTCGCCTGCACGGCCTTGCGCGACGTCTTGGTAAAGTGCTCTCCGCAGCGTAACGAGAGCGTCCGCAGCCGCAGCGAGGAAAAACACTTCGCACCGACGTAACCTGTGACTCAAAGCGCACGGGCACGAGGCAAACATGTCGAACCTCGCCCTGCTCCCGCCCACGGCGCACTGCGCCGTGGCTGACCGCGTCGAGCCCTACGGTCTGGTCGCGGGCCCGCCGCACGGTGCCTGCCGGGCGCTCGCCCTGGACGCGCGCGGCCGCCACGTCGCCGCGGGCTACGATCGGGGCGCGTTGTTCGTCTGGGACCTGAGCGTCCGGGACGCGGCGCCGGCGCGCGCGGCGGTCAGCGCGCATTTGGATGGCGTGCACGCCGTCGCGTGGCTCTCGCCGAGCCACCTCGCGACGAGCGGCGGCGACGGCGCCCTCACGGTGTGGCGCCTGGACGTGACGCGCGGCACGCTGCGCACGTCGGCGCGGGCGGCCTTCGCCTGCGCCTCGCTGGACGTGTATGAGCGATCGTTATTAGCCGTGGTCCCGGGGGCGCCGCCGCGCGTCTTTACCTGTCACCTGGACGAGGCCGACGACGCGAGCGACGGCGAGTTCGAGGCGGGCGACCGCGTCCAGGCGCGCTTCGAGGGCGGGCCCATCTACTACGTGGGAACTATTGAAAGTGTCAAACCGTACGCCGTGGCCTACGACGACGGCGACCACGAAACGAGTGTCGATGCGTCCCTGATCCGCAAATCGTGGCTACCGGACGCGCCGAAGCTCCCCGCACCGGACGGCGCGCCGCAAGCCTGTTCGACGACCCTAGAAGGTTTAGATGTCGGCGCGGTCTGCGACGCGGCCTGTTTCGTGGGAGACCGCGTCTTCGCGGCGAAGGGCGAGGAGTGCTGGTGCGGCGATTTACGACTGCGGCTGCACGGCAAGGTGGCTTCGGTAGCCTACGCGTCGAGGCACGTGGCCTGTGTCTGCGCGGACGGCGCCGTGCGCATTTTGAAGATCGATGCCGACCTGACCCTCCTCCACTCGCTGCGGAACCCCGTCGACAAGGTCAAGTTCTCGTGCCCCTCCTTCGGCGCGGGCGGCGAGCATCTGGTGGCGGCGGCCCACGCGGGGAGCCAGGTCCAGTTCTACGTGTGGGAGGTCCAGTCGGGCCACTGCCTGGCGCAGCCCTACGACGACGACAAGGCGAGCCAGGACCGGGGGCCCATCCGGGCGTTGTCCTGTTTCTCGGGCGGCGCCCTCATCTGCACGGCGGCGTCGAACGCGTTCCAGCACGCCGTGCGCGTCTGGGCGGCGCCCGACGGCTTTTCGTGGCGCGCCTACGCCCCGAACTTCGAGGAGGTGCACGAGAACGTCGCCTACGCGGAGCGCGAGGACGAGTTCGACCTCGTGGACGAGCCGCCCCGGCGGACGTACGTGCAGCCGGAACTACGCGTGGACGTCGGTTCGAGGCCGTCTCTCTTCGACGAGGCGTCGTCGTCGGACGACGAGCCGCAGCCGGTCACCTTCGACGAGCCCGCGGCGCCGGTGTCGGCGGCGCCGCTACCGTCGCCGCTCCGGGTGAAGCAGGCCTCGCCTCGGAAGCGGCCAGCGCCCCGGCGCTCGCCGTCGCCGTCGACCTCGCCGTCGCCGCCGACGCTCACGTTTGATCAGACGTGTGAAATGTGCCGCAGAGAAAGAGACGGCCGCGCGGGCCGCGTCGCTCACAGTGACTCGTGCCCCAGAGCCCAAGGCCGGAAGGGCAAGGGCCGCCCAAAGCAGCCGCAGACGGAGGCAAAAGCCCCCGCCCCGGTTGTCAAGGCTCTGCCGCCGCCGGTGGTCCTCCCTCCGGAGGTCGAGCTGGTCGTGTCTCCGGCACAGGCGCTCGCGGAGACGCGGCGCGCAGAAGCAGACGGTTGGCGCGTCGAGGGCTCGGAGTACTTGGGCCGCACGGTGCGCCGCACGATCCTCGACGCCGCCGGCCGGCCGGTCTCGTGCTCCGACGGCATGATTCGGGGCTGGCTCGACGCGGCGCGGTCGGACTACGTCGATGGCACCGGGACGCCTGCGGCGCTGTGGCACGTCTACCTGGCGACGGGCGCGCTCGCGGGCGACGAAGTGGATCTGGAGCTTTACGAAGTCGCGGACTCGATCGTGGAGCGACCCGTGGAGTTCAAATACGTCTATCCCCCCAAGCGGGCGGGCGGGAGCTGGTCGACGTGCGTCCACGTGAACAACCCCGGCGGAGGCACAACTGCGACGAGCGCCGGGAGCCACAAGATGCAGGCGGCGGCCGCGCGCACCGTCGACGCGCTGCTGCTGGCCAACAACAAGCGCGCCGTGAATTTCCCCGGAGAGGAGGAGGTGACTCGAGCGGTGTTCTCCGAAATCACGGCGACGGGCCGCACGAGCCCGCGCGGCGGCCAGAGGAAGACGCCGCGGCTCTCAGTCGTCACGCCGGCCCCGCCGGACACGCGCGGCGACGAAGCTCTCACGCGGCGCCTTGCCCGGAACGCGCCTTCGCCGCCGGACCACCGGGCAGAGACGACCTACGACGACGATTCGGGGGACGACTGGGCCGCCAAGCAGAAGAAGAAGGCTCCGAAGAAGGCGGCCTCGGTCAAGTCGCCCCCGAAGGCGAAACGGACGTGCTGCGGCGTGTGCGAGGGGTGCACCGCGGGGGACTGCGGCAAGTGCAAGTACTGCAAGGACAATTCGTCGCGCGGCGGCCCAAACACGCTGAGACGGCCGTGCGTGGCGCGCCACTGTCGCCAACTCCTCGGCGCCGCCGCGAGCGAGTCGACGGTTGTGCCGCCGCCGGCGCCGCCGTCGCCAGCTTCACCGGCGATCAAGAAGAAGGCGTCGCCTTTGGACCCGCGGAAGCGAGCGAAGACGCAGCCGTCGGTCGCGGAGGCCGCGCTGGCTCGGGCCGAGGCAGTCTGGGCCGGCTCGTCGACGCCGGCGGCACGCCCAGCGAGTCTGCCCGCGCCGGTGCAGGGCTCGGCGCTAAAGTCGGCACAGGCGTCAGCGTTGGCGTTATCTTCGGCCCGCGTCGGCCGGCCCGCGTCCCAAGCAGATATGGCCAAGGTCGCCGCGGCGGTCGCGCGCGCGCAACCGCCCGCGCCGTCGCCGCCGCCACCACCAACACCACCACCGACGCCGCCGCCGCCCGTGTACTTTGACGTCTACACGGCAGACGGCGGCACCAAGCTGTTCGGGCGTGTGGACTTGTCCGGAGCGGAAAAGCTCACCTTTGGCCGGGACGCGCCGCACGTCGACGTCCCGCTCGAGCACGCCTCCGCGTTGCGCCACCACGCGACGATAAGGTTTGAGGGGGACGTGGCGTACCTTGCAGATATGAAATCAAGTCACGGGACCTACGTCACGCCACCCGGCGGGACGGAGGAGCGGATCACGACGGCCCGGCTCCGCGACGGGAGCGTCGTTCGGTTCGGCGAGTCGACCCGCCGCTACGTCCTCAGGCGAAGCGAGCCGGGCGTGGCCTCGCCGCCGCGGAGCGCCGCCGCGACATCCAGCAGGCTGTTCGAGATCGCCGCGAAGCCGCCACCCTCGTCTTCGAGCGGCGAGAAACGCCAGCCGCCCATCCCGAAGAAAACGTCGCGCCGCAGCGGCGTCCGGCCCGAGTCGCTGGCGGCGTTGCCGCCGCCGTCACTCGCCGCGCCCCCCGCGGGCCGCGACTGGCCGGGAGAATCGTCTCGCGGCGGCGACCGGCGCGGCGGCGACCGGCGCGGCGACGACCGGCGCGGTGACGACCGGCGCGGTGACGACCGGCGCGGCGACTGGCACGGACAGGCGCCGCACCAGGATGGTCGCCGCGGGCCGCCGCCGGGCTCGAGCGCCGATTTTGGCGAGCGCCTGTCCGATCGCGCGGCGCGCTTTGGCCCTGAACCCGGCCCGCCTCGTTTCGAGGCACGCCTGGCTGACCGCGCGGCGCGATTTGGCCCACCGCCCGGCCCGCCTCGAAACGGCCTGTCGTCGCGCGGCCGCGGTGGGAGTTTCGCCGGAACTGTTACGGCGAGGCACTGTGATGATGTTCGACGTGACCAGGTCGATGGGTGGTCTGTCCCGCGGCCGGCACCGCCGCGCCGCAGCCGGTCGCGGTCGCGCGAGCGGCGCCGATAGAGGTTTCTATTAACTTTTGTTACTGTTATCACTTTACTACACAACTTGAACGCGCGCCTACAGAGGCAGGTGCTCCTTGAGGTACGCGATCGCCTCCGTCATCGCGAGCTTGATCGCCTCAGCCACGGCCGGGTCCGACGCCGCGCCGCGCGACGTCCACCCGTGGGACATACCCTGGAACGTCTTCTGCTTCGACCCAGCGGGGCAGGCCTTGACGAGTGAGCCCTCCGGCCCGTAGAGCGCAGGGTCGTCGCTGCCGGCGGGCATGAAGTAGTGCGGCGCCTGGACCTTGCCGGCGAGGGCCACGGGGTCGCCGCCGTGCGCCCCCACAATCTGGCACGACGGGTGGAAGATGACGCCACACTTAACGTCTGCGCGGGAAATGCGGTGAGTGGTATGTCGCGTCAATGACGGCGTCCGATTCCATGCCATCGCCGCGACGCTCGCTAGGTGAAGGCCTCACAACGGACGCTGGACATAGACCCGTTGTCATGGCAGACGTCTCGAAGCAGGGCCAGCCGCCCCAGCAGCAGCCGACGACGCCGAAGCTTGTTGCGCCCTCGGCCTTGGCGTACGCTAACAACGCACGCACCTGCTTCTCAATAGCTTCCCACTTCACAGTCGTAATCCAGCTCATGAACTCCTCGCCTTGCGTGGCGAGGTCGAAGGCGGGCGGGAGCCCGTCGCCGTCGGTGCCGCCCTGGTGGGCCGCAGCACCTTCGGCACGTAGGTGTGATAGCCCTGCTCGGCAAACGCGTCGGCTAAGGCCCTCGTGCGGCCGCTGTCCCATCCCCAGACATCCGGGAACAGGATAATGGCAGCCTTGGAGGCTGCACCAGTTCATAGAACTCCACACCACCGCTGGTAGACTTGGTGCCGTTGTTGGCAGGCTGGGCTGCGAGATAGGGTAGAGCGCTGGACGGACAGCAGGACATATTGTGAGACGAATGCTTGTTTTATGAGTGTTTTATGGGAGGCCAGGGAGATGTTCAACATTTTTCACTCTCCGAGCCCGGAACGCAGAACCACAGGTATGCTGCCGAGGGGGGGGAGCTTAGTTAAAGTTAGACCGACACCCTACCATCCGTCCGCGTTCTTGTTGTCGTCGCGTGGACTTGCGCGCGCGGAGGTCCCTTGCACACACAGGGTTATCACGAGCCCGACGATGATGGGCACCGAAGCAAAAGGTTCATAAATCCACCGATGGTTCTCCGTCCAGAGGAGGGCGGCACTGACCGCGGCGCCGAGCAACGCCGGGAGCGGCACAATCGCGCCGATAGGCGGACGCAACCACTTCCGCTCGTCCCAGCACTGGTAGAGGTACGGGGGAATTTTCTGCAAGTTTGCGGTCATCGGTGCTGTCCCCGTCGACAGCGGCGGGTCACTGGACAGGGCGTTTAATGCCCCGAGGCATGGCGCGAAGAATAGGGCCCACCACGGAGACCGCTTGTAGAGTGAGAACCCTAGGTCCCCGATGAGCATCAAGACCTGTGCGAAATCAAATCTGAGCTCGAGTAGCGTGACGATCGACCCACGCCATCGACGCGCCACGTTGTCCTGGTTGCTTTCCACACCTGTTAGGACCGTCGAGATTCCGGCGAGGTAGACGCCCGGACATTGCGTATTTCGCTTCAAGTACTGGCAGCCCCCGACGCCCAGGAGGTTGGCGAATATGACTCCGATGTATATTCCGTGAATGTTGCTCACGCCAGCTCTCTTGCGTAGGTCCTCGGGCGCGAGAGATAATCCGAAAAATACGATGTTGCCCGTGAGCTGACCGACGAACGCGCGATAACGCGCCACGCACAACACGTTGGCCCAGCCCGTGAAGAACGCGAGGCTCGAGGAGAACTTTGTAGACGGTCATGACCTAATCAAATATTCACCATCATGCAAAATGGCTTGCGTATGCTGTTTAACTCGACTTACAGATCACTTTTTTGGGCGCAGCGCAGTGCTCTGATAGTTTTTAGGCGACTCGAGATCGCTTATGGCAGAAAACCGTTACGTGCAGCTGTTAGCGAGGTTGCACTTCCTGCTTTTTTCTCGGCGTGGCATCGGACCCCCCTCCTCCGCGCGGCGGTCATGCGTAACGAGAGGATTAAGTCGTAAAAGCACAATTACACAGACGGACACGCGTCACCTTTTCTCGAGCTGCGCCAGGATGTCGTCGAGCTGGCCGCGGAGCCGCCCGGCCCCCGATTTGGACTGGCCGGCCTTCTTCTTGCGCCGCTCCAGCGCCTTGCGTTTGGCCGTGGCGGCGTCGTCGCGCCGCTGCTGGACTTCGGTGCGCTCCGCGTCGCGCGCCGCCCGGACTTTGCCGAACGGGTCGCGCTTGCGCCGCTTCTCCTTTTGCGGCGCGGGCTCCCCCTTCGCCGCGGCCTCCGCCCGGGCGCGCTTCGCCGGCTTGGTGAACTCGCGTTCGGTGCCGACGTCGCCGTCGCGCTTCCTTAGCTTCTCGTAGTCGCGAATAATCTTCGCGTTCTTATAGAATTCCTGCTGCTTCTTCTTCCGGCCCGGGTTGTGCGCCTTGCGCGTGAGGAAGTCGAAGTCCAGCTTCCCGCCCTTCGGGCCCGCCGGCATGGGGCGCTTGCTCGCCATGGCTTTTTAGATGTGCCGACTGCGCGCAGCGCTCGTCGTGGTGTGGTGCCGCAGCCAGTAGCGCTGCAGTGGTAACGCGACCTCGAGTCGAGGCGCCGCGCCGGCGGAAGCGATGCAAATGTGCTGTGCTGCCTGCAGGTCTTTGCGCTTGCGCGACGGCGTAACGATGGCTGTGTTTGCGTGCAGTGCTTCCGATCGAGGAGCACAGATTCGCACAAGCCGCGATTTCGGTGGCAGCGCGCGCTAGTCGGGGAAAACGAGCAAACACTTAACTGCTGTCGCCCGCAGCAGGCACGCATTTAATTGGCCTCCAGCGGCAAGAGGAGAGAGGCATTTTCGGCGAAATTGCTCAACGGTAAAGAAGAGTGCCAGACACGATGTGCAAGCCGGCACCTGCTGCGAACGGCACCGCTGCGGGCAGTGCAGCAAATAAGCAGTGCAGCATCTGCAAAAACACCTTCCCGAGCCGCACGGCCCTGTTCAAGCATTTGCGGAGCGGCGCCTGCGACGCGCGCCTCGCCCGGGCGCCGACCAAGGCGAACGCGACGCTGCAGCTCGGCTATCGCGGCGCATCAATGGAAGACGTCGAGCGCGCGTTGCAAGCGGCCATCGGCGTCGGCACGGTCCGAGGCCGGACCGGAGCGGCCTCCGCGACGCGGGGCCACCTGGCGTTGGCCGCGGGCGCGTCGTCCTGGGGCGACGTGTGCGCGTGTTGTCTGCCGCCGTGCGACGACGTCGAAAGATGGGTGGATGAAGCGAACGTTCGAGCGGGCGGTATCGTAGAAATACTGAGACGAGCACCGTTACTCCCGAACTTCAACGCGGACGCGTGCTCTTCGCAGCGCGTCGAGGTCCTCGTGCCGTCCAAATATATTAGTGACCTCCGGGCCTTCCGCGACGCCGCCACGGCCCTATTAATAGAAAAGCGCGGCGACCGCTCGGTCGCTCGGTCGTGGCACGCCTTCTGCGACGACGCGTTGCCCCCGAGCACGCGGCGCTGCACGCCCGGCGACCAGTCGTCGCAGCGCACGGTAAAGAAAGTGAACGTCAAAAAGTACGACGAGGACTGGGTCGTCGTCGCCTTGGAAGCGGACCGCTTCCTGCGGGGCATGGCGCGGCACGCCGTGAGTCTGGCAGTGTTCGCTCACAATGGAATTATTGCGGACGTCTCCTTGGCGGACGGGCCCGGCGTCGTGCGCCCCTGGGCCTCGGATATTTTGGAGTCGTTGGGCCCGTCGATCGACGCGAAAAGCGAGGGCCTGGCCTGCTGCAAGTACGCCGCATGCGAGCGCGTTTCCACGCTAGCCGTGGACGCCGTGCGCGCCGGCGCCGGCGCGGCTACTCTGTTGTTCCGGGACGCGTGTAGAACGCACGGCGCCTGTGACGCCGTGGAAGCGTCGTGGGCCGCCGCGGAGGCGTACTGGCGCGCGTTACGGCCCGTACCACAAACACTACCAGAGCCGCAGATACAAACGCCACTGGCACCCTACGGCGACGCGTTAACAGCGCTCCGCGCGCTCACGGAGAGGGGCTGGCCGACGTCCTCGCTCGCGCGCTCCAAGCTCCTCGTGCACACCGCCGGCAGCTCCTTTTCTGTCGGCGCCATGCCCACGACGCACCAGCCCGCCCGGAACGCCGAAGCCGATGTGGTGGCGGCGGTCTTCGCTTTAGAAAGAGCCTTGATCGCCACGCATTTCCCGGACCGAGCGCCCTCGACCATGTGCGCGGTTAACCGCGGAGCGCGCTTCCGGCCCCACCTCGACGCCGGCGCGGGCTTCGGCCAGCGCACGTCGCTCATTGTCGGTTTAGGCGACTATGCCGGCGGCGACCTGGTCGTGGAGCGCGTTTCCAAAGATATCCGCTATGCGCCTTTGGAATTCGACGGCTGGCGCGAGCGCCACTGGACCCGGCCCTTCGCGGGCGAGCGGTTTTCCCTGGTCTGGTTCACGCCGTTGGCGGTGGCCGCGCCGAACGCGCCGAAACCGCCGCCGCCGCCCTTCGTGTTAGCGGCGCCATCAGGGTTGGATCTGCCGCCTGTACCGACGCGACAAACCATCGAACTCATATCGCCAGGCTGCGTCGTCGTGCGCGGCTTTCTAGATGTCACGGCACAGCGCGACGTTGTGGCCGCCGTCGCCGCGCACGCGCCGGCGTTTGAGGCACGATTTTACGAGGGCGGCGGCGCGCTGAAGTGCCGGACCGTATGCCTAGGCAGCCACGACTGGGACCACGCGAAGAACGCGTACGCGTCGACGGCTTGCGCCGTGCCCGCGGTCCTTGCAGACTACGCGCGTCGCGCGCACGAAGCGGCCGCCGCGGCCGACGCGGACCTGCCAGCCTACGACGCGCCGGACGTCGTGCTGTGCAACTTCTACGACAAGGCGGGGCGCATGGGCCTGCACCGCGACGACGCCGAGTCATCGGAGGCGCTCGCGCGCGGGAGCCCCGTCGTGTCGCTGTCCTTCGGCGACGACGCCGTGTTCGCCATGGCGCCGTCGCGCGACGCCAAGCGGACACGCGTGACGCTGCGGTCCGGCGACGCGCTCGTGTTCGGCGGGCCGTCGCGCCTGATCTATCACGGCGTCGAGCGTGTGCGGTGTGGTACGGCGCCCGCCGCGCTAGGCATGCGCCCCGGACGCCTGAATTTGACGTTTCGGGCGACGGAGTGATGTGGTGTGTAATTTTGGTTTGTCTTGGTAGAGAATGTCCCCTTCATAAGCTAAACACAGACGTCTTAAAAGTAATCACCGCCCAAGCGGCGTCATCGACCCCAGCTCCCACGACGCCGGGGACGCGGCCGCCCACGTCTGGGCGCGCGCCAGGGGCCGGCGATCGGTCTGGCCCGACTCGTTCGTGGTGACCGTCGAGTCGTCCGCCGCCGCGACGACGGCAGCCGTGACGTCTGCTGCCGCGAAGGACACGGCCGGCGGGCGCGGGCGCGTTTGACCCGGCGGCGCGAGACCGTACGCGAGCAGCGTCGCCTCGACGTCCGGGTCCTCCAGGAGCATGGGCGTGCCCGGTGGCGGCGCGGCCACGGCGCGCTCCGGGTGCACCGGCCGCATAATTGTGGAAGATGCGGTGGACCCCTCGTCCGCCACGGCCTCGAGGGGCGCGAACTGCGCGGTCTGCGTGTACACGGTCGCCTGGGGCCCCACCGTCGCGCCGCCCTCGAGCTCCGAGTCCTCCTGGCCCCAGTCGACGGCGCCGTCAGGTCCCAGGTCCGACAGCGCCGACGGCTCCGTAAGAGCCGGCGCCGGCGCCCGGGCGGCGCTCCGGCGCAGGACCTCGATTTCGTCCTCGAAGCGCCGCTGCACGGCGTCCCGCTCCTCGTAGGCTTTTCTTGCTTCCGCCTCTTGCCGTTGTAAGGTTGTTCGCAACTCGAGTGTCCGGTCCTCGAGCTCCGCCTTTTCACGTCGGAGCCGCTCGGCCTCGTCGCGCGCGGCGCGCTCCCGCTCCGCGAGCGCCGTTTCTAGCCGCCGGATCTCGGCGGAATACGCCGCGCTCGAGTCGTCCGCCGCCACCGCGGGCGCCTCGCGCTCCGCCACGACCGCCTGCAGCCGCGCGGCCTCGCTCGACGTCGCTTCGCGTTCAGCCAGGGCGTCTTGGAGCCGCTGGGCCTCGTCCTGCAGGCGCTGGATCTCGGCGCCGTGCAGCGTGACCGACTCGTCTCGTAATGCCCGGTCGCGCTGCGCGAGCATTGACTCCAAGCGCGCGATCTCCGCCGCGTGGGCCACGGAGGAATCCTCGCCGAGGCGCGCGGTCTCCGCCAGCGCCGCCCGCAGCCGCTCGATCTCGGCCGAGGCCTTGGAGGCGTCCGTCTCCTGCAGGGACGACGTCAGGGCCGACGGCTCGAAGGGCTCGGCCTCCTCGATGGAGTCGAAGGGCCGCCCCTGCTCCAGCGAGGCCGTGAAGAGGGCCGAGGGCTCCGCGGAGACGGGCGCGAAGCGCGCGCGCGGTTTTCCTTCCTCGAAATCACTATCTTCGAACCGCAGGAGGCGACTCGGCGCCTCGTCGAGCGATTGGGTGAGCGCCGAGGGCTCGTCCGCGACCGGCCGCTGCTGCACGTCCACCGACGCAGTTAAAAGAGCGGACGGCTCTGCGCTTATGGAGTGGCGGAGGATCGTGGGCGAGAAGGCCATCAGCTCGAGGGACTCCGGCGCCTTGGGCGTCTTCGCCGCGCGGCACTCCTCTCGAAGCTTTTCCTCCCTCCGCACGTCCCGCTCCAGCTCCTTGATCCGCCGGTCCCTTCTTACTAACGCCTCCCGCTCCGTGTAGATGGCCTTGGTTCTATCTCTCCGCTTCTTATCTAAATCGCCCGCCGTTTGCTCGAGCTTGGCGATGCGCACGGCGTGCTTGAAGGACGGCGGGCCCGACACACTCGCCTCGTACTCGTCCTTCTTCTGTCGTAAAGTCAAAATCTTCGCCTCGTACTCCTTCACTAAACTCGAGGCCTCGCGCTGGCGCCGCCGGCCCCGGCGCTGCTCCGCGCGCGTGAACTCCAGGTGCCGCTGGGCGTGGGACGTGCGGTCCGACATGGTCGACTGGAAGAAGGATGGTTGTGTTACTGTCACAGGCGCCTCCTCCTCCACTTTCTGAATGGTGGGCGGCGGCTCGTAGGGCTCCGTGGTGTTCCGCGCCGCTTCGCTCTCGACATACTGCTGAATAATGCTGCGGGGCATGGCCCGCAACTCCACCAGTAACTGCTTCTCGGCGTCCGTGTTCGCCCCGTAGAAGTGGGGCAGCCTTATTACAGATTTCCGGCCCCGTTTCGCGGACGGCACGAAATCGTCGCCTCTGAGGTCGTCAAAACCGGGATGAGCGTGGGGCAAGAGGAGCGGGTTCCGCCGCGCGCTTGTATAATCAAGGTCCTTGCCATACCCGTCGAGGAACTCCACGTCACTTAATATAGTGAGGACGTAGGGCTGGCCGCCCAAGTCAAAACTAGGTGCGGTACTCCCTAACAAACTTCGCCGCTGCGCCAACAGCCCAGCCACCTTCCTCGTGAGGACTCGAAGCTCGTCCACGACCTTCTTCAGACCCTTCGGCGGGCCCTTCCTCGTCTTGCTGTCCCTTTCTTTCAGGGCCCTTACTAGGTGATCGTCCTCGTCCAAGTCATTCACCTTCTCAGTTTTGACCATCACGGGCTTTTCCACGAGGTCGTGGGCCCGCCGTAGACAATCATTCCGCCTTAAAGCCAACCGTACAACATCTAATTCCGTGGCGTAGCCGGCCCCGAGCTTCTCGTACGTCACGCCGGGCCCGCCGTGTTGCCTCGTCGTCGACGCCACGAGCAGGGGCAGGCCCGGCGCCTCGAAGGGCACATCATTTACAATGGGTCTCGTCACCAGTTCCCGCTCCACGGCTTTTGAAGCTTTGATGGCGACGGGTTTGGAGACCGTCCTTGCTTTACTACTGCGCTGCTCGTTGAAGATCATCCTTAACGCACGCGGGCAGCGCGGGTCGTGGAAGGCGTCGTAGGGGTTGAGGCCCTCCAAACTTAAAGTGGGTGCGGTGTCGGTCCAGCCGCTCTCTCGCATGCGCTGCACGAGGAGGGAGGGCTGCCCCCGGGGCGGCGGCGGGGGCTTGCGGCCCATGATTCGCGGTGGTACGCGTTCTCTTGTTGCAACGCAGGCGTCGTGCTGGCCGCGTCGTGGGCTGGCAGTGCCGGCCTCCCAAAAGGCAGCACTCCGCGTTAGCTTCGCGGCGCTCGGCTCGTCCCGGGCGGCATCTAGTCTTGCACTCCTCCGGCGCACGCAGCCTTCGCGAAAGCGGCAGGAGGATAAGTAACTTAGAGCTCCAATTTAACAAAAACGGGTTTCTTCAAAACCTGGCTCGAGCTCAAGACCACAATGTCATTCATGATCTGCAGAGAGAGCACAAGCCTGCGTTTTGCCAAACGCATTCACAATAGAAGCTCGATTGCAGCAGCGCTGCGCAAGTTGCACTGCTTGACACAGCTTTTGGCTTAGCTCTATTGCCCAGCCGCCTACGCCCTCTCTCGTGCACGCAGGATCAAGCAGCGATGCAGCGGAGCAGTAGATAACAAGAGCCGATGGACGAGGCCGACGACGAGGCCTTCGCGCGGCGCGTGCGCGCCTTCTACGAGGCGCACAACCCCGAGCGCTTGGACCTGGTGCCGGACATCGTCTCGAAATACAAAGACCAACCGGACAAGCTCTGGGCCAAGCTCGAGAAGAAGTACCCCGGCACGGCGACCTCCCGCGACGACCGCCTCGACTTCCGGAGTCGTGCCTTCGACGCGCGCGCGGCGCTGCGGGCGCCCGCTTTACAACCGCCGGTGCCGCACGCCCCGCCCCTGGACAACCTCTCCAAATTCAAGCCGTTCCTGCCCCGGGCCTCGGAGCACTTCGACGTCAAGGTGAGGCAGGGCGCCCTGCACGTGCCCAAGGCGCCGGCGGCCCCGTCGTTGAACCGCGGCGCCGCCCTGCTGGGGCAGATCACGGACCCGCTGCGCCAGGGGCCCCACTCCCTGCTGTGGCGGGCGCTGCGGGATCGCATTCGGGTGCGAGTGACGCTGCGCCGCATCAATTCGATCCGGGGCGTCTGCGTCGGCCACCTCAAGGCCTTCGACCGGCACATGAACCTGTTGCTGGTCGACGCGGCCGAGACGACGACGCCCAAGATGCGGAACCCCGCCCGGGCGCGGCCGCGGACGCGCTACCTGGCCCAGGTGCTCGTGCGCGGCGACAACGTCGTTCTGGTCGCCTTGGAGGGAGGCGCGTCTCGACCACCGCCTCGGTAACGACAAAAGCTAACTTTAAGGCGCTGGCCTTTTGTTACGGTGCTAGGACTAGTGACCAAGTGCGGGTTTTTTTTCGGCTCTCGCGACTTGATGATCTCCGGTGACATCGTGTCGTCGTAGCAATTGGCTCGTCTAGCGTGCCCGCTTAACTATTCTCTCAAGATCAGCGTCGACCGGGACCGGGCAGCCCCGGCCGCGCTGAAAGCGCTGCAAGCGCTGCGTGGCGGACCATGTTTTTAGATGCCCTCGTGACGGCGAGGGGCGACTTCGAGGCGGAGCTGGCGCGCCACGAGCGGGCGCTCACCGGGTGCGTGGAGGAGGTGCGGCGTGACGAGCACGCGGCGCGCCGCGACGTGGCCCTCGCGGTCTCCGCGGCCGTCGGCGGCTTCGCCAGCGCCGCGCCGTCGCCGCCGTCGCCGCGGCCGCTGCCCCGCGACGACGACGCGCCCGTCACGCTGCCCGACGCGAAGCCGGCGGTTGTCCTGGCGCGCGCGGCGCTGCAGCTCGTCGAGGCGCGCCTCGACCAGCCGCGGACCGGCGTCATCCGGGCCGGGTACTTGCGACGCGTGGCAAGGCGCAAGAAGCCGCCCTACCGCTTCCACCGCGTGGAGGTGCGGCGCACCCGGGGCCCGGCAGTGCTCGCGTCGGCGCCGGCCGGTGACCAGTCGCAGACCGCGAAGGAAAGGACCACGCAGTTGGTGCGGGGACGATGTATTGTAGCTGTCGCGCAGTTCGGCAAGGGAAAGCAGGATGCCTTCTCCGTGTCATTGGATGGGGAGCGGACCGTGTGGCTCTGCGCGTCCAGCCAAGAGCGGGACGACTGGCTGCGGTGCCTGCAGGGCTCGTTGGACGACGATCATTCAACAATTTCGCCGAACGACGAGGCCTCGGCCATGTTCGACGCCGCCGCCGCGCGCGCGGCGCGCGCGACGGATCGCGAGACGTACGTGGACGCCTTGCGGAGCGTGGCGTCGCTGGGGCCCTCGGTCAGCTTGCGCGCCCGGGACGCCTTCCCCGCGGCCTGCGCGTCGTTCGTCGCGGACGTGCGGCGGGTCCGGGCGGACGACGCCGCGGTCGAGGAGCCCTGCGGAGCGTTTGAGCAGATGCGCAAGGACATGCGACGCGATCGAGTCGCCGTCGACGGCGAGGTGTGCCGGGCGTCGCACGCGGACGCGCCGGAGACCATCGCCGCGGCCCTCGCGGCGCGCGTCCTCGAGGAGTCGCGGCGGCTCAGCAAGGGTTCATTAGCGGAGCTGACGGAGGCCGGGGCGCTCACGCACGCGGCCCAGGTATTGGTCGAGTGCACGCGGACCGTCTCGGGCGGCGACGCCTACGCGTGCGTCCGCAGGTTGTGCGCGCCGCCCGGCGTCGACCACGTCGTCGTCTGCCCCCTCAACGCCCGGGCGTCGCCCTTGGACGTGCGCGTGCGCCTCTCGAAAAAACGGAGCACCGCCTCCCCGGAGCCCCTGCCCCCGCCGCCGCCGCCCACGCGGAGCCCGCCTGCTTTATTATTCGCGCACAAGCTCTTCTCGTCGCTCAAGGCGCCGAGCGACGCCCCCAAGGCCTCTTACGGAGAGCGGCTGTCGTCGCCCTCGTCGTCGCCGCCCTCGGGCCGCGCGTCGACGACAGGCGTGGGGAGGGACGAGTCGAGCTCAGAGGAAGAGGTTGACTTGGTGGCGTCGAAGCCGCGGCGGCGCGCCTTCCGGGCGCGGGTCGAGATCGACGTCCGGGCCACGACTCTATATAGAGTCTGCACGGCGGACCCCCGGGACACGCGCGACGACACGTGGGCCCTGGTGCGCGCGGTCTGGGACCGGACCTTCTCCGTGCTGGGCGAGCCCGTGGGCGGCGCGAACTTCCGGGCGGGCGACGCCGTCGTCCACATCGGCGTCTCGGACTTCCTGTACTGGGAGCCGTCGGAGGAGCCCTAGTGCGGAGTAATGGATTTGTGTGAACGCGGCGAGTTTGGCCTTTGCGTAACAGGCGCTTGAGATTTTTTTTATTACGGTGCTAGGATTAGTGTGCGGGGCCCGGGGGGGGGGGGGGGGGGGGGAGTG
>Ga0302122_10000275_pt1 | contig 30572 bp, 16 predicted proteins | sample CB21_SCM_MG_FD_203115 | JGI IMG/M metagenome (GOLD analysis project Ga0302122, IMG submission 203115) | Marine microbial communities from Western Arctic Ocean, Canada - CB21_SCM | ecosystem: Environmental > Aquatic > Marine > Oceanic | place: Canada: Western Arctic Ocean | collected 2017-09-28 | reverse complement strand
CCACGCTCTGGATTTTGAAGCTCAACAAGGCGACGGCCATGGTCTTCCCGAGCGTGATCGGGGTCCTCCTCGTGCTGCGGGCGGCGCTGTTGCCGCGCGTCTTCTCGCCGCGGGAATTGCTGACGCTGGACACGGAGATCGACCGGTAAGTAGGGTTCGGATATGCGTTTGTTTGGTGGCGTGCTGGGGGGTAGGGCGCCATCGCGCGATGTTTTTTACGGTGCTAGGACTAGTGGGCGGGGCCCGGGGCCCGCGGGGGGATTGTGGCCATTACAACACGGGTTTTTCGCCCTGTGAAACGCTCTCCAAAGCAGTGCTGTGCGTTGGTTGGACAAGGATGCGGGTGATACGACTCCTTACATGCGTGCTGTCCTGCACGCTTACCGCTGGCATGTTCGAGCGCGACGCGCTAAAAACGCTGGGCCTGGCCAAGGGTGCGACGCCGGAGCAAATAAAGAAGGCGTACAAGCGCTTGGCGCGCGAGCACCACCCGGACAAGGGCGGGGACAGCGACGCGTTCATCAAGGTCCACGGCGCCTACGAGAGCCTCCAAGGCGGCGGGGGTAGCAGCGCGACGCCGCCCGAGGAGGCGCTGTTCGCGGCGCTCTTCAAGTTCGAGGACGAATTTGGGGACGCCTTCGGCGCGTACGGCGAGCAGGTGGCCAAGACCTGGTCGAACGCCACGATGCTGCGGCAGTCGCTGGAACATTCAGTGGAAAGGGCATGGCCGACGACGGCCGCGGACTCCTACGCGGTCCGCATGAAACGGTCCGCGCTCAGGAGCGCGGTGGCTTGGTTCGCGTGGACCCTGTCGAAGCTCGACCTCGAGGAAGTCATGAAGAAGGTGGGCGACCACATCGGCGAGGGCAACGTGCGCTTCACGGTGAACGGCCGGCGCGTCGACCCGGGCGAGGTGAAGCGGCGCTACGCGGCGTACGCGAAGCGGCGGAGGGAGGAACTTTAGGATGTGTTGTGTGAACGGCCAAATACCCCTAATTAGGGGTATTTAGTCCACGCGAACCCGGGGGGCGGTGTTTTTTTACGGAGCTGGGACTAGTGGGTGGGGGCCCCCGGGGAGGAGACACCGCGCTTTGCCGATTCACCGGCGGCAGGCGCGTCTTTCATCATCGAACCTGATTCGAACGGTCGTCTATGTAAGTTGTGTGTATTCAATGTCCTTACGACGCCCGGCACTCGAACCCCGCGCGGCCATGTCCACTAAATTAACTTAGGTCTGGGCGTCCCGCCGCCGGTACCAGAGCACGTAGGCGCCGCCCCCCTGGAGCCGGTCCGCATTTATCGGCGCGTGCGTCGCGTCGTCGAAGCGGCGCCACCCCGCGGCGTCCTTCCGGTGCGCCACGTAGTGGCCCGCCTCGCCCCGCGCGCCCAGGTGGTCCGTCGTGGCGAAGAGGTCGTACACCGCGGGCGCGCCCCGCCGCTCCGCGGAGACGAAGGGCGATACATCAAGGCCGTCGGTGGGGAAGGTCACGATCGTGTCCAACTTCGCCCGCCCCGCGTCCGCGTAGGAGAAGCGCTTCACGTGCAGGACCAGGACCGGGGGCCAGGTCTGGAGCGAGAGCACTTTCTTCGAGCGGCGCGGCTTCCTGCACCGCTCGCACGTGATCTTCTCCTCCAAAACTTCCGGGGCCGTGAAGCGCTCGAGGCAGGCCTCCAGCGTGCAACTGGTGGCCCCCCTCTGCAGCTTGGCGGAGAGGGGGCTGTGCTTCGAGGGCGGCGGCGGCGGTGGGAGCGGGAGAGACAAATCCAGGTAGGGGTCGTACCTGATGGAAAGGTGGTGGCAGGAGCAGCACTCGACTGTTGATCTCAACAGCCCGGCGAAGGTGTCGCAGACGGGGGACCCGTTTTTGTGCAGGTACGCCCTCCACGCGTCCGCGTGCGCCTCCTCCACGACCGGTGGCACATCACCCCCGGATGAGACCGCGGGGGCGGGCGTCGGCGGCGGCCGCCGCTTCAGGTCCTCGGCCAGCCCGTCCAACAAACACCGGCAGAGCTCCTGGCAGTCGTGCTGGCCGCGGCCGCGGAACTGCGGCGCGATCTTTATGAGGGCCGCCCGCAGCGCCGTGGGCGCGCAGACGTGGTGTCCATTCCGTACATCCCGTAACAGCTCCGCGAAGGCGCCGGCGACCGCGCCCTTTGCGGGACTGCTGGCGTTGAGCGCGTAGCCGCCCTCGACGAAGGGCGCGCAGAACTCGGCGCAGCCGAACAAGCACTGCAGCGTGGCGTTCAGGAAGCACGTGTTGCCCAGGTTCTTCAGGCCCGCGCAGCCCGGCGCGTCGGGCCGGTGCCGGGCCGCGCGGCGCTTTACCGGCGCCGCGACCGCGCTCACGACGTCCGGCAGCCGCTGCTTCGCCGTGCCGCGCACGGCCCGCATCAGGTCGCTCTCGCGGAGCATGGTGCTATCGTCCCATCCTCAGTTGTCGAGATGAGTGGGAGGCAGCCCCGTCGTGCACAGGGCTTCTTACGCAGCGTTCGAACACGCAGCCGGCGAATCTCTTACGGACAGCGTCGACCGCTGCTGTTGCGTTAGGCGCTATTTGTGAGAGCAAAAGCGCTACAATATGCCTGCGGGCACCGGCGCGGTGGCAAGCCGTATTCTTCCATGGCGCTAGATACTTCCGATGCTTCCCCGGACGTTTCATGGCCCTTCATGCTTTTTGCTAATTCGGGTCGCAGAGCGAGTACGGGTATTGCGGCGAGGCAGCTGATAAAGTGCCATTGCTATTGTTGCATTGCCGCCCCAACGCAACACAGCATTCAGGAGCAAGCCTGATAGGTGGGCTCCCACGGCTGCGCCGAAAAACGGCACGCCAGACGCCACCCGGCCCGCCCCTCGCCGGCGCCGCCGCACGCCGCGGCTAATCGACCATGCTCCTCCTCTTCGAGACGGCGGCGGGCCACGCCCTCTACGAGCTGAAGAACGAGGCCAAGCTCAAGGGCCTCGATCCGGACAAGCTCGCTTTGAAGCTGAACACCGAGGGCGGCGCCGCCAAAGCGCTCACCCTGAAAAAGTTCGCCCCGTTTAGAGATACGACGGAGGCCGTGGCCGCGGCCACGGACTTTGTGGAGTCCAAGCTCAACAAGCAGCTGAAGAAGTTCCTGAAGAAGGAAGTTACCTTAAACGGGGTCGAGCTCGGCGTCGCCGACCCGAAGCTCGGCGCCATCATCAAGGAGAAGCTGGACATCCCCTGCGTCGCGAACTCCTTCGTGAACGAATGTTTACGAGGCGCCCGTTCCTTAGCGTTCACGGGCGACGAGGCGAACGGTTCCGTGGCGGATTCGGGAGACGTCCGGGCCATGCAGCTCGGCCTCAGTCATTCGCTATCGCGGTACAAGCTCAAGTTCTCGCCGGACAAGGTGGACACCATGGTCGTGCAGGCGGTGGGTTTGCTCGACGACCTCGACAAGGAGGTCAACACGTACGCGATGCGCGTCAAGGAGTGGTACGGCTGGCACTTCCCGGAGATGGCCCGGTTGGTCAATGACAACGTGCACTACGCCGAACTGGTGCGGAAGGTGAAGGACCGCACGAACTTCAAGAATTCGCTGGACGTCGTGACGGAAGTCCTGGACGACGACGAGACCGCCGCGCGCAGTCTCTTGGAGACGGCCGAGCTCTCCATGGGCACCGAAGTCGATCCGAGTGACATGGACCACGTCGTGGCTTTGGCGGATCAGGTCGTGGAGTTATCTGCTTATAGGAAACGCTTGGCGGATTATTTACGAGCACGGATGCAGGCCCTGGCGCCGAACCTCACGACCCTGGTCGGGGAACTCGTGGGCGCGCGGCTCGTGCAGCACGCCGGGAGCATCATGAACCTGGCCAAGCAGCCCGCGTCCACGGTACAAATCCTCGGGGCGGAGAAGGCGCTGTTCCGGGCCCTAAAGACCAAGCACGACACGCCCAAGTACGGCCTCATCTACCACGCGTCGTTAATCGGCCAGGCCGCGCCCAAGAACAAGGGGAAGATCGCGCGCGTCCTGGCGGCCAAGTGCTCCCTGGCCGTGCGCGTGGACGCGCTGGGCGACGGCGACGACGCGACCCTGGGCATCGAAGCCCGGGCAAAGGTCGAGGCGCGCCTCCGGCAATTGGAAGGAGGTGCGTTGCGCGCCGCGGCGCCGAACGGGACGCCCAAGAAACTCGTCGACGTCGTCAGCGGCGCGAGCGCCCCGGGCTACTCGGCCGCGTCGGATGTGGTCTTGTCCGATAAGAAGGAGAAGAAGAAGAAGAAGAAGAAGCGCAAGGCCGAGGACGACGGCGACGACGACGAGGCGGCGGCCAAGAAGGCGAAAAAGTCCGCCAAGAAGGCCAAGAAGGAGGCCGAGGAGGGCTCTGCAAAGAAAAAGAAGAAGAAGGACAAGAAGTAGGTCTTGCGTAAGGCTCCGCCTGAGGCACGTAGTAACTAGGACCCCGCGCAGCGGAGTGTGGACCATGCCCACCTAGCACCGGCTCGTCGGACTTCGGCTAGCTAGCGCCCACGCCGCCCACTGACCGGGGCGCTCGAGAGCCGCGCGGAGGCTCTAGGTGCGAGCCGCCGCCGGCGCGTGCTGCCAGGACTCAGTAGAGCGCCGGCCGTGAAGGCGCCGCGCTGATGAGTCGCGGCGAGGGCGTGACCGGGAATAAATAACAGTGGTATGTTTAGCGGCGTCCACTGGCCGGAATAATAAAAATGTGGTATATTTTGAGGCGTCCACTGGCCTGATTGTGGGAGGCGCTCACTCCCCGAACACGACGCACTTGCCCCCGTACACGAGGATCCGGTCCTCGAGGTGCGCGCGCACGGCCGCCACGAGCGTGTTCTTCTCTAAAATGCGGCCCTTCCGCAACAAATCATCAATAGAATTCTTGTGCGAGATGCGGCAGCAGTCCTGCTCGATGATCGGGCCCTCGTCCAGGTCGGCGGTCGCGTAGTGCGCCGTCGCTCCGACCAGTTTGACTCCTCTTGCATGGGCGCGATGGTAGGGCTTCGAGCCGATGAAGGCCGGAAGGAACGCGTGGTGGATGTTGATCACCTTGTGGGGGAAGGCGTTACAAAACTCGTCGGTGATGATCTGCATGTAGCGCGCGAGGACCACGAGGTCCACTTGCTTCTCCCTAAGTAAAGCGAGCTCCGCGTCCTCCACACTTCGCTTGGTGTCCTTGGTCACTTTGAACACAGCATAAGGAACGCTAAAGTGCTCGGCCACGTGTCTTAAGTCTTCGTGGTTCGAGACGATCTGGGCGATCTCGACGCCGGGCAGCTCGCCCGCGTCGTGCCTTACTAGGAGTTCCCACAAGCAGTGCGCGTACTTGCTGACAAAAATGGTGATGCGCTTCGGCCGGGGCCACCGCACCTCGCACGCCATGCCGAGGCGGCCGGCCACCTCGGTCACGGCCCCCTCGACGCTCACGCGGTCCGTGTGCAGCTCCGCGTGGTCGAAGACGATGCGCTGGTAGAAGATGGACGACTCCGCGTCCGTGTGCTGCTCCGAACTGACGATGCCGCAGCCGTGGCCGAAGAGGGTTTGGGAGAAGGCCGCGACGATGCCTTTGCAGTCCGGTCCGTGGACCAGCAGGATGGCTTGCGTGTCGGGAGGGCTTGCCATGGTTGCAATGTGACTACGATGCTGTTGTTGCGTAGTGCTGGACTACGACGCTTTTGCGTAGTAGCTGTGCGACACGTTTTGCCTGCTCCAAAAGCGTCTCTAAAAAGCCGCCTGTAAAACCCGGACCTGAGTTGAGGCGCTAGAGTCGCCGCGCCTGCGGACCTGTCCGAAAAGAAACGTCGCGTGATGCGTGCTAGAGCAACAAAGGTCGAGAAAGATGCTTTTCATTTTGGGCTAAGCGCGCATCTCATCAGCTTTTGCTTGGCACTGGCTTTCGCGTGGTCTGGTGGTGGCCGACGCACCAGTAGGGCTCCAAGAGAGACAGCCCAAGACGTCCAAGAACCGCGAGCAGTTCAGAGCTCTCCATATTTAGCCCGACGGCTCCCGAACCCAATATTGCTGGCAGCACTGTGCGTTTCGCAGAGCTGCCAAGAGCTGCCAAGCGGCGCCCCGTCCCCGCACTGGGGCCGACCAGCTTCGTTAGCACACGCCAGACGGCCTAACTGGCACAGGCAGTATTTGTTCCGCGGACGCTCCCGATATATCTGGCGCGTGGAGGGCCTGAGAGCCACAGCATAGCTGCCAATGGCCGCCGCAGAGACGAAGCCGCCGCCGCGCACGGGCGCCAAGTTCGTGTGCCACGAGGACGGCACCGAGTGGGGCGACTTTGAAGGCCTCCGCCGGCATTTAAGGGCGAAGACGGCCTGGTCCAACGCCGGCCTGGTGGGCTGCCGCGTCTCGGTATTATTGGAGAACCGGGAGTGGTCCGAGGGGCTCGTCGCGCAGTACCACCGCAGCTCGGGCAAGCACTGCGTGGAGTTCCGGCACTCGGGGGCGCGGCGGTGGCTCATGATGCTCCGGACCGCGTTTTATATCGTGGATCGAGGCCCGTGCGACGAGGAGACGAAGGAGCCAGAAGGCTTAACAAAGCTCCAGGACGAGCCCTGGACCTTCGCCGAGGACCTGAGCCTGGCCTTCGCCCGGGCCCAGTCCGTGCTCCACGACTGCTACGGCGGCCGCACCCAGGAGATCGGCCACAAGACGCTCGGCCACGTGTGCGTCACGGACGACGATCGGCGGCGCGCCACGGAGGACCGGGGCAGTCTCCTGTACGGCGAGCTCCTCCCCAGAGGCGTGCACAAAGCGTTAGACTCGAGACATTTAGATGCGGGCCGCGCGACTTCCGTGTACGACCTCGGTGCTGGCACGGGCAAGGTGGCGCTGCAGGCCTTCCTCCAGTTCCCCAATCTTACAAAAGTGCACGGCGTGGAGCTAAGTTTAGCTCGGTTCCACGTGGCGGAGCGCGCTCTGTTGGCCTTGGCCGCGCGCGACGACAACGCGGCGCGCGTTTCACAAAGAACGCCCGGCGCGCACATTGAGGTTTCGATGAATGACCAGACCTTAAGCATCACGCACGGCAACCTCATGCGCACCAGAGATGTGGGAAACGCTTCTATTGTGATGTTAGAAACGGAGGTCCCGACGGACACCTTCGCGGAGTTTTCTAGTTTGCTGGACGCGTGCCAGGAGGGGTGCCGCTTGTTGACCTACTTAGATCTGAGGCGGGTCTGGCGGCTGCCGGGGCAGCCGTTCCCGTTTCAGCAACTGGAGGCGAACCGGAGCTTCGCGGACCGGTACCCGACGTCGTGGTCGGTGCAGCGGGGCCACCACCTGTTCCTGTGGGTCAAGGTCCTGAAGCCTGGTGTTGCGGGCGTGGCGTTCGCGCAGGGGCGCGCGGCGCCGCCCGTCGTTCCCTCCAAAAGACGGTCGCGGCGCCGGGACGACATGCCGCCCCTGGTGTTCGGGAAGCGGCGGGTGCAGTCGACGTGCGCGATATGCTAATAATCTTATAACCTACTTGAGCTTCTGCATGATGTGCGGCATCGCGCACTTGTCTATGCACTTGAGCCAGCCGAAGTAGTAGGGCTCGCAGTCGCCTGCGTTGGATGCGCGTCGTGCGGTGGCGCGGTGGCGCGTCGCGCGCGGTATTATGTGGCGGCCGTGCGAGACGTGTCGCGCGAAACTGGCGTCCACGGTGGCGCTGCGCGCGGTAATACTGGCGTCGGCGACGGGTTGGATGGTTCGGACGCGGCGCGCGCACCCGCGCCCTTCTGCTTAATGCGCTCGGCGCAGGTCAAGTAGTGCGCAAAAACGTCCGCGCAGCGGGGCTCGCATGCCTTCCTCAAGGCTGGCAGTGGGCAGACGGGCTCCTCGTCCGACATGGCTGCTACAGGCGTTGCGGCAAAGACTACAGCGAGAATACGACCCGGAAACGCAGCTGTGCGATCACTTGCTGGCGAAACGATGAGCACAACCACTCCTGCTGATGTAAAACGCAGGTCTCGCGTATATTGAGAGAAACCCGCGCGCAAGAGATCCACGATGGATTTTCCCCGGGCGCTGCGGAGCTTTCGCAGAGCTTTCGTGCCCGACACGCACCGCCAGACCCGCACGAGACCCGCACGACCTCTCCCAAATTTCACAGCAAAAGTTGGGCACTCTGCGACTACAGGCGCCCAAGAGCCATCGTATTAGCCACTCGACGGTTGGCGCAAGGTCCGCGTTGCCAGTTACCCAAAGCAGCCATAACGCCATCGCTGCGCCTGCTGACTTGTAGGCAGCCCCCAAAAAAGGGCAGGCCAGCAGAGAGCAGCAAATATGGCGCGCCTCGACGATAACCGCTGGTGCACGCCGCGCGAGTCGGCGGGCGAGCCGGCGGCCTCGACCGCGTCGCCGTCGCCGCCGTCGCGCGTCGTGCTGGTGCGCCCGGCGCCGTCGCCGCCGTCCGTGTGGTACGACACCTCCCGCTCTGCCGGCAGCGACGCGTCGTCGTCCGCCTGGTACTCGCCGCGCCAGAGCCCGCCGAGCGCGGCCGCGCCGGCCGCGCCGCCGCCCCAGTACGCGCCGCCCGGGGCCGACGTCGAGGACGCGCGGCCGTGGCGGCCCCCGCCGCCCGAGCCGGCGTCGCAACTGTATGTGCCCGCCGACGACCCCTTCGCCCGGGCGGCGGACCGCTTCGTGAGCGCGCGCGGCGGCGGCGGCCCGGCGGCGGCGCCGCCCGCGCCGTCGGACGCGGACGTGGCGGACATTTTTTCCTTCGCGCGGCACAACCGCGTGGCGGACATCGAGCGCTTTCTCGTGCGGGGCGTGCCGCCGGACGCGCGGGACGCGCACGGCAACACCCTCGCGATCGTCGGCGCGCAGAACGGCCACAAGCGGGTCGTCAAGGCGGCGCTGCGCCGGGGCGCGGACGTGAACGCCGCGAACCTGCGGGGCAACACGTGCCTCCACTTCTGCTTCGCGTTCGGCTTCGAGGCGCTGGGGGAGTACCTCATCACGAAGGGCGCGGACACCAGCATCGTGAACGCCGCGGGCAGCACGTGCTTCGAGGGGCTCGGGTAAGTTGTACTGTGAATGATCGCGAAATCCGCTATGCCTCCTCCACGCCATCGACATGCTCCACCATTGGTACCGAGGTCGACAGCTCTCCCCGCCGAAGCCACCGGGGGAGAAGGTTACACGCCTAGGCCGCCTTCTGCGTCACGGAGGCGCCCTTGAGGCCCGCCGCTTCGATGGACGCGGCGGGGTCCGCGAGCGCCGAGGGAGGGAAGCCCGCCAGAAGCTGGTAGCTTCCCGTCGCGCCGTGGTCCGCCCGCAGCAGCGCGTCGAGCTGGGCCACCGTGGCGTCCAGGTTCAGCGTCACGCGCGCGCGCGTGCCATTGGTGAGCCGCACCTGCATCGTCGTCTTCGGCTGGGCGTCGTCTAATGTTTTCACAGCGCACGTCGCGGCCGCGAACACGCCAGTGGTCGCCGCCGCACTGGCCAGGGTCTGGCCGCCGCCGGAAAAAGCAACATAATCGGGCGCCTCGTAGGTCTCGCCGCGCTTGTCGACCAACTCGAGGTTCACGGCGCCCGCGCCCGCCCGGCCCTCGAGCTCCCGCGGCACGATGCCCCGGCCCACGTCCCTGAGGAAGGCCTCGTTCTCCGCGCTATCGTCCACCGGTCGGAAAGCGCCGTCGCCGACCACGAAGCCGTTGGCGTAGACTACTACGGTGACCTTGTCGGCGCCGTCAACACTAGCATCGGCCCCGTCCGCGCCCTGGGCGTTGCGCTGGGCCAGCCGGAACATGCGCGTCACGGCGTCGGCGTCCGGGTCGTCGTCGCCGGGCGGGCCGAGGACCGCCATGCCACTTCCGCCGCCGCGCCCGTCCGCGCCGCCCGTGTACAGCTCGCGCTGCGTGTCGTCCTCCGAGTCCTCCTCCTTGTCGTCGAAGAGCGTGGCGATGGGCATCGTTGCAGCGGTGCGCTGGGCGACGGCTGTCGGCGCAGCGCGGCGGTTTGGAGGCGCCTTTTGGATCAAAAGTTTGAGACTTTGCGAAACCCGCGCGTGAAACCCGTCAAGTTTATTGCTGGGAAGCCTGGCCGAGGTATCCCTGGCCGGCCACGGAGTCGCGAGTCGACGGCGACCACTCTACTTGCACGACACGAGCATCTGCGAGAAAAGAGCCAAGAGCATGCTCTCGCTGTGATCGATCGTCCACCGCCGGCGAGAGAGCACAGCTCTCCGACGCGCATCGAGCGCCCAAGCACGCACAGCGCATCGGCACTGCAGCCACCGCACCATCCGCGACTAGCACCCCACAGAGCAATAGGCTGCCCAGAGCAGCCACTGCAACAGAGACGACCGGGCAGCCGCCACGCCACGCCACGCCACAGGGCAGCCGCGCCGCAATACAAGAAGCCAAAATGCCCATCAAGCGCGTGATGACCGGTTCGCAGATCCCCCTCTCGGCGACGCTGGCGCACGAGATCGACCACGCGGCCATCGCCGTCACGGCCGACGAGAACGACGTCAGTGTGGTCTTCCATGGTATAACCGTGAAAACGGGCGACAAGGTGCTCTTAGACGACGTCAGCGGGGCGTTCGGCGCGGGCCGCGTGGCGGCCATCATGGGCCCGTCCGGCGCGGGCAAGACGACGCTTTTGAACGTGCTTGCCGGGCGGAGCTCGGGTTTGTTAAATGTGAGCGGCGACGTCGTGGTCGCGCGGGCCAAGCCGACGGACGTGGTCCGTAAGAGATACACGGGCTACTGCGAGCAGCAGGACTCGCTGATCGACGTCTTGTCCGTCCGCGAGATGCTCGAGTACACGGCGGAATTGAAATGCTCGCAGTACGTCAGTCATACCGTTAAACTTAAAAGAGTGGACGAGTTGTTAGAGGAGATGGGTCTGAGCCACATAGTTACATCAAAAGTCGCTGTTATTTCAGGAGGCGAGCGGAAGCGCTGTTCTATTGGGGTTGCGTTAGTCTCCAAGCCGCCCGTGTTGCTACTAGACGAGCCGACGACTGGCCTGGACGCCGCGACGGCCGACAATATTTTGGTGGCCGTAAAAAAGCTCGCCAAAGACGGGAGTAGAGTAGTGGCGGCGACGTTGCATGCCCCGTCGTCGCGGGCGTTCCGCCTCCTAATCGACGACGTGGTCGCGTTGGATTCGGGGCGCGTGGCCTGGGCGGCGCCGCCCGGCGAGGGGAGCCACGGCCCCCTGGCGACCTACATTTCCCAGTCGTTAGATTCAGCATATATCGACGGCGACTCGTTGGCGGAGCATCTGCTGTACGCGATGCGCGACGCCAGGGACAAGGGCATGGACGTCGCGGAGAAGTGGAAGCAACACCCCGTCCACGCCGCTACCCTGAAGCGGGTACAGTTCCTCGCGTCGACGGCGAAGGATAACGACGACCCGGACGCGGCCGCGGCGCGCTTGCGGGAGGCGTGTCCCGGGTCCCTCGCGTGGACGCGGGACGATCCGCGACGGAAACTGGCGGTGGCCACGTCCCTCCCGCACGGCGTCTTTACTTTACTACGGTACCGCTCGCTGAGAAGTTTCGGCGACATCGAGTACGTCATGACACGGTTAGGCGACAAGGTGCTTTATGGATTGGTGATGATGTCCCTCTTTTGGGGCGAAGGGCGGAAGAAGCGCGATGCGGACGCGGCCATGAACTCGGCCGGGGTCCTCTGGTTTGTCACTGTTTTAACGGGTTATGGGGCCGCGGTGTACATGCCCCAGCTCGTCCAAGAGAGACCTATTTTCTTACGAGAGACAGCCGACGGCTGTTATACACCGGCGACGGCCTTGATCGCCAAGACGATAGAAGAGTGCGTGATTATCTTGCCCTTTTCTTTGTTCTACTTCGCCATGGTCTTCTTCGCCGTGGGCTTGCAAGGGTCCTTCCTCATCAGCTTCGGGCTGTTCTATCTCACAGCTATTACTGGATTAGCGATCGCGCAGATGATCGCGGCCTTCGCGCCGGACGGCGACGCGGCCAATGCGTTGCTCCCGACGTACATCACCTGCAACTTATTAAGTTCAGGGTACTTGTTACTCACTTCGGACATCCCGCTGGGCTGGCGCTGGTACACGCGGTGCAACCACCTGTACTACGCGTGGATGGCGTTGCTGCAGGACAACTTCGGCTACGACAGCGTGGACCTCGCGCCGGACGAGGACGTGCTGGACCACTACGACGTGCGGCGCGCGCCCGGCGTCGGGCGGTGCGCGCTGGCTCTGGTCATCTTCTTCCTCGTCTACCTCGCGCTCGCGGAGCGCGCGCTGGACGCCCTGGCGCGGTCGCGGCGGTGATCGCCTCCCCCTCTGGCTAAATCTACCAACAAAATCTAGTTATGCCATGTATCGCGCATGGATGTCCTAGGAATCGCACCGGGCGACCGTCTCGATGATCGTGTCGACGAGCGCGGACGGCTCGAGCGTTCCGTCGAAGACGAACGCCCCCCGGCGGCCGGGCATCTCGAGCGCGTCGTACTGGCTCGCGACCAACGACTCGGGCATGAAGTGGCCCACGCGCGCCCGCACGCGGGCCAGCGCCACGGCCTCGGGCACGTCGAGGAGGGCGATGCATACCGGGCCGAGCTCGTCGCGGTACTTCCTCTTCAGCGCCGAGCAGCTCGCGACGGCGCCCAGCGGGGGCGGCGGCGGCACGTAGTCCACTTGCTCCAGCTCGAGCATGATGGCCCTGAGTTTGGCCTCGACGGCCTCCTCGGTTAGAGCTACGGTTTTATTCCATAACGCGGCCGAGACCGTTTGGAGCCAGGGCAGCCGGTCCGCGTCGGTGAGGGGCTCGCCGCACGCCATTTTGGCGACGTTGGCCTCGGGGTGCAGGTCGTCGCCTTCGATGAACGGGAGGTCGAGGACCGCCGCCAACGCCTTCCCTATCGTCGTCTTGCCGCAGCCGCAGGGCCCCGCTACCACGATTCGCAGCGGCTCCCGCGAGTCGAACAGTCTCGGGCCGCGGAGCACGAAGAGCCGGATGGACTCGCGATCCTCACCTTTGCTCCAGCCGCGCGAAGCCATCGGCACCTCTTCAAGCAAACTAAAGGCGCGCTCGGCGATGCGCAGGAACGCCTTGAGGGCCCCGGGCCGCCGGTTCGCCTCGTCGATCGTGACGAGAGCGACCGACGACGCCGCCATCGCGTAGGAGATCGTACGACATAGGGGTGTCGCGAGGGCCTCGTCGTAGACGCAGTCCGCCGCGAGGACGACGTCGAAGCCGCCGAAGAAGCTCGACCCCGGTCGACCATCGATTATCGCGTCGAAGCAGTCCGCGCGCGCGTCGTCCATTACCCGCGTCCAGTCGAGCGCGGTCACGGTCGCGGCCACGCCGTTGCGCGCCGCGTTCTCTCGCAAGGCTTGGAGCCGGTGCGGCCGGTCCGTGAGCGTGAGATCGCAGTCCTCGGTCAACGCCCAGGCGAGGCCCGCCAAACCACAACCGGCTCCCAGCTCCAGCACGTTGCGCTTCCGCTTTGGGGGCAACATCTGATTCGCGCGCGCCAGGAGTACCGCACCGTCCCAGACCACGGCGCCCGTCTCCGACGCCGCCTCCGTTCCAGACGCGCCGATGCCGCGGCGCTGTGCTCCCCGGTCCATCGGTATAGTTACTCGTCGCCCACCGCCAAGGTCCAGCTCGAACGAATCTGATGACGGGTCAACGAGCGGCGGGTCCTCGCCTAGGGCGCGCAAACCGACTAGATTCGCGTCGTTGCCGTCGGAGGAGTCGTCCGCGAGCTGTGCTGACATTTTAATCGATCAGTGAGGCTTGCACTCTAACGCTTAGCTATTCTCCTGGGGCTTACAATGTGTTTAGCAGTAGGCAGCACAGCTCGGCTGGGAGCTTGCGAGCGCAGCACGAGTGCTCTCGCAGCGATGCTGGGGAAAAGGATGACTTTGCCGAACTACGTGCGAGCATCCCGAGCACGCAACCCGTTTTGCATTCGAAGAAACCCGCACGTATTATAGGCCGCGCCATGGGCCAGATTCAATGAGCACGCGGCCTGCGCAAGCTTCTATAACTTGTATTCACGACAATGTCGACCCCTGCGACGGCTGCGCGCTCGCATCGCGCCCTGCACTCAGACGATGTGATGTGCCGTATGCTCCGGCTTATCGGTCCCCGCGAAGGCTGCCTCAAACACGTCGCTTCTGTCTGCAAGAGCTGGCGCAGTGCGTGGCGCAGGCGCTGCAGAGGGCTGTACCGCCCGGCGCGCGAAGTCAAGGGCTTTGAACACGCATATACCGTGACGGCGCTGGCCGACGGTGTGCTTGTTGCTGATTATATGAATAGGCGACTTGTCCAACTTTCATCAGAAGGAGAAGAGTGCGCCGTTTTATGCCACAACATATACTTTCCTCGTCAAGTGGCTCTATGTGGAGACGGCACGGCGTGGGTCATCTTAGACGACAGCCTCATCTGCCGCGTGCGGCTAGAGGCGGACGAAGAAGCGGATCGTTGGCCATTTAGGATCGAACCCGACCCTACAGGGGACAGTGTGAAGCGTTAATCACCTGCGAAAGTCTTACAGTCGATCGATATGTTCTTTGGTGACGGGGATGATGAGTACATCCAGCCACGGGACATAACGCTTTCTGGTAATCGGTTGGTTTTACTTGCCACTGGCAGTGATGGTTTAGGGCAAGTTGATGTCTTCGATAGTACGACAGCGGCGCATCTGTATCAGTTTGGAAAGCTGCCCGAACCTATTGCTGGTGACCTGCGCGAGCCACACGGCATGGGATTAGACGAGGATTTGTGCTTCATTGCGGACACGTTTAACCAGGCGATCAAAATATTTAACTGGCGGACACGCGAGTTTGTGAGGACCATCGGCAGTCAAGAGGACGCCCCGGAACTTCTAGAAGAAGATTGGTACTGGCAGGAAAATGAGTATGAAGATGCGCGGCGAAGCTCGAAACCATGCGAGTTCAATGAACCCGTGGGCGTCGCGTTTAGAAACAAAAGATTATATGTCAGTGAACAAAGCGGTCGCAGAATCCAAATCATCTCGATCCCCGACATTTCTCGTGGCCCCGTGGAGTGCTTGCAGATTATTGCGTCCCCCAACGGTATGGATCTAGCTGGCCTATGTCTGAGCGGCAGCGGCTTGTGGTGCACGGGTCGCCGAAAGATAAACGAGGAGGAGAATATAATCAATGGAGGAGAATATAATCAATACAGCGTATACTCCGCCCACCTCTTCGCCCCCATCGTGTAAGTTGTTGTAACTGAACATGCAATTTATATGAAACTAACAGTCTACACGCGCGCCAGCCGCTCGGCCAAATCCTCGCGCTTCTTCTGCTGCGCCACGGCCTCCTTGAGGTGCTTGTCGAGCGCGTGGAGGCGCCCGACGCACCGGAGGTGGCGCCGTGTGTCGTCGTGCTTCTCCCCGAGGATGCGTTTCACGTCGCCGTGCGCCGCTTGCGCGAGCGAGAGCGCCTCGGCGGCGGCGACGCCCAGTTTCCGGTCCTCCTCCCGATGGCGATCGTTGTCGTTCAGGCGCCGGACGCATCGCTCCGCCAACACAAAGGCCAGCTCCAAGCGCGAGTCCGCCCGCGAGAGCTGCTCGGCGGCCGTCGTCGCGGGCGCGTCGCAGCGCGTCCGCAGCGCGGGCTCATCGACGTCTAACAGAGATTCTTTCGTCGCTTCGATGGCCTTGTCGCGCTTCAGCTCGCATTTCTTTATGGAGGCGAGCACGCTCTCCATGCGGTCGCGCCGCGTCTCCTTCCGGAGCATCCTCCGCAGTAAAGTTTCGTCGACGGCGACGCCGTCTCTTAAACCGACCACGACCAGGTTCGCGCAGGCTACCTCGGCGTGCCTAGAGGCCGGCCCCGAGCGGTCGAACTCGAAGTCGACGCGGTCGACGGCCAACGCGACCGCGGTGGGCCCGGTGTACCGCGTCTTGCACGTCGGGCACTCGTAGGACGCCGCGGTGCTGACGGTCGCCAGCTCGGCCCACTTGCGCAGACAGGACGCGTGGGCGTACGCGGATTCGCCGCGGCACGCGCACGGGCTCCACAGGGGCTCGTCCTCCTCGCCGCAGAAACACACACGGCAGGCGGCGCCTTGGGGCAGCGGCGCCTTGACCACGCGCGCCACCTTGCGGTGCGCGCACTGGCAGTCGCGCCAGCCGCAGTCCTCGCAGGTGTCCCGCGAGGACGGCGACGCGCGCGGCGCCGCCACGACCCGTCGCGCGCTGCCGCCCGAGACCATGGCGTTTGACAAGCGCGTCCCGCGCGGCACGACGCCGCCACAACGCCCGGGCGGAATCGCGGCCGCGCCCGTGCGCGCGACGACGGGCTTCGCGGCGGCGAACCCGCCCGCGACGGGCTTGGCCGGCGCGAAACCGCTTACTGGTTTTGCGGCAATCGCGAAGCAATCGCGAACCCCATTGGAGCGCTGCGGCGGCGTTGTCGTGGCTGGTTTTTGTACCAATGTCGCCGGGGCGCTCCGTTTGGCATCCGCGAAGCCCGTAAGGCCTGCCATCTCTGCGTTCGTGCGTCTGCACTGTTACAATTAATGATTCCTGTGTCCGATTTTTGAGCGCTGCGATCGAGCCAGCGTAGCAAACACGCGGAGACTGAACTCTGGGCAAAACCCGAGCCTAAACTTTTTATTCGTGTGTCCACAGATACGACCGCTGCGACAAGTCCTCGGGTAGATGGACGCGCTTCGCTCTGGGCCGTTCGGCCTCTCTGGTTCCTCTCATTTCGCAGGCTTTGCATCGAGGAGAGAGCTCGAGGGCAGCCAAAAAGGACGACAGCCGTGGCCCAAACGCGTGCGGCCTCCCACGCACGCGAGGGCAGCAGCAGCAGCAGCCATGCGCCACCGGAATGCCGGCGCCGACGGCCCGGCGCCGGGCCTGTGGGACGCCGCCGCGGCCCGGGCGCCGCCGGCACGGATGCCAACACGGCGGTCCCGGGCCGAGTCGGCGCAAGCCAGAAGAGCGCGCATGCCCGACCCGCAAGCGTTACGATGGAGCTTGATCGCCGTCGCCGTACCTGTCGTAGCGTTTCTCGGATCTCTCGTATTGCCGCACCGACCCCTCGATGACTTGGGAGCCGGGTTCATCGACTGGGAGCATCGGTTCCTCCAAGCCCTGAACATTTCAAACACCACGAACGCGACACTAGCCCCAACAGTAGCACCGCTCGACGTCGTCTACTTCCCGTACGGGGTCATCTCCCAATTCACGCCGGGCCTGACCATCTTCGCGAACATCGCCTTCGTCATGTTCTGTCTGAAGCAATTATTGCACATGGCCACGGCACAAGTAGAAGACTTCCCGGAGTATCGCTTCGTGAAGGACGAGTTCCAGAGTAGGGAGGAGGGCCAGAACTGGAATTATGACTTCGTTATAGTCACGTCCATAAAAGATGAAGGCCACGTGCTCACTTCAGGCCTCCAAAGGAGAAATAGTATGCGGAACATTGTTTCTGCGTTAGAGAACGCGGACCTGGGAACGGAGCAGTACAAGTCGCGGAAGTTCGACAAGGTGTTCATTAAAGTACGGGCTTCTCGAGAGAGGCTGGAAGAAGAAGCGGACCGCCTGAACATGCGCTTCCGACTGGATGAAAGGACCGTGAAGCAGCGTTTGCTTGACGGCCAGCCGGACCCCCTGGATCCGGACGAGTTCGACGTCTACCCGCGCAAGAACGGCTGGACCTATAAGGGCTTCCCCATGGAGACGGCCATCACGGACACGGAGGACCAGTGCCCCTACGCGTACTACGAGTGCATCTACGGCGAGTACCGCTCGAACCCCGAATTGCAAGCGTTGTATCAAAAATATCCGAGAACGTCGTCCATGTTCCGGTCCGTGGATCGAGTGAAATTGATCATGTCCATCATCCGCGCCGACCCGAACGAAAACGGCGGTGGACTCGTCCTGGAGAAGCTCATAAAAGCGGAGATCATCATGGCGGCCTTTCCCCTGCACGATCGGAGCGAACTCCAGGCGTGCCAGGCGAAGTGGCTCGTGTACTGGGGCTGGCCCTGGGCCCAGCCCTTTACGAAGATCAAAGATTACTTCGGGGAGAAGATCGGGCTCTACTTTGTTTTTCTAGGGCATTACACGGAGCAGGCGGGCATTGCCGCTATCTTAGGAGTCATCGTGTGGATGGTCAGCTGCACGACGGGCGGCGTGAACGCCCCGGTCATCCCGTTCTTCTGCATCGTCATGTCCGTGTGGGCGACCGTCTTCCTAGAGACGTGGAAGCGGAAACAGAGCCGCTACAGCATGGAGTGGGGTATGGTGGGCATCGAGGACATCGAGGAGGAGCGGCCGGACTTTTTGGAATCCGATCTGGTGATCGAGATCAACTCGCCCATCGACGGCGAGGAGGTCAAGTACTTCCCGCCGGAGATCGCCGCGCGGCGCAGTTTGATCGCCTGGACCGTGATCATTGTGGCGTCTACCGCGGTCATGGCTTTGGTCTGCGCGACGTTCTTTCTCAAAGCGTTTCTAGCGGTGCGGAACAACCTGTTTAACTCGAGGCACTGGAACTGTTCAGAGGGGCAGCGGCAGTTCAGCGGCAGTCCGAAGTGCATCAAGAACTACGGCATTCCCCGAAGTCTCGGCGTGGACTTCAGCGGCGAGATCGGCAATACACTTGTTAGTATAGCTCAGGCCGCGCAGATTTTTATGCTGGAGAACGTGTTTAACGAACTCGCTTTAGCGTTGAACAAGTACGAGAACCACTCCACGGACACGGCCTTTACCGATAAGTTGACCGAGAAAGTGTTCATTTTCCAGTCGATCAACTCCTTCTTTAGTTACATCTACATAGCCTTCTTCAAGCAGTTGCAAGCGAATAGAAGCGTGCTGCAGCCCATCGCGGGCAACTACTCGTGCAAAGGGACGTGTATGTCCGAACTCAACAAGCAGCTCCAGGCTATCTTTATCTCGAAAGTGGTCTTAGCCAATGTGAAGGAGATCATGATCCCCCACTTTCTGTGGCAGAAGGATCGAATCCAGGAGAAGAGGCGGGCCGATCTGGACGAGATGGCCAAGCAGGATCGCTTAGATGAATTTGCGGCCTTGGGCGAAGAGCCGCCGGAGGAGGAGGAGTACGCGGGACGGGAGGTCAGTCCCGCGGAACGAGAATTTGAATTGGACGAGTACCACCAGATGCTCGGCACGTTCGCGGACTACCGGGACCTGGTGTTGATTTATGGGTACACGGTGCTCTTCGTGGCCGCGTTGCCGCTGGCACCCCTCTTAGCTTTGATAAACGCCTACGCGCAAATCCGCGTGGACGCCTGGAACATTAGTGTGATGTCGCGAAGGCCGTGGCCCGAGAACGCCGAGGACATTGGCAGCTGGGCGGACATCATCGAGTTACTCAGTTACATCGCGGTCTTCACGAATAGTATAATCATCGCGTACACGGGCGAGTTCCTGACGCACTGGACCAATGCGTACAGGATCGTGGTCTTCGCCTTTTTGTACCACGGCATGGTGGCCGCGAAGCTGTTAGCTGCACTCGTCATCGACGACGTGCCCGGCGACGTCCAAATACAAATCGACCGGCAGGAGTTCGTGGAGAAGAAGCTGATTTTCTGCGCGGCCGACGATCAAATCGAGGTCCCGAACGCGGACGAGGGCGACGGCGACGCGCCGGACGTGACCATTTTTGACCAAGATGATAGCGTGGTGTACCTGGACTACCCGGGCTATGCGGAGTACGCCCGGGAGCGCAAGCGCGAGATTTTCATGAGCCGGCGGAAGGGTGCTACGCGGGAGCCGGCGCTGACGAGCCTCTAACCTTTTGTGGAGTAGTGGCCTTCGTGGGGGGGGGGTCACCTGTTCTCGCGGCGGTGGCGTGCTCGGTGGTCGGGTGTCTCGCTCCTGAGTTTTTGGGATGACGTGTGTGTGTGACTACTTTTTGCGACTAGCCCCACTAGCCTACCCCACTAGTACGGACGAGTGTGTGTGATTACTTATTGCGACTAGCTCCACTAGTACGGACGCGTCCGGACGCGTCGACGACGCAGCGAAACCCGTTTTGCCACAGGTTAGTTTTTTTTGTATGCTTTGTATGCAGCGATACAGCTGAACGAAGCACACAGGTGCAAGTGGTGCTTGAGCCAAAATAATCGCTGTTCTTACTGCCGTCTGCGCACGCGTGCGTAGCGAGGAGCACTGGTGCAACCGCTGCATAACCACACAAGCTCCCGCTGCTGTTTACATACGCGTGCTGCAACGCTGCTGTCGGCACAGTAGTGATACGCGATGGGCCGCGACAAGCCCCCGCCACCAAGCAAAGCGGACAAGAAAAAAAAGGGCAAGAAAGAGCAGGGGCCGCCGCGCTGCGAGTGCGAGCGGCGGTGCGCCTGCAGAAATAGGCCGGAGCGGCCGTCGCACGGCTTCTGCTGGGACGGCGAGCAGCAGAAGTGGGTCGGCAAGGGCTCGCGGGACCAGCGCATCGCGTCCAAGCTCACGGACAAGGGCCCCAAGGAGGTCAAGGGGCTCACGCTGCGCACGCACGAGAAGCTCCCGTCTCAGCTGCTGGGCGATTGGTGCCAGCGCGAGAAGCGGCCGCGGCCGCGCTGGCACCCGGCCCGGCCAGCCCCCAAGCAGGGGCACCGCCTGCGGTGTGTCGTGCCCGATCCCAAGCGGCGGGGCCCCGAGTTCGATTTGGGGTTCTGCCCGGCGGAGGCCTTCGCCTCTGACACGGTCGCGAAGGAGAACGCCGCTTTGCTCGCCCTGAAGCAGACGCAGGGGTCGCTGCCTCTAGAACGCAAGCTCCCGGAGCCCTACCGGAGCACGTGGCTCGCCATGGCGGGGGCCAAAAAAGCGCCGGAGAAGATGCCCCGCAAGGCGTCGAAAACAAATCTCGCCGACGACGCCGCCGCGGCGCGTGCCCCGCCCAAGCCCATGGTCGTCGTGCCCACCATGGACCGGGCCTACGCCAGTCGGGCGGAGGGGGACAAGGCGCGCCGCGCCAAGGAAAGCGTGCGGAACCAGAAGACGAACGCGAGGGAAGCGAGGAAGCGGGCCAACCCCGACGCGCGCGTCTACATGGCGCCGGCCGTGCGGCGCGCCGTCGCGGACGCGCTGGGGCTGCAGCGGTCGACGGACGACGACGGCGGGGACAACGTGCTCCAGAAGCTGGCCGAGCTCAGCGACGCGAAGCGCGACGCGGCCCAACATCTCATTGGATTGGGCTTCAAGCCCGGCCAGGCTGTGAATGCGGTGCTGAAAACATCTTCGGAGGATGCCGTGGCCACGACGGAGGCCGCCCTGGCGCACCTCTGCCTCCACGTCGACGAGGGGGACCTGCCGGAGACGTTCGATGCCGGATCAAGCGCCAACTTGGACGTCGTCGTGGCGCGGAAAGCTCCTTCGTTAGAAGTTGCGGGCGACTTCGCCCAGCAGTGGACCCGGGTCGCGCGCCTCGCACGATTAGATGCTTCCGTAGATGGCCCGGGCGACGCCGAGGCGCGGCAGGACGAGGTCGTGGCGCTGGAGGCGACCTTTGATGTGACGAGTATCAACGAGAAGGGCGGAACCGTCATCGAGATTGAAGATAAGTTCTGCGAGCACGCCGGGCGCCACCTCCGAGTCCTGGTGCCCGACGGCTACCCCGCCGTCCCGGCCATGGTCGTGAAGCAAGGCGCGTCCGCGGCGGCGCACGCGGCGCTCGCGACGCTGGCCTTCGAACGGTGCGACGCCCAGGAGCCCATGCTGTTCGATCTGGCGGACGCAGCTTTGAACGGTTCAAATGATGCGCCGCCGCCGGCGCCCGCGCGGCAGCCGAAGCCCGTGAACCTGCCGGCGGCGCCCGCCGCCGCGCAACGAAGACGGCGCCACGGCCCGGACTGGTGGTCCGTGGTCGCCAAAAGCCCGCCGCCCGAGACGAGGCCGCGCGCCGCCATCGCGTCGCAGCGGAAGACCTTACCGGCCGCCAAGGAGGAACGGACCGTGGTGGCGACGCTACAGAAGTTCCAGGTCATGCTCGTCGAGGGCGGCACGGGCTGCGGCAAGACGACGCAAATCCCCCAGTTTTTGTTGGAGGACGCTCGACAGACAAACACACCCATCAAGATTGTGGTGGCGCAGCCGCGGCGGGTCGCGGCGGTCGGCGTCGCGGCGCGCGTCGCCGAGGAGCGCGGGGAAACCATGGGCCGCTGTGTCGGCGTCGCGGTACGGGGCGAAGTCGCCATGGGCCCCGAGACCTCTCTCTTATTCTGCACGACGGGCGTGTTGCTGCAGCGTTTACGGAGCGACGCGAAGATCGACGGCATCACGCACTTGATCGTGGACGAGGTCCACGAGCGCCACTTGGATGCGGACCTGTTGCTCGCTTTGTTGCGCTCTCTACTGGTAACGAGGCCGTCATTGCGCGTGATCCTCATGAGCGCGACCATGGACACGCGGCGCTTCTCCGCCTACTTCGCCGACCTGCGGAACGGGGCCTCCGCGCAAAAATATGATGGAAGCTGCCCCGTTTTAAGCATCCCCGGCTTCGCGCATCCGGTGGACATTGCGTATCTGGGCGAGGTGAAGCGGTTACTCCACCAAGACGAAGAACTCACGAAAAAAGAAAAGGAGGCCTGGACGGCCATTCCGCCGCGTTTGGATCTCCAGTTCGTCGCGGACGCCGTCCAGGCCGTGGCCCGGGACGAATTTTCGAGAGATTCGAGCGGCGCGGTGCTTGTGTTTGTTAGTGGTGCTTTAGAAATCTCGCAGATCTGCCGATTACTGGAAAGGGACGCGAGCCTGTACCCCCTGCCGTTGCACGGTTCCCTGCCCGCCAAGGAGCAGCGGCGCGCGTTCGACGCGGCGCCCAAGGGCCAAACCAAAGTTGTGGTAGCGACGAACGTCGCGGAAACAAGCATCACGATTCCGGACATCACGGCCGTCGTGGACTCGTTAAGGTGCAAGGAGACGGGCTTCGACGCGGCCCGGTCTCTGCCATGCCTCAAGGAGGTCTGGATTAAACAAGATGCGGCCAAGCAGCGGAAGGGACGAGCTGGACGTGTCAGGAGAGGGCGGTGCTACCGGCTCTGCCCCCAGGCCTTCTTCGAGGGCTTCGGCGAGCACACGACGCCCGAGATCCACCGCGTGGGGCTGGACGGGCTGTGCCTGCAGGTCCTGAGCATGGACCTGGACGTGGAGGCCTTCGCGCCGTCCTTGCTCGATCCGCCCAAAGCTGAAACGTTACAGCAGGCGCTGCGGGAGCTCAAAGATTTGGGAGCCACCGCGAACACCGCGCTGACGCCTCTGGGGCGCCACCTCGCGCACCTCCCGTGCGCCCCACGGCTGGGCAAGCTGCTGGTGCTCGGGGCCAGTCTGGGCGTGCGCGACGAGGCCTTGCGGGTCGCCGCCGGGCTCGGCGGCCGGTCGCCGTGGCGCAGCCACCCGGACGACCGGCCTTTGGCGGCCGCGTTCCGCCAGGAGCTGCGGGACGCGCACGGCTGCGGGCGGTCGGACCACGCCCTGAACGCCCTGGCCCTCCAGGCGTACGCCCGAGCGTCCCATTTGAAGGGCTGGGCCCGGAAGCGCGCGCTGCGGGACTGGTGTTCGCAACGGGGTCTGAGCTGCGACCCCCTCGAGGACTGCTTGACCCTCGTCCAGCAGCTGGACCGCGCGTTAAGTGACCGCGGCTTCGGCGCGTACGCCACGACCCTGTCGGGCCCGGCGCTCTGGCGCGTGGCGCGCGCGGTCGTGGCGGGCGCGCTCTATCCTAGAATAGTGCGCATCGAGAAGCCAAGTCAGAAGTACGCCGAGACGGCCGAGGGGAACGTCGCCAAGGCCGCCCAGGCGCGCCAGATCCGCTTTTTGAGAAGGACGCCCGCCGGGGTCCTGGAGCGGGCCTTCCTCCACCCGGCCAGCGCCTGCTACGCAGAGCGGAGCTGGCCCTCGCCCTGGGCCGTGTACGGCGAGTGCATGGAGACCTTCCGCGTGAGCCTCAGGGACATGGGCGAGGCGGCGCCCTACGCCGTGCTGCTGTTCGGCGGCCGGGTCGAGGCGCGCCCCCTCTCCCAGACCATCGTCGTCGACGGCTGGGTCTCGTTCGCGGCGCACGCGCGCGTCGGCGCGCTCGTGGCCGCGCTCCGCGCGGCCTTCGACGCGCTGCTCATGGAGAAGGCCTCAACGCCCCGGCTCGACGTGCTGGGCTCGGCCGTCGTAGGGGCCATCCTGCGGCTGCTGCTGCACGACGGGCTGGCGTGAGTTCCTCTCCCTGTGTAAGTCAGTGTTTTGTGCGTGTCTTCTCGGGCGTTTACTCGCTTTTCCCCCAATATCGTAGTAAGCTTCCACGAGCCATCTCGCGAGTCCGCGTTTTATTTTTTTGGGGTATTCCTTCCTTAATTTTATTTTTATCTCTTTGCCTTTGCTTAGAGCTAGGCGACCTATGCGCTGCGTAGGTCCTAAGAATAGAAACCTAGCAGGCCTCCTAGCCACCATTTATTATTTACTTAGTACGCGATCCCGCGATCTCGTAAATCTGGGCCCAAGACCTGGACCTGCGACTATCAGCGGTTGTACCATCACTACGGACCTTGGCGCGATCGTTTGTTTCATCGTCGACCGACCTGCGCGAGGTCCAGATGAATAATATTCAGACCCGAGCTCGGGCAGCCCAAAGTACCCTTCTCGTGGTGTAGATGGCATATACTTGATTTCCACTATAGGTGGGGTAGTGTAGGGCCCAACGAGACCGCTATTACGATTTTTGGAGGCCCTCGAATAATTAGCGTATTTGACGTTCACGGGTACCATGAGGTCCAAAGAAAACACTTTTTTGGGATGCAGATCGGCTCTCGGACTCCTTCTGGGTTAGATCCATTGTTTTCAAGACGCCTACACCGCACACGCTGCTGCGCAGGGCATGCCATAGCTCTCAAAGTGTTCACCAGCCCAACCAGCTTTAGCAACTTAAGGCGAAGTTTTGTGCTTCAAGTTCCGCGGTTCCTGTGTAATGGCGAGCGCTTTCAACCCTCGCGCCCTCACCAACGCCGCGAACCCCGGGAAGCTCCCCCCGCTGTTCTTCAGCTCGATTCGGCGGACCCGCTCATGTCCAGCGCGCTCATCACACTGTGATACACGAGGTCCCCGTTCGCGTGGGCGTAGCACGCTAGGGAGGGGTACACGCCGCCCTTAAAGAGGGCCTCCAGCACCCACCTATAGCGCTCTACGGAGGCGTTGAACGCGCAGACCGAGGCGCCCGTTCCGATGTGCCGCTTGTCCAAAAAGAGGAGCGCCGCGTCGCGGTCCCGGCCGGGCAGCCTCTGCGTGGCTCGGCGGAACTCCTCCACAATGGTGGCGACGCACTCCACGAGCAGGTGCCACAGGCCGTCCCGGCCCGCGCAGTTCGCGTACATTGGTATAATCATCAAATCCTGGTTGAGGGATGCCTCCAGACGCATGGGCGGCGCGGCCAGAGTGACGGGCTGGAGGCCCTCGGGGCTCGACAGCGCGGCGTCGTCGCCGCGCCCGTTGTGCTTGAACGCCTCGCACCGGCTCCCGGCGACCGTGAAGCACCCTTGTTTCGAGAGGACGGACACTTTATGGCCGCGCACTACAAAAGCGGCGTCCCGGACGTTGAGTTGGGCCGCCGCGACCGCCGTCGCGAGGACGAGGCAGAGGGATCGCATCGATGCGCACGTCCGGATGCGCGTTCACGTCGTTTACACAAGGGAGCTCACTGCTCAGTGCTCTGTTATTATCGCGGCGACTCTAGCCCGTGGACTATAGGGCTCGCGAGCGTCGACATCCGTGCGCATACCGCTCTTAGGAAGCGCACTGGCTCGCCAGCCGGCTGATTAATGATAATTGGGGGAGCGCTGAAAACCCGTATAGGGCTGCAGGTGCAGCTACAGAGCTTAAAAATACCGGTTACTCGTGCGGTAAGGGCAGCACTGGTAGCCAAGAGTTAGGCAACGGGCCCAAAGAGGCCTAAATCACAAAACCCGCACTTTACAAACAGCGCTCAAGCCACAGTGCCGCAGTGCTCCGGCGGAAGAGCCGAGGGCCGCCTCCGGCTAGGACCGAGACGAGTGCCATGGGGCAGCCCGCGGAGGCGGGTTTCGACGTCGACGCGTGGGCGCGCGAGCGGGCCCAGGCCAAGCTGGGCAGGGTCCTCCTCCGGCGGCCCCGCCGCGCCCCGCCGGTGGAGGAGGCGCTCCCACCGCCCGAGGCGGCGCGCCCCCCGATGGCCCCCGCGGTGCGCCCGCCCGTGAGCGAAGCGCGCGCCACGCGCCGGCTCCAGCGCTGCGCGCGGCGGCGGACGGGACGCCGGCGCGGCGTCGAGGCCGCCATGCGCGCGTTCGCGGCGGAGTTCCCGGCGCGACCGCCGCTGCGCTGGGAGAAGCCCCGCCTTGAGGAGGCACTCGTGACGGTCCAGCGGGACGAGGCGTCGCAGGTGTCGCGCCTGTCGCTCGCTTCATTAGAAACGGCGTCCGTCGCGACGCAGGAGGAATCCGTCGCGTCCGTGGTCTCGTCGCTCCCCACAACGCCGCGCCCGGAGCGCCGGCGGCCGGCTCGTGGGAAGCTGCCCACAATGGTAAACTGGGGTTGCCCCGTCGACACCTCCGGCGCGGCCCTGCTCTCGCGGCCGCCGCGGAAAAAGAACGCGCGCCTGACCATGGAGCGGCCGCCGCGCGCCCGGGTCACGCACCAGTCCCAGGGCCCCGCCCGGGACGCGGCTGACGCGATGGAACGATTGGCGCTCGACACGAATGCCCTCCTGACCGCGTCCCTGACGGAGAAGCTCGAGGACGAGCACTACCGGAGCACGGTCGCGAAAAAGATCGAGTGGACCGCGGCGGGGCGGCGCTACCACGCGCTCGAGCGGCGCCGGGCGCGCGTGGCCTTCCAGCGCGTCAAGTTCGACTGCCAGGTGGCCATGGTCATGCAGTTGAGAGATTCGGGCTTCCTGCGGTGAGTAACCTGTGCTGTGTGTATCCCACTTATAATTTTCCGTCGCGCGGGCTCGTGCACCCGCACCGAACTTTTGGCAGCCTTTTTTGTTCATCCGGTGCTCAACGGGAAGCGTATGCTCATAGCTAGGGACTGGAGCCCCCCCCGTCGCAAGTCGTCCGGAGCCGCCCCCGCCGCGGAATCAACGACGCGGCTGCCCGCCGGCGTCACTCCGGTGCAGCATAGGCCCGCCGAGCAGCGCTGCGATGGCGCGCCGCCTGCTCCCCCTCCTCCTCTGCACAACGTTTGCCGACGACGCCATCCACGCGAGCCACGGCGCCATCAAGATCGCGCGGGATTTCCGGGAGGACAAGCACCACAAGATTATTGTGCAGAACACGGGCGACGACGACGTTGCGTTCTATTTCCTGGGCAACGCGGGGAACGACGGCATGGACGGTCCTCAACCGACGTGGGACATGAGCGAGACGCTCTGCGCGGTGCTGGGGCCCGACGAGGAGGCCGGGCGCTTCGTGCGCTTCCGAGACTCCTTCGTCATTCGAAGCGCGGACATGACGTGGCGCGCGCGCTTCCACATCATACCCACGAAGTTCATCGAGCAGCCCTACGGCGTCGTGTTCTCGAACCCCATGAGGAGTGAGGCGCTGGAGCTCAAGCACCACGCGGAGGCGCCCCTCGTGCTGATCAGGGCGGGCGGCCAGGCGTCGCGCGCGATCCCGCACGGGCACCGGCTCGAGCTGCGGGACGCCAGAGGGTCCTCGAGGGTGGCCGTCGAGGTGCACCTGCCGGATCAGGAAGACTAAGTAGCGCCTAAAGTTTATTAGGGGAGGGGAGGGGGGGGGATTCAAGCGAGTTTCGTGTCTAGTACATCGGCATCTGCCCCGGGTACATTTGCTGCTGCGGCGGCATGAGCGGCGCGACCCCGTAGCCCATGGACGGATCGACATAGCCCTGCGAGGGGTCCACGTACCCGCCCGGCGCCGCCATGAGCATGGGCGGCCCGCCTTGCAGACCCATGCTGGGATCGCCGTACATGGCCGCCGCCGCCGCCGCCTGCGCCTGTTCCGATTCAGAAGGTTCCTCCTTCGGAGCGGTTCTTTTCTCTAACTCGGCAATGGTATCGTGTAAGTGCCGCGCGTACTGGATCACGTAGGGCATGGCGAAGTCCACGTAGTCGCTGCGCCAAGCTAATTCTAACGCAACGTCCGGCGTGACAATCTTATAACACGTATAAAGGGTAGCACAAAAGCACTCCTTGTCGCAGACGTCCACGAAGAACCTTAGAAGATCTTCCACGAGCGCGGCATCTCCGGAAGCGCTACAAGTATCAATGGCGTCCTTATACATCTTATCCGCTTTACTGAGCTGCACGGACTTCTCCCAGCGCTTGTGCTTCTTGTAGATAGTCGCGGCGATCCTTCTAAACTCGAGTAACTCGTGCTTCTCCACCTTTTGCGCCAGAGCGATGTGGTCGAAGTTGTCAAAGTTGTTAATGGAGCTTCTCAAAGCGTCGTAGTCCTCGTCGTCCACACATAATTCGTTCACGGCGTCGTTGACGGCCGTCAAGTTCTCCTTCTGCACAACCCTTAAGTAAGGAAGAGCTAACGGTAAGTTTTCTAATTTCCGCAGTTGGTGCGTGACGCGCGAATGGTCCAAGTTCGGAGTTAAAACCTGCAGCAACCGGTTCAACTGCAAGGGCTGCTGCTCCACGTAGAACGCAATGGCCTTATAATAGACCTCGGCGTTCCGCACTTTCTGCGCGCACTCCAAAAATAAATCATGACTAAACGCCGACGGGTGCGATATCATCGTCTTCACGGCGCTGTCGTACTGCTCGTCCTCCTTTAGTAAGAAGACGGCCTCGTCCCACAGCAGCGCCTTCTCGCAGGCCTTCATCACCTTCGGCGCGTTCATCCGACTCCAGAAAATCTTGATGTGCTCCATCAACTTCTCGGGCACGTACTTGGAGTAGAGGACGCCCAACTCCGTGAAGATGCCCGAGTGGGCTTGATCCAACCCTAGGCCCTGCTCCATGAGTTCGATGAGTTCGTCCGTCGCGCCGGACCGCTCATATAAAGACGTGAGCTCCTCTAAATGGTCGGGGTGCACGATGATCTGCAAGCCCGCGATGCGCGCTAACTTGAACTCGCCCACGCGCACGCAGACCCGATTGACCTCCTTCCACGTGCTCACCGAATTGGCCTTGTGCGCGGCGTCCACGGCTTCCCGGTACTGTTCTAGATTCACGAGACACAAGGCCAGCTTCGCGTTGTTGTTGATGGACGCGAACAACAGCTTGGCGGCCATGAACAGCTCCTCGTTGAAGCACCGCTCGCCGACGTTGTCGATGCGCGCGACGTTCGGGGCGGAAATGAACTCCTCCAGGTCGCCGAGCTTGTTGGCCTTGGCGTAGGCGTAGATGAGAGTCGTGTCGAGCTGCGCTTCCTTCACGTGGGTCCGGGCCATCACGAGGTACGGTACCAGCTCTTCGTAAGAATCCGTGCCTTCGGCGGCTGCAATAACTTCCACGTGGTCCTTGTGGTCGTCCGCTTTTAAGTAGGAAGCAATGGCCGGCGCTAATAACCCGCCACCTAATTGCGCCTTCGCCAAGCGCGACCACACTTGCTTATCGTCGGCGCGTTCCGCGAACTCCGACGCCCGCTCCATGGCCTTCAAATCATCAACAAGGACGCCCATGGCCAGGACGTTCAACTCCGTGGCCTCCTTGTCCTTGGCCGACTTGGCGAACTTGGTGTAGATCACGAAGCCCACCTCGTACATGCCGTACTGGTCGGAGATGGCTATTTTTGCTATTTCCGGGCCGTCGAAGTTGTCCAGGCGGTTGATGTACTCCATGACGCGTTCTTTATCGGCCTTGATGGCCGTCAAAATGAGTAAGTTCTGGAGGTTCTTGTTGTCCGAAAAATCAGAACCTTGGAGCACAATTCTTTCCAACAACTCAATGAGCTCGTGCGGTAGGTCCGCGGCCATGAACGCTTTCACGGACGTAGACACGTGGTCCGGCTCCCGCGTCTCGGGTAAGGCGGTCTGGACCACTTGGTCAATTAACGACCTTCGATGCTGCTCGGACTCGTCCCCAGGCTGCTCGTCCTCGGGCGGGGTCAAGACGGAGGCCCAGAGCTCCAGATCTTGTTTTTCTACCAAATACCGGGCCTGGTCCTTGAACAGCCCGTTGGCCGTGGTCACCCGGATCAAATCTTGGTCGCACGCCCCGCCCGCGCGCTTATACGCAATAAAAGCCAAGGACGGATCCAATTTCTCGCAGTACTTGCCCAAAACGGCCGGGTCGTACCACTGGTCATTGGTTAAGAAGGAGACGGGGTCCCGATTCAAAGTGACATAGATCTTCCCGATCGCGTTATGGGTCCCGACCTCCTGGTTGCCCGTGACGATCCTCGCTTCGAGCCAGGGTTGCAATAAGCGGAGGCGGTTCCGCCGTTCGACCTGCTCCACGAGTTCCTCGACCGGACAAGCGTGGCCCACGCTGTTCAACAACCCTCTGACAAAATCTTCGTTCGCGTCGAGATCAAGCAACTTCCCGACCACAATGGGCGTCTTCTGCGGGCTCACCTTGTTGCAATACACTTCAATGTACTTTTGGAGACTGTTCGCATGTAGATAAGACGTCATCTCCTCCACGAAGCCGTGCCGGTCGCACACGTGGATGAGAGGTCTCGGGTCCGGCAACTTGGCGTCCATGAGGAA
>Ga0302122_10000274_pt1 | contig 30606 bp, 18 predicted proteins | sample CB21_SCM_MG_FD_203115 | JGI IMG/M metagenome (GOLD analysis project Ga0302122, IMG submission 203115) | Marine microbial communities from Western Arctic Ocean, Canada - CB21_SCM | ecosystem: Environmental > Aquatic > Marine > Oceanic | place: Canada: Western Arctic Ocean | collected 2017-09-28 | reverse complement strand
CGCCAGCACCGGCGCGAAGCCCAACGAAGCTAATACCAGTGCATGCACCGCAAAGCCCGTTAAACGCGTCTCCACGACATCTTTAACTTCTCCGGTCGAGATCTGCTTGACCACAACGGGCTTGGAATCCTTCACTTGCGCCACGCGCGCCGCGCCGCCGCCCGCCGTCGACTTCAGCGCGGCGGCCACGGCCACGCTGCGGTCCTCCACTGTCCGGTTCACGATCTGGGTGTTGTTGTTCAGTAACGACGGGAAGGCTTTTTGTGAAGGCTTTGAGAGCTTCTTGACCGGCAGCTTCCGGCTACTCCAGATGATGTCCCCGGCGCGTGGCAACGGTTTTGATAGCAAGGGCTGCGCCTTGGCCGAAGAAATGATCTCGTCGGGCGACGGCAAGGGGCGCTTCTGACCGGACGGTGTTGATAAGGGCGGCGGCTTTTTTGGTAAAGGCGTGTCCGGTTGTGATGTCTCGACCTTGTCCTCGGTCTTGACCTCGTCGGCGTAGGTCGACAGCGCGCGCACGTGATTCAGCGATTGCACGGTGGCCGAGCACATCCACGGCAGCCCCAGTAACGAGGAGGCCAGCGTGATGGTTGCTAGTGCAAACAGGTCCAGGTGGTACGCGGCGCCTTTCTTCAGCTTGTTCTGGGGGCTGTTCACCGTTCTTACGGTAATGTTCTGGTCGAGGAAGAACAACGTCGCTAAAAACAAAGCGGGGATCATCGCTAATATACGGTACTTCAGCGACAGCGCGCCCATGTCCACCAAACTAAAAAGCTTTTCCCTTGGCGCGCCCAGCGTCAGGCGCTTCAAGCTTCCGAGCTTGCGCACGCTCGGTAAAGAGAAGAGCGACGAGGCGAAGACGATCGTCGCCGCCGGGCCGAAGTCCGCTAAGAGCGACCGCGCCCGCGCCGTGAAGAAGCGCGTCTTGGGCGCGCCCGCGAAGGCTCTACAAGCTAAACACGTCCCGCCCGCGGCGTTCGCCGCTAATAACGCGTCCGCGGCGCCCTTGCTCGTGACCAAGGCCGTCCCGAGCACGCGCCGCACGGGCGAGAAGCCCTCACTCACGAAGTTGAACGCCAGCAACGCGTTGAACACGTCCTCCGTAAAACGCGTGCAGTACCGGATGAGGCCGCTGGCGTTGAACGACGCGAGTAACGCGAGGTATAAACTCGTCCAGCAGCCGCACCAGGCGTACATGGGCAAAAAGGGCACGCCGCTCTTGATGGTCCACGCGCTCAGGGCCCCGATGAAGCTCAGCGTGAGGCCCGTGGGGGCGACGAAGGTCATGGGCTGGCCCGCGAGGCACCTGCGTGCGGTAGCGTGAGCCTTCTTGTCGATTGTGCCCGAGGTGACGTCGCGTCGACGGCGTCTCTCGCGCCACGCCGTCGAGCACACGTGGCTTCAGGGACGCCGCGCCCCACGCGTAGGCCATGCCGCTCAGGCCGCACGACAAGAGCACGTCCCGCGGCCCGAGGGCCCCGCACGTCGCCGCCTGCATGACCCCGCCAAACGCCACCGCCGGCGCGAGCACCGCGAAGTACAGGAACAAGCACGCGCCGGCCGACTTCGCGGGGCTCTTCAGGCCGTCGAGCCAGTCCTGTCCATACACCGGGCCCCGGCGCCGCATGTCGTCCCGGACACCTTTGAGCCACGTCTTCCGCGAGAAGGGCGCTATCCTTTGAGGATTGGCGCCCGCGTCGCCCACGGGGAACTCCGTTGAAGATAGTAATGTTCCGGTGAACTTGGAGCCCGTCCGCCTCCTATTGGAGGCGCCGGTCCAGCCCACAGGCATGACGACGCCGTTGTCGTACAACTGGCGGCTCGAGCCGTCGTTGCCCACGAAGACCTCCGGGAGCGAGACGTTGCCATCTCTAGTCGCGGCGGTCACGGCCCGCACCTCCGTTTCTCTTGTTGATGCGGCTTTCGGGACCGTGAACTCCTTCCTCGTTTGCTGGGGCTCGTCGACGGCGGCATAACGGCGCGTGTTGCCTTTGCGCGCCGGGAGCGGCGGGAGGTAGGCGCTTACGACGGCGAGCGCGGCGACGCAGGCGTGCGGCCGCATTGCTCCTCACGTGTCCTGGGCTGCCGCTGCAGCACTGAAGTGCAGCCGAGAGCTGTGTTGTGTGCCCTGCTTTCCAGTTTCGAGTGCATGCAGCTGGAGAATTCAGTGCGTGGATATTGGTGCTACAGCTACAGGAGCTTTGCTGCACCACAGTGCACGTTCAGGAGCAGCTCAAACTTGACCATTAAAACCCGTGCCGCACTGCAACACAACACAACAAACCACTAAGCTGCGCGTGCGTCCGACCGACCTCTAAGGCTCGTTTAGGCGTGGAAGGCGCGTGTTTCGGGGGGTCGCAGTTTCAGATGTCAAGGTCAGAGCGCGTGCTTTTAACCGACTTCGTGCAGTACATTCTGCTAACCCAAACAGCTCACCACGCTTGCCAAGCGTTCGCAGCACCAGCCTCAACAGTTCGTGAAAAGGATACCAGCAAGCTCGCTGTAATCACCGAAAACAGCAGCCCAGAAGACAGAAAACGACAACCATGCGCCGCTACGTCGCCCTCGCGTCCCTGCTCCAGGCCGCCAGCGCCTTCATGGCCCCGGCCACCCTGACTGTGGCCAAGACCGTCGTCTTCAAGAAGAAGGACAAGGAGGCCGAGGCCGACGACGCGCCTCCGGTCCAGGTCCACGCCATGAGCAGCGGCACGGTCGTCGAGTTCGACCTGAACAAGCACACGACTCTGGGCATCATCACCTCGCACATGGTCAAGGCCAAGGGCGGGCTGCGGTACGAGGTCGAGACCGCGGACCACAAGGTCCACGCCGGCGTCGCGCCCAAGGACATCCACTTCAGCGCCGCCGGCGCGAAAGCGAACCTGGCGGAGATGATCCAAGTCTTAGATACTTCTACATCTACCTTAGTGGACCCCGAGGTCATGGAGATCTGCTACGAAGTGGCAATGGAGGAGGAGAACTCTTTACCCCTCAAGCGGATCGCCTCGGACCTGGAGATGGGCTCGTCGCCGGTGGACCTGTACCGCACCTTCCGCGTCCTTAGTGGCGAGCTCGGCAAGGTCTTCTTCCAGAAGGCCAAGGGCCACACGTCCCACTTCAACGCGCGCGCCGCCAAGACCGCCGAGGCCGCCAAGCGCTCGCTCTGCGGCTCGAACGGCGACGAGTACCCGGAGTTCTGCCTTGTCTAGGCACGTCGTTCGGACCAAAAAGGGCACTCGCACCAAGCTTAGCGGGTCGCTATTTAGTAAAAACATTAGTTATAGCTCGCCGCATCATCGAGAGGCTTCACCCCAAGCAGCGCTAGGGTCTCGCCGAGATACCAGCGCGCCCCGGCGTTCGCCGACATGGCGTTCGCGCGGTGGAAGCCCGACCGCGGTACAGAATCGGAGAGCGCCGCCGCAGAAAAGAGCCGCGCGAAGTCATCGTTCGAGAGCCACATGCCCCGGAACCACGCGTCGTCGCGCGAGTCCTGTTTGACGGAGGCGGCGCCCGCGGTCTCGAACACCGGCGGGACGCCCGACGCGCCAATCGTGTCCGGCGAGTTCGCGCCGGGCTGGCACCAGCCGACGCGCAGCGCGAGGAACACCGTCTTAGGGCGCACCGGTGCCAGCGCCGCGAGCAATCGCTCGGCGGCGAGCTTCGCGGCGGCGTAGGCCACGGCGTTGCCCGCGCGCTGCGCCGCTTTATCATCGTTCAAGTGAGTGCCGACGCGCGGCGGGTCCGACGGTGTCACGGCGCCGTGCTGCGCATCATCTTTATAGCCACCCATGACGTGGTTGGACGACGCCAAAATGAACCGCGGCACGCCCGCGTCCGTCGCGGCCAGCGCCATGTTGAAGGCGTGGTCCATGGACTCACTAGCCTCGGGCCACGTCGCGTTCGGGTAGGGGTTCACGGCGCTGAAGTGCACGACGGCGTCGGCGCCCTGTAAGACGCGGCGCCACGGCACACCATCAGCGTGCGGCTGCTGGGCGTCGCCCTGCACGACGCGGTCGCAGGGTGGCGCGGAGCCCTTCGCGCAGTAGTCCGGGTGCTCGACGCCGATCACCTCGACGCCCTGTGCTTGGAGGTACACGCCGAGCTTGCGGCCCAGGTTGCCGCAGCAGCCGGTGATGACGACGCGTTTCCTCCGCTTTTTGGTGTAGAGCATCCATGCGGCTGCGGCTGCGGCTGCGGCTGCTGCCAAGAGGGCTGGCTTTGGGGCTAGCATGCTGCACAACTTTTGCGAGCTGCGTAGGACTCGAAGTTATGACTCGCTAATTGCTAGACCGTAGCAGTGTGCGGTTGCAGCATGCGTGCAATTTTTATGAGCGTGCGCCAGGCCGAGAAAACCCGTATACTAGACGCATCTATCGACTATCGAGGAGTAAGACGGCATCCGCCCTAGGGCGTATACTTGGCTTTGAGTATTGGCTCCTCGCCATCGACGCGAGAAACCTCAGTAGATAGTGATTAAGGATGTTAAACACGGAGTCGGAGCGGGGGGGGTCAGAGGAGAGGATATGGCGATGTGATGGGTGATGATAGGGGATGGTCAGCGGCCGGAGTCGGTGTCGCGGGCGTCGTGGGGCCCGGCGTCGCGGGCGTGGTCGGCTCCGGGGCCAGGCAGCACCCGAGGCTCGGCCAGGCCCAGACGTTCTCGTCCTTGTCGCCGATGTCGAAGATGGCGTCGTCGGCGTACAGGAGTTGGTCCGAGGCCGTCTGCTCGCACGCGTCCAGGGCGACGGACGCGCCGAAGAGCGGGCCGGGCGGCGGCGCTTGGTCAAAGGATCGACGATCTTTTAAAACTGGATACGACATAACCAGTGTCGTGGACCGTAAAGTCACCCACCGAGTGGAGAAGTCTAAAAAGCGGGCGCGGGGCGCGTAAAGTTCTTGTATAATCTACGCCTACTTAGAGCGAAGATATCCGTTAGTCGAGCTAGCCGAGAGCGAGTCGAGAGCGGCCGGGAACGGGTTTTTTTGCGCAGTGCGCGCGCATACATTGCAACGCCTCGCACGCAGCGTGATATCGTCAAGAGCATCGATCACTGCACCAACACTATGACTGTAGAAGCACGCCTGCGCGGCGCAGCCTTCCTCACACTACTCATCACCACAGCCCTGGTCGGCAGCGTCTTCCTGCTCCTGCCGCCAGCCGTCGTACTGCTACCGCACGGCCTGAAAGCGCTCTACGCGTCGTACGCGTCGCGCGTCGCGTGGTGGTGGTTCTCGTGCGCGGCCGCGGCGATCGAACTCATCGGCGGCGTGCGGTACGAAATCTCAGGCGACGACCTCGCGAAACTCAAAGACGCGCGGGTCCTCGTGGTCTGCAACCACCACTGTCGCCTCGACTGGCTGTATTTGTGGCCGCTCGTCGCGCGCCACGGGCGGTGCGGGGCCCTCCACGTCACTCTCAAGGACTCGCTGCGGAGCGCGCCCTTCTTCGGCTGGGCCACGCAGGCCTTCGGCTTCGCTTTTGTTTCCCGCAAGGACCGTGCCGGCGACTTGGAGGTGATCCGGTCCTCGCTGTCGGGGAGGACCCCGCTCTGGGCGCTGCTTTTCCCCGAGGGCACCGACCTGTCCGAGTCGAACGTCGCCAAGTCGCAACAGCACGGTGCGGCGCTGACACCTCCCATAGAATGGTCCCGCGTGCTGATTCCCCGGAGCGCCGGTTTGACAGCGGCCATCGCGGCGGTCGAGCCCGACGCGATCTACGACGTGACGATCGCGTACGACAACGACGGCCGGCCGGACGAGCCGTCCATGCTCGCGGGTAGGTTCCCGCGGCGCGTCCTGGTGCGCGTCGACCGCGTCGCGAGGCCGCCGCGCGACGCGAAGCGCTGGCTCTTCGAGCGGTGGGCGCTGAAGGAGAAGAGGCTCGCGGCGGGCTTCGCCGGCGAGCCCTCGGCGCCGTCCCATGCCCTTGCCCACGTCGCGGTCGGCGTGTCGATCGCGGCGGTCGCGTGCTACGCGCTCTGCGTCGACTGGCGCGTCCGCCGATTCGCGCTGACGAGCGCCGCGCTCTGGGTCGGCGTCGGGAAGGCGGGGGGGCTCGACACGCTTTTGTTGCGGGGGACATAATCCGGAAAATTTAGCAGCAACGAGAGCCCGGGCGAAAGCTCGGGGCGTGCGCGGCTAGCTAGTGCGCCCCTCCGGTGGATCCGGCTCCCACTTGTCGGAGTTGTCGCGTCGATGGCGTCGGCCGATCCGAACCTCAAGGTCCCTACACTCGTGCTGGAGAGCCAGGTGTGACATGGGGCACAACTGTGGCGAAAACCCGAACCGGTGGCGGGTCAAAATCAAAATTCGATTGTGAGAGCCAAGGGATTCTGCGGTTTGCGGTGCGCGCAGCCATTGGTTGCAAGTTATGCGTGCGTGACCGAACCTGTAGAGAAGTTCGCAGCCCCAGTGAGTTGAATGGGGCTGTCAGACCGGTTGCAAGTCCCAATGGCGGCCGGCGCTCCCTCGTCCCGGGACTTCATGGCCGAGCTGGAGGCTGCCCGCACGCCGCAGCGACAACCCCGCACGCCCTCCCCGGACGACTTGGAGGCGAGCGTCTTCCGGGACCTCATGGCCCGCGAGCACGGCGACCACTGGACGTCGCCGGCAAAGGACGCCAACGCCGAGCTCTTCGTCGAGGTCGCGCGGGAGTGCGGGAGCTCGGTGGCCTCGGACGAGGAGGCGCCGCCGACCTACGCGCCGGCGCGGCCGCCGCCCGCGCCGCCACGCCACTCAGAAGCCCTCGGGCCCTATGCCGCGCTCGCCCGGGGCTCGCCGGCCGACGTGCGCCGCCGGCTCCGGGCTTCCGTCATGACCCTCTCCCGGCGCCTCGACGCGGGCCTGCCGCTGAGGACGCTCGTCTGGGACCGCGCGCGCGCCAAGTACGCCGTCGCGACCTTGGTGCTCTTCCGCGCGCGGCCGCGGCGTCCATTGCCTTCAATGTGACGCGGCGATGATTATTATGGTTCTGAGCAAGACCATGGTGATGGGTCGCGTCGATGGCGTAAAGGGCCACAAAACACGGGGGGGCAACAAAGAACCATCGCAGGAACCGGGCGGATTCTGGTGGCGCTGGGACGCGACGGCGCGGAAATTACGTAGACGGAACCGGCGCCGCCGCATGGAAGGCCTCGCGACGCCGTCGCCGGCAGCAAGGGCGGTCGCGTTCTTTTCGAAGGGGCCGCCGCCCGCCGCGAGCAACGCCTCCCAGGAAAGCCGCGCGGGCCGCGCGTTCCTGCAGGCCGTGCAGCGGCGCCGCGGCGTGGACGCGGCGGCGGTTTCGGAGCACCGCCGCTGGCGCCGGGCGCGGCGGGGCGGCAGTCCGAGCGCGCCGGACGACAGCGACTCGTCCGACGACGACGGCACGATCAAAATTTGCGGGGAGACGGCGCACGTCCAGTGGTCGACGCTTGAAGGTGTTTTAGACGAGGTCCGTGCCAAGGGCCCGCTGCCCCCCCACTTCCGGACCTTTTCCCTCATTTTGCAGGGGGACCGGTTAGATCTGGCCGTCGACGATTGTAGCGTGCGGCGGTCGCTGGTCAGCGGGTTTGGGGCCGTCGCGGCCGCGATGCGGACCACGGAGGCGCACCGCCCCTTGGATGTGGTGTTCGATGACGTACTGAGAAAGTGCGACGGCGCGTCATGCATCAGAGAGGCTATTGAGAACGACGCCCGAACGAGGCGGCGGGATTTCCTAGACAGGTGCGGTCTACGGCGCCTCCATGCCTTGTATCGGGACGACCAGCACCCGGAGCTCCATACGCAAATCACCAAGGGCACGCTCGTGCACGTGGCGCACGACGTCTGTCCCGAAAGCGGCGAAGCGCCGTATACAGTGGAATTCCCCGTACCACATTCTAATGGTGAGGACCAGCGGTACGTGAAATTGAGGCAGCCCTGCCCGCTGTTTGCAGCTGGGTCCTTAATTACCGGCGAAGTCATTGGCACCGACGGCAATGGATACGTCGTTTTATATAGGAGCGGACCCCACTTTGATACAAAGGCTGGCTTCGTGGAGGAGGTGCGCGGCTTATTTCATGAAGAGGTCAAGGAGAGCGAGCCTATGCTTGAGAAGCCACCGAGCATGCCCGAGGGCACGCTGCTCAAGGGTGTCAAGCGGGAACTTTTAGAAGTGGACGTCGCGTACCAAAAGCGGGACTTCGCGCCGTATTTTACAATATGTGCTCTCCTCGTGTACTGGGTCAAGTTCTTCGTGGATCTGGGGGGCGACGACGAGGTCGCCGGGTCGCTCCGAGATGCCCTAGAAACGGTGGCGCCCTTTGCTACGTGCGCCCTGCAGACGAATGAATTCCGCCGTCTCTTCACGTACCAGTTCGTCCACGTGAACGCGGGGCACCTCGTCGCGAACTCTATAATCCTGTTAGTGCTGGGCGCGCCGCTCGAGATGGCGCACGGGCCCGTCGTCGGGCTCGTGGTCGAAGCCGGTATTGTACTAGGTGCCATGGCGTCGCTGTTCTTCGCGCCCTACCAGCGCGTCGTGGGGTTTTCGGCCGGCGTCTACTGTGTGTTGGGCGTGCACTTCGGCCACCTCCTGTTCCACTGGGCGGACATGCGGCGCGGCGCGCTGAACCGGTGGACGCGACTGGGCATCTTCCTTTGTTTCTTCGGGGTCGACGTGGTCTTATCTTACGCGGAGCAGGTGTCGGCGACGATCCACTTAGCCGGGTTCGTCGTCGGCGTCGTGCTCAGCGCGACGGTGCTGCGGGACCTGGTGGAACGGCCGCGCGCGATCCTGCGGCGCGCGGCCTGCGCCCTTTTGGTCGTGCTCCCCGTGCTCCTGGCGCTGCGGTACGAGTTCTACGTCGTGCGGGCGGACCCGCCCGAGCCCCTGGCGTGGCTCTCGGGCGAGTCCCACACGACGGACTGCTGCTACGTCCTTCGCAAGTGCGGCGTGGCCGGCGAGCTCTACGCCCGCTTCTCGTGCCGCGGCCGCGACCGCGCGCGGCTCTTCCAGGGGAGCGCGGCGGCGTTGTACGGGGGCGGCGCGGCGCTGGAGGAGTGCGCGGAGGTCGGCGCGTTCCTCGGGGAATCTGTGTAACAATACAATGTGCTTATCAGGCTACGTCAAACGTCCCGTCCGCGTCGCTGCTCCCGATGGACTCGATGTACCACTCGCCCATACGTGGTGGCCGGCGCCTCTTCCGCAGCTCCCAGATCCATTTCCGTTTGCGGTCGTCGCGCGCCACCGTCTCTACGACGCAGGTCCCGATCCAGCCGTCGGGCCCTCCGGCCAGCAAAAACGGTCGCAGAACCGTCCAGCGCTTGCCGTAGAGAGCCATTCCGTAAAAGCTTGTAGCAAATTCGTCAGCAGTCTGACGCGCATCGTCTATAAAATCTTGGAGAGTATCGTGCCGGTAGTAGTATCTGAAGGTGTCGCCGGCGAGATCCCATGTCCGTCGCAAAGCCGCGTCCGTGTCGTCGCCAGCGAGTGATTTGAGTGTCCGCTCGATCATGACCTGCGGCTCATCAGTCGACTCGGGCAGTGGACACTCGGACGCGGCGCCGGACAGGAGGAAGTCGCGATAGCATTTTATTGCGGCCTCATCCGTGGGAACGTAATGGCCGCCCGGGTGCTCGTGAATAAGAGCTGTCTCGTAGCACGCGGCGAGCCGGCGCGCCTGGTCTGGCGGGTTTATGTCGTCGGTGGCGCCAAGGACGTGGAGCGTTTGTCCGCGGCAGCCTCGCTCGAGCTCGGCCTCGTAGGGCTTGGGCCACGACGCTCCGTTCAGGATGAGCTTCGCGTCGCCGAGCCAGTCGATCGCATCGATGGCAGCGGCGAAGCCCAGGAGGATCGCCCCTTGCGAGTGACCCCATACCACGTCGGCTTTCGAGCTGCGCACCACGTCCAGCGCCGCGTCGACGCCGCCGTATGCGGTGGCCTGGAACGAGCGCACGCCCGGCGGCAGCGTCCACCATTGGTAGCCCCCGCCGTCGAGCTCGTGCGGCGCGGTGGCGTACGCGAAGTCAAATTCTGGTAGCGCCGACTCGATCTCTTGAAACCGCAGCTTCATCGAGGCGCCGCTTCCTCCTTTGCCGTGCAGCACAAGGATCTTCTGCTTCGACAGCGCCGAGGCGTAGCGCGCGCCGAGCGCCATGGTTGTGATAGCTCGTCGCATTGTTTTGCAAAACTCGTTCGCTCGGCGCTTTTTGCTCACTTGTGCCCAATGCAAAAGCTCAGTGCCTCCCACAGCACGGATGCAATTGATGCCAAGCACCTGCCAGCACTGATGCAAACACGGGCAGGCGCAGTGTGGCACTTTCCAATGAGCTTGCAAGCACTGCACTGGCACAGCACGACACCACTCTTAAGCCACCGCTTGTCGAGCTTTTAGACAATAATGAGTGAAACCCGTTTTAAACCCGTTTTGCCTTATCCTAAAATAAGAATCGCCACATCAATCCACGTCCGCATCTATACGCCCGCTGATGGCTGCTTCTGGATTCTAGCGTCCCGGCCGATGCGAATCTGAGCAAAGGCCGGGCTGGACGCGCCAATCGGTGTCTTCGGCGCAAAAACCACTGCGACATCAGGGCTCGGAGACGCTGCCCTTCGGGACGCCCGGACCTCATCTCGTAAACAATGCTCGAGCGCCCGGCATCGCCCGGCGGGGGCCGCCGGGTCAGCCTGCCCTTTAGTGAGACCGGGTCCCTCGGAGACAGCCTCGTCGACTCGCCCGTCGTGGAATTCTTCCGCGACGAGCCGCCGGCGCCGCAGACGTCCTGGCTCGGCGACCTCGGCACCTACTTCGAGTCCGCGCCGCCGCCGCCGCCGCCGCCGGAGGACCCCTACGCGGACACCAGCCCGCCGGCGAGCCGCCACGACACGCCGCCCTTACTGATGCGCCACGCCCCCCGGCCGCGCGAGGACGACGAGTCGACGGCGTCCGAGGCCTCGATCGTCGACCGCGCCCGGCCGGCGTCGCCGGCGTTCCTCGCGGCGCCCGTGCCGCGCTCGCCGGCGAGCGTGCTCGCCCTGGCCCTGCCGAACCCGCCTCCACCGCCGCGGCGCGCGCTCCGTGTGCCGCAGCCGCGGCCGACGGCCTGGGTCACCGGCGGCGGCCGCGTGACGTACGCGGTCGGCGCCGGGGCGGAGGCCGCGCCCGCGCCCCGGCGCCTGGCCCTGACGGCCACGGCGACGCTGCTCCACCTGCCCGCGGCGCCGCGGGCGCCGCCGGCTGTCGTGCGCGTCGCAGTGATGGGGCCGACGCTCGAGCAGTCCGCGACGTCGATGCTCCTACACATCCCCGCGGCGGCGCGGTCGCCCGCCGCCGCGGCGCGCCCGCCGCCCTCGCGGCTGCAGCCGCGGCTCACCGCCTGGACCGTCGGCGACGGCGCCCCGGCGTACGTCGGCGCCGCGGTGCCACCGAATACCGGCGTGCGGGTCGCAGCATCGCAACCGCCCGCCTCGCCGAGGGAGCCCCGGGGCGCGCCGGAGCTGCCGCCGACGCCCGTGCCGGACTCGCCTGCGCGGATCGTCGAGGTCGAGGCGCCCGACGCGGCGGCGGCGGCGCGCATCGTCGCGGCGCCGCGGTCGCCGCCGGTGAGCGCGCGCAAATGGGCCGCGCAGCGGTGGAACCCCGCGACGCCGACGACGCCCGCGGCCACCCCCTCGTCGCCGCCGCCATCCGGCGCGCGGAAGTGGGCGGCGCGGCGCTGGAACCCGGCCGACGAGGCGACGACGCCCGCGGAGACGACGCCGCCGCCGTCCGGCGCGCGCAAGTGGGCGGCGCGGCGGTGGAACCCCGCGACGACACCCTCCTTCTCCGAGGCCGGCGGCGACACGCCGCCGTCGCGCCGCCGCCGCTGGTCGACGCCGCCCCAACCGGCGCCCGCGCCCGCGCCCGCCGCGACGCCGAAGCGGCGCTCGTCGAGCATCAAGCCCAGCGACGCGATCGCGGCGCGCATCGAGAGCCTGCAGAAGGACAAGAACCCGGACCACGTCGCCCGGGAGTCCGTGGCGGAGGTCACGACGACGCCCAGCATCCAGAGTAGGAAGGCCATGCTCCGGGAGGCCTCCCTGGTCCAAAAGACGGCGGTCGAGGACGTCGGGTTAGGTGTGAAGTGGCGGACATCAAGTCTTCAGGCGGCCGTCGCGCGCACGGCCGCGCCGCTCATCGACGCCAAGAGCGAGCTCCGCGCGGCCCAGACGGACGGGCCCTCGCAATTATTGCGGGAGCGCTCGCGGAAGCTGGAGATCCGGAGCATGCGCGCCGCCTACGACGAGCGGCGCCGGCCCGAGCGCAAGCGCGTGTTTAGTTTGGAGGGCGCGAGTGTTTTTACGCCTGGTACGTCACCGCCCAAGACCGCGCCAATGTCCTACGGGGAGATCTCCGAGGGCACCGTCTCCTCCCTGTCCCAGAACTACAACGACCTCATCGCGCGCACATTGAAAGCAGCGCGCGACGCGCGGGAGCGCCTGGCTAACACGGACGCGGACGCGGCGCGGCGGCGCCGGGTCCAGGATAGGGAAGCGGAGCGCATCCGGCACAAGGCCGCCCTCATCCGCAACGCCTGCGAGCAGCCGCAGCTGACAAATAGTGCCGCGTCGCCCTGGGCGTTGAGGGTGGACGCGACGTGCCCAACGCCCGGCGCGACGCTGCACGTCTCGCTGGACGGCGGCGCCAAGTGGCACACGAAGCGCGCCGTGGACTCGGCCTGCGCGACCCTGTCGCTGGAGCTGGGGGAGGATTGCGGGAAGGAGCGCGTCGTGCTGGCCTACGCGACGCGCAACGGCAACGCGCCGAGCGACGTCGCGTCCATGGCCTTCGCGCGCGAGGCGCCGCGGTACATTTTGCACGAGGCGCACCCGACCGAACTGACGTTGAGAGGTTGCACAACGACAGGCAAGCGGTGCGTCGTCTGCGGGCTGGCCGCGAACGACGCCGACGACTACGTGGCCCAAGACGCCGCCGTGGTCGTGTGCAAGAAGTGCGCCCTGGCTCCTTTAGCCGCGCGCTTCAAGAGCCGGGGGCGTTCCTTATGCGAGGGCGAGGCCGACCCGACCAAGGCGCTGTGCTGCGTCGCCGTGGACGCGGCGGCGCACCGGTTGTGGCTGTCGGGGCCCGTGCACTTCGAGGGCAACCGGGCTGTCATCGTGGACGGGTCCCAGAAGCTCCTGGACCAGCTCGCACAGGTGTTGCGGGTGCACCCGTCCATCGCCGTGCGGCTCGAAGGTCACACGAACTCGCGGTGCGGCCTGCGGTGCGACGGGTCGTACGTGTGCGCGAACAACCGCTGCGCCAAGGACTTCGGGGGCACGGGCGGCGCGTCGGCGTTCTCGCGGCGGCGGGCCGAGGCCGTCGGACACTACTTGGCGGCCGCGGGCGTCGGGGCGGACCGGGTCCACGCGGCGGGGCTCGCCGGCAGCCGGCGGCTCGTGGACGACACGGAGGGCCACCTGAAGCACCTCAACCGGCGCGTCGAGGTGCACACGGTGGCGTTTTAGTCGCCGTTCCCTTTTCACGGTCACAATTCTACCCACTTCCTTCTGTCGTCGAAGTAAATTTCATTCATTATATTATTCCAAAAAGCATGTGTCGGAGAATTCGAGAACCCGCACGCAAGAAACCCGTCAAAGCTTTTGCCTAAAGTCGCGTGGACGTGCCCGCTCGGTGCACGCGGTCTTTTGCACTTCTGTGGACTCGCGCGATAGCCTTTGCACCACTGGTTGCCGCGGCCTAAACGCGCGCCACCAACGCAAGAGAGGAGTGGCTTGCTCTCCCTCTCGCTGCACTCCTTATATTCGCCACCGCGGCACCGCCGAACGCATCGCACCGCGGCGTCACCGCGCACCACCTCGCGGCGCCGCGCCGGTGCCGCTCTCACTAAAATCGCCAGCCCGCTCAAGATGGCCGCGCAGCTCCGGGCCGCGGCCGCGCGGCGGCTGCGGAGCGGCAGCCGCAGTGAAAAAAGGCCACCGGAGCCGCCCTCTATCGAACCGGAGAAAATTATTGAAATGTTCGAGCGGTACGCCGAGGAGAAGGACGGCATGGGCCTGGACGGTCTGTGCGCGTTGTGCGAGGCCGTCGGGATCAATCCGGAGACGGACGTGCGCCTCCTCTGCTTCTGCTGGCGCGTGGGCACTACGAAGCCGTCCATGATTTTAAGGGAGGAGTGGAACGAGGGCATGTGCCGGCTGCGGCTCGATACGCTGGAGAAGCTGACGGCTTTTGTAAAAGGGGAGGCGTGCGACCCGGCCTTACTGGACCAGAAGCCCTTCCGCGACTTCTTCAAGTTCACCTTCCTCTTCTCGCGCGAGGGCACGCACCGGACGATAGAGAAGGACCTGGTCGCGGACCTGCTGCCCATCGCGTGCTGCGGCCGGTCGGCCCACGAGGACTCGTTCCTGAAATTCCTCGCCGCCTCGTCCACGACGCGCGTCACGCTGGACCAGTGGTGCTCCTTCCTCGAGTTCTCCGCGAAGGTGGGCGCGGCGCCGGGCTTCGAGGGGTACGAGGAGGACGGCGCCTGGCCCCTGTTGCTCGACGAGTACGTCGAGCAGGCGCAGGCGGACGCAAAACTCTAGGTTTAATGATTGGTGCATAGTACTTAACTTAAGCCTCTCTGGAGCTCCTCTCGGGAATGGGCAGTGTCCCCGGCCGCGGCACGGCGTTTGACAGCCACCTCTCCTACTCGCCGGTCGCTGCATTGAGAGATCGCCATCGCAACAAAAACCACCGAGTCCCGGCCCAACATGTATCCTAACTAGCCGTAGCTTTAGCGCTCTCGCAAAAGCAAAGCGCGGCGCCCCGTGGCCTCAGGAGCGGTAACGGCAGCGAGGATACGCAGCCGGGAGACGCTCCCGAGCCGGCCCCCACGCCAAAGGCTGCCCTTGACGCCAGCGCCTAGAAGCGCGGAGCGGAGATGTCGCGCCCGCGCTACGACGACGAGGACGACGAGGGCTTCCCCGACATCGGGTTCAAGCCGGGCACGCCCAGCGAGAGCCTGGGCGGCGCCTACGGCCCCCCCGGCGACTCGGACGAGGAGAGCGGCTACTCGCGGCCCGACACGGCCGGCAGCGGCGCGAGCGGCTCCGAGTCGTTGACCTTCGAGGACTGGCAGAAGAAGGCGGGCATCCAATCGTCCACGGACGACTTCAGCAAGACCGATGGCAGCGCCCGGGACGCCCGCAGAAGAGATGTAGACGCGCCTGAAGTGTTTCAGAACCAGAACTCGATGGCGGACCAGAAGGCGAAACTCAAGAGCATGATGAAAGGCGGTGGACGCATGACGTCCCTCCACGACGCCGCGAAGGGCGCGAAAGCCGCGCAGAAGGCCGCGCATATTACTACTTCGAAGAACCCGAACGCGACTAATAGAGCCAAAGCCCGAGAAAAGGTCATGAAGCAGCGGAAGGACCACGAGGCCTGGGTGGAGCAGTTAGCGGCCGTTTGTGACGCGACCAATGTCGAAAAACAGCGCTTAGCGGCGGAGATTATCTTTTTGGAGCACAACATGGACCGCAAAAAGTTATTGCGGGTCGTTTTGAGATTGGGACGCGTGAAGCTCTTCACGGGCTTCCAGACCTGGGAGAACAACACGGTCAAACAAGATAGATTAGCGAAGCAGGCCGAGATCGAGAGAAGGAAAAAAGAGATCGAAGCTTTTTATGCCCAGATCAAGGCCGACGCGGCGTCCAATGATGAAAGAGAACGGGTCATGCTCGCCGGGAGACTCGCGAACACCTCAGAAAAACAGTACCAGCTCATCCTGAACATCTTTTCGAAGATGACCGGAGATAAGACGCGGGAGTACTACTCCAAGTGGAAGGGCATGACCATCGACTTCCGGACCAAGTTCGTGTTGATGAAAAGAGTATTGGGCAGACTGATGTCCGCAAAGACCAACTCCGCGTGGGGGGCCTGGTACTTCCACACCTTCACCGCGGGCAAGATGACCCTCGATGAACAGATCAAGGCGTTGCAAGAAGAACTGGCCAAAGCTAAAGCGTGGAAGGAAAAAGTGGAAGCGGAAGTCGAGGGCATCGCGAACGCCATGGCTGCGGCCATGATCGCCGGGGCTTCAGCTTCGCAAGTCGCGTTGCTGAAACGCGTCCTCACAAAGTTCTGCCAGCTCTACATCCGCCAGGGCATGAAGGCCTGGAAGAACAAGGTGCACGGGCAAAAAACAGCGAAACAACGCATGGGCATGGTCATTAAAAGATTATGCAACTCCAAAATGAACTATGGGTTTAGGAGGTGGTTGATGGTGGCCATTAAAGATAAAGACAGTGCGGGGCAGCTGAAGATCGACCAGTTCACCCGGGAGACCACGCAACTGAAAGATAGGGCGGAGAACGTGGCCATGCGGATTGTTGCCTTAATGACGAAAGTCGAGCAGATGCGGGAGAGCGTGCAGCTGCAGGCCATTGCGGCGGATCGCGTGGCGCACGGGCTGCCGGACCTCACGGACGAGTTCGCGCAGATCGCTTATATTGATAGAGCGGCGGCGGAGAATCCCGCCAACCTCATGAAACTCATCCCGCCGGAAGCCCGGGGCGGCCCGGCCATGGGCCAGACGGACGGCGGCCCCATGACCACCACCATCAACTACGGTCCCGGGCGTTCCTCGGGCCGGGGCACGTTTGGTAACGGCGGGCCCGACGCGCATTCCATCGCCTCTTCTATAGACTCGCCCTCCCTGGGCTTCGCGGGCATCGGCTTCGGGACGCCCATGTCGCCCGAAGACCGGGCCTCTCTATTAGTCTTCGTCAAAGGCCTCGAGTCCAACTCGCGGGACCCCAAGATCGCCAAGGTCGCGCCGCAGCTCATGAAGTACAAGAAGGCCATCAAGAAGCTGGCATTGGTCGGGGACCCCCGCTTGTCGGCCTGCGTCAAGGCCTACGAGCGCACGCACGACAGCGCCGACCTCGTGGAGTCCGTCGAGATGATCGCCGCCGGCATGGACTTCAACGTCTCGCCCATGTACTAGGTGGCCCGGCCCCCCGTAACGGCCGGTTCAAAGGAAGTCATCCGTAGTGGGCCCAGACCTTTTTGTTACGGCGCTATAGGACTAGTGGCGCCATGCGCGGTTATCGTACGGGTTTCATTCTCAGCCCTTCCGACTTAGCTGCCTCTGCGCCTGCTGGACGCGCAAGTTTGTGCTCCCTGAGGGTTGTAGCGAGCGTCGTGTCTATACATCGCTGCGCCGTCGCTGCGCGCCAGTTTGTGTCAATCGCGCAAGGCACTGACTTCAGGAGTGCACAAAACACCTGGCAGCCATGCGGTCCAGCATGGATCGCGGCGAGAGCAGCACAAGCAGCAAAAAAGCAACGTCCTACGACGGGGCATTTCCGCGAACAGTGACGCTGAGCCAGCGCATGAAGAAATCCGCCAGCCACGGCGGCGCAGCGCTTAAAAAGACCATGACCTTCCCCTTCCGGCAGCTGAAGAAGTTGGGGTCGGGAGCCAGCCCCCGGTCGGCGCGCAAGCCGACGCCGACGCGCGACCTGAGCGAGGAGTTCGAGCGCGAGAGCGAAGAGGCGCTGACGCCGGTGTGGACGCCGCCGCCTCCGGTACTGCCGCCGAGCCTCTGGCGGCGGTTGGTCGACTGGGTCCTCCTGCTCATTTGCTGGTTCGTGCCGGCGCTGCGGGACACCCGGCCGCAAGTGCCCGCCGTCGCAGAGGTGCCGCCAGTCCTGCCCGAGGAGCTCACGGGGTCGTTCGACGGCGTGCCCGCGACGCACGTCGCGGGCGTGCGGGAGCTGCAGCGGCGCCTCGCGCCGTTCATCGAAGCGGAGGGCGACGCGGCGCTCGCCGAGCCGCTCATGCTGCTGCGGTTTCTGCTCGCGCGGGAGGACGACCCGGCCAAGGCCGCGGCGATGTGGCGCGCGACGCACGCGTGGCGGCGGCTCCACCTGCCGCGCGCGCTCAGTGAGCTCGGCACCTTTTCGAACCCGGAGCACCGCCCCTTAGATGCCGCGCCGCGCCGCGGCGAGTGGACGTGGGTGCGGTCGCCCGTGGCGGACGTGACGACGGTGCGTGGAAGGATCGCGCAGAACGCGGGCACGTCGTCGCTGCATAACGACGTCCTCGCGGACGACGGCGGCGTCGCGACCGTGTCGCGGACGGGCCGGCTGGACATGGCAGGCGTCGCGCGCGAGAACGCGCTCGATTCCGTCCTCATGTTCCAGGCGTCCATGCTCGAGGACGTCCTGCAGACGGTGCGGGCCGCGTCGCAGCGGGAGAAGCGCCTGGTGCGGGCTCACGTGATCTTCGACCTGGACGGCCTGTCGGTGATGACCACCTTGAGACACGTGCGCAAGTTCGGCCCCCCGGCGGCCGCAGTCGCGCAGCGGTACTTCCCCGAGGTGAACGGATCGACGACTGTCATCAACTCGCCGAGCGGCGTCCAGTCGATGTGGTCCATCGTGAGGCTGTGGTTGGATGAAGCAATGCGCGCCAAAGTTAGTTTCTCGGGCCGCCGCTTCGAGCAAGCGCTGCGCGACCACGCGCGCCTCGACGCCGACGCTGTATCGCGCCTGCCCGTGGCATATGGGGGCGAAGCGTCCAACGACCTCCTCGCGCCGTGCCCACCGTTCTCGAAGCACGACGGGTCCGACATCGCGGCGTGCGGCGAGCCCGTCTTCGTGCAAGAGGTGCCGTTAGAGGCGGACTTTATGTGATAGCTTATATAAAATGTATTACAAGTACCAACAACAAAAGTAGCAAAGACCAAGACGACAGGACGCCGCCCCTCGGGGCTGGGGACGGCAACAACATTCACACATCGCGCTCGTCGTCGTCGAAGAGCCGCCCGAGCGCCTGGGCGTCCTGAGTAACCGCGAAGTAACAAGGTCCGGTCAGGCTTGAGATTCCCGGCAGGTCCTGGCCGAACGGGAAATAATCCGGTGAGTAGTACTGCCAACAACCGAGTTCCTCGAACGGGATCTCGGCTAATGGCCCCGCGACCGCGACGACGGTACCAAGCAGCAACGAGGCGTACGTGCCATCGAGTGTAGCCCACTGGACTAGGGCTGCGGCCGCGAGCACGAAGAAAGCGTAGGGCGTCTCCGCGGCGATGAGCACCGCGCTCAGTTTGATGACCGCGCAGGTGGCTGCGACCGCGGCGACTGTTCGCAACCGCTGGTCGTCAATGAGCGGTGCCGCTGCACCGCCCGGCGCGATGCGACGCGCAACTGCGGTTAAGACGCCTCCCAGCAGCTCGTAGGTCAGCGCGAGGAGCGGCGGAATAAGCAGCGACGTCCGCGCCACGTCGCCGATCGGTAGCACATCATACTGCAGTAATGACTGGTTGTGAATCGCGTCGCAGGCCGGGCCCAGCGCCGCGCCCGCCTGCTGCAGCTCCTGACACGTGGTTCGCCTGTGTGTCCGCACACCTGTTTGACGCGCAACAGATAGTCCGCGAGCGATGGTTAAATGGCGGTTACTCTCGCTGTAACTGGGACGCGGCGGCTGATGGGAGGCAGCCGCCGCGGACCCACGCATTATGCGCATTTCTGCGCTGCGCGAGCTTGTTGCATATATGCACAGCTTGGTTGTTGGCAACTAGAGACGCTGGGAACGAACGGCTACGTTCGCACAGCTCGCAGCGATGCGCTGCTGGCAGCGATCAAAAGCTTGGTGCACAACACGAACGCGCAAGCACCGTAGCGATGGCGGAAGCTGGCCGCGTGCCGGCTGGCAGTGATAAACAACCACCTGCTGGGTCGCACAAAGGCTCGCGCCACCGGCGCGCAGCGATGCCGGCAAGATTACGCCGGCGAAGGAAACCTGCACGATGTACGCTTGCGATCGCTCATGATCACACAACAGAACATTAGGGCTGCTACTTCTCCTTGCACACGTCTTCGTAGGGCACGCCCTCGACAACGACCCCCGACTCGTCGAGCCGGACCCGCGCGGCGAACGCGTCCAGGTCCAGCGCCTCGAGCGTCGCCAGTGCTCCTTTGTGCGCGCCGCCGACGACGCGGACGCGCTTCCCGACGGTCGGGATCACGGTCTCGAGCTTCGAGAGCGGCAGCGTCGCGCGCGCGCGCCCGTCGAGCGTCTCCACCGCCACGCCGTCGTCGGCCACGGCCCGGACGACGCACTTCGCCTTGTCGAAGGTGCCGTTATAAGCCGTCTTGCCCGCTCTAGCTTTAACGATCAGCCCGGGCCGCGCCCACGACGACGTTGGTGCGGCTACAACAGGAGCACCAAAAGCGAACGCGACCTTCGTCCCGCTTTCCAATGAAGTGGCCTCCGGAGCCGCCACAGCACCGACGGCCTCGGCCCGTTCGAACACCTCGGCGAAGTCGTCCGCCTTCTTCCGCTTCTGCTGCAGCTCGTCCTCGACGCGGTTCCAGGCGCGCTTCTGGCCGGGCGTCTTGCCCCTGAGCTCTCTAGCTTCCTGGTCCGGCAGCGCGACCCATTCCGCCGCGGGGTCGTCCTCCGTGACGGAGAGGACCCAGCCGTTGCCCTCCCGGTCCGCCCAGACCTCGCCTCTTTCCCTCAAGTCGGCCACGAACCTGCCGAGCGTGCCCCAGCAGGTCTTTTTCATGTTCGCGTGGGGCCGGTCGTCCGGGTTCACCTCTCTATAAGCCTCGTGGGCCTTGACGCGCTCGCCCAATCGGTGCGTCGCCAAGTACCGCAAAAAGGACCGTTCGAAGGCCTCCGAGTACTCGTCGGGGCAGTACCTGGCCTCCACGTGGTCGCTGCGCTGCTCCTCCTCCTTCTCCTTCTCGAGGGCCCGCGCCAGGTGGTTCGGGTGCTCCAGGTGCATCCTGAAGCCGTTGCCGTCCTTGCACCACACGCCGCAGAGGCCGCAGTGCCACCGCAGCTTGGACGGGCCCTTCTTCTTCCACTGGTTCGCGATCCACTTGGGCGTGCCGCGCTCGGGTTTTGGCATGGTGGTGTCTCTAGGGCTCCTCCGTGGGAGTCTTTGCGGGCTCCAGGGCGACTGGGGGCTGGTTGTGCGCGCAGAGCAGTGTTGACAGCGTGCGCTCGAGCTGTGCCGCTAGTTAAGCTCCTTCGACAAAAACCCGGCTAAGTCCAAGCCGCGAAACCCGCACGCAGGTGCAAGTCGCGCTCCGACCGTGTGTCGACGCGTGTGGCTCAATACGTTCCGTGAATTGGTGGTACGACAGCTGTGCATAGCTGCGTTCGTTACGAGGCAGCTGCACGCCCGGAGCCCCCGTGAGTGGACTGCACTGGTGAAAGAATGCAAACCCCAGGGACGCCAAAGGCCACGACGGCGCCAACACCGGACACCCCAGACACGCCAGAGACCGTGCTGACCGGTGCCGACTCGGAGCTGCGGGCTGCCGACTCGGAGCTGCGGGGTGGCGTCGTAGAGGCGCCGCACACCGACGGATACGCCGGGCGGGTGCGAGACGTGCTCAGGTCAACACCGCAGCGCGCCCGCGCCGCAGTACAGGCGGTGATCGGCCGCATCATCGATGCCCCAGACGACGAACGCTTCCAAAGGATCAACGCCGAGTCGCGGACGTTCCGCGAGAGCGGCTTAGACGAGGGACGCGCGCTGCTGGCGGCACTTGGTTTCGTCGCGGACGAGTCGCATATCGTCTGGGGTGGAGACTTGGGCCAGCTCCAGCGCGTCGACAACCGCATCGCCTTTGGCGCCGCCGCTATCGCGTTCCCGGGCTTGCCGGAGGAAGTCGTGGAAACGAAACTTATGCCCTACCTCGCATCGATAGCGGGCGACGTTGCCTGGGAGGAAAGCGCCGAGGCAGGCGACGCCGAGGTCCTAGATCTACTAGCGCTGGACTCGACGTGCCGCGCGTTCCGGCGCTTGGCCGCCCCGCGCTGGTGCCGGAGGCGACAGGACGTCTGCCGCGCCGTCGGCGCGCGGCGGCGGCTCCGGCGCCGCTGGCGCGCGATCGGCGGCTTCGCGGGCGGCGGGCGGAACCGGGGCCGGCTGCGGGGGCCCGGCCGCCTTGAGGATGTAAGGCGCGTGGAGGTGCTGTGCGGGCGGCGCCTGCCCCTCGAGTTCCGCCTGTCCGTGCTGCGCCACCACGACGGGCAGGACTTTGACACGTTCGCGGGATACGGCTGTCTATTAAAGCTGGACGACATCGCGTTGGCCCTGCAAAACTACAACTACGAGCGGTCGATTCCCCTCACGGGCGAACTCGACCACGCGCGGCTCTGCCTGGAGACGCGCACGGGCGCGGTCGTCAAGCTCGGCTGGTCCTCGTGGTCGAGCGGCGACAACGGGCGCGTCCTGGCGCGCTGGCCCTCGTGGGGCGCGTTCCTAAGGATAGTATAACCCCCACGCAGGGGCCGGCGCAGAGGTATTCGGAAAAGATACAGTTATTCGCCTCTAGGAATTCCTCTAGGGCCCACCCTCTAGGCTCACCCGAGGAAGTCGACGACGTTCAGCGCGTGCCGCCCCTCGTCCGTCTCCAGCAACGCTTTGAGGGGCGGGAACAGCGGTAACGCAGCTAGCTCCTCCCGCGAGCACCAGCGCCACTCCGCGCACTTGTCCGGCTCCTCGACGCTCGCCGCCGTTTTCGCGTCCTTCAGTTTGACGTAACAAAAAACAGTCACGGAGTGCACCCCGTCCAGCTGCGTGTTGTTCGCCACGAAGGGGAGCGTGCCCGCGGCGCGCGCCTTGGACTCGCCGCGCGTCGGGAGGTCGGCGTCCAAGGGCGCGATGCCCGTCTCCTCCTTCAGCTCCCTTAACGCGCAGTCGATGAACTCCTCGCCCTTTTCTAGCCACCCGCCGGGCAGCGCCCACTGGCCCGCGCCGTGAGAACCTTTTCTCAGCCCGACCAGGATGCGGAAGTCGCTCACGGTGCCGTTCGCGACGCGCGGCCGGCCTTTCGTGACGACGACGCCCACGCCCACGCCGACCTTCTCCCGTTTCGTTTTCTTGGCCGGCGGCGCTTCATTACTGCTGGAGACGTCCCGGGGGCGCCGCGCTTCGGCCATCTCTTTTGAAACTTGGAGCGCTCTGCGCCTCGCGAGCGACGCGCGGTCGACTACGCCAGAGGAGGCGATGAAATGGCGGCAGTGCGTGGTTCTCGCTGGGACCGCGCGTGCAGTTTTTTTGCAGATTGGCAGAGTGAGTACGTGTGAGGTGCTTTGCGCTATCTAAACGGCGCACAGCTCTCGCGCCGCTGCAAGGTTCTATAGTAAGAGTCTCGCGCACAGCTCACTTTCGTGTTGACCTTCGCTGCGCCGCGTAATTCAGAGCAGGCACCAACATACGTCTGGAGCTACTCTACTTTGTTCGCCGTCCTTGTTCTGTCTCCAACTTTGTGAGAAGTAAGAAGAGACCTGAGTACGCCCCATGTGCAGATTTTCATTCGGGGTCAAGTGACGAGCAAAACCCGGGAGCCCTGCAAACTTTAGCCAAAGCTTTAGCAAACTTTGGACGCCCGGTACAGCTCCTAGCTTGACGACATCAGACGGTGGCTCGACGGCAAAACGGGCGCACGGCTGCCAACAGACCGCGAGGCGTCGTCGAGGCAGCTAACACCGCGCGCGGGCTGCCTGATGGTGCCACGGCCATGGCTCCTCCTCGCGCTGCCTACCGCCACAGCTAACGCATCCATACACTGGCACCTGGCCAACGCCACGACGGACGCCACGCGCTGGGCGGACGATAGTCGGGTCAACGTGCGCACGCTGAAAGGGCACACGGCCGCGCACGCGTGCGCGCGCGTCGAGGCGTTCGTGCCGTTGACCTCACCTGTGACCCTCCCGCCGCCGAAGCAAGGGCGGCGCGTGGCCTGGTTCATGTCCATGTCCAAGCCCGACGACGAGGTCAGCGCTACTTATGTCGACTTTGCAAGAGCGGCCACCGCAAGCGCAAGACTGAACGCCCCGACGCTCTACCCCTTCTTTTTGTACACCTTTTTACCCCACCAGGACGTAGAAGAAAAAGACGATACGTTGGTGCGCTTCTTGAAACGGGCGGGCACCCACGTCTTGAAGTGGCGCCTCTCGTTCTACGCGGACATCCCTCTCAAAATACGAAAGTCGAAGCAGGGCCACGTGTCTGTGGGCGCCTTCGGACGATTAGACGTGCCGCTCGTGGCCTCCACTGTATTGAAACCGATCTTCGAACAAAATAACTTAGATAAGACCTACGTCCTCTACACGGATACCGATGTCATTTTTGCGCAGGACTGGCCCGCGCACAACGACTTGACGTTATGTCGAAAGTGCGGGAGAGGATGGCCGTCACCGGGGTGCTGCAAGCACCCCCTGCAGGACGACGAGCCGGCTGTGTTCTTAGCCGGCACGGAAGTCTTTAGTATTTGGGGCCTCAACAGCGGTGTCATGTACATGAACGTCCCGCGCATGCTCGCGGACCGAGGGGCGTTGTTAGATTGGGGCAACGCCAAGCAGTGGAACTTTCTGATGTACGACCAGGGCATGTTGGAGAGCTTTTATAGGCAGAGAGCCAGGGCCGAAGAATTGACCTTGGCGAAGGCGCCTTTTAGACCAGTGACGGAATCGAACTGGCACGCGTGGGAGTCCTTCGACGATTTGAAATTTAACGCCCGGGGCTTCATGCGCGTGCCGCCCAAGCTCCCGTATCTGTGGCACTGGCACGGCTTCAAGCCCTATGATGTCGCCTGTTGGCTCGGCGTGCTGGAAAGGGGGAATTGGTCGTTCGAAGAACCGGTCCGGGACGCGATCCAGCGGACGAAGAAGAAGAAGTTCTGTCGGGGGTTGCTGGGGCCGCGCATGGTCGTGCACGAGTGCTCCCTGGCCATGTACCTGGACCTGTACGCCGCGCACCGCCGGCTCCTCGCGATCGCGGACGCGCTCGCGGCCTAACTGTTTTGTGTTCTATCGCGCCGGCCGCGCCGGGGGGCTGCCCTCTCTTGCCCCTCGGCGTCAGGGCGAAACACGCGCCGGGGACACCCCGGACGGAGTTGTTCAGTTTGGATTTGGCCGGCCCAGAGGGAGCGACGCTCTTCGCGGCTTTTTCGGCACAAAGCGCTCTTCGCAGACGGCCAAAACGGACGAGGGACGGCCTGCGGACGCGCAGATTGCGGCGCCAAAGTAGCCCTCAGCGATAGCTGCTGAAAGAGCCGGTAAAAATGGAGCAGCCGCAGAGCCCACTCCCTCTGCAAGCGCCACAGAACGGCGACGCGGCCGCCGCATCCGTGCAGCCGCCGCACGTGGCATCCCCAGTCGTCGCCGCTGCGATACCGACGACGCCCGCGGCGCCAGCGCCACCGATGCCGCCGGTCGCGACGCCGCCGGACGTGCCGTTCTTCATGCCGCCGCCGCAAGGCATCGCCAACGTCACGCCGGAGTTCGCCGCGGTCGACGCGGCGCGGCGCGCCCGGTTCCCGGTGGACCCCTCCTGCTTCCCGCCGGACCTGGCGCGCCCGCCGCTGCCGCCGCTGCCCCACCTGCCGGGCGCGCCGCGGCCGCCGGTCGTCGCGGCCCCGGAAATAAGGTGCTCGGACGCGTGGCGGGTGCGCGTGCCGAGGCCGCCGGCCAAGGTCCAGAAGCGACGCTACAGAGCGTCGCCCGCGGCCGCGGACGGCCCGCCGCCGCCGGCCGTCGGGTCCAAGGTCCGGGTGCACACGTTCCCGGAGAACGACCCCACGCAACAACCGGCGTGGTTCGACGCCGTCGTGTGCCGCTGCCACCCGCCGCCCAAGAAGAAGAGTGCCCAAGTGGAGGTGCGCTACGACGTGGACGGCTCCGTGGACACGCTCGCGTGGCCCGAGGACCAAAACGACATGCTTATTATCGAGGCGGCGCCGTGGGACCCCGACGCCCTCGCGCAGTGGCGCGCGGGCGGCAAAAAGCGGGGCCGCCGGCCGCCGCCGCCGCCGCCGCCCAAGGACGCTCAGTACGACGCCGACGAGGCCGCGCACCTCGTGTACTTCGCGTTATTACAACTGCGCGCCGAGTACGCGGAGATCGTCGCGCGCGAGGACCTCAGTAGTGACGGGCGGTGTTCTTCGATGAGACGGGGCGCCTACGACGCGTTCGACCGCGAAGCTTCGAAGCTATGTCCCTCGGACGACTTGAAGAGCTGCGGGCCGCTTATTGAGGCGTTCTTGACCGGGCCCTGCGCCAAGGGCGACAAGTGGATGCCGTGGCACTGTTGTTTGGGGGCCCACGAGCGCTACTTGTTACACGTGGTTAGAAGGCTGCCTTTGCTAAAGGACGAACGGAGCCGGTCCGTGGTCACGTTCGCGTTTAGTGGGAGCCGCGACATCGAGCTGTTCGAGAGTTTACTAAGGCCCCTGTTCGAAACAAATGCGTCCGACGAGGATGTTGAATTGGGCCAGCTCCTGGCGACGCGGCCGTTGGAAGCACTCAAGCGGGGCGGCGTCTTATCCCAACGCTACGAGGTGTATCGACGACGGGGCCGGAAGCTCCACACGGCGTGCTACCAGTGCCACCCGCCGCGCGGCGCGGCCGGCGACGAGTTCGTGCACTACATCGTCGACCGCACGGCGCGCTTCGCAAGTCTGGGCTTGCGGGTGCACGCCTTCCTGGAGCGCATGCTGGGGCCGAACTTCTTCGAGTCGGGTCAGCTTGCATTGGATGCGACGACCGGCGACAAACTAAGGCAAGCCCTCGAGGCTCTATTGATCGCGGAGCGGGAGGTCGGGCCCACGATGGCCAAGATGTTTTTGGTCAGTACGCACCTGGCCTTCCCACAAGCGCGCCTCCTCAACGCGTCGTGCGCGGTGGGCGACGGCGCCGAACAAGCCTTCGACTACCTCTTCCCCGCGATCGACGCGCGCGCGCGGTCCGCGCACCGGGCGCTGCTCTTGGACGCGCTGTCGGCGAAGTTGGACGCACAAGAGCTGGACCGGCTGGAGCCGCGCCTGCGGCCCATGCTGCGCTTCGTCGGAAAGGCGGCGCGGGCGCGCTTTGGTTTATGCGGCGCAGTCGTCGCCGATGAGGTGACGCCCTTCGACCTCCAGGTGCACCTCTGCGAGTGGCGCAAGTTTAGGACCCGCGTGGACCGCATGCGGCTCTGCCAGCGGGGCGCGGTTCTGGACCGGGCGCGAGCGCTCCGGGCCGTCGAGGCCGCGCGGCGGACCCGAAAGTCGCCTGCGCAACGCAAATGAGTTGTCTCTCCGTCATCCGCCGTGAGTTTTGTGTGTTTTGTTCCGTGTGTCGTGTAATAGCACTAGTCTATTCTTAGAAGCCTTCAAGCTAGTCCTCCCACAACGTCTTGACCGGCGCGGTTTTCGCGGCCTCCGCGGCGGCCAGCACGCACCGCTCGACGTCGGCGCGGACCTCGTCGATGGGCCGCGCGGCGTCGATCTTGCGCCAGCACGGCGTCAGGAGTTCGTTGAAGTTGGCCGCGACGCGGATCTGCATGTCCGAGACCTCGTATCGCTCGTTGCCGAAGCCCTCGCGCGCCTCGGCCTTGTCCGGCGGGATCTCCAGGAAGACCACGACGTCCGGCGCGGGGAGCCCTGCGTCCGGCGCCTTGCACCAACCCAAATCGTTGATGCTCTCCTTGGCCGAGGAAAACGCCACGCCGGAGAAGGCGTACCGGTCGCACACGACGTCGACGCCGCTCTCCAGCAAGTCCGTGATGGACTTGGCCGCCTCCCACCGGTTCGCGGAGAACATGAGGTGCACGGCACGGTCGTCCAACTCGATCTCCTTCAACAAATACTTGTTGATGAGGCTCCCGACGCCCGTCGTCCGGTCCGGGAAGTTGATCAACGTCGCCTGGCGCCCCTGCTTCCGCAGGCCTTCCGCCAGCAGCTTGCACTGCGTGCTCTTGCCCGACCGGTCGACGCCCTCGAATACCACGAAGGTGCCGCGCGGCTTCATGGCCGATGCGGCCGCGCTCATCGTGAGCAGTCTACGCAACGTCTTGGCGTCGGTTTTCGAGCGCTGACGCTGCGTAAGGGTCACTGCTACCCAACAATGCGGCTATGAGCACTGCTGGTCGTATTGAGCAAGCAATGCAGCGTCTCAAAGTTTAAAATGGTCTTGTGTGCGGGTTTCGCAGCATTAGTTTAGACGGGTTTCGCGCAGCGTGCTTGCGCCCTACTGCACTTTAATACGTCCAAGGGTCGCATGTCTGTAAAATATCGAACCCTAATGCTCCTCCGGTCCGCGTGAGCACCCATGAAGCGCTGCTGCTAATTGAGCCCCAATGAAGCTGCTGCTGCTCATCGGCCTGGCCGCGGCCGCCGCGCAGCCGCCCCTCTGCGTGGCCGTCGTGGGATGTTCCATGCACTATCGCGACTTCTTCGACAACTGGGCCGCCCAGCTGGCGAAGCTGCGCCTCGAGACCGAGGTCGGCGTCGTCGCCATCGCCGAGGACGAGGACGTCCTGGGCCACCTGCGGCGCTGGCGCACGGAAGCGCCGCCCGGGATATACCGGCGCGTGGCGCTGTCACGCGAGAAACGGCCGCTCGCGGAGGCGCTCGGGTTTGAAACGGCGGGCTTCGCGAAGCTCATGAGCCGGCGGGCGCGGCACCTGATCGGCGCCCACGCCGCGCTGCGGCGCGAGTGGCGCGACGACCCGCGCGCGCGGTTGATTTTCACGGATCTGGACGTGTTCTGGCTGCGCGACCCGCGGCCGTACTTCGCCGGCGCATGCGGCGCGTGGGCCCAGACCCAGCACCGGGAGAAGGGCTTGTTGAATCCAGGCTTTCTGGTCTTGACGGCGAGCGAAAAAGCATCTCAACTGTTGAAGACCTGGGCCGCGCTGCTCGACGCCGAGCCCGGGCGGAACCTCCCGCTCTTCAACCAGGCGCACCGGGCGCTGCCGGACGTAACCTGCGCGCTGCCCCCCGAGGCGTTCGCCTCGGCGAAGCAAAGCTTCTTTCGGCGGCGCTGGTCCGCGCGCGATCCTGGTGGCGTGGTGGCAGCGCACGCGAACTGGATCGACGGGCACGACGCGAAGTATGCGGCATTCGTGGAGAAGGGGCTGTGGGTTTTGTGAGTAAGTTTCTGTATTGTACGTGTGTTGGCGTCAGAGACCTCCTCGATGGCGTCAGAGACCTCCTCGATGGGCTCTGCGTGCGGCCGGGCGGTCAGCGTAATTAAGTTGTGTTTGTAGGATGTCTAACAACACATGTCTGCCAGAAATGAACATTGTTTTGAAATTCCCGCGGCCGCCCGAAGACCCAAAAATGGACTTTGGTACCTTCCCGGGTAGGTAGCATGAAATAAACGAGTTCCCAAATTAAGTTAGCACCATAGTCGGTCACCGAGACCAGTTTTTACGGTGGGCGGCCGAGGAGCATATATCGCGCGGCTCCCGGAAATGTGGGGACATTCGCGGATAAGTCTTACGGGTTGCCAAAGTACACCAGCGATTGACGCCGCCATCCACCGTCCAGTTAGTACATTATAAGTACTCCGGCTCAGTTTTTATACACATCCGACAGAACTGGGGTCGATAGCCCGCGCTCGGAGGGCGGGAAAGGAATTCTACGAGACACTTCCCTTCGTTAGGTGTGTTTACACCCATTTGATAGTGGTAGAGTCCATCCAGCCCACCAGAACGATTACTGAGCCATGTTAGGTGATCCGTATTGTCGGCGCGGTTCGCCGACTCCGCGCCCCCTCGTTTGTACAAAGACGGACACAAGACCTGGACCTGCGAGTATCAGCGACTCCACTACCCGGAGGGGGCGTGCCGCCGTTGTTCTATTCACAATCGACCGACTTGCGCGTTCCCCAGACTCGGCCGTACGTAGACGGACCTCCAAAAAGGCCCCAGAACCGTGAGTTATGAAATAAATTTGCGTTTGAGGCGCTTCGGCCATGGGACGGTCCATCTGAACCACCAGAATGACTCCTACATTTAATTATCTGTTCCGTATGCTCCGCGCGCTTCAAAGACTCCGCGACCCCACGATCTGGTAAACACGGGCAAATTACGTAGACCTGAGGGCATCAGGGCCGGTGCCATCACCATGGACCTTGGCGCGACCGTTTGTATTACAATCGACCGACTTGCCCGAGGTCCAGATTAATAATATTCAGACTCGAGCGCGGGCAGCCCAAAGCACCCTTCTCGTGGTGTAGATGTCGTATACTTGGTTTCCACTATAGGTGGGGTAGTATGGAGCCCAACGAAACCGCTAGTACGATTCCTGGGGGCCCTCGAGTAATTAGCGTATTTGACGTTCACGGGTGCTGTCGAGCCCAAATAAAACACTTTTTGGGGATGCGGGGAGGCTCTCGGACTCGCTATGGGGTAGGTCTGATGGTGGGTGGAGGCCTACCCTACATGCGCGTGCGCTTGGAGCTCCCCAGAGAGCTGTAGATCCAATAGTTGAGGGATTTGGACTCGAGCCAGATGTCTGGCCAAGCACTTGTTCATTTGTATGTGGCGGCGGCATCACCCGCATGTACAGTGTAGATGATTGCGCACGTCTAGTACCGACCCTAGGCGACCCCAGGGGGACCTGCGGACCACGAATTGACAGCATTCCACCAGCGCGACTGACCACTTCAGCACCGCGAATTAAGAAATTATTTTTTTCGCCCCCCAGTAGTCGTCCTATTGATCTCTTTGAGCCAGTACCGAACCGAACGATGCTCAAACGGCTGAATGTCGTGTTTTCACCAAGCGCTAACCGGTTTTTTTCACGCGCGAACACGCTTTTTGCCGCAGCCGTAACAGTGCTCCTGCACGGCAAAAGCGGCACGG
>Ga0302122_10000271_pt1 | contig 30736 bp, 28 predicted proteins | sample CB21_SCM_MG_FD_203115 | JGI IMG/M metagenome (GOLD analysis project Ga0302122, IMG submission 203115) | Marine microbial communities from Western Arctic Ocean, Canada - CB21_SCM | ecosystem: Environmental > Aquatic > Marine > Oceanic | place: Canada: Western Arctic Ocean | collected 2017-09-28 | reverse complement strand
ACTGTATGCTGAAGGCAACAGCAACGGCCTGTTCGGCAACGGCGAAGACGACGTACTGGTGGCGATCGGTGAAGACAACGGCATTTTCGGCGGCGAGGGCAACGACGCACTGTATGCTGAAGGCAACAGCAACGGCCTGTTCGGCAACGGCGAAGACGACGTACTGGTGGCGATCGGTGAAGACAACGGCATTTTCGGCGGCGAGGGCAACGACGCAATCGACGAGCTGTACGCTAAAGGCGACTCGAACAAACTCGAAGGCGAGGCGGGCGACTCGTGCACGGCGGAAGGAACTACCAACATTGTGGAGTGCGTGGCTGCACCACCGTGAGTCGCAACCGCCCGTGGACATCCCCATCCTCCCCACCCCGCCCGCCCTTTTCCTCCCCTCGTAAAAAACCTCAAAAAACAACTAGAGTTCCAGCCACGGGCAGCTTTACTACGACACCCCCTCCGCCGGCCCTACCACCACACAGCCCACCATCCACATCCCACGCCTCCGTTGGGAAACTACGTGGCCGCGGGAAGAGGTAGGTGTCAAACAAACTTAGGGTGACCCTCGCGTCGAGGGCGTGCGACGATCACGCCGCCCCGAACTCGGCCTCCCATTCGCGGTAGCGCTTCAGGTCCGCCAGGCCCACGCTGCCGCGCACCTTCTTGATGGCATCCAGGACGTCGTCCTGGTTCACCGCGACGCACATGTCCTTCTGGCGCTTCACGATCTCGTCCTTCATCTCCGCGCCGGTCAGACCCCGCGTCCGCGCCTCGGCCATGACCCGCCGAATGGACATCATGGCCGCGTCGCGGCAGACGTTGGCGACGTCCGCGCCCGAATAGTTTTCCGTGCGCGCCGCCAGATCATTTAGGTCCACGTCGGCCGCCATCTCCACGGTTTTCAGGTTCAGAGCGAAGAGCGCGGCCCGCCCCGCCACGGTGGGGAGCGGGATGTAGACCCGCTTTTCTAGTCTTCTTCGGAGCGCCTCGTCGAGCTCCCAGGGCCGGTTCGTCGCCGCCAGCACGATGACGGTGCTCGCCTGCCCGCAGACGCCGTCCATTTGCACCATCAACTCCGTCTTCACCCTGCGAGAAGCTTCATGTTCGGACGACGCCCCGCGCTGCCCCGCCAAACTATCGATTTCGTCGAAGAAGATCGTGGACGGACTGCGGAACCGCGCCATCTCGAACAGCAAGCGGACCATCTTCTCGGACTCGCCGCGCCACTTGGAGCTCAGAGTCGCGGCGGACACATTAAAAAAGGTCGTCTTGCACTCATGGGCCACGGCCTTGGCCAGCATGGTCTTGCCAGTGCCCGGCGGGCCGAACATGAGGACGCCCTTCCAGGGCCGGCGGAGGCCCTGGAAGACGTCGGGCATCCACAAGGGTAATACGACGGCTTCCTGGAGGAGTTGCTTCGCTTCTTTCAAGTCGGCGATGTCGTCCCAGCACGTCGTCACGCCGGTGTCGACCACGTCCCGCTCCACGCCTTCAATGAGCTCGATGTCCGGCAGGCCCCTTCGCCGCGCGTGCTCGCCGTACGTGTCTTCACTCTTCTGCTGCTTGGTGTCTGGTTTCCTTCTTCGAGGCACCGCGGGCTTGCGCACGGCTTTCTTCGGCGGCGCCTGGGCCCAGGCCGGCACCTCTTTGCATCTTCGGGGCGGCGCCTTGGGGAGCGGGCTCCACACGTCACCTTTGGGCGAGTGCTTTATCGCGCCGCCGCAGCGCCTGGGGAGCGAATCTAACGCGGACCGGTACGCCCGCAGCACGGCGTCGCCGCCCTGGAGCTCGGCGTCGGCCACGTCCCAGCGCCGCCTACCATCGCTGCCGCGCGGCTCGGCGTCCTGGGCCGCCCTTACGAGGACCTGGCAGCAGTCGAGCTCGCGCGCCGCGGCGTCGTAGCGGCCGGCGACGGCGTGCGCGCGCCACTCGCGTGCGGCCTGCACGATAGCCTGGCTTCTACTCATCCGGTCTCTGGGCAGCCCGTCCCAGCATACAGCTGAGAATCGGTTGGCTCTGCATGAATTTGGGTGCGGGTAATTGCTTGCAAGCGCGCCGCACTGGTGGAGGACCGCGACGCAGGCGACTATAAAGGGCAGCATATGATGTTTCGGACGTTCTCTGGACGACAGCCGCGTCCGGCAGCGGGGCCGGAGGAGTCACAAGAGGCACATGAGGCAGAGCCTCCCGAGCCCTCGACGTCGCCGGGCGCATCGGCGCCAGTCGTGCCTGAGACGTGCACGGCGCCGCCCCAGGACGCTGCCGCGTCGCAGGGCGTGGCTCAGTTTGTCGGCCCGCCCGACGTCGCGGCGGCGGCCATGGACGGCGGGTCAAGACTTGACGACTCCTCGGATGACTCGGACGCCGACGACGAGCTCACCGCGGCCATCGCCGAGGCGCGCCTGGCCGCCCGGTGCCTCTCGCTCTCGGTCGACGGCGAGTGCACCGCGGCGCGGTCCGTCGCCGCCGCCGCGGTCGACGGAGATCCAGGGCCGCCCCCGCCGCCGCCGCCTAACTCGCGTCGGGGCTCCTCGGCGACGTCCGACGCGCCGCGGCCGTCGCCCGCGCCGCACAGGCGCCGCCTGTCCCACGAGGAGCGCGCCACCCCGCTCTCGCACCTACGGCACCTCCTGATGCCGGCCCGCGACCGCTTTTCGTCGTTGCCCCGCACTCCATCGCCACAAACCGTTCCAGTGCCGCCCCGCGCCTCCATGGCGGCCGCGGCGAAGGGCTTCGCGCGGCGCGGCGAGAAAATCGAGGGAGTGAACAAGGCTACGGAGGGCCTCGCCGAAGCCGCGAGGCAGTATCGCGAGAACGCCCGCAAGCGAGCGAATAATGCCTCGAAGAGCCGGTCGCGGTGGTTTTAGTGCGCGCGCGACGCGTTTTTTTCTGTGTTAAGAAAGTTCTTGTGTCTTCGTAAACTGCGATTAGTGGTAAAACCGACCGAAGAGTCTTCGGATGTGTGCGTGCGGGTTTCTTAAAGGCTAGCGCGCGGATCGTCGCCAACCAAACCGTGACGGGTTTTTGCCTCATTTAGCCGGGTTTGCTGTGTGCCATTTGATAATACTGGCAGACTGCGTGCCGGATCCTGCCAAACAGGGCTATAATTCCCTTTGAAGCTGCTCGCAGTGCGTTGCCAGCGAAGGAGTTGCACGGCGGGCTCTCGCAGTTCAAATTCAAAGAGAGCTTGAAACCGCTCTGCCAGAGGACGCCATGGCCCAGGCCGCGCCCGCCTTCCTCGTGGACCTGCCGCGGCACGTCCCCGACTGGAGTGGGAGAAGGCACCGCGACGGCCGCGCGGTCGCGGTCAGCGGCCCCCGGAAGGCCCGGGGCGCCATCCTCCGGGGCTGCGAGCTCAGCGAAAAAGAGGGCTGCCTCTTCGAGGGCGAGAGGGACGCTTTGATCTTCTACCCGCCTTTAGCATTAGCCGCCAAGGCCACCATCGCGGTCGAAGTGAAGCCAAGGACTTTAACGAAAGACGAGCGGTGGCTGGTCCTCACGTACGGCAAGGGTGTGAGAGGCGAGTCGGCCCATATTTGCTTGCTGCAGACGGGGGGGCAGCAACTGTTGGGCCTGTGGGACGGCGATCAGGAGCAGTGGCACGCGTGCGAGCCCGGGTGCGACGTGGCAGCCCGAGGTAGTGGGTTCCTTAGGATCGTGGCCCACGTCGAGCAGGCATCTACAACCTTCTACGTGGACGGTGTTTTAAAAGGCACGGCGCCCCACGCGGTGCGCACTCCGATTCTGGGGTGTGGGAACGTCCCCCTTTGCGACCGGCCCAAGAGCTCCTCCCGGAAGCAGGTGGTCGGCTGGATGAGGCGGTTGGAGGTCTACGCCGGTGTTATGAACCCGGCCCACTGCTTTCCTACGGTGTTCGCGAAAGCAAAGCCGGCGCTCCTCGCGCCGTGCGCTCCAAGTGCCTACGAGACGGGCTCGAAGCGGGAGGTGGTGACCGTCGTGAAGAAGCGGCGCCATACCGAAGCGGACCCGCCGAAGAAGAAGAAGAAGAAGAAGAAGAAGAAGAAGAAGAAGAAGTAGAAGTAGAAGAAGAAGAAGAAGAAGAAGAAGCAGAAGCAGGCCCCGGAACTTCCGGTCCCGCCCATGCCGCGCGCGCGGGACCCGGCCCGCCTCGTCGCGGCGTCGCGCGTGCTGGCCGAGCACGGCGAGGAGGAAACTTTCCTCGAGGCCGTGCAACACGCGCCGCGCCGGAACCTCTGGTTGAGTTACGACCCCAAGCCGCCCACGGACGCCAAGTCCCTCGACGCGTTTTTGAGAGCGAGACCGCACCGAACAGTTTTTAAATTCAGGGGCGAGGACGCGCCGGCCTTTGGCTTAGGTGCGTTGGGTGCGGAGTTGGAGGTCGCCTCCAGACGAAGCGGCGGCAGCGCGGCCATGCAGATTTTGCGGGACCGGTCGCAGATGTCCACATTATTCGCGCCCACCGGAGCGGGCGACACGGACTGGAACCACGCCAAGACCAGCATAGAAGTGAGCTTCGACGGCTTCATTCGCAGCGCGCTCCAGGCCGACCGGTGCCGCCGGAACCACGACACGCGGGGGTTGGAAGCGTGTGTCGAGAAAGGGTCGGCGGCCCAAAAAGTCACGGAGTGGAAGCCCGCGTTCCTGAGGCGGAGCGGCACCGCACAGAGCACCGGGCTGCTGCCGCCCTGGTTCGAGAGCGTTTCGTGGCTCACCAAGCTGAAGAAGTCCGACGCGGAAGTCTTTCGGCCGAAATTCGCCCTGATGCAGGCCGGGGCGTGTACGGCCCACCATAGGGACAATTATGGTACATTGACTTGGATCAAGGTCCTGGGCGGGAGTTAATTACTGGCCACATGGAACATGGCGGACGGCGATAGTACCCCGGGCTTGTCGGATAGAGACGAAGAGAGGGAAGCCTTCCCCTGGGCGACCTTCGTGGCCGTCCCGTCGACACGCCTGGTGCTCCTGGACGTGGGCGACGTCTTCTTCATGCGGCCCGGGGTCTACCACCGGGTCTTCACGCTCTCCGCAAAAGTGCAATTGTTCGGCGAGTTTGTGGGCGCGTGCACCTTCGTGAAAGCCCTCAAGTCCGCGACGGTGGATCGGGAGCGGCCCCACTGCCTCAGGGCCTGCGACGCCTCCATCACGATGACCTCGCTGTTTTTGGCCGGGTTACAAGCGGAGCTCGCCGGCCACGGGGACGAGGACCTTGTGGACGCGCTGGCGCTCGGCAGACCCGAGGCGCTGCGGGCGCTCCGGGCCCTGTCGGACGCATGCCTGGACGCGTGCTCGCGCGCCGTGGGCTTCGACGCGGAGGCCGCGTGCCAGGCGCTGCTGGGCTGCCCGGGGTTGTAACGGGGGGCTCTTGTTAGGGTATTTAGTCAACAACCAAGCGTGCACATTCGGGACACGGACCTAGCCATGGAAGAGCTCGGTGAGCGCATCCGCCCTTTGCTCCACGGCCTCGGTGCGGGCCTCTGCGCCCGCGATCGCGGCGATGCCCGAGCGGACGACGAAGTCTTCGAGGGTCTCTACGACCTCGTCGTCGTCCTTCTCATCGGAACTCTCGTAGAGGGCCGCGAAGCGGTTCTCGCCCGACCCCGCCGCCTCAAGTTTGGCGGTGATGAGGCCCTTGAGGCGATTCGTGACGCTCTCATTCGCCGGCGCTCCTTCGTCTTCTAGAATCTCCACCAGCGTTCTAATATCGAAATCATAATGAGAGCACGCTGCCTGGACGTCCGCTTGGCCCTGGACCACGTCGCACCCTCGACTAATGAGATAAATAGCCAGTTCGAGAGCTGTATCGGTTGAATGTCCATCTTTTTCTATACAAAAACACCAGGTAAAGGCTGACCGGCAGGCCGTATTTTCAGGAGCACAGCGGGCGTTGATGTCTGCACCAGCAGCGAGCAGCAGTCGGGCTTGCTCTATCGCATAGTCTGGCGTGGGGTATGCCGCCACGTTATGCAAGGGAGTAAACCGTTCGTCCGCTTCCGGGGAACGCGCGTTTGGGTCGGCGCCATATGCGATCAGAGCTATAATGAGTCCCGACGAGATAAACACCGAAGCCTCGTCTTCTTGAAACCAGTCTTCTTCGTTCTCCGGAGCGCCTTCCGGGTCGTCTTCGACTGCCCGGCATATCATCTTCCCCTTGAGCGCGCGCCCGGCCGCCTGCCGCGTCGCGAGATCGCTGTCGTCCACCCGGTGAGCGAAACGCGTCCGCAGGACCTGCTCCGCCTCGCGTACGGTGAGGCCGATGCCGCCGAACCGAGATCGCTCGGCGGCGTCGGTGCCTTTGCGCAGGGCCGTCCGCGCCTCGACGCTTTTGCCGGCGGCCACGACGAGTCCTGGCGCGCATGAATGCGAGGCGATCTTAAGGAGCATGTCGGTGGGCAGCCGCAGGAGACCGCGCAGTTGAGCGCACCGCCGCGTTTGCACCATATTTGTTGTGATGGGTCAACTAGGTCACGGAGCCGGCGTCGGAGCAGTGTGGCTAGGAGGCCCACTCTGAATCAGGGACCGGCAAACTTTTGTGGTCGCAGCGATGAACAAAGCTGTCGCAGCGATGGTTGATGTGCAGAACGGTTGTTGCCAGGCTCTCCTCTCAGCTACGCGCTAGACGTTAGGGAACCCGTTTTGAGACCGACAAAACCCGCGCACCCGGCCGCGCGACCGATTGGCCAATTGGCGCAGGCGGAGATAGCGGCACGTTGTAAGGCACAGTGCGACCTTCACGACGACCGCTGCCGTAACGCTGTCGCGCCGCAGATTCAGGCGAGGCGACATCTGTTACGCAGAGCAACACAAAATGAGCAGCGCCAAGCGCCCCCGCGAGGAGGAGCGCGTCTGGGACGCCTTCCAGAACTGCTGGACCATTAAGGGCGACCCCGTGGAAGACGACACAAGCGACGGCGAGGCGTTCGTCTCCCTGAAGGAGAGGCGCGCCGCGCGGCAGGAGCGGCTCCAGCGGGCGCGCAAGCGGCCCGACGCCGAGGAGGAGGAGAAGGCAGAAACAGCTCCAGAAGCGCCGCAATCGCAGCAGTCGCGCGCCCTGGTGGACGAGGCCGAGGATATGCGAAGGGGCCAGGACCCTTTGACTAAGGAAAAAGACAAAAGAGCCGAGGAGGAGGCGCGCATGCTCCGGGAAGCGGGGCGCGTGGGCACAAACGCGTTGAAGTCCGCGCGGGAGATCGCGGACGACACGCACCACGCCAAGTCGCTGCCGACGGACTGGCGGCCCCGGGAGACGCCGTTGGACGCCGTGCAGGCCACCGCTTTGCGGAAGAAGTGGTGCATTTTGACTGATGGTAATGCGGTACCTCCTCCGATAAAGACTTTTGAAGGCATGGGTCTCCCGCCGGACTTACTTGCTTCGTTGCGGGAAAAAAACATTCGACGACCCACACCCATCCAGGTGCAAGGACTACCCGTGGCACTAAGTGGTCGGGACATGATCGGCATCGCCTTCACGGGGAGCGGGAAGACCGTGGCCTTCTCCATCCCTCTCATCATCCGAGCGCTGGAACGGGAGAAGAAAAGACCACTACGGAGCGGCGAAGGTCCGGTCGGCGTGGTGTTGTGTCCTTCGAGGGAACTCGCGAGACAGACGCACGAGGTCGTCGCCTTCTTCATGGAGCGCCTGGACCGCCAGCCTCTACGATCGACGTGCGCCATCGGGGGCGAACCCAAGGGCCCGCAGCTCGACGCGGTGCGACGACGGGGCGTCCACGCCGTGGTCGCTACTCCTGGGAGATTTAGGGACTACCTCGACTCGAACGCCATGAATCTCAGTAGTTGCGTGTACATGTGCTTAGATGAAGGGGACCGCATGCTCGACCTTGGGTTTGATGAGGAGGTGCATAGGATCATGAATCACTTCTCGAAGCAGCGCCAAACGTTACTTTTTAGTGCGACGATGCCGAAGAAGTTCCAGGACTTTGCGCGGGGGGCTCTTGTTGATAGTGTTACCGTTAACGTGTCTCGGGCGGGCGCTGCCAACTTGGATGTGATTCAGGAAGTGGAATATGTGAAGTTGGAGGCGCGCATAGTGTATCTGCTGGAGTGTCTGCAGAAGACGGCGCCGCCGGTCGTGGTCTTCTGTGAAAGAAAAGGAGATGTCGACGACGTTCATGAATATTTACTACTGAAAGGTGTCGAAGCCGTGTCGATCCATGGAGGCAAGGACCAGGAAGAGCGGAACGAAGCCATTCGCCAGTTTAAAAGTGGTAGCAAGGACGTGTTAGTAGCTACCGATATAGCAGCAAAAGGTTTAGATTTCCCGGACATCCAGCACGTGATCAATTTCGACATGCCCAGTGAGATCGAGAATTATGTCCATAGGATCGGGCGCACGGGGCGGTGCGGCAAGACGGGCGTGGCCACGACCTTCATCAACAAGACGGTGGAGCCCTCCGCACTGTTGGATCTGAAGCATTTGCTGGTAGAGGCTAAACAGCGCGTGCCGCCCGTTTTGCAAGTTTTGGACGAGCCCGAGGAACGAGGCGACGGTTGCGCGTTTTGCGGGGGCCTGGGGCACACGATCATGGACTGCCCGAAGCGCGACAAGGACGCTCGGCGGCTGAATGCCGGGCGGCGGGACATGCTCTGGGGCCGGGGGGGGCGGGGGGGGGACTGGTAACACAATTCACTCATTACAAACGCGGACCCGCTCCGGCATGGCTACAGCGCCCAGCGCCGCATGGTCCCGCCGCAGCTTGGTGAAGGAGTCCTCCGCGCGGCCGCCGGACCGCACGAGCACGCCGCGGAACTGGCGCATCGTCAAGGGTCGCAGCTTGGCGGACCGGAAGTGCCGCCACATCTCCCGCTCCGGGTAGAGACTCCGCGCGGGGTTCCGGGCGACCTCGTCCCGGAACGTTGTATAGACGTCGGCGTACGAGGCCATGGTTCGGGGGGCCGCGACGGCCACTTGGTCGAAGACGAGGTTGTCCTCCGCGAAAGGGACCAGCACGGTCCGTTTTCCCTGGGCTAAGTGTAACGCTGCCGTTAAGTTCAGGTCCGCGCACCACCGCAGATCTGGGCGTGTGCGGATGACGAGTGAATGGCCTCTCTCGTCGGTCCGCCGCAACGCATCGGCCTTCGCGATGGACCGGAACATGAGCGCCACGTTCGTCGCCTTGCCGCGCGCCGTGCCGGCGCCTTCCGGCAAGTCCCCGAGCCGCGGGAGGTCACTCTGGAGAGATACGATAGCTTCGTCGTGCGGCTCGAGCTCCAGTCTCCGGAGGCCGGGGTGGCGGCCCGGCCTTCGCAGTGCGCGCGCGGCGGCGGCGTCCGAGCCGTCGGCCACCGCGAAGTAGTAGAAATCAAACGCAAAACTAGGGTTCGGCGTCACAACACGCTTGAAGAAGCTCGCGTTGCAATTGAGGAACGTCCGCAGCGAGCCCGAGGTGACCACGGCGATGCGCGGCTTGTCCGTCGCTGCGGTTGTGGTGAGGACGAGTGTGCACAGGAAACAGCGGACCATCGTCGCTACGATGCAGCGTCTACGCAGCTGCGGGGTGTGCTCTTTTTGCAGGCTGCCCCTGCCAACCCTACTCCAGCCGTGCTGAGAGGTCAAGGCTCGCCGGGTTTGGCAACTGTAGCACGAGTGTCGGTGGATGGCTGCGCTGCCGGTGCGCCTGGGGCCAAGCCTTGCGAAGGCGCCCGGCGCTTTGGGGAGATGGCAAGTTCAAAGTTGCCAAAATAGAAATCCCGTACGGAGCGCGCGCGAGTGTCCGAGGCCTACGGATCGCCCGGCGCCACGCCATCGACGCGACCGAAAGCTAGCACATGTAACAAAGAACGAATTCCATATACAAAGGGGGAAGGCGGTCGGGGCGGTGCGCGCGAACACGCCGGTCGCCGCGCTCGGTCGGCCCGCGGGCATGCTAATTAGCCCGCGGACGTCATGGTATGAGCGCGGGGACCGGCGCGTCGCGCGCGGTGCCGCGACCTAGGGTCACGCGCCGGCCGACGCGCACGGCCGGGCGCACGGGGCCGGTTCAAGTGCATTGACGGCGTCCACGTATAACGCGTCGAAGTTCTCGGTGTGGCGCTTTATAGCGCCGGTGAAGGTCTCGATGTCTTTCTTGCGCACGATGCCCTCGCCGCGGTTCAACACGGCGTCGGCCAGTTGGACGATGCGCGCGTGGTCCCGCGCGTGCGAGGCTGATGCACTCATATGATCATGCGGGTCGCCACCGAAGCGCGCCGCAACCATGAGCTCCTCCTCGTGGGTGGCGTGTTCTCTAAATTTGTCCCGGGCGATTTGGAGGGCGCCCCTCGACCGCGTCTCGCGGAGCTCCGCTAATGCCTGGCCGATGGCGGCGTGCTCGGCGTCCATTTCACTATGTCCTAAAGTCGGCATCAGTTCATCATCGCTGTTGCTTACGACAGTAGGCGCGTCTAAGACGAGGTTCTCGCGCTTCAGCCCAATCACCTTGCCGTCCAGGATCACCGCGACGCGGCCCGCCTCGCGCACTTTCATTGGCGTCTCTGCCACGACGCCCCGCCGCCCGTTGAACGCCTCGTTGGACAGACCCGTGAGCTCCACGGCACTTCCAACAGGTAACGCCTCGGATTCATTACCGAGCAGCACGGCCAGCTTCGCGTCGACGTCGCGGAACGCCACCTCCCCATAATCTAAAAGAGCCTTCGTCTTCGTGGTCACGATGTTGCCGGCGCCGTCGACCACGACGAAGCCGCTGCACCCGAGCTGCAGGGGTATCCGCGGGATGTCCGGGCCCTCCACGACGCAGTTCGTGGCCATGAACAGGTAGAGCCGGTCGAACTCCTTGGCCACCCTTAGACCCTCCACGCACACGCACGCAAAGGTCGCCGCCACCCCGTAGCCGCGCTGCCAGACCTCCATCTGTTGCGCGCAGGGGCGGCAGCCGCCTCAGCCGCCGTTGTAGAAGTGGATCACCTGCGCGCGTGTATTCGTTGAGGGCGCCGCGGCGACGGGCGGTCTTTTTCTGGATCCGACCTCGGGTCCGAGCCGGGCGCGCGCAACATACGAAGGCGTCTCACGTTTTTTTGGTCGGACGCGGTGTTCCCTACCAGAGGGCGCCCCGCCGCGATGGCCTTGAGCGACGCCTTCTTGCCGGGGTTGCCATTGCTGAGGACGGAGACCTTGAAATCGGGCAGGGGCTTGCCGGCAAAAGATGCCATCGCGCAGCAGGGACCGCGCGGAGGCCGAAGGTGCCGATGCGATAGGCAGGCGCAAGCGACGCGCACGGGCTCTACGGCTTATTAAGCTCCTAGCAGCTGTTTTGCTCGACGTAAAATTCGAGACAAACCCGCACTTTAAATTTGATATCGCGTCGCCCGCTCGCGAAGGAATACAGAGGCTTATTCACGAGCACCAGACCCACTTTCTTTCACATTCAATCACAAGGTACAAAATAATAAGCCACGGCGCCTAGATCCCGTACCCGCCGGCCCGCCGGCCCTTGCCGGCCTTGACCTGGGGCGCGCCCCTGCTCGCCGCCTTTTTTGGTGTGTGCCCGAAGGCCCCCACCAAACCCTTGGCCAGGTCCTTGGCCGCGGCGCGCGAGGGGGCCTGCCAGGCAAGCTCGTAGCGCGGCAGCTGGTGGATCGGCCGCGCGGCGTCGCCGTCAACAAGTTCCTCGTCGCCGTCGCCGACGGCCACCGCCACGCACTGCGTTGTTACGGATAAAGCCCGGACCGCCGCCGCGACCTCCACAACGTCGTCCCGTCTCAATGGCGAGAGGTCCAGCAGGACGAGGTCAAGGTCGCCCTTCTGCACGCTCACGGCGGGCATCGCGACGGCGTCGCACCAGTTGCGCCACGTGTTGAGGAGAGGCGCGTCGCGCCGCTCACTACGCCACGCGCTCCCGGCGACCTCGACAAAACCCCGCCCCTTCGCGCGGTCGTACTCGTCCCGTTCCGCTTCGTTTAACCTGTGCGGCACGCCGCGGCTCCCGACGCCCTTCTTCTTCGAGGGCTTGCCCCAGGAGATGCGGTCGACGTCGTCCTTCGAGGGTCTCAGCTTCTTGGCGGCGCTCGCGGCGAGGAGCGGTGAGGTGAGCGCGTGGGTGACGGAGGCGGTGTGGAGGAGGAGGGCGGCGCGGAGCATGATGTTCGCTTGCGAATGCTTGTGAATGCTCTGCTGATGATGCTGCTGGCAATTTGATGCTGGCAATTTGCTCCTGCAATGCGATGCTTCCGGCTGTGCTTCCAGCTCTGTTGCAATGCGCGACAGTGATTCGTAATCTGTCTACGGTGCGTGCAGTACGAGAGTGAGCTGGAGAGTGGGACGGAGCAGTCGAGCTGGATGATGTACTGACGCGGGTTTTGGGGGCACTAGCACCTAGGGGATGGATGTGAAGTCGAGCTGGTGCCAGCATAAAACCCGTGCGGATGAGCGAAACCGTTAGAACGTGTAGAACGCTCCCTGCATGTGTCCAACGTTTCACCATGCAAGACGGATCGGCGGCGGTCGGGCTAAAAAAATAAAATAAGCGAATCGACAAGCTGGCGCAAGGTCTTACTCATAGCCGATTACCTCAGAGTTAGAAGCAGACCAAGGTGCGTACCGACGTTGCAAACGAACGCTTTGCTGTACCAATACGTTACACAACGAAACAGCAGCTCAGCCGCTGAACTCCGCCAGCACACAACTCACATTAAAGCTGCAGCTGTTTCCGCGGCGCGAGTGAGCCGGCGCGCCGTTCCAGCCGTCAACGCCGCGCTCTGCAGCTCGGCCGTCGTCTGGCCGAACGAGCAGCGTCGGAGCTGACGAGTAATAACAAGCACATCAATCGGAGCTACACACACCCGCCACGGCCGCGCACCACCACATGCGCGTCGAGAGCTACACACACCCTACGCCGCCACACCACACATAGCGAATCTTTCGCATGTAGGCACCATGTCCGCCAAGGGCGCCAAGATCTTCAAGACGAAGTGCTCTCAGTGCCACACCGTCGAAAGTGGCGGCGCGCACAAGCAGGGCCCGAACCTCAACGGCATCTTCGGGCGGCAGAGCGGCCAGGCCGCCGGCTACAGCTTCTCGGCCGCGAACAAGAACTCGGGCATCATTTGGGGCGAGGACACCTTGTTCGACTATTTGCTGGCGCCCAAGAAGTACATCAAGGGCACGAAGATGGTCTTCGCGGGCATCAAGAAGCCCAAGGAGCGCAAGGAGTTGATTGCCTACCTGAAGGACGCGTGCGCATAGACCCTTTTATTCCCGCCGTGGCGCGGGGCCCCTAAGCTTTAGCATGTGTCCACTATTCTTTGGTACATGTGCCCGGCCGAGGTGCGCCGGCTCGCGTCGACGGCGCTCTACGCCTGGCGCGGTTGGCGACTCATCAGCACCGAGCTCACGGAGATGCCCTCGCGGTACCACGGCTCCCGGGTCCGCGACCAGTCCTGCGGCTAGGACTCTAGTAGGAGCCGCATGAGTCACACACCGGGCGACTAGCCATCCGCGGTAGTTATCTCGCGGGTTTTATGCACGGGTTTTTAACCCTTGCGTCATAAATCGCTTGCTGGTCCAGGTGAGCAACGGAGCTGCCAAGACCACGGCTAGCGTGCCAGCATTGTCTGCTAAACAGCATTGCTAACGCGGTGCGCTTCAAGCAAAACTGCGAGCACACACCATGTCTGCCCAAAGCCAGAGCTCGCTCACCCTCGCGCGGCCCGACGACTGGCACCACCACCTGCGGGACGGCGCGGCCCTGGCGACGACGGTGCCCTTCGCCGCGCGCACCTTTTCTAGAGCTATTTGTATGCCCAATTTGGTGCCCCCCGTCACCACGGCGGCTTTAGCGGTGGCCTACCGCGAGCGCATCCTGGCGCACGTCCCGGCGGGCTCCAGTTTCGAACCGCTCATGACGCTCTACCTGACCGACTCGACGTCCCCAGAAGATATCAAAGACGCGAAAGAAAGCGGCGTAGTTGTCGCGTGCAAACTTTATCCAAAAGGAGCGACCACGAATAGCCACGCCGGCGTCACGGACATCAAGAAGATATGGCGGACGCTGGACGCCATGGAGGAGCACGGGTTATTATTATTAGTGCACGGCGAGGCGACCGGTTCTGTGGACGTGTTCGAACGAGAACGCTCCTTCCTAGAAACGACCTTCAAGCCCCTCGTATTATCGCGACCGGACTTGAGGATAGTCCTGGAGCACTGCACGACGGCGGAGGCGGCGGAGTTCGTCGCGAATGGGCCCCCGAACGTGTGCGCTTCCGTAACCCCCCAACACCTCCTCTTCAACCGGAACCACTTATTGGCGGGCGGCATTAGACCGCACCTCTACTGCATGCCCATTTTGAAGGCCGAGGTGGATCGGGCCGCGCTGGTGAAGGCGGTGACGGCACTTGGTCAAAAGAAATTCTTTTTGGGGACGGACTCGGCGCCCCACGAACTCGGAAACAAGCACTCCGCGTGCGGGTGCGCCGGCGTGTTCTCAGCGCACGCGTCCCTCGAGTTCTACGCGGAGGTCTTCGAGGACGCCGGATGTTTGGAGCGACTAGAAGCCTTTGCGTCACATAACGGCGCGGACCACTACGGCTTCACGCGGAACACCGAGACCGTGGTCCTAAAGCGGGAGGCGTGGCGGCCGCCCGCGGCGTACCCCTTCGCAGACGGGCGGCTCGTGCCGCTGCGGGCGGGCGAGGAGATCCGCTGGAAGCTGCAAACGCAGGAGCCGGGCTTCTGTGCGACGTGTAAGTAGACTTGTGCTTGCCGCGGCGGTGAGTGGGGGATACATATGATTTTCAGTTAGCAGTGGCAGGGCTATGTTCATCATTTGGGTGTGCGATATGATTCAGACATGTGATTCAGTGGTAGGGCCCGCGGGGGATTCGCGGGGAGTATGTGCATCATTGACAAAGGGGTCGTGACTCACGAGAAGGACGCGTGCGGGAGGGCCTCCTTGTCGACGTCGGCGGCGGGCTCGGCGGGGTCCAGCCACGCCGCCCCGTTCTTGAACGTCAGATTTTGCACCTGCGTGAACGATGGAGTCGACGCCTTCGCCGCGACCCCAAAACGAAAACACGGGGCTCGCACGCTCTGGAATGCCACGAAGCCCAGCGCCGTCGAGGTCCCGGCCTTCGCGACGCCGAGGACGTCCGAGTCGAAGTCCTCGACACCGACCATGGGCCGCAGGAAGTTGCCCTCGCTGCCCAAGTACGCCACGTCCGTGCCCACGAAGAACGAAGAAGCCCCTCCTATGGTCATCGATAAATATGCGTCCGTGGCAAAGTTCGTTTTGTCCCCGTCCGGCACCCACGGCAGGACGGCGCGGCCGAGGCGCAGGCCCGCGAGGAAGGCGCCGCCGCAGCCGACGGCAACGCCGCCGGCGACGGCTTCGAAGGGCAACTGCTCCGAGGCTTGGAGCGTGTTCACGAGCGGCTGCCATAAAGCCCCGGAGCAGACCGCCGCACTTCCTAACCAGACGCCCACGCCGGCCTGCTCGCCGACCTTGATCGAGGGGTCGAAGGTCGCCTTCTTAAACGCGTGTACCCGGTGTGGCCGGCCGCTACCGCGATGCCGTCGCCGACGCCGGTGTAAGCTGCGAACGCGAATGAATCGCCCTGGTGGCCCGCCGCGTCCGCGACGATGGACGCGGCCTGCCAGCCGGCGCCTGCCGGGAAGATTTTGGAGAGGGCCACTTCACGGGTCGTGGCCTGCGACGCATTCGTGAGGTGTTTTCCCGCCTCGACGGCACCCTTCTCTGGCAGGGTCGACTATTTTTCTCGAGGCTCGTCCGACGGCGCGGCGTCGCGCGGACGGTTTGCGGAGCCCTGAGTCGAGGTGCTCTATGGACGGTGCGGTCACAGACAGCTCTTTGAAGGCACCGTGTTCATCATTCGCCGATGCGCACGCAGCGTGCAGCCAGCATATCAAATTGTCGAATTGTTCGCCGTTGTGTTAGTGTGATTAGAGATGCCCGAAACGGCCGGAGTGAGCGGTTTCTTGTTGTAGCAAGACCGTAAGATATACAGGAGGTGAAGCGCGAACAGGATCACCAGACCCAAAGAGCCCTTAGGCATTACTCAAGTGCCTCACAAACACAGCATGGCTTTGCAAATTGCGGCCGTCTTGGGATGAGATGCGTATGCAGACGGTTCTTCATCACTCTTGTCGCAGAAGCTCAACCAGGGAGTCGTGCGCCAATCGCGCGGGTTTCACCAAAGCTTGCAAAAAAACACTGCTCAAAGTCGACCGTACGGCTCGCATCTGGACAAACGCAGCACGCCAGAGACGCCACATAAAGCGCTGATTTCGAAGCTCGCACTCGCACCAGCTTCGCACCTAGCGGAGGCACACACTCCAGCCAGCAATGGCTCTCCCAAAGCTCTGCGGCCTCGCACTGCTCGCCACGACACATGCCTTGCGGAGCGACGCCAACCCGCGCCCCATGCCGCGCAGCCAGCCGACGACGCTCGTGAAACTGCTCGGCGGCGACGGGGCCGCGCGCCTCGCGGCCTTTATAAAAATAAGAGGCGGCGGCCTCTTCGACGACCCCGCGGAGGAACCGGCGGAGGACGACGTCGACGCGCGCATGCGCCAGGCCATGCAGAAGGCGGTGGCGATGATGCGCGGGGTCGGGTCGGAAGGCGCCGCGATCGATGCCTTGGAAGCGTTAGCCAGCGACCTGTCCGCGGAAGCGCCGCAGTTGATCAAGATCTACCTGGACGCGAGATTGCACCAGTCCCAGGAGCTCAAGAGCTTCCAGGGCGACCACTACGTCGTCGCGCTGCGCCAACTGGCCAACGAAGCACTCGCGTTCAAGGCCTCGACGCAACTGAGCGAGGAGGCCTACACCAATTACGTGAAGCAGCTCGCCGAGGAGGCCGGCGCCAAGAACGCCAAGGCCTTCGCGAAGGACGTGCGGAACCGATCGTCGCTGCAGGTCCAGGAGCTTTTGGAGGTCTTAGCGGAGGACGGGAACTTCGTCGCCATAGCCCTCCGGCGGATCGAGCGGGACGTCGCGGGCATCGAGGCCGACCTGAAGGAGGATTTGGCGCGGGGCGACGAGACGGCGGCGGCGCAGGGCCGGGCGACCCTCGAGAAGTTTCGGGCCTGGCAACAGGACTCGGCACCTCTAGAAAAACTGCGCCAGGAGCTCCTGGCCCAGCTGGAGAACGCCGAGGACCCCCTGCAGCGCGTGCGGCTGGCCGAATCCCTGCGGCCTGTGGTGACGAACGTGCTTGGCGACGACTTCTCGGCGGTCGAGTAAGGTGTTGCCCGTAGTTCCCCCGTCGACGGCGCGGTGCATCACACGTCGGCGTTAGGTTTCACACAATACTGAGGTTAGGCGCGGCGACGCATCACCACGACGGCCGCGACGGCCGCGACCGCGACCGCGGCGTAGAGGAGATAACCGGGCGGTGTCTGGGACGGCGGCGGCACGCGCCGCGCCGCGGGCGGCTCTTCAGACAGCGGCGCCAGCGCCTCGGTCTTCTTTATCCACGGGCAGGACGGGTCGCCCTTCGCGCAGGACTCGAGCGTGGCCCGCGCCTCGCCCTCGGCGCAGCTCTTCAGGACGAAGGCCATGAGGTTGTCGCATGTGGCCTCGGGCATTGCGTCAAAATCCAGCGTCACTTCGTCGCCGCTCTCGGGCTGCCGCTTCATGACGATCATCACGATGTCGATGAGGCAAGTCTGGGGCAGCTTGGCCACGTCCTCGCTCAGCTTCTGGCGCAGCGCGACGGTCCAGCGGGCCTCGCGCCGCGATACCTGCATCGCGCCTCGACCGTGGTCCGGCGTGACGACGTGTGGCGCAGCGTTTGCTGAGTTTTTGCTTGCAGCGCTATTAGCGTTAGCGCACCGCGCCGTGAGCGCTTTCTGCACCGCTGCGTCCAACCAGGATGGCTGCGCAGTTGACAACCAGTCGCCTCCTGCGCGCGCCGCGGACGGCGATGAGCTGCGTGTGGTGGTGTTAGCAGTATTTCCTGTGGACCAGCCCGCTGGCCACATGTACGCGCGCCCGTTCCTTTCGTGATACTGAGGTCAAAGTCGACCCTATTGCGACACAACTGATGTGTAGGCCGCTAACGCGAACAGCCAGCCCAATCACCCTTTCGAGCACGGGTTTTACGCACGGGTTTTGCTCCCATATTAATATTGCACTCGGTCTGCTCACGCCACATGATGAATGGCTCTCTGCGAATGGTTAGGGTTGCGACAGCATTGCTGCTCGCCAACAGCTTCTGCGCCCCACGACGTATTGTTGCCCTGCGACGACCAAACACCGCTGTGGCAGCAGTCAGCAACGAGGAGCTCTTGAACGCAATAAGCTCCCTCAGCGATCGCATCGATACGATCGCCGCCGACGTAGAGACGCTCAAGCAGTCGCGCGTCGAGGGCCTCGAGGCGGAGTTGAACACGCTGCGGGCGACGTCGACGGCGGAGGCGCTGATGAGCACGGCGGAGGCGCTGCGGACGCCGCCCGCGGCATCGGCGGCGCGCACGGCGCCCAACTTTCAGGGCGCCATGGCGGCGCGCGCGGCGCTCGGCGCCATCAGCGGCAAACAACCGGCGACCTCGAACGCGCTCAAGCGCGAGGCGACGGTCTACGACGCCGAGGAGGTCGAGGAGCTGGGCGGGGAGGCCTTCTTCTTCGAGGGCGCACCGTCGGGGAAGAACGACGCGTTCCTCGACGACACGCTCGAGGAGCTCCTCGCGATCGGCGGCGACCCGTCGTTCCTGGAGCAAGCGCGGGGAGAAGGCGAAGGGGAGTTCACGTGGGACGGCGTCGAAGACGATTCAGTACACTTCGACGACCCCGTGGATTAACAAATAGTCACTTAAATAATGCACAGAGCATAGGGAACACGCGGCGCGGCGAGCTCCAGCGGCGCGCACACCGGCGCAGGCCAGATACGGCCACTCAGTCGTCGTCGCCCCAGAAGAACGCCGCGTCGTCGGCCTCGGCCTTTTGTTGGAGCAGTCCCAAAGCTTTTTGAAGCGTGTCGAGCGTCGCCGCGTCCAGCAACAAGGCCGCCCAGCCGTCGTCCTCCAATACAATTTCCAGAGTCTCTACGTCGCGGACATCCTCGTGGAACAGCGTGTAGCGCGACAGCTGCGACACGCCGCAGTCGCAGCAGAGCGTCCTAAGGTCCGCGTCCAACCCCGCGTCGGCGCGCGCGGCCTCGGCATTTACAAGGGCCTCGACGACGTCGTCGGCTATCATGTCGATGGCGCAGTCCACACCCGCGACGGCCGCGGCCTCCACCTCCCGCACCTTCACGGCGTCCCGTATTTTCCGCGCGTCGGCCAGGAGCACATCTAGGGCACAGATGGCCTGCTCGGCGATTTCCCGCCACGCGTTGGAGGCACTACTGTCGTCCCTCGTCCTCGCGACGAGCTTGAGCGCGGACCTTAAGGAATTAAGGTCGTCGTTCGCCTTGGCGGCGTATTGGCACGCCTGCGCGATGGCGTGGTCCGCCTCCTTGGCGACCTTGAAGTCCCTTGCAATAGCGGCCTGGCGCACGCGCGCCGTCTTCAGTTGAGGCATCTTCGCGTTTTGAGTCGACGCAAGCGTCGCGTGGCGCGCGGCGACGGCGGCGGCTTTAGATGCGCGCGAGGAGGCGTACGACGCCACTACGACAGAATCGTCCGCCGCTAATGTGCGCGTCGACACCACCTCGCAGGTCAGCCACTGGAGCTGGAAGCCGCCTTTCCCGTCCGCGACCAGGAAGGCGTGGCGCCCCGTCGGCGCTCCGCCGACGTCCACCGTCGTCGACGTGGCCCAGCCCCGCGCCTGGGCGCCTTCATACGCCGTCCAGTCGCCGATGACCCAGGCCTAGGTGCCCTCCTTCTTCGTCACGAAGAGGTGGCACCCCTTCGCGGAGAAGAGGGGCGGCCGCGCCGCCTTCCGACAGGCGCGGTAGAAGCCGTTGACCTTGTCGGCGCGGGGGCCGCGGGCGCCGGCTATGAGGATCGCGGCGCAGGCTCCCGTCTGCGCCAGCGTCGCCCAGAGCGCGTCGGCGGCCGTTTCGGCCGCCTGGTTCGCGGCGGCCGCCTTCTCCAACCACTCCTTCCCGTCCCGCTTCCGGACCTTCTCCCGTTCGCGCGCCTTCCGCTTCCGCTCGGCCTCGCGCCGCTTCTTCCGGTACGCGCTCTTTTCCTCGGCGAAGAGCAGCTCGCCGGCGAGGGCCGCCGCGGCGCGGCGGCGCGCCCGCGGCCGCCGCGCGCGCCAGGCCCGCTGCCACAGCACGACGGCGTTGCGGCCGCGCTTCTTCGCCGCCTTCCGCCGGAGCCGCACCAACCGCTTCCTGGCGAGCGCGACGCGGCAGAAGCGCTGCACGTACGCGGCGTAGAAGCCGCGCCGGAACCGGTGCGCGCGGAAGCAGCGCTGCAACGGCCACGCGCACATATGCGAGTCGGCGGCCTCCGCGGCCTCGTCCGCCACGTCCGAGGCGCGTGTCGCGGCGGCCAGGGCGCCGGCCGCGCCGTCAAAGGCTTTGCGCACCGCCCTTCTTAAACCTATCACGCCGGGAATTCGCGATGCGCGCTGCACGACGAGAGCGGCGCGCGTCACCGCCACCAGCCTCCGAGCGCATCGCACGCGGCCGACGCTCGCCAATAACGACGCCGCGTCGTGCCGTTTAATTGCGGTCCAGACCTTGCGGCCCGCCGCCTCCTCCTTGCGCATGATGCGCAGCTCCCGAGACCGCGCTTCAGCCTCGACGCGCGATCGCTGCGCCGCGGCGTCTCGGGACGCCTTGGCCTCCGCGCGGTGCCGGTTTTACTCGTCCTTTTGTCGGCGCCTTGCGTCGCGCGCGTCCGTCGCGGACGGCACAATAGGGTAGTCCGCTCCGGGCTTGCGCACCTTGCGCTTGCGCGAGCGCCACCAGTTCACGAGTTTTGAGATGAGCATAATGCACGCTACCGTCAACGCGAGGGAGAGCACCGCGTCGCCGGCGCCTCTCAGTTGCTTCATGCTCGCGCCCTGCCTCGCGGCCTTCTTCGTGTGGAGCATGCTCCGGTAGAACTCGAGGCGGTCTCCTCCATAATAGCCGGCCGGGACGCGGCTGACTCCTAAATAGGCGTCGGATGAATCATAGACGGGGAACTCGTCGCCCGGCTCGTAGCCGTGCGGGATGGTGATAAACATGGCTCACGGCTGGCCGTACGCAGTCCGGCGCGGCCGCGCACAGCCTTTTTGCAACTATGAACGCGCGAGTAGTCGCGCGTAGGCCGCGCGCAGCTGTTTTAAAGGTCGACGCGAGCTGTAAGTTGCCTCACGCGGGGGCAGAGCCGTTTTTGCAGCCGTGATGACCACAAGCTCTCCGAGTCTCAATAAGCAGCTGCACGTGCAACCGATCGCTGGCGGCAGTGCAGCTTGGCCAGGTGGACTTGTATTTGATTCCTTGCGAGCCGCACGGACGCTCGCCGCGCGTACGCCGCGTCCGACGGCAATGGATCCGCGGGAAGTGCCCGGGTTTTAAGTAAAACCCGTTTAATGGACAATTCGGCCGAAGGCGCCAACTAGTCCTAGTACCGTAACAAAAACATCCGAAGGAGGCTTGCGGTGGAAGAGTAAAACTCGTGAGGTGAGTAGAGGTTAGAGCGCAAAGGAGCGAGTCACGGCGCGGCCGACGGGCCGGTGTCGGCCCAGCCGCCGTCGCCGCTCGGCGCCGCCTCGGCGGGCGGGGGCGGGAGCGGCGGCGGCGGCGCGGGCGGTAAGGGCACCGCGGCCGGCGGGGCCAAATGCGAGCAGACCGCGGCCAGCGCCGAGAGCATGGCGGCCGAGTCCTGGGGCGGCGGCGGCTGCGCGCGCGCGGCGACGGCCCGGGCGATGATGGCCGCGCGCGCCGGGTCACCGGAGACGCGCGGCGCCTGGGCCAAATCTTTCTGCTTGAGGAAGTGCTTCTGGGCGTGGGAGCGGACCTGGGCCAATGTTCGAGAGCCCACAGCGTAGGCTACTTTGACCCAGTCCCGGCCGTGCACCGCCAGCGCCGACACGAACTTGGCGTGCTCGGACTCGGACCAGTGGCCCCGGGACATGGGCGGCGGCGCCGCGGGCGCGGCGACAGGTCTCGCCGCAGGGGCCGCCCCCTCGACCGTCTTCTGGCGCTTCACGGGCTCGCCCGGGCCGTCGGCCCGGCGCCGCCGCTTCTTCGCGTCGGCGACGAGCCGGAGCAGCCGCGCCCGGTCGGGCGGAGAGAGGGCATCCAAGCCGTCGGGCGGACCACTCCTTCTACACCGCGTGCCGGCCCAGGCCGTCGCGGCGAAGGCGCAGTCCACGTGGAACCACTGGACCCGGCCATTGCCTCCTGGTCTAGGAGACGGCGGCCGCGCTCCTAAACGAGCCGCTCCTGCCCTAATCTCCCGAGTAGGACAGTGCACGTACTGGCACTTGGAGCGCCCGTCCGGCGCGATCGACGCTAAGAAGGGCAGCGGCTTGGCGTCCTCGTCGTCCTCGTCCTCCGAGTCGGTCCTCGACTTGTCGTCCTCCGACGAGCCCGTCACGGGCGCCGCGTGCGGCACGGCGGGCTGGTCCGCGGCCGTGGCCGCCCTCAACTCCGCGTTCCAGGCGTCGATCATCACTCTCACCTTTTCCCGGTCCTCCGGGGCCAGCAGCTCCAAGTTCCGCACGTCCTCCGCGCGTGTAATCGTCTTGGACCGCCGGCAGGCCCTTCGAAACGACGCGAAGACGCATTCTAGGTGGTACCAGCGCGTCTTGCCCTGGCCGAGGCGCGCGGACGGCGGTCTTTTCCCGATGCGCGCGTCGCCCGCCCGCAAGGGTCTCCGACAGCCCACCGACTGGCACTTGGAGCGGTCGTCCCAGGCCTGCGCAGGCGCGGCGTCGGGTCTCGCGTCGACGGCGCGGCGCGCGGCGCGCCCTTCGGGCCCTCTGCAACCGATCTGATGTCGAACAGACCCCGGCCGAAACGTCGGATCGAAGGCGCCGCGAGCGGGACACGGTCTTCTACGTGGCCCGCTACAAAAGTGTTCTCGCCGGAGGCGCGGTTCGCGTCCGGATGCGACGCCGCGGCGCTCATGTGCTGGCGGAACGTGGCAGTCGCGGCCGCGGCCGCGTCGGCGGCGCCGGCCTCCTGCGGCAGCGGCGCGGGCACGGCCATCATCATGGCAGGCGGCAGCTGCTGCTGCGACGCGGCTGCCATCGTCGGTATTGGCCCGACGGGCGGCGGCGGCGGCGGCGCAGCGGGTACGGGGGCCAGTGGGGGCGCTATAATTGTAGGCACTGGCACCGGAGGGGCCAGGGCTAGCGCGGCGGCTTCCACCGGGGCGTGGGGGGGCGGTTGCGCCGACATGAATTTCAGCTCAACAACACTTCAGCAGCGACGGCTTTCGATTGGGGCTCTTCCCGCGCACCAATCTCAACGCGCAACGCAGCGCTGGCTAGCAGAGACCCAGTGGAGGTCTCCTGGCCCGTGCGGTTTTTTATTCCCTAATTTTGAGCGAGCTACGTGTTGTCTGATCTTAGTCTTGCCACCAAAATCGGACAGACGAGACGGCCAAAAAGTGCAACAACCAAAACCCACCCCTACCTCCCATCTCGGGGATCGGCAGAGACCACTGCACGTGTCCAGACCGAGCGGAGACAGCCAGGGGCGCTCCAAGACCCACCGCGGTCGGCGTCGCAGGGCCCAGAGGCCCTTGAAGGGGCAGCCCACAGGGACACAAAAGGGGGTTCTCATGTTACAATGCAGAGCTCACTACCCCCACAACGCGGACCCTACTTTTGCCCCCCCCGCGCGCCCGGCAGCGCCACGGCCGCCCAGTCGTCCCCGTCCGGCGCTCCGACGTCGTCGTCGTCGTACGCCTCGTAGCGGCTCGTGGCCACCCGCTCGTGCGTGAGGACGCTATCTAACGTACAGCCGGCGCCCAGGGCCCAGGCGAGATGCGTCCGGTAGAACGTCGACGCGAAACCCTCAACGGTCTCCCCGACCAACGCCCGCGCCTCGCTCCGCGCGCGCGAGAACCACAGCGCGCGCACCTCGCAGTGCCCTCGAGCGGACGTGGCGCGCCGTTGTGCTTCCGTAAAATTATGGACCCAGGCGACGGCCGCTATCCGCAGCGAATCCTCTTCATCACCTAATTTACTCATGAGTGCGCGGCTCCGGTCCTTGCTCCGCTTGTATTGCTGGGCTTTGCTCTTGTACTGCGCGTCGATGCTGGCGGCATACGTCTCCCGCGCGACGCACTCGTTCTCGGCGTCCGACATGGCGCACAGGGGCTGCCGGTGCGCGCGTCGGCAGGCCGCCGGGTCGTCTCGTACTACGGGTTGAATGGGCTCGCGGTGGGCGTTCGGGCTGCCTTCCAGCTTCGCAGCCACTTCCAGCTTGGCAGCCAACGTCGCAACGACGCGCGGATGGCGCTGCCCCGGCCGCGCTCGGAGCGCTCCGGAGAGGCGGAACGAACTTTTGTGCGGCGAGGAGCTGTGCGGCTATTTTCGTGCGGATTTACTAAGTCGCGGGTTTCGTCAGCGGCGCAACTCGCCTGCTCCCGTACAAGCCCTGTAGTGCACCAGAACGGCAGGCATCTAGCAGCGAAACACGACGGCAGCGGTGACCCACCCATCGCTGCATTTCGACCCTTGAGCGCCGCGCTCGCCGGCGGCTCTCCTCTCACTGTTCAGCACTCGACCCTGTTGCGGCGCGCGCGAGCAGCGCCGATCTGGACCGCGCGACGCAAGCGCCGCACGCCGCACGCGCACGCAGCTAGACCATGTCCGTCTATGCCCTGCCCCCGGACCAGCGGGCGCGCCGGCCCGAGGTGAAAGTCATCAGCCTCGAGGAGAACCAGATGGCGTTCGAGGTCCGGAAGACGGACGCGAGTGTGGCCAACGCCCTTAGACGAGTGATCGTGGCCGAGGTCGTGACCATGGCCATTGATCTCGTTACGTTTGAAGAGAACACGAGTTGCATCGACGACGAAATCATTGCCCATCGGTTAGGGCTCATTCCCATCAAGTACGCCTTCAAGCCGGGCAAGACGAAATTGCGCGAAGACGTCAGTAATGACGAAGCCGCGGCCATGTCGTCGGAGCGGGACATCCAGCGACGGTTTAGATTCACCAGGGACTGCGACTGCGACGGCTACTGCGACTGGTGCGCGTGTACGTTTAAACTACATGTCAAATATGATGACGTCATTAAGAACGTCCCAGAACACGAGAAGAACCAGCCCTACACCGTGACAAGCATCAACTTAGAAAGCGACGACCCGGACGTGTTTCCGGTCCACTTCGTCTCAGAGAGAGAGCGGAACACGTCCTCGGAACCCGGCATCGCCATCGTCAAGCTCGCCAAGGGCCAGGAGATCAAGCTTTCTTGCATCGCCAAACTCGGCTGCGGGAAAGAGCACGCGAAGTGGACACCTGTTAGCAAATGTGTTTTCAGACCTAAACCGACGGTGACCTGGGACGACGCCGCGGTCCGGGCGTTGCCGCCCAATTTGAGGAACATCATCGTCGACGTGTGTCCGGCGGGTGTGTTAGGGTACGAAGACGATCGTGATAGAAGTACCATAGTGGTCAAGAACATGGCCGCTATATTAGATTATACCACGGACATCCAGGATCTCACGAAGCAGCTGTCGCCGGTTTCGAAGCCCATGTTCCACGCTTCGGCCTCGACGACCGACTTCGTCTTCGAGGTGGAAAGTTTGGGGGGCGTGCCCGTGGACGACTGCGTGCTCTGCGGCCTGAACGAGATCAAGCGCAAGCTGACGAACCTCCAAGTGGCCGTGGCTGAGGTCGGGGCCGAGCAGGCGTAGGTCTTCGGGTAAGTTTCTCTTGGAGGTCGTATCTGCGCGCGGCGACGGCGTCGGGGCATACTGCCGTCCGGCCGATGCGTCGCGGGTCCGACTCGCGCATAGATAAGCTCGTGGAGTGGTGGCCCGCGGCGGCGGCGGCGCGGTGCTCTAAAAAAGCAGGCCCGGCCCTTCCGGCCTTCGGCTTCGGACGCATCCAGTAATGAGAAGCATCGCTAGCGCCGACGCATTACCCTTCAGTTCGGTAGCTCATCGCGGTGCTCAAATTCTGCCTCATCTCGCCGCAGGACCAGGTGCGCTGACAAAGTCAGCCGCGTACGGTCTTGCAGCAAGATTTGGTGAGCTGAAGCATCGGTTTTGTTGCTTAGAAGTCGACCCTGAAACGCGTGAGACGCGCTTCTCTGTCTGCATAAATTACAAGCTGTGCTGGTGCCATCAAGTGCTAAAACAGCATGATGCGCGCTTCCTTACGACGCCTCACCAGGACGCAAGCGAGAACAGTAACCACGCGCAGCCAGCAGGCCCACGGCACGGCCCCGGCGCCGCGGCGCACGGCCCTCGTCGCCGGCACCGCGACCGGCAGCCTCGTGGTCTGCGCCATCTACGCGCAGAAACATGTTGCGCGGGCCGACGCCGTCGTGAGCTTTGATGACATGGACCGCGCCACGAAGGCGGGCAAGTCCAAGGAACTCAAGACGAGGCAGGAGCACCCGACGCATTCCGCGCTCGACGGCGGCCGCGTGACGGTGGACGTCGATGATGAGGACCTACCAGTTATGGCGCTCGAAGACGTGGAAAAAGCACGAAGCACGCTCGCGCAGGACGGCGGGAGCGGCCAGTTGTTGTGCACTTATGATGGAATTGTTTATGACGTCACGTCGTTCGCCGACGCGCACCCCGGCGGCCGGGAGTTATTGTTGACGGCGACGGGCATGGACCTCAAGCACTTCTTCGAGAACTACACGGTGCACGGGCATTCTGATAAAGCGGCGAACTGGTTGGCGCCTTTGGCAGTCGGGAAATTGTCGGAGTCAGACGCCCGGGAGGCGCAGCGCCGGTCCACGCCGGAGAACCACGTGCGACGACGATTAGCTCGTCTAAAAGCTTCAAGAAGACGACTCTTAACTATCGCGCTTTCGCTCCCGGCGGCCATCGCCGTCCGCCAATTCATCTCCTTCGTCGGATGTTACGTCTCTTCCAATGTTGCCAAGTGGATGGCCAGAAGGATCCCGTTATTGACGGTGCCCGGCTATTCTAGGGGCGCAGAGCCTTTACCGCAGTCGACGTCCGAATTATCACGAGGCACGGTCGCCGTAGTCGGCGGCGGCATCGCGGGCTGCGGCGCCGCGTGGATGCTGCAGCGGGACGGCTTTGCTGTCACGTTGTACGAAGCGCGGCCGGCCACGTCGGGCAACGCGCGCACTTTTGATTGGGTCGACGACGTGTGGAAAAAAGTGTGCGTCAGCGTCTGTTGAAGCTCCTTCAACGTGGACGACGGCGCCATCGAAGCGTGGCGTTCAATAACTCACCGGTCTTCGCACGCAGACAGAGACGACGAATGTCGAGAAAGCGGGCCAGGTCAAGAGTTGCGTCTCCGTGACGGCCTGGCCCGCGCTTCTCTATAAGAACTACACCGCTTTACTCAAACATTTGGAGGTGGAGACCTGTGCCATGCCTTTATCTTGGTTCCTCAATTCCAAGGTGCCCGGCTACGAGGGCACGCTCTGGGGCGCCGACCCGTCGGTGGATTCGGAATTCAACACGTTGCGAGATGTATTTAAGGACGACTTCCGCGCCTATGAACAAGCCGAGTACTTCGCGCGGCGGTGCACGGACTTCTTTTGTCTCGCCTGGGCGCCCTGGAAGAGAGACGATTCGCGGTCCATGTACACGAACCACACTGGCTTGGGGCTGTTCAACCCCTTGAATGTGATTCCCCTGTACAACGTTTTTAGGGGATTTGGCGGGAGCGACGCCTGGTGGGATATTATTTTCACGCCCTACTATACGGCTTCATTTCTTGTTGATGAATTGAGGCCCTTCCCGGCGGTCTTCGGTCCTATAATAGAAGCGCAAATACCGCTCAACCCCACTCCAGAAAACTCGTGGCACGGGTCTTCCGATCGCAGTGAAAGGGATTGCGTCTTAACGACGTGTGTCACGTGGAAGGACGCGGGCGCCGGCATTCGGTACGTCTTCGCGAAGCTGGTCGAGGGCGTCGACACGCGGGTGGACACGCGCGTCCTGAGCGTTGAATTAATGCCGGACGGCCGCCACCGCGTGGTGGACGAGCACGACCGGGTCCTGATCGCCGACCGGGTCGTGTTCGCGTGCCCCTCGGCCGCCGCGGCGACGATGATAAAGAAGCCCCGGACATATTTGGAAAACGCGATATTAAGCACGGTGGTCTACGCGGACGACCACCACCCGGCCACGGGCCACATGCACGCCGTTATGCACAGCGACTCTTCTGTTGTTGATGAGAAATATAGAAGCGAGTTTTTGAGAAGAGGTTCGAACTACGTCGAGGTGACCCAATTGACGGATAAGTCGATCAACATCGAGAACCAGTACAACTTCGGCGTCCAGACGCCGGGGCCCGGCGTGGCCGGCTTGCAATTGGACGAGAAGCCGGTCATGTTGATTAGCCACGCGCTGGGTGAAGGGAAGAAGATCGACTCTGGTTTAGTGAGGGGTGGCGGGAACCACTCGCGAGCCCATCCCCTCTACTCGGGCTGGAACGTCATGGCCCAATTATCGCTGCGCTTGTGCCAAGGCAGGGACGGGCTCTACTACTGCTCGAACTGGACGACGCCGGGGAACTGCCACGACATGTCGCTCTTGTCGGGCTTCCTCTGCGCGCACGCCATCGGCGCGGCCTACCCGTTTCCGCTGGAGCGAGAGGCGCGGAAGGACTTCCACCGGCTGAACGACCTCATGGGGGTGTTTGACTAAGGGTCGCTAGTGCGCGTGCGCGGGTGGGTTTTGTTGCCCAAAATGGTGTTTGTATTGGTCCGGAGGGCTCCGGTGCACAACAAAGGGACCTCCTTGGAGCGTCTCGCATGCTTTCCTTCAGCTCGAACAGAACCCTGTCATGATTTTTCAGTCGGAATAAAAAAGATAAATCTCGCTCCACAGCGGCGCAAACGAAGTCATACACTGCCAAACTAACTTCTTGAAGCCAAAATATGTCTCAGCTCAGCCTGCGCGCAATGGCAGCCGTCACGATCCGCGCTGGCCGACGCACTGGCCTCAGAGCTCTCAGAGCTCCAGCATCTGGCGACCGCCTGGCGTCCTCCCGAGGGGCCGCTGCCGCTCAGCAGTTGGAATGTGTCCAACGCAAGGTCTACGGCATCCCGTTCTCCACGGCCACGACCTACGAGGAGTCGTGGCACACGCGCGAGGCGGTCCTGCAGGAACGACTGGAAGTCTTCAAGGGGCCGCCGGCGCCCAAAGAGGAGGACCTGCGTTTCCAGATCCGCCACGTGTCAAAGCGCGACCCCTCCGAGTTCTCCCTTTGGGGCCCCGAGCCGCGCTCGCCGTAGACGCCGCGCCGCCGGGCCGTCTTTGACCACCCCCAACTCCCGCGGATATAAGGTCCCGTGTACTGTTACTCTGAAACTCGCGCGGGGGCGCCCCGTGGGAAGTTCTTTCGGAGTTCCGAGCGGCTGATTAAGAGCACGGGTTTCTTGGCTAAGGCTTGCCGCCTTTGAGCTCGCGTGCTGCTCTTGTGCTGTTGGTTGGGTGCGCAGCAGTGCCGACTTGATTCGTGCTTGATCTCTGTAACAACTCTGCATTTGTGCGCTCTTTGCATTGCCCCTGGTGCCTGTGCTTTGCTCTCACCCTTGGAGTACTATGCGCCGCGCAACCGCACTGCTGCGCCGCACGCCACCGCGCCGCCGGCAGTCGTCGCTCGTCAACGCCGGCCTGAGCTGCGCCGCGGGCCCGGACGGCCATCAGTTAAGAAAGTGGGCATCAGAGCACGCCGACAACGCGCGCGATGTATTGAAACCACCGCCGCACGGCACGCGCGCGCCGGACCTGAGTGGCCTCGACGAGTACTTGCGTTCTCGGAAGTGGGCGAAGACCACCGCGCCCGAGGCGCGCGCGTTGCTGTCGCAGGCGCTCACGTACCCGCTCACGCTCGCGGCGCACGCTGAAGTGTTGAAGCTCGGGGCCGACGCGTCGATCGTCATCGTCGGCGCGCGCGCCGAGGCGGCGCTGAACACCGCGTGGTGGGCCGAGCTCCTCGAGGCCTGCCCCGCCGTGCACGACTGGACTTTAACTTTTGTCGGGCCCAAATTGCGACCAGCAAGGCCGACGCCAGTGCAACGGAGCACGAAGACTCTTACGGTGAAGGCGGAGCGGCGGTATGTGGTGGCGGCCGACCTCGACCAGGCCGACGCCGTCGTGCTGTTTAATCCGGGCGTCGGGCATCCTAACTTGCGAGAAGGGTGGGTCTCGGCGCTCGAGGCCGTCAAAGCTTCGGGTCATCCGCTGCTTTGTACGGGCCACTCCGAAATGGATTCGCAACGGGACCTGGCGGCTTTGGAGGCGTACGCCCCCCTCCAATTTCTGGTGCCGCCGTCTCAAAATCCGTTCCGGTCGCGCGTCGTCATCGCGGACCCGGCGGACGCGGCGCACATGACAGCCGCGAACTCGCACGCGTTCGTGTTAAAGCGGCTCTGAATCTGGTCGTCCTGCGTCGGTGGCGCACCCTCGACGTGGGACTTGACTCTGCGCGTAATCTCTTAATTAAGAGATTACGCGAATTACCCTAGTAAGATGCCCCGGTTACTAGAAAAGACGTCATCTCACTAGCCTCCACTAGCACTAGTAAACAAGTAAGCTAGTTAACTAATCAGAGAGTAAATTTCAATTGTCCGTCACGCAAGAATACAGTGTCCTGTGCATCGCAGCCGCATCGCACTGCCACGCAAACACATGCATCGCCTCCGTGTATTTTTTACGCACATGCTGCCGCGTTTTCAAGCCCGCGCGGTGCGATGCGGCTGCGCACGAGCGATTCTCGCCAAC
>Ga0302122_10000270_pt1 | contig 30752 bp, 17 predicted proteins | sample CB21_SCM_MG_FD_203115 | JGI IMG/M metagenome (GOLD analysis project Ga0302122, IMG submission 203115) | Marine microbial communities from Western Arctic Ocean, Canada - CB21_SCM | ecosystem: Environmental > Aquatic > Marine > Oceanic | place: Canada: Western Arctic Ocean | collected 2017-09-28 | reverse complement strand
TCGCCCGGCGCCGCGCCACCGCGGACCGCACCGGGCTATCCGTCGCCGGGCGCTGCACCGCCGCGGACCGCGCCGGGCTACCCATCGCCGGGCGCCGCGCCACCACGGACCGCGCCGGGCTATCCGTCGCCCGGCGCCGCGCCGCGAGGCTACCCGGCGCCCGGACCGCGGCCGGCCCCGGGCTACGCGCCGCCGCGGGCCGCGCCGCGCTACGGCGCGCCGCCGCCGACGCAGCACCGCTACGGGGCGATGCCCCCGCCCGGCGTGGGCCCGATCCCGCCGCCGCAGCCGGGCGGCTTCCCCGGCTTCTCGGACGGCATGCCGCCGGGCACGCCCTCGCGCAAGAGCCCGCGCATCGACCCGGCGCAGATGCCGCGGCCGCAGGTCGACAACGCGCCGCTGCGCGACCCGCCGAAGCGCTGGACCTACGGCGCGGACCCCGCGGGGCCGCCGCCGCCGCCGACGTGCAACGTCTTGTATGACGCGCCGGCCGACGACCCCAACTGCTCGCCGCGCTACGCGCGCTGCTCGACGGCGACGGTGCTCGCGGCCTCCCAGGCGCAGAAGCGCACGAAGCTGCCCCTGGCTATTACGCTGCGGCCCTTGGCCCCAAGACGGCCCGAAGAAGCGCCTGTGAAGCTCGCTGACTTCGGGGCGAAGGGGCCGCCGCGCTGCGGGCGGTGCGGCGCCTTCGTCTGCGGCTTCGCGACCTTTAAGGAGCGCACGTGGGCGTGCCACCTCTGCCAGCACGAGAACGCGCTGCCCGAGTGGTACCGCTGCGCGGCGCCCAATGGAAAGCGGACGGACCGCTTCGAGCGGCCCGAACTTTGTAGCGCGTCGGTGGACTTCCTGGTGCGCGGCGCGTATTGTCAAAGGCCTGTGCAGGCGCCGATCGCGGTCCTCGTGCTCGACTTGAGTTTTGACGACCAAAGTCTCAAAGATATCATCGGAGACGTGCTGGACGTCATCCCGCCGTCCCAGATGACAAGTTTAGCACTTGTCACCTTCACGCACGACGGCTGCGCCCACGCCTGGCGCAAAGCTAGAGCTGACGGCTCGCACGCCGGGTGCGCGGTCGCTCACGAAGGCTTCTGCGCGCTGCCGACGCACCAGTGGTTAGGTACACGGGATCTCTTTGAGGTGACGTGCGCGACCATGGTCGAGGCGGCCCCGGCGCTGCGGCACGAGGGCGGCAAGGCTGCCGACGGGTGCCGCGTGGCCCTCGAGTGCGCCGTCGACGGCCTCAAGGAACGGGGCGGCCGCGTCTTCCTCGTCAGTCGGACGGCGCCGACGCTCGACGAAAAACTCGCGCGGACCTGTTCCTCGACTCACGTCGCGATCGACGCCTTCTGGCTGGACAGGGAGGGGCGGACCGCGCCGAAGCACGCGCGCGCTTTAGGTGGATTATGCCGCGCCACGGGCGGGCTCCTGCACTACTGCGACGCCCAGGACCTCGACGTATTTCGGGACGACTTCGCGGCCTGTGCGCGTGGCTACTTTCCCTCGACGGATGGTATAGAAACGGGCGTGGCCATTATCGACGCGGCCGAGGGGGGCTGCGTGGCCCACGAGGCCGTGCTCAAAATAAGGTGTTCGACGGGCCTCCGCGTGAAAACAATGAGCGGGCCCGGCGTCTTCGTGTCGAAGGACGAACTAAACGTCGCGAGCGTCCGCGGCGCCTCGACGTTCTGCGTGGACCTGGAGCGCTTCGTGAACTTTGAAGCGGGCAAGCGGGTCTACGTCCAGTGCGCTTTGCTATACTCGGACCCGGCCACGAAGCGGCGCTTGGTGCGGGTGCACAACATTTGTTTAAGGGTGGTTTCGAAACCATCAGAACACTATAAGTTCGCCTGTTTGGAAACGGCGTTCTCGTCTTTAGTGCGCACGGCGTTGATGAGCTCGGGTTTGTGTCGGGCGGTCTACGCGTTTGATGATCTGGCAGGATTGGATAAACTGCAGCTCTTGGGGGACACCCTCAAGAGCGCACGAGACGTGCTGCAAAGGACCTGCGTCGAGGCTCTCTACGAGTACCGGGTCGCGTGCGCGTCGCGGTCGCCGCCCGGCCAGCTCATCCTGCCCGAGTCCATCAAGCTGCTGCCGCTCTTGGTCCTGGGCGCCTTCAAGGGTTTGTTATTACGGTCGGCGTCGCCCCAACAACCGGGCGCGGACGCGTGCGAGCGGGCCGCGACGTTGGAGCTAGCCATGGGCGCGCCCTCGGCCTGGCTCTGCCGTTGTGCGGCCCCGCGCGGCTACCTCATCCCGCCTTCAGAAGGTGGGTTGAACCCCATCCCGGCCTCGGCTTCGAGTTGCGCGCCCCTGTCCCTTCTAGATTGTGCGTCCCATTTGTACGTCCACGTCGCCTCGGGCGCGCCGCCGGACTCGAGACAAGCCCTGCGGCTGGCGTGCGGCGTCCAGACGAGCGGCGACCGCCTGCCGCGCATCGACGTTGGGTTACACGCGCTCTGGGCGCAAATGTCGCGGGACGCGCCGCGGCCGCCGCCCCTCCTTTTGCTGGACGAGCCCGCGCTCGACGGCCGCGCGACGCTCGACGATGAGACGCGGCGCGCGCGGCGGCGCCTCGCCGCGCGCGCAGACCTGCTGATCGAGGACCCGTCGGCGCACGGCCCGCCGTACGTCGATTTCCTTTGCGCCGTCCACCGGCAGATCCAGCAGAAGATGGCCGCCGACCGGCAGGGGTAAATTTATTGCAAGTTTCGTTTGGTTTATACTTACCAATAGGAGAGACCGACCACTGGGCGGCAGCGTGGTGGCGAGGCACTGCCAAACAATTCGGGTTTCCCCCTCACCCAACTAAGCTTTTGTGTTCAACGTGAGCTTGTGCGACGCGCGCCTCAAAGGTACTGACAATCAATAACGTCCCCACGCGTCCGTATTCTTGACGCGAACGTAGCAGTTTGCGCAGCGATGAATATTACTGTATTTCACAGCAACAATTGACACGTGATAGAACCGCGTACCACGCGCCGCCAAGCAACGATGCGACCCGGGCTTCTCTTCGCCGCGCTGGCGACGGCAACAGCGCGCGCCGCGCTCGAAACAAAACTGCATCCGTGGAACTCGACCGCGGCGAGCGCGGTCTGGGAGCTGGCCCCCGCGGATGACAAGAAGATAGCCTACACCAAAGGCGGCTGCAAAGACTTCCGGGCGGCACCGAGATTTTCCCTCGGAGGCAACTGCGGACCGCCCGAGCCGCTGAACGCGTCGCTGACGAGCAAGCTCTACTTCTTCGCCTGGGTGTCGGGCCACGAAGCCGTGCTCCTGCGCCACTTCCTGGTTTTCTATACGGCAAGAGGCGTGGCGTTCAAGGAGCCGGGGCGCGCGCGACTCGTCGTGTCGCCGCTCAAGGAATCGAGGCAAGCGTTGCTCGATGAGTTCGTGGGAGGTCTCTCAAAAGCGATGTGGGGCGGCGGCTGGAAGCAGGGCATTTTGCAGGGAGTGGGGGGCCGCGGAGCTGCAGATGGGGAATTGTATTATCTTGTGAAAAAAGGACTCCGTGGTAAGACTTTTAGACATGTATCTGTGGTAGCCATGTGAAACCCGTTTTGTCCCCGGTGTAAAACCCGTCAGGTCTGCGAATACGAGCCTGGTGATCCAGCTCGCCTTGGTGGCCAATAACACACCCGAGCGGCGTGTGGAGCTCCTCACACGCATCGGCAACGCGCGCGGGCACGCGTGTTTCACCACAAGCGCGCCCGGACCGAAATTGAGACGCAAGGCGCCTCGTGCTTAAGGCGGCTGCGAGCGTGACACACCCACGCGCTCGGCACCCACGCACTAGAGCGCGCGCGTAGACCATGTTCCCGACCGGCGCCGTGTCGAAGGCCGACTTGCCGCCCGAGATGCTGCAGGCGCTCCAGGCCTCCATGGTGGCGGCCTTCACCGACCGCGACGCGGCGCGCCGGCAGTTCTTCAACGGCGACGCCAATGTGTCCGACGACATGGTGGACACGGCCATCGAGCAGTTCCGGGAGTCCCTGCGGGACCCCGCGCAGGCGGCGCAGATGTTCATGGCGATGGCGGCAATCACGCAGATGGCGCCGCCGCCGCCCCAGGATTTGGAGATGCCCCCGGACGACGACGACGACGACGACGACGAGGGCATGCCGACGCTCGAGGACCAGGCCGCACCGTCGTTCGCGTTCCGGCCGCAGCCGCCGCCCGTCAACGACACGCCCACGACGGCGGCGCCGGAGTCCGAGGAGGAGGACGAGTATTCCGAAGAGGAAGAGGAGGACTACTCGAGGAGGGGGGGGAACCGGCGACCGCGGAGGACGCCGCGGACAAGGCGCGGCGCGTCGCCTACGAGCGCGCCCTCGCCAAGTTCCCGTACCAGGGCGACCTCGGCCGCGCGCAGCGGGCCCAGGACCGGGAGGCGATCCGGATCATCAACCGCATGCGCACGGCCTTCGAGACGCGCGAGGTCACGGTCGCCATCGAGGCCGAGGCGCGCGATTTGGTCAAGCGGAAGCGCGCCGAGGCGCCCCGGGTCCAGGCCCCCGCCGCGCGGCGCAAACAGCTGGACGAGGAGAAGGCGCGTACGCAAGCCCTGCATCAGCGTTCCAAGGCCGAGGCGGCGTCGCGCGCGGCGGCCGAGGCCGAGCTCCAAACGAAGCGCGACGAGAAGGCGGCGGCGGCGGCGCAAGTCCGGGCGCGGGCCGAGGCCGAGGCGCTCCGAAAAGCGGCGCGGAAGGCCGAGGCGGCGCGGCTGGAGGCGGCGACGGCGCGGGCGGCGGCGGAGCGAAAAGGGGCGGCCGAGCGCGTGGCCGCGGCGGAGCGCGTCGCGGCCCGGCACGACGCCGAGGCCGCGGCGCAGGCCCAAGCGGCCGAGGCGCGGGCGTTGAAGGAGGCGGCCGCGGCGGCGGCGGCGCAGCGCGAGGCCCACGCGCGCAAGCCGCTCAAGCTAAAATGCGCGGGCACGGGCGTCATTCAGCACGCCGACGCCGAGCGCGTCACACGCAAGTGCGTGCGGGGCTGCGTCGAGCTGTACGCCCAGGCGTGTCGCCCGGCGTGGGTCGCGGAGCCCCGACGGGCGCTGGACGGCGACCGCTGCGGCGCGCATGCTTTGTGCTGGTCCGAAGCGCGGGCCTTTACCAGAGGCGATGACTGGGCGAGCCGCGGCGCGCTGGACGTGACCCTCGCTTCCTTGGACGACCCGATTCATGAAGCTCCTGTGGTTGTGGCGGACGCCCCCGCCGCGTCTACGGAGAAGGTGTGCGTCAGCGCCGAGACGGGCGTTATTTGGGCCGGGCCGCTCGGCCAGCGCACGACGAACGCCACGGCATTAGTGCTCGCTAAGCGCCGCCTGGGCGACGACCTCGTCAAGGACGTCCAGGTGGCCGACGAGGCCCTGCTGCTGACGGCGCTGCGGGGCAAGCTCGCGCCGCCCTGGGCCAAGAACCGGCCCCAAGCTCCCGAAGGACGTGCGGTGCTGCCGCTTCCGCGTGGCCGGCGGCCACGCCGCGGCGAAGCGCGTCGCGCGGGCGCTGCGGGGCGACGCCGACGACCCCAAAAAGTTCCCCTTCAAGCTCCGGGCGGCGGCTTTGGATGCGGGCGAGGAGGCCCTGCTCGAGCAAGCGTTGCGAGACGTCGCCAAGGCCAAGACTAAAACGCCGGCCACGACCAAAGCCCCGGCCATGGGCGGGCGCAAGGGCGGCGGCGGCGGCATACGTGGGGGCGGGAACAAGAAGATGCTCGGCCCGGCGACGACTCGCTCGCCGCGGCAGCACGTCGGCGAGCACCCCCTGTACAAGCCCGAGGGCACCCCTCAAACCAATGCGCGCCCGGTCGCGGCCGACTTTCCCATCCTGGGCGCCGCGCGGACCACGACGGCGGCGGACTTCCCCGCGCTCAACGGCGCCGCGTGGCAACCGGCGCCGGCGCCGGAGGACTTCCCCGCGACGCTCAGGGCGGCGCCTGTGTCCCAGACCAATTGGCGGCCCGACGAAGCGGCGCCGGCTGCGGCTCCCGAAGCCTTCCCGACACTATCCACGGGGGGGAGCCGCCGCCGCGTGCGGGCCGACGCGGCGGGCTACGCGGCCCGCGGCGAGGCCGCGCCCGCTCCGGTGCGCGCCGCTGTACCTCCGGTTGAGCGCGCCGCGCCGACTCCGGCCCCCGCGCCGGTGGCGCACATCCCGTCGCCCGCCGAGCTCCTCAGCAACTTCGCGTCCAACCAAGCCCGCGAGAACCAGGCCCGCGAGGCGGCCGCCAGGGCCGCCGCCGCCGCCGAGCCCGCGCCCACGCCGCCGCCGGAGCCGCCCACGCTGCCGCACCCGTGGCAGGCCTTCTGGGACGCGGGCAGCGAGAAGTACTACTTCGGCCACTCGCAGACCGCAGAGGTCACGTGGACCGTGCCGGTTGCGGCGCCGCCCGCGCCGCCGCCGCCACCTCCACCGCCGGCCTACTCGGAGGCGAGCTACCAGCGGCTCGTCGCCGAGCTCGAAGTGGTCAAATGCATTCCTACTCAGGGCGCGTTGGATATCCTGAGGGACCAGCAGGTGACCGTCGGGGGCCTCTGCGACCTCACGCATAGCATGCTGATGGCCGCCGGAATCGACGGTATGGACGTCCACAAGATCTGGGCGGTCATGCCGCATCTCGTGAACCGCAGAACCGAAAGGGAAAGCTAGGGACGTCCCCCCTCTTCCGACCAGGCCCGTGATTAACATACACTCTAGTTAGACAGAACCCCGCGGATCGACAGCCCGTTCAGTTCATCAATGACGCCGACGACGTCGGCGCAGTCCCGAACGTCAAAGTCCGGCCGCCGGTCGCGGCGCTGGGGCAGCTCCTCGCCATCGCCCACGAACTGCACCGTGCGCAGCTCGCGGCGCTTCGCCTCCGCGAGGAGGGGCGCGTCGTCGACGAACGCCAGCACCCGGTGCGGCTCGAGCCCGAGCCGGTCGACGGCGGCGTCGAGCGCGCCGGCGCCGTCGACGACGAGATCAAACGCCACGCCAGCCTGGGCCATGAGGTCGCTGAGTTCCCTCGCCGTCGTGTCGGGGCGCGCGACCACGGCCAAAAGCATGGAGCGGCGCGCCGCGTGCGTCAGGACTCCTTTTAGCCCGGGGGGGCCCAGCCGCCACCGCGACGTCGCGTCGTCGTCCTGCCGCCGCGCGTCGGCGGCCTCGACCAGCGCCTTCGCCGACGACAGCAGGTCCGCGTCGCCCGGAGCGCCCGTCGCGAGCGCGCCGTCGCCGCGCCTGGCCTTGAGCTTCGCGGCGTACTTCGCCGCGACGCCGCTGATCTCCGCAATCGTCGCGTCCGGCGGATCCTCGGGCTCGGCGGAGGCGCTCGTCACGCCGGGCGCCGCCGCGCCGATCGTGGCCTCGAGGGTCGCCACCTCGGCCGAGTCGCTTCTTGCTTGATCGAGGCGTTCCCGGACGATCCAGGGCTTGCCGATGCCGTCGAGGCCGCGCGCGCGCAGCTCCTCGCGGACGGCCTTGGTCAGCATCTCGTGCGACGCGACCTGTTGGCCTCCGTCGACGCGCCGCGAACTCTCGAACGCCAGCGCGCTCGCTTGCAAGGGCGCGCCACCTTTTCGTCGGAAGATCTGCGCGTCGACGACCAGCGCTTGTACCTCGAGGTTCTTCCCGTAGCGTTGCAACGCCTTGACGCGCGCGGCGTCGGGCTTTGCGGTCGCGCCGATGTTGTTGTAGCTAGCTACTGGTTGCCGCAGCAGTGGTCGAACGCGGCGCAGCTGTCGCAGCATGGTTGCAAATTATCTTTACCTCGCGTCGAGGAGTGCGTACTCACGTCCACGTCCACGCATGCTCAAGTGCCGACATTTTTTGCGGCCAGCACGGGTTTTTACACCTAAAACGTATTCCCGTGGGAGGCTCTTCACAACCACAACCGTCCGTCCAGGACGTAGGTATTATATTATCCGACTCCTAAAACACGTAGTTAATCAGCCGCATGATCAGCGGCGGCATGGGCACCGCGGCCGTTCGGACGTCCCGGACGGTTGCGGGAGGCGCGGAGGCGGCCGTTCGCGCGTCCCGGACGGTCGCGTTATGCACTGAGGCCAGCGGTTGCAGCATCGGGCGCGGGTCCACGGCCGGGCCGCAGAAGTTATAGCACTCGGTGCCTGGAGTTGTCCAGCACTTCCCGAACTTCGGACCCGGACACTCGTCGCCGAGCGTGCACGGGCCGCCGCAGCCGTCGCGGTACACGACGGGCCCCGTACAATTTTCACCCTTACATTCGCGGGTCCGGCACGTCGTCGCGAGACCATTCACGCGCATCGTCACCTCGTGGTATACCGTCGGGCGACCACTCGCTTGCCAATCCTAGTGCTCCAGGGGACAATTTTCAATTCAGAGCAGTGAGCACGAGGTGAGCATCGATGCCTTAAATTTGCGTATAATGGCGACGTCCGGTCGTCGTTGCGTGAAGCGATGCAACCGGTTTTGCACGTAACTTGCGCCCGCCCGTGCCGCGTCTCGATGTCTCGCGCGCGCGCGCGGATGAGTGTCACAGTAAAAAAGAATTACGAAAACCCGTTTTTGCAAAAAAACATTTTTACACACTACAGTAGTTTCGATCAACGCACCCGCTCCGACGCCGGGTCGTAGAACGCGCGAAGGGATGCCTCCGCCGCCTACACCCTTCCCCCCACGTCGACGGCGAACGCGCCCCCAGATAGCCACGCGTTGTTGACTGCGTCGCCCTCAACCATAGCCAGCCCCACGAAGCCTTGTAGCGTGTGGCCGTAAGTCATGCTTCGGAGGTCGCCCACGACCACACCGTCGCGCAACACGGGCGCGCTCGGCTGCGGCCACGCCGTTCCGTCCTCGATGAATACCGAGACGAGGCGCCGCGTGCGGGGGGCGAGCCGCTGCCGCGAGCACGTGTTCTCGGCCGTTAAATTCCTTCGCGATGTCGCAGGTGAAGGCCAAACCGACGTCGTGCACGCCGTCCAGGTTGTCGATGTCGTGCCCGTAGTCGCGATAGCCCTGCGGTGAAGACCGGTGAGTTGTGAATACCGCCACCACGCCATCGCCGCGATGCGTTCGAAGAAAGGACGCGGCCGCGCGCCTTCTCGAGCCGCAGCGAGTTGAGCGCCTTGAGCCCGACGTGACGCAGGCCGAGCGGTTCCCCGTACTCAACCAGCGCGTCGTGCACGTCCATAGCTTGCTCGGCGGGCACGAATAATTCATAGCCGTGCTCGCCGACGTACGTCAGGCGCGCGACCAGTGCGGAGGCGCACTTGCCGATGCTGACCGACGCGACGCCGCGGAAGGGTAACGCGTCGAGGTCGGGAGCGCACGCGCGGAGGACGTCCAGGGAAGACGGACCTTGAACGTCGAGCTTGGCCAGAGCGCCGGTCGCGTCCACGACGGCGCAAATTTCGCCCTCGCGCACCTCGCGCCGCAGAAGCGCCTGGACGCGCCGGTGCGCCGTGTCCGTCGCGACGACGAGGAACGCAGCGTCGTCGCCGAGCCGCGGCGCCCAGGGCGTCTGCGGCGGCAGGCGACAAACGGTCACATCCGCTTCGATGCCGCCCGTCTCCTTGTGCAGCCACTGCGTATAAGTCATCTTGCCCGTGTCGATGTCTGACGTGGACAAGCGCTGGAGCACTGCGGCGGCGTCGCGGCCGGCGACGGTCAACTTCGTCATAAAGGACATGTCGATGAGGCCGCATGCATTGCGGACGGCGAGATTTTCTTCGCCCCAAGCGTCGAAGAAGGCAGGCGCGGTCCAAGTCAGGGGGCCACTTTTGCCGTCGAAATAGTCGGCGGCCTCGAAGCCGGATACGGACCAAAAATTCGCCTTCCGTTCCACTAATGCAGCGTGGAGCGGCGACCGTAGCGCGCCGCGGCCCGCTTGGGGCGTCTTGTAGGGGTAGTGGCACTTGTACACGTCGCCCAGCGCTTCCGTGACGCGCGCCTTGCGGTACGCGGGCGTGGCCTGGAAGTCTCTCGTGCGGTCCACGTGCACTCCACACACATCAACGTCGGGCACGCCGTCGACGACCCAGTTCGCCACGGTCCGCCCGACGCCCGGGCCCGTGAGGATGCCGATGGAGTTCAGGCCGGCAGCAACAAAATACCGCTTGAGTTCCGGGGACTCGCCAACCAAAGGCGCGAGGTCCGGCGTGAAGCTTTCGGGCCCACAAAATAATTTCTTCACGCCCACGTCCTGCACGCCGGGCACGCGCGCCATGGCCTTTTCTAAGTAGGGCGCCATGCGCTCCCAATCGGGTTCTATCTCACCGAAGGCGAACGGCTCCGGCACATCAAACGAAGCCGCCTCGCCCTCGAAGAGCCCGACCATGAGCCCCCCTCCCTCGGGACGGATGTAGGCGTAGGAGGCGGGGTCCTCGACGACCGGCCAGGACGGGTGCACGTCGGGCATCGCGTCCGTCAAGAGGTAGTAGTGCTCCGCGGCCTGGTTGGGTACGAGGACGCCGTGGCGCGCGCCCAGCTCCCGCGCCCATAGCCCACCGCAGTTCACGACGTAATCTGCGTGAATCGTGCCCGGGACGCCGTCCCGCTCGTACTGTAGACCGACGACCGCGTCTCGCTCGGTCAGGACGTCCTGCACGTTTACACCCTCGATAATCGTGCCGCCCATCTGCCGAAAACCTTTGGCTAACGCTTGCGTCGCGTCGACGGGATTCACGCGGCCGTCGTCATCCACGTAGAAGCCAGCTAGGACGTCGTCCGTCCTACAGAGCGGGAACAACTCCGCGACTTGCTTGGCCGATATTTCCTGGACGTCGACGCCCTCCTTCCGGTTGAACGTCGCGATTCGTCTATATTCCTCTAACCGATCGGCGTCGGTCGCCAATTCGATAAACCCACACCCAAGAAATCCGGTGCTCTGGCCTGTCTCGCCTTCCAGCGACTGGTATAACGCCTTGGAATACTTCCGCCACTCCGTCGACGTCGAACTCAGTGACCCGAACGTGACCATCAGTCCCGCCGCGTGCCAGGTCGTGCCCGCCGTCAGCGCGTGCTTCTCGAGTAACACCACGTCCTTCCACCCGCGCTTGGCGAGGTGGTAGGCCGTCGACGTGCCGATGATTCCTCCACCGACGACGACGCAGCGCGCGTGCTGCGGGACGGCACTGCTACTGCTGCGGCGCCGTAAGGAATGGAGTGCGCGGCGCATGGCTGCACTTCCTGGAATGAATGTGTGCACTAGTGCTTTGTCGCAGGGCTCGCGCGCCGCAGCTATATATGTGCATTGGGTGCTATTTCACTTCCACAGCTCCCCAGCTGCACCGAGCGCTTCAACCCGTCGTGCTGCGCTTCCTTTGAACCGTTTTGCAGTTGAAACCCGCACGCAGCGCTAGCCGCATGCGCTGCTCAAACGCGGTATAGATATCGCAGTGATGGCTACACCACCACCAAAAGCTAGAGTCGTCGTCCTCGGCGCCGGGTGGTGGACACAGGGCTGGCATCTGCCACACCTGCATCGGCACCCGGACGCGGAGATCGTGGCAGTCGTCGATCCCTGCGCAGCACCGCGGTCCGCGATTAGTACATTAGTCTCTCTGGACGAGGTCGGCACGAAGTACCAGTGCCAAGTGTTCGCGTCCTTCGACGCGTGCCTCGACGCTGGTCTCGACTTCGACGGCGTCATCGTGTGTACGTCGCACGCGTCGCACGCGGAACTGGGGGCCAAGGCACTCCAGCGCGGCAAGCACGTGCTGATGGAGAAGCCCATGACCACGGACGTCGCCGAGGCCCGCGCGCTGCGGGACGCCTCGCGAGCGGCCCCGGAAAAGTTCTTCGCCATCAACAATACGGCATCATGGAGGGAGCAGGCCGTGGCGGCGCGGCGGTGGGTCCGCGACGAGAAGTTACTTGGCGAGGTGGAGCACGTGGCCTGCGCGATGCACTCTCCTTTATTATGGTTGTTTGACGATCCGGTAAACGTGGGCTGGACGAAGCCGACCGGGAGCATGACGGGGAACGGCTTCGCCTGGGGGCAGCTCTCGCACCTCATCGCCTGGGTCCTGCAAGTCACGGGCCTGGAGCCGACATTTGTCGCCTGCAGCATGACCTTCTCCAAGAAGTCGGGTGCGGACCTGCACGACGCCGCCGTCTTCACGTGCCGGAACGGCGCCTCCATCGCGCTGACGGGGACCGGGGCCGTCCCGGGCAACGCGCACGCCGAAGACTCGGACGAGGCGCACCCCCACGCCGGCAAGCACGTCTCCGTGCGCGTGCTGGGGGACGCGGGGTCTTTGAGTTATGAGGGCGACGACCAGGACGCGTCCTCGTGTGACCTCGTGCTGCTCACGCGGGCGGGCGAGCGCAGGGTCAAAAAGGGTTTCCTCTTTGAGAACTACGAGGACACGGGCACGGGCCCCGAATCCGTCCAGGCTTTTATTGCGGCGTGCCGGGGCCTCGATCACTTCCGCGGCATCGACGCGGAGATCGGATTAGATGTGGTCCGCTGCGTCGCGGCCATGTACGCGTCGGCGACGAGCGGTGGGGGGCGCGTGGCGCTCGAACCGCGGGCGTGAATTGTGAGTAATACTAGTAAACCAGCGCTATCGGGGAGTAAGACGGCCGGGTGCCGCCCTGGGGCTGCGTGGGGACTAACAAAACATAACATTAGCCAGGCCTCATGCCGCCATGGTAGATGGGATTTTGAGGCTTCCCCGCGCCCGGCTCCGGCGGCTCGCCGCCCGCCCCCACGAAGGCCACCGTCCCGTCATCTTCGAACGCGCAGGCCCCGACCTCCACAAGCAAGCGATCCACAAAATCGGCGAAGCGCGGGTCCTTGGCCCGCGCCGCCTGAAGAGCCGCCGTTGCGTCGACCGCCCCCTCGATGGTCACGAGCAGATCTCTAAGCGTCGGCTCCCGCTCCATCTCCCGTTGTGCCCAGGCGCAGCTCCCGACGCGCGTGCGCTGCGCGTCGGTGAGCCGCGCAAGGTCGGACCCGTCCGGCGGCGGGCGGCCCGCGCGGCGGTCCGGGTCGGCGCGCCTCGGTCTCGGTTTTGGCTTCGCGTCCGTGGTCACGCAGGCTGAGCTCTCTTTGTGTGCTCGGCAGCATTTTATGGAGCAGTAGGGTGCTCGGCATTTGGGGCAGGCATACTTGGCAGCAGCGGTGGCGCAGACGATACAAGGCGCCAGCGGTCGCGGCATCGATGCTTTTCTGTGAGTTATGCGTTACGTACGATGTCTCCGGCTTGCCGGCTGCGCTAACGCTGCAGCAGGAGCGCTGCGCCGTCGAGTGTCGCCTCATGATACGGGTTTTACTCGCGCGGGTTTGGCCGTCCGATGCAGTCCGTTCCCCATACGATTCCCGTAAGCCAGGATTACGCACGCGAAACTAGAACTAGCTTGTGTTAAACGCCCGCCGCCCCCAGGTCAGCTCGAGCCGCTCAGAAGTCTTCCGCGCCGCTGAGGAACTTTGAGTCCTCCGCGCCGGTGCTCAGCCGCCTCCACGAAGTATCGGGTCTTCCACGCGGCTGAGCGGCCGAAGCGCCGAGCACGGCGGTGCGCCGCGGGGGCGACCGCGCGCGCCGCGGGGCAGATCGAACCGGCGCGCGCGGCCGCGCCACGGGCTCCAAGTCGCGGTGCGTCGCCGGCAGAGCGGCCTGCGGCGTTGTCCCCCGCGTCGCCGCCGAGCGCTCGCGCCAGTACGTCGCCGATTTGGAGCCGGCCGACGAGGGCGACGACCGGCTCACGGGCGTCGAGGCCGGGCTGCGGTACGCCACGGGAGCGTTGCGTTCGCGAGGCGGCGTCGGGCGTCCGTACGCGGCCTGACGCGGCGCCGGCGGCTGTTCGCGCCGCGGTGGCGAGGCGCCCAGGACCGCCGCCTGGCGATACTTCTGGCCCGGCGTGCCCCTCGTCGCGGGCGCTTCCACGGAGCCGCTCTAATCCGAAGCGTTGTCGCCCGTCCACTGGTCCTCCGGAGTCGGGAAGCCCAAGACCTGGTAGGCGCCGTAGGCCGGCCCGGTGGCCGCGCCGCCGCGCCAGGCGCCCTCGCGCGCCTTCGCGGACCCGCGGCGCGGCCACGGCACCGCCCGCTTGAGCGCCGTGGGCGGCGCCTCGATGGACTCCAGCGACGCGTCGTCGCCGGTCCAGACGCGCTCGATGCGCTTCGCGGAGGCGCGGCGCGGCGGCACGGATTCGAGGCAGAGCTCGTTCAGCACGAACCGCGCGCAGCTCGGGAGCGCCTCGGAGTCGGCCGGGCACTCGTCCGGTGCAGCGAGCGCCATGCGCGGGCACTCTCGCGGCCGAGGCGCCGGTGCGGGCGCGGAGGGCCTCCGGCAGACGTCGTCGGGGCAGTAATCGGACTCGCAGTCGGCACCGCGTCGGCAATCGCGGCCGAGCCGGCACGGGGCGCACGACCCGCCGCAGTCGACGTCCGTCTCGTCTCCGTCGCGCTCGCCGTTGTCGCAGCTCGGTCCGATGTCAGCGACCGGCCGGTCCGTCGGCCCGCGAGGGCTCGCGCGTCGGTGGCAAGGTACACCTTTCGCCGATGCAGTCGTAAAGACTCTCGCAGTCGTCGCGGTCCGTACATCGGTCGCCCTTTTCACAAGGGCCGCAGGCACTCCCCCCGCAATCGACGTCCGTTTCGTCGCCATCGCGGACGCCGTTGCTCGGCGCCGGCCGTCGCGGCGAGCGCCAGCGCGGCGAGGAGGCGCGCCATGGTCGTCGGCGCAGGCCTGCGCGCGGTGCGGCTCCAGTGCGCCCGCGATCCCCCCGCGCCGCGCGGCCGCGCGGTCGCAGCGGTTTTGCGATTGATTTTTCGATTTTGGCTTTTTTTTTTACGTTGCAGGCGGCGCGTTTCAGCGCGCGCTCTTGACGGGCGCCGCGTGTCTGGTCGCGACCGTGGCAAGGCGTGAGTGATGGCGCCGCGCGTCGCGTTGCGATCAGCAGTTGGGGAAATGTCGCGGCACTTTTTTGCGTCCTAAGTCTGGCCATCGGAGCAAACTCGAAGCTTCTCGGCCGCCCTGGTGCGCCGACACTACTCCTGAAAAACTCCAAGCGCACAAAAGAAATATCACAAAATAAACCCGCACGCCAGATACAAAACAACAGATAAACGTTTCTATCCCTCGCCGTACCCTGCACTAGAGCTTCTAACGACATTCCCTCATTGTTGCACACCTCGGCTGAAGCATTTCAGTACCCGCACCAATTCATAATGAGAGCAGCGATTTGAAATTAAACGCATCGTGCGGCGCCGTGCCAGCCTTACTTCGCCACTGGAACTCTCGAGAGCACTGCTGGACTATGCTCGTGGGCAGGAGGGTCAAAAAAATCACAGCGCGGCGACGCAGGCGCGATTTAAGCTTGAGGCGCCGAGAGCAGCACGAAACCGCGCGCGCCCTGCATGAAGAAGAGCGGTAGCGGCGCAATGTTCAACATGCCGTTGGCTCGCAGCGGCTCGCCGCACAAGTTCGGCGACCAGTTTGCCAGCACCTCGTGCGCGCCGGCGTCCTTCGAAACCACTCTCGGGCCATTGGAACGAAAGCCAGCGCGCGACGCCGCCACCGCGCCGGGACCGACGCGCCGGCCGCAACGCAATGCTTCACGCCACCGCCGCGCGGCGCGCCCCACGCGCCGGAGGCCACACGCGACCGCCGCGCGCCGAAGGGCGGCCCTCGCCACACGGACGGGCGCGCCGCCGCACGACGCGCAACAGTATGCTCCACACACGCGCGCGGTCGCAACACAGCGCTCACGCCCCGCGCGCAGGTCCCTCATCGACGGCGTGGAGGGCGGCCCCTCCAAGCCCTTCGAGGCGCCCGTGCACGCGACGCTCGTCCTGGCCGACGGCCAGCGCCTGGAAGGCACCAGTTTCGGCGCCAAGGTCACGCGGCCCGGAGAGGTCGTGTTCAACACCGGCATGGTCGGGTACCCCGAGGCGCTGACCGATCCCTCGTACAGAGGGCAGATCCTGGTGCTTACCTTTCCTTTAGTAGGGAATTACGGCGTGCCGTCCATGGACGAAAAGGACGCGTTGGGTTTACCGCTGTACTTTGAAAGCGACGACGTGCAAATTGCCGGTTTAGTGGTCTCCAATTACAGCGCGGACCCCTCGCACTGGGCCTCGCAGCAGTCTTTAGGTTCTTGGTTAGCGAAGGCCGGGGTGCCCGCGATCTTCGGCGTCGATACGCGGGAGCTCACGAAAGGTCTAAGAGAACGCGGTTCCGTGTTGGGGCGGTTGGAGATCGACGGCGCCCCGCCGTCCCCACCTCATGAAGTGGGGTTCGTCAACCCGAACTTGCGGAATCTAGTCGCGGAAGTGAGTACCAAAACCATCAAGACCTATAACGAGGGCGCGGACAAGCCCACGATCGTCGCCCTGGACTGCGGCATGAAGCACAACATCGTGCGCTACTTTGTCGAAACCCATGACGTCACACTCGTCGTGGTGCCCTTCGACTACGATTTAGAAGCCAATCCTTCGAACTTGAAGTGGGACGGTTTGTTCTGCTCCAACGGCCCGGGCGACCCGTCCAGATGCCAAGAAACGATCAAGTCCCTGAAGTGGGCCATTTCCCAGGACATCCCCATCTTCGGCATTTGCCTGGGAAACCAGTTGTTGGCGCTGGCCGCGGGCGCCAAGACCTACAAGATGAAGTATGGGAACCGGGGCATGAACCAGCCCTGCGTGGACCTGAGGACCACTAGATGTTACATCACGAGCCAGAACCATGGCTATGCGGTCGATGACCAATCGTTACCCGACGGCTGGAAAGCTTTATTTGTCAATGCCAACGACCGGTCGAACGAGGGCATCATCCACGTGAGCAAGCCCTTCTTCAGCGTGCAGTTCCACCCGGAGGCCGCCGGCGGGCCGGAGGATACCGCGTTCCTGTTCGAGGCGTTCGTGCGGCACGTGCGAGGATCCGCGCCGCAGCTCACGTTGTTGGACCCGGCCATCTACCGGAACGACCGCGCGTCGCTCAAGAGAGTTTTATTAGTGGGCAGCGGCGGCCTCAGCATCGGCCAGGCCGGCGAGTTCGACTACTCCGGCTCGCAAGCCATCAAAGCGCTGAAGGAGGAAGGCATCGAGGTCGTGCTCATCAACCCGAATATCGCCACGGTGCAGACGTCGCGCGAGGACCACACCGTCGCGGACGTCGAGAAGAGCGTGTCGAACCCGATCGCGGACCACGTCTACCTGCTCCCGGTCACGGCAGACAACGTCCGGCACATCCTGGACAAGGAGAAGAACATCGACGGCATCATCGTAAGCATGGGCGGCCAGACGGCGCTGAACGTGGGCATCGAGTTGTGGCGCAATGAGGACCTGCAGAAGCGCGGGATTCGTGTTTTAGGTACTAAAATAGACGCCATCGTGTCCACGGAGGACCGGGAGATCTTCTCCACCAAGTTACGGGAAATCAACGAGACCCTGGCTTTGTCGTACCCGGCGACGACGGTCGAGGGAGCCCTCGAAGCGGCGCACAAGATCGGCTACCCCGTCCTTGTGAGAGCGGCATTTACGCTAGGCGGCTTAGGCTCGGGCTTCGCGGAGAACGACGCCGAGTTGAAGGATTTAGCTGTTAGAGCGTTGGAGGGCGGGTCTTCTACAACTAAACAGATTCTCATCGATCAAGATTTGAGAGGCTGGAAGGAGGTGGAGTACGAGGTTGTGAGAGACGTGCGGGACAACTGCATCACGGTCTGTAACATGGAGAACTTCGATCCGCTCGGGGTGCATACCGGCGATTCCATCGTCGTGGCTCCGTCACAAACTCTGTCGAACAGAGAGTACTTTAAACTGCGGTCTACTGCATTAAAAGTAATCCGCCACATCGGCATCGTGGGCGAGTGCAACATCCAGTACGCCTTAGATCCCAAAACGGAGAAGTACTGCATCATTGAAGTCAATGCTCGTCTTTCCAGATCGTCGGCGTTGGCGTCCAAGGCGACGGGCTACCCCCTGGCGTACGTCGCCGCTAAGCTATCGCTGGGCCAGGACCTCGTGTCCATCCGCAACAGTGTTACGGGGACGACCACGGCGTGCTTCGAGCCGTCCCTCGATTACTGCGTCGTGAAGATGCCGCGGTGGGACATGCGCAAATTTCAAAGAGTGGACACGCGCCTCGGGAGCGGCATGAAAAGTGTGGGCGAAGTGATGGCCATCGGGCGCTCGTTTGAAGAGGCCCTCCAGAAGGCGGTGCGTATGGTGCGCCCTGGTTCTCGCGGGTTGGAAGGGTACGAGCTCGACGCGGCGCAGTGCGGCGACGAACGGGACATCCCTACCGATGACCTGGCGCAGAGATTAAGAGTGCCCACCGACCAAAGACTCTTTGCCGTCCAAGCCGCCTTCGAGAGAGGCGTGCCCCTGGAAACGGTGCACGACCTCACCAAAATCGACCGCTGGTTCCTGTCAAAAATGAGACGCATCGCGCGGCTCCGGGGCGCCATGGAGGGCATGTCTGACATCGGCGATCTGGACTTGCGAGCGTTACGGAAAGTGAAGCAGGCCGGCTTCAGTGATGACGCCATCGCCAAGTACACGGGGTGCCTACCGGATCGCGCCAGGCGGCACCGCTTGTCGCTGAACTTGAGACCAGTCGTCAAACAAATCGACACGCTAGCGGCGGAGTTCCCGGCCCAGACCAATTATTTGTACATGACCTACCACGGCGACAAGAGCGACGTGGAGCCCGAAGATCGGGGAGTGATGGTCTTGGGCTGCGGGGCGTACTGCATCGGGAGTAGTGTGGAGTTTGATTGGTCCGCGGTGTCTTGCGTCAGACAAGCGCGCGCGTCGGGCTACCGCGCCATCGTCGTGAACTACAACCCCGAGACCGTGTCCACGGACTACGACGTCAGTGATAGGTTGTACTTTGAGGAGCTCTCCCTAGAACGCGTCCTAGACATCTACGAGCAGGAGCAGGCCTGGGGTTTGGTAGTGTCTGTGGGAGGGCAGATCCCCCAGAACCTGGCGAAGCCCTTGCACGACCACGGCGCGCGCGTGCTAGGCACGTCGCCCGACGATATTGATAGAGCCGAAGATCGCCACAAGTTCTCCTCGTTACTCGACGATTTGGGCGTGGACCAGCCGCCCTGGCGGGAGTTGCAGTCCGTGAAGGACGCCCAGGCCTTCGCGGCGGAGGTGGAGTACCCCGTGCTTGTGAGGCCGTCCTTTGTGCTGTCAGGTGCCGCGATGAAGGTCGCCACCTCGGATAGCGAACTCGCCGCCTTCCTGGGCGACGCCGCGGATGTCTCCCCGGACCATCCGGTGGTCGTCTCCAAGTTCATCCGGAACGCGAAGGAGATCGAATTCGACGCCGTCTGCCGGGACGGGAAGATTTTGAATTACGCTATTTCAGAGCACGTGGAGAACGCCGGCGTCCACTCCGGCGACGCGACGCTCGTGTTACCGGCCCAGAAGCTCTACGTGCAGACTCAGAAGCAGGTGAAGCGCCAGGCGGCCAAAATCGCGAAAGCGCTAAACATCAGTGGCCCGGTGAACATCCAGTTCATGGCCCGGGACAACGACCTCAAGGTCATCGAGTGCAACTTAAGAGCGTCGCGCAGTTTTCCGTTCATCTCCAAGACGATGAACTGCAACTTCATTTCGCTCGCCACGCGCGTCATGCTCGGCCAGAACGCCAAGCCCTTCAACATCTCGAACATGGATATTGATTATGTGTGCGTCAAGGTGGCCATGTTCTCCTTCTCGCGCCTGCGGGGCGCCGACCCGATCACGGGCGTGGAGATGGCCTCGACCGGCGAGGTCGCGTGCATGGGTTCTGATGTCTATGAAGCCTACCTGTATGCCCTGGAAGGGTCGTGCGTCAAGGTCCCGACGAAGCAAGATGCGGATGCGGGCAAGACCATCTTCCTCTCGATCAACGCGCCCGCCTCCTTCGCCGAGGAGGCCGCGAAGCTCGTCGCTCTGGGCTTCACCCTGGTCGGCTCGCCGGGCACGGCCAAGGCGCTGCGGTTGCGCGGCGTCGATATTTCGGATGTGGGCGGCGGCACGGAGTGGGCCCTGCCGGCCATTGACCTACTGAAGAGCGGCGACGTCGCGTTTTGCATTAACGTGCCCAGTTCGGACAAGCTCAACCAGATGTGCGACGACCCCTCGGCGGAGACCAAGGGCTACCAGCTGCGGGCCGGGGCTATTGCGTTCGGCGTGGGCCTCTGCACGAACCAGAACTGCGCGGCGCTCTTGGTGGAGTCCCTGGCGCGCAAGTTCGCCAAGCCGAACGCGAGCTACGGCGTGCCGCGGCACCTGGACGAGTACTACGCCGGTGCCTTCTAGGCGGTTGCCTCCCCCCACTCCCCGGGTACTGCCTCCTTTAAAACCGTTACAACCTAGAGATACGCCGCGCACCGCCTGTCGTGCACGACGACGGCGGCGTCATAAACGACCTGCTCGTACCGCAGCGTCCGGTTGAGCTCAGAGGTCGCGCGCGGGCTCAGGAGCCTCAGCACCGCGGCCGACGAGTGGGGCGACGGGTTCTCGCGCCGGGCCGCCTCGCGTGCCCAGAAGCCCGCCGGGGCACCCGGGAGGAGTCTAGCGAGCAGGGCGTAGAACGTCGCGTAGCGCTCCGTGAGCCCGACAATCGTGAACGTCTCGTCGAGCGCGGCCGCCGTGCGCGCCGCCGACGCGGCGAGGAGCGCCTCCGGCGGGTCGCGGTCTAGCGCCGCGCCGAGTCGCTTGATGGTGTTGATATAGTAGAAGCCACGGGACGCCTCGAACGTCCCGGAGATGGCTCCCGCCGCTGCCGCGAGCGTCATGTTCCCGTAACGCTTCCTATACACGTAAAGTTGTTCGGAGACCCGCTGCGCCCTGGGCTCGCGGACGCAGGTCACGTAGATGGCCGGCCGGGGCGTGCCGAATGTGCCGTACCACACGTGCCCTGCAACGATGTCGAGCGCAGGAGTGACGTGCACGCGGCCGTTGTGCGCGCAGATGACCCCCCGCGCCTTCGCGCGGGCCCGATTGGCTTGGCCGCGGCCGCATTTTCCCGCCTTCGCGAAGTTGCACGTCGTGTTGCGCGGCAACTGGCTCCAGGCCTGGAAAGTCGCGCGCGAAAGGGAGCCCGCCGCTTTGAAGATGTGGACGAAGACCAGCTGCGGCCGCCGCGGCCTGTCAACGGCGCCGTCGCAAATGTGCCGCGCGGCCGCCCACGCCTCGTGCGCCGTCAAGTTAACGCGAATCGCGGTCGCGGATGTGAGCGGCAGGAGGAGAAGTGCGATGTTCATTCGATCTCTGGCGACTCTCGACTCGCGCGACACTGCCGCGCCGTATTTTTCGAGAAGCGCCGCTACGGGCATGCCGGCCGTTTGGGCCGTGAGCCGTGTGGTGCCCTGCGGCCGTGGCGCGTAGTCCGGCGAGTCGCGCGACACCGCCGCGCCGAAGTCCGGGCGCCGATGCTTCCGCCGTCGTTGGCCGTTGGGACCGGCACGCCTCCGTTGATCGTTCAGTCAGGGCGCCGCCGGCGCACGCTTCCTGCCTCGTCGGCTCGCGACAGCGCTGAGACCATGAAGGTGATGAGTGCCAGACGGCTCATTTTTGTTAGTGGGATCACTGGGATGCGCCCGCAAGATTGCTGGCCAGCGCCGACCTGGCTTGAAATTCAGAGTCGATGGTTTGTTAATTCCGTGCCAAGTCGTGCGCCCTATAGTCGTAGCCCGCGGCAGCACGGCCTGTTTTTGGCTGAGGGAAACCCGAATTGGCCCAGCCGTCTCATCAAACTCAAACTCAAACTCAAACGTCGCACGCGTCGCCCCCGTGGGGGTCGCGCGCGATATTTTTGATACATAGTTAGTCACACATCTCACAGGCGCGACCCTAGACGCGCTCGTACTCGCTCGACCCGCTGAAGACGCCCGCTGCGCCCGCCAGCGGCGCCGTCCGCGAGAGGCGCTCATAGGCCCCGTCCAGCGTCGCCTTGGTGAAGACCCACGCGAGGCCGCCGAGCGCCATCACCCCCAACGTGAGCCGCCACCAGGGAAAGCCCGGCACCTCCTCGATGTTGATGACGTCGTTGTTCTCGTCGTCGTCGTAGCGGATGTACGCGTGGGGCTTCCTTGTAGGCCGCAGCGTAGGTTTGCGCGAGAACGCGGCGAGGCTCGTCGGCGCGTAGGAGACGCTTGTGTCGCAGGCGCCGCACGTCGCCGGACAGGCCTCCAGGCCCGTCCGCGTCCCGTCGCTGTTCTGGCAGCGCTTCGTGGTCTTGCTCGTGGTCTTGCTCGTGGTCTTGCTCGTGTCGCTGGGCTTCGCGTCGTCGTCGTCGCCGGCCACGTGCTTGCAGTTCTTGCTCTTGTCGTGGCCGTAGTACCACGTGGCGTCGTCGGCGCAGGCCCCGGGGACGGCCTGCGGCGCCGCTTTCGGCGTCGCTTTTTGTTTGGCGACGGGCCGCGCCGTCGGCCGCGGCGTCGGCCGCGCGTAGCGGTTCTGGTTGACGTATATATCGTGCTGCGCCGGCCGTTGTACAGGCCGCGGCGCGGGCCGCCAGTCCGTCTCGCCCGTGTCGTACTGGAGCGGCGAAGGTATGCTCGTCGTCTGCGAGTGGATGTAGAGGCTGCAGAAGAGCAGCGTGCTGAGCGTCGCCACAAACGTTAAGTTCGTCTCGCCCATGGACATGGTGTCGTGTCAACTTGCTGCGGCGCGCGTTGTGAGTGTCTGCAGCGCTGAACCGCTGTTGTGCGTTGCGGCGCTCTACTGTCAGCGTTTCGCGCGACCTTGCTAAGGTGAACCGCGCCGGTGACTGATGCGTGTCGTGCAATCGATGCCTGGGTTCTTCGCGGCGCGTCGGGAGGCTGAAACAGGCTGGGTCCAGCCAGGCAGCTTTGGTGGTCCTGGCTCCCCGCGGTTTTTTTCTCGTCCCGAACGACTCGATAGGACGGTCTGACACTTCTCCTCCGGTAGAAAACAGCATTCTACGCGTGTGACCTAAAAGCACGGGTTTTTCGGAGCGCGCCGTCACACACGCACGCGAATAGACACAATCCGTACTATTGGGGCTAGTCACCATAAGTAGTCACACACACAAGCGCGCCGATGGCAAGTAATGTTGGGGAAATTTATTTCTCCGGGGGGGGATCCAAGACCTACGCCTCGCACGCGCCGCGCAGCCTAGCCAGGGCCCGCTTCAGCTTGCGCTGCTTCAACTTGGGCATGCCCGTCTCCGCGGCGAGTTCGTCCACGTCCTCGTCGGTCATCTCGACCAAGTCATCTAGAGCGTCGGCGACGCCCAGGATCGCGGCCGCGTACGCGCTCAACCCGTTCTGCTCGACGAACCGCCGCAACTGATCGTCCGCGAACGGGACCCCGACCCCCTGCCGCGGCGCGATGCGCGTGGGCGCCTTCCGGCTCTTGCTCGTCCGGGCGTTGGCCTTCGGCGAGCTCGAACCGGGCGCCTCCGCGCGCGCCTGCTTGGCCTTTAAGGCCAGGGTGTCGAACCAGTCGTCGGGCTTGGGCTCGGGCAGGCGCCACGTGACGGACTTGCGGCTCGAGGTCGTGGAGTCCGTGGCGTCCTGCGGCGGCGGCGGCGGCGCGTCCGCCGCCACGAACGCCCGCGGCGGCGACGGCGGCACTTGTGCGGCGGGCGGGGCCGCGTCGTCCGCCGCGAGCGTCGCTTCGATAAAAGCCATGGTCTCGTGCGTGTCCACCGACGCCCGGCGCCGGTCGACCGCCACCTCCCGAGTGGCCCCGCGGATGACCTCGGGCGACGCCGGCCCGCTTACGCGGATCACGTCGGGCGACATTGAATGAGGCGACGCCGCCGTCTCCGGAAAACCTAAGGCCGGGTCCGCTTGTGTAGAGCACGGCGTCGCGCGCTCCGTCTCGCTGAAGGGCGGGAACTCGGCGTCCGGCGCCGGCGTGTACAGTAAAGCGTCTGCATTAGCTACGACCCGCCTTTTTTGGGAGTAGGGCTGCGGCGTCGGGAGGTAGGCGCCGCTCTTGGTTGGAGCGAAGCCGCGCTCGGGCGAGAGTACGGCGTCGGAGAAGGGCCCGCACTCCCGGTGGTACCGATCGTACGCCGGGTGGCACATGTCCTTCGGCGACAAATCGCCGTCCTGCTGACGCCCGGCTAGAGTCCGGACGCGCCGTTCTAACTCCTCGAACCAGGCCTGCTTCCGCCCATCACTATCGTGCTCCTTAAAGTCCACGCGCACGCACTGGCACCAGACCGCTCTAGCTTCCACCAAATCCAGCGTAACAGTCGCCCGCGTGTTCACCAAATCGCTCGCGTGCATCGTCGCGATCTCCGAGGGGTGCACCCGCGTCAGCCAGAGCGCCCGCGTCCGCGACACGCGGTGCGCCACCTTGACCGGCAGGCCCGCGTCCACCAAGCGCTCGACACTCACAGTGCCGCCCGTGCTTAGGTCGGACGGCACGAGTCCTCTAACTAATGCCAACGCCTCCGTCGCCGGCCCGCGCACCTCCTCCTGCACGAAGGCGCTCCGGAACTCCGCGTCGCGCGCCGGGCGATCCGGGTGCTCCGTCGCTCTTGTTGATAACGCTTCGACGCACTTCTCGTAATTATGCGTTTCGAAACCCAGATCGGCGGCGGCTAACAACGTGGCGTACGCGGCCAAGAGCTCGGCCTCCACCTCGTCCAGGGACGGCTCCTTCCGCGAAACCTGGGCCTCCAGCTCGGACACGCGCTTCCGCAACCTCCGCACCTCGGCCGGCGTGCTCGGGGGCGGCGGGCTCTTCGCCGGTCTCGGTGAAAACCCCTTCTCCCTTGCAAAGGTCTCCCAGGCCGGCGGCGACTTCTTGGACGAACTTTTTTTCGCGGGCGCCGGCGACAGCAACCTTCGAGGCGGCGTCTTCTTGCCCTTGCGCTTGGGCGGCGTCTTCTCGTCGGGGCTCAGCGCCGGCCGCGCGCCGAGCGAGTGGCGCCGCATGCTTCTACGCACCTTCCTGGCCTTGGGCAGCTCGCGCTCCTCCTGGATCGCCCCGAGGGGCGCGCGGCCGCCCTTGGAGAGCGGCGCCGGCTTGGCCTGCTTCTCGTACTCGGGCACGGCGCCGAGCGTCGCTCTTCTACTCTTCTTCTTCTTGGCCCTCTTGGGGCCGAGGCCCATCATGCGCGTCATGGTGGAGAACATCTTGGCGCGGCTTTACAAGTCTGAACCGGGCGCACGGCGGGTAAGAGCCTTCGCCGCGGTGTCGTGGAACGGTGTGCGGCGCGTGAAACTGCGTCTGGCGCTGCGCACACTGTTGCTTTGCTGCGGCGGGCGTTTCGGGTTGAACAGCGGCGGGGCGCTTTTCTGTACGCTAGCCGCTCGTGAGTGGCTCCCTGCGGTCACTAAGTAGCGCCACGCAGCGTCTGCGGGTCCTAGATGGTCCAGCGCTGCGAGCGCACGGCACAAAACCCCAAGACAACAGTATTAACAAAACCCGTCGCCAAAAGAAATTCACATCAAAGACCGGTATTCGAACACCCCATCGATGCCAGCACTCTCTCAGACGGCCTCGAACATCGTTCATCGCGTTCGCAAAATGCACAGCCTCTGCAGCGCTTCGCAGCGCGCATCGTGCGCGCGGCGCCTCCACACGGGCGTGCTTGGTTAAAGGTTCGACGCGCCGCCGCACCAGTTGGCGGCTGCCGCACGCCATCGAGCAGGCAGCCTCGCAAGAGTGGGGGGCTGCTCTTGACACCACCCCCACACCAATTCAACAGCTGCGCAGAACTTGTCCTTGGAGGAGTCACGGCAGCAGCACAGATGGAGCCGACGGCCGAGGAGTACGAGGCCGCGCGGCGCCTGTCGGCGCGCGCGATCGGGCGGAGGGGCGTGCGCAAGGACTACCACGAGGAGTACCTGGCACTGGCACTCGAGCGCGGGGCGGCGCGCGCCGCCCGGGCGCCCGCGCCCGACACTTGTGAACGGCTGCCGGCCTGGCTGGCGAACCGCGGCAAGCCGCTGCGGCCGCAGTCCGCGCCCGCGGCGCGGCCAGTGCATAGGTGCGTGCGGGACCGGCCCACGTATTTGGGGACCTGTGTATTGTACTCGCCGGCGGACGGCGGCGCGCGACGGCCGCCCGTGGCACACATGGCCTCGGTCGCGTCGACTGAAGCTCCGGGCGACAGCGTCGCGCCGTGGCCAAAACGGTGGAAAGACCGGACCCTCCCCCTGCGCTGGGGCACGACGCCGCCCGCGCGGCGCGCGCTCCAGAAGATGCTAAATGATAAACAGGCGAAGCACGGGCGGGACAAAGCGAACAGGCAGTCGAAGAAAGTGACGCAGCCGCCTGCACCGATGGCCGCGGCCCTCAAGACGTCCCTGGACCGGCATCGGGAAAAGCACTACCAGAAGGAGTGGAAGCGCTGGGTCCACAAAGACTGCCGCTTCTTTGGACGGCCCGGGTCCGGTCTCTTCAAGGCCACGCCGCACCCACGACCCTTCGGCACGACCCAAATTGTGTCAACACCTTTACGCCTCGAGACGGCGGCGGCCGCGCGGTCCGATTATGAGTTCATCTGGCGGAAGCGCGGCGGGTCGGCGGTGTGGAAGTGGCGCGGCGGCGGGGCGGATGTTTCGGCGGCGGCCTTCGCGTCGTCGGCCGCTCCCGTGGTCGCCATCGCGCTTAAAGCCGCCTCCGCGCCCGCGGCCGCCCGCACACCTGCAGCCGCGCCGGCGCCCGCCCCTTCGCCGGCGCCTGCGCCGGCCCGCGCCCTCTCTGCCGCCCCGGTGCCTGCGGCCGCAGTCCCACTGCCCGCTGCCGCCGGCTCGCCCCGCCGCCGCCGCCGCGAGCACCGTGATCCGGTCGTCGAGCACATCGACTACCGCGAACAAAAGCTTATTGAATCGACGGGAATCCAATTTGGAGCGCCGGGCGACCCGGCCGAAGAAAGTCTGGCGAGCGAGCGGGCGCTCCGCCACGAACCGCCGAACGTGCGGCGCGCGGCGGCCCGACAGATGGCCAAATTACTGGCAAAGCGCCCCACGTCGCGTGCGGAGCGCCGGTCCCAGACGACCGTGCTCTTCGACGCGGCCGCGGAGGACGTGCGGAGGCAGCGGCGGAACAACTACGGCCTCTAGCGCGCCGTCAGGGTCACTTGTAAGTTTATGTTGTTAGTATGCTTATTTCAGCAGCGACTTGCACTTCGGGTGCGCGAGTCTAATTAATCACGACAACGCGGAGCCCGACGAAGCGAGGGCCAGCGCTGCTCGCGCCGCTTTTAGCGCCCTTTGAACATTGGCCGTCTCAGGATGCGCTTGACCTTTAATGCGCTTCCACAACGGCGCGATGGACTCGAACGTCCCCACGGCTTCGCGGAGATCATCGAGTGTGGCGTTGTCATTCTTGTATAGAGCGTTTGCGTAGCACCACCCCAATAAGAGCGTGGTTCGATCGCTCTCTCCGAGAACACGTCGCGCCACGGGTAGCGTTTTGCGTAGCAGCGACTTGGCTTCTTCGAAGCGCTGGAGACCAGCAAGACAATTCGCGTAGTTGTGTAGGTCCCCCGCGCCGCGCCGGCCGCTGCCCCGGCGCAGCGGCCCGGACCGCCGTCTAACTGAAGACTGCTCCTCGGGCCAGTCCCAACTGAACTCAGCGGGCTTGCCGTGCTTCAAATTGGTCGCGTCCCGTTGGATTTTGCACCGATGGTTTTCTACTTCATAGAGCTCCTGCTTCAGCGGCTGTAGTTTGGAGTGCCGGAAGCGCGTCTTTAAATAAAGAACAGGAGGCGCGCAGTCCGCCGGTCGCACGAGCTTCTCCTCCTTGGACCGCGCCATCGCGAGCTGCAACCGAGCCGTCCGCTGGTGCGCCAAATCGGCCATAGCGTGAAGCGCTTTTTCTTGGTGTGTCGCCTTGCTCGGCCGCGGTTTCGCGGCCCGGCGCGTCTCGCGTGTTGCCTCCGAGGAGAGCTTCCCGCTCCTAGGTTCTCGCGGAGAGATTATCAGCGGTAGCGCTATAGCCCGAGACGGCGTCTGCTTTGCTTGGCCGCCAACGCGCGCATCTGCGTCAAGGTCGACGCGACCAAGGCCGACGCCGCGGACTACGTGGCCTTCGTCGAGTCCGCCACGCTCACGAATGGCGCCACGGGCGCCGCCACGGTCATCGTAAGTGGCCGCTCATACGCGGGTCCTGCGCCTACTGCCCATTACGCGGGCTCCTGGTTCAACAACGACCACTTCGACGGGGATCCCACGGCGGACTACGTGGACTACCTGACCTTCTTCATCGACCCCGACCTCCGGCCGGCCGAGGGCGCGACGGCGCCCTTGACTCTCGTCATGACCGTGGCGTATCACCACGTGGCTACGGGGCGGCGCGTCTTGGCGGAGACGACCCGGGTCCTCCTGGAGGCCGGCGAGGACGAGACGGTCCTGGACATCGGCACGACGACGCCCGCTTTATCTGCCAGCGGCGACGCGGCCGTCGACGCGACGCTCACGTTTGGTGGTTTGGCCCTGGACCACTGGCATGAAGAACCCGTGCTCCTCGCCATCAAGGATGCCGTGGGGACGGTCTCGGAGGACCAGGTCCGCGTCAACTCCGTGGCGCGCGCGGACGACGGCGCGGCCGTCGGCGTGGAGGTCAGTGGCGTCGACGAGGCGGGCGCGCACGACATCGTCGTGGCATTGGAGCACGACGTGGCTTCTGGAAGCTTCTACTTCCGCCTCCTCATGAACGGCGTGGCGGCCGAGGACGTGCACGACATCTCGATTACGTACATCGACACGCGCTCCACGCCAAGTCAGGTCGTGGAGGTCGAGGTCGCGGCGGCCGTCGTCCTGGATAACGTGGACGCGGGGGCGTTCAACGCGGACGCGGGCGCCCAGACCCAGTTCAAAAAGGCCATCGTGGCCGCCGTCATGGACGTCACGAGCACCGACCAGGTCACGAATCTTGTCGCAAAGTCCGCGCGCCGGCGCCTCGCTTCATCAGGCTCCACGTCGGCCATCGTCGAGTACACGCTGAGTATCACCAAGGTCGTGTACGAGGAGCTGGCCATCGTCGAGACATTCGAATTGGAGTACCTCGAGGAGGTCACGACGGCGCTCGCCGCGGCCACGGCCGACGCCTACTTCATTGAAATATTGCAGGCCGAGGACTTATTTGCCGACGCCAGCGTGGACGTCGGCGCGACGTACACGCAGCTCAAGGCCGCGACCATCGACGCCGAGCCCGTCGCGGAGGACGAGGAAGAGGCTCCGGCGGACGACGCCGCCGAGCCGAAGACCGCGGGGCTGCCCCTCGTCACCGCCGTCGTCGGCGGGGCCGCCCTGCTGGGCGCGGCCACGGGCGCCTTCCTCGTGTCCAAGTACCGCGAGGCCCACCAGACCGAGCGCATCTCGCCCGAGGTCTACGTCAAGGATATTGACCTCGAGGGCCGCTGAGCCCCCCCCCCGGCCGCGTCCTGCGCCAGCGCGCCCCGCCCGGCTTGCAAGAAGCCCCCCCGGGCGGTGCCGCACCCTTCTTTTGAACGTTCCTCCCCCGCGTAAGGCTCTACCAAAACTCGCACGACAGTTACACAGTCACAGTTACCGGTCGCGGCCGCGCCGCGCCAAGAGCTTTTCCTGGATCTTCCGCGAGACGGCGGCCTTCCGCTTCGCGCGAAACGCCGCCGCCCCGGCCGCGAGCGCCGGCGGCGGGGCGGCGGGCGAGGCGCTTGCATAGAGCTCGGAGGCGCTGATCGGCGGCGCGGCGTCGTGGACGGGTGGTGCGGCGGCGGCATCGGTTAACAGGACCGTCTCGACGGCGGCGTTGACAACGGCGCGGACGGCGTCCGCGGCGGCCTCCAACGGGAGAGTGGCGTCCGCGGAGGTCACGACCGCCTCGACGGCGGCGTCGATGACGGCGCGGACGGCGTCCACTGACCGCGCCACCTTCACCACTGTAAGACCCCCGTCGCCCACGAGCCACGCCGTGGGCCGCGGCTGCGCCCTGAACGCGAGGCGGGCCGTCGAGGGCGGCGGCGGCGGGAGGAGCGCGGCGAGCGCCGCGTCGGACTCGGCGCGCGCGGCGAGGTACGCCGCGGCCCGCGCCGCGTTCGACGCCGCGTCCGCGGCCCGCCGCGCGTCGGCGAGGTCGTCCGCCCGTCGCTTCCGGGCCAGCTCGTCCTCCCTTGCCATGCGCAGCCGCTCCGCGCGATAGACGTCGAGCGCCGCGAGGCGCTCCCGCGAGACCTTGCGCTGGTCCACGAGGTCTTGTTTAGAGCGCTCAAACTCCTCCTCCCTGAGCCGCTCGAGGCGGGCGCGCTCCGTGAAGATGAACTCCTGCGCGCGCCGCCGCGCGGACTCCCGCTCGCGCTCCCCTTCGAGCTGTTCCACCGCTTCTTGCCGTCGTAACCGGTCGGCGACGCGCTCCGTCTCCCGGCGCCGTTTCTCAATCTCGGCGCTCTTGGCCTCGGCCGCCCGGGCCCGCAGCTTTTCGACGAACTCGGCGTCCGCGACCTTGCGCGCGGCGGCCGCGGCGTCCCGATGCACTTTTTGCTGGCGCACCTTCTCCGACGCCTCCTTCGCGCTCGCCACCCGTAGTTTCGTGGCCGCGGTCTCGGCCGCCATTGAAGCCGCCTTCGCCGCCTTCGCCTCGGCCTCTTTGACCGAAGCCTCGGCCGCGGCCTTCCGCAGGAACGCGGCCTTGGCCTCGCGCTGGGCCACCTGGCGCCGCCTTTCAATAAGCGCCTTCTGCGCCCGTCTCATGCGTTCGGCCTCGTCGCGCGACTTGGCCACCGCGGCGCGCCGCGCCTTTTCTTCGTCCAGGTCCGCGCGCGTCGGGACCTCGGGCTTCGCCGGGCGCTCGGCCTGGCGCTTTGTGCGGCGTGGCGGCGGGACGGGCTCGGCCCGCCGGCGCGCGCGCGGCGGCGGCGGCGCGGCGGCGCGGCG
>Ga0302122_10000265_pt1 | contig 31039 bp, 17 predicted proteins | sample CB21_SCM_MG_FD_203115 | JGI IMG/M metagenome (GOLD analysis project Ga0302122, IMG submission 203115) | Marine microbial communities from Western Arctic Ocean, Canada - CB21_SCM | ecosystem: Environmental > Aquatic > Marine > Oceanic | place: Canada: Western Arctic Ocean | collected 2017-09-28 | reverse complement strand
TGGCCCTGAGTAATAAAGCAGCAGCTGGCAGCGACGCCTCCACCTCGGCGGCGATCTCCGCGTCCGCCGCGTCGAGGCCCTCGAGGACGCCCAATGCGCCGTCCAGGACGGCGAGCTCGTCCCGGTGGCCGTTTCGCTTCCGGCAGCACAACGCCACGTTGAGTAAACAGCGCGCGAGCACGTCGCGGCCTTTGACATAAGCCTCGTCGTCGTCCTCGTCCAGGGCCTTGAGGTGGGCCTCGGCGCACCGCGCGCCCCGCGTGAAGCACGCCTCGGCCCGGCGCCAGCCCCCTTCGCCCACGAGCATGGCGCCGCGCTCTTTTAAATAAGACGCGTCCTCGGCGCCCTCACTTATCGAGTCGAGGCGCACGGCCGCTCGGACCGGATCTGTGAGGCCCACCTTCCGTATCGTGTAGCACGTGTCCCCGTACTCGCTGTCGCACTTCACAATGCACCCCTCGCCGCTTCGCATGGCGAGCAGAGCGATCTCCAGGCCCTCGCAGACGTCGCCCTGGCCCAGAACTACGCTTATGGGGTCCACGCCCTCCGAGGCCTTGTACAAGTCTTCGTCGTCCTTGTCGTTGTCCGCTATTACATAACGGATCGTGGCGGTCCAGCCGAAGAGGGGGCGTTGAGAAGCTTTGGGGGCGTCCATGCGTTTGAGTGTCACGGACCCCTGGCCCTTGTAAAGAGAGTCCTTGGTCAGACAACGCGACGTGCGCACCGCGTGCAAACAACAATCGAGCTTCAACTCCTCGTCGATGTCCGCCTCAATCCTTTCTCCGCGACGCATATCTAAAATCTCTTTGCTGAGGACCTGCTTCCACGTTTCTCCGTGGTCTTCGCCCGCGATCACCGTGCAGCGCGTGCCCCCGATCTCGGACTTGCCGCCGTCCCTCGGTTTGCAGACGAAGGACACGAGGGCTTCCGCGCCTTGCTCGGGCCGCACGGACGCGCAGAGGCCCCGGTGCTTCGGGGCGCTGAGCACTTTGGAGTTAGTCTTCGCGGCTTTGTACGCCTCGAACGCGTCGATGGAGTCCCAACGCTTCAAACGCTCTTGTACAGATTGCCTTGTAAAGGCCACTTTCGCATCCACGGCCGCATAGGCCTCATCCTCTGAGGACCCCGGGTCCGGCTCGTCCCCGGTGTACTGGCGCCACTTGTCCCATCGATAGCTCATTCCGCGAAGCGCCCCACGAAGACCACGCCACCAATGACCAGTAAGAGAAACGCGACGCTCTTCACGAGCGTACAGTCGCCCGGGTTCGGTCCGCGGAACACGGGCTGCACGTAGCCTAAATCGTCCAGCAACTGCTGCCGGCCGCGGTCGTTCGCGCGAGGCATCGAAGAGCGCGGCCGCTTCGGGGGCGAGGGGACGCTGCGCGGCGGCCTCGTGGACATGCGCCGCGGCTGGTCACTGGGGGAGTGCTTTGCGCTTGTTGCTCTTTGTGGCGCAGTGCTGCAAACGGAGCGATGCGTACGTGTGGTACCGTGCAGTGATGCAGCAAACGTGTGAGCTGTACGTCGACCGATTATGCTGAGAAACCCGCGACATAGAACCCGCACGATTAAAAGGCGCACGGGCCTCCCTTCGCAGCCCTCCGCACCCCGGGCAGCCCGCAACGCAGAGCATGGGCAAAAGTCACGTAGAACAAAAGGCGCCAGTCTGGGCCGTGTAAATACCACTGCTCGAGACGCCCTGCGGGGGATCAATAAACCAGGGCTTATCGAGGCCAATGCCTTGCAAGGCTTGCGCGCAGCGCTCGAAGATCCAGACGCGGAAACGGTACAGCACGCACTTGCTTGGCTACACGAATATGTGCCCAATGAGAAGCAGCGGCGGGCCGTGCTGCGGGCATGCGGCGGCCTCGACGATTTGAAGCGTGCGGGAGCCGATCTAGAGAAGGCGCTCGAGCTTGGGACGTGGTCGGAACTGGCTCGAACTAGGTTCCTTCGAGCGCTAGCTATGCGAGGCTACGACGTCGCGGAGGCGGAAGAGTCTTGTTTGGCGGCACGTCGCGGGGCGTCCATGGACCTCGCCAAGGTCCAAGCCTTAAGGGACACAAAGCAGCTCCTGGACGACGGCATTATCACCAAGGCGGACTTCGCGGCGAAGAAGGCCGAGCTGCTCCGGCACAGTCCGGAAGCCGAACCGGAGCCGGAGCCGGCACCAGAAGCCGACCCGCCGTCGGAGCAGACCTCGGCGTCTAGCCTGCAGCAGGCGACGGCATCCACGCCGGCCAGCCCAATTAAGCCGCTCACCCTTGAAGGAAAAGAATTCCTCGCTAAGCGCATTCCAGACCGCCCCCGGGACAAACTCGCAGACATTGTAGAAATTCTCCCTCCAGGGACAGCTCTTGTCCTCAACGCCCTTGACAATGCCACTCTTCACCGCCTCCTAACGTACGTCAATGCTTCACCGAGTAAGGACTTGGACTGCGGCCCCACGCTCGCGTCCACTGAGTTGGCTGCTTCACCACCGCCCCCGGCCTCTGCACCGGTCGAGAATCTACAGGCGCACAGGATCTCGGTCGCCGCGGCGGTCGCCTTGGCCGCTGCCAAGGCTGTTCCGCCCGGCGAAGATGCCTCGGAGCACCCGCAATTCGCTGACGCTGTCACTGCTCTGAAGGACGAAGTTACAATCGACGAAGACGATAAAGTACATCTTAACGAGTATTTGAGGACCCTACAACTTGTACCCAAGTACGAGGCAGAAAAGTTAGTGAAACACGTAAAGCGCTGGCCCCGTCGACGAAAGTATTGGCCGCGCCTCCGCCGGCGCATTTGCTCCTGCTGTGGCACGAAAACATGCGACCTCACTAAGCAAGCCGCGACTAATGGTTTGCGGTGGATGCGGCGAGGGTCGTGGCGTGGGTCGATACTGCTCTGAGGCGTGCCAGCGGGCGCACTGGCCCGAGCACCATGACCAGTGCCCGTCCATTCATTGCATGCCGACCCACGTTCGCTCGCGTGCAAGGAAAATACCGAACGCCGCACTCGTCGACATATAGGTGCGAGCCGGTAGCGACGCCGAGGTCGCAGCGACGCCGGCCACCGCGACCCGATTTCCTCGCGGCTGTAGCGGCGAAGGTCGTGGCTATTACCGAGGATGAGAGTGGCGGAATGTTGCTCAAAATTCGCCAATAGAGTACGCTAGCTCTGTAAGAACATCGTAATGTAACCCCGGTTCACACGCAGGAATCTTTACCTGTCAAGGTGGATAGTATAAAACTCCACAACTTACACCTGTCCGCTCACTTCTCCCGCAGCTCCCGCACCAGCGCGTCCACGGCCCCCGAGGCGGCCTCGTACAGTTCGTGCGCGCCGTCGATGAGCGTGCGCGCCCAGGCCGGCGCCGCGGCCGTCGCGGCGCTCCCGTCGAACCAGTCCGGCCGCGGCAGCTGGTAGCCGACCTGGTACATGTAGGCCACCGTCGGGTCGGCGCCGGGCTCGTAGCGCGTCTCGTGGCTAACGTTGTAGAGGCGCAGCGAGCCCGCGAGGAGCCGCGGGGACTCCTTGGACGGGCTCAGGTCGAAGCCGCGCCACTCGGCGCGCCAGGCGCACTTGACGTCAACATCGTAGTACAACGAGCGTTTCCCTCGTTTGCGCGTGACCGACGCGCTGACGGAGGACTCGGCCTCGTCCATCGTTATGATGGATACAAAAGCCCCGTACCCCAGGTCGACCTCGACGCCCTCCAAAAGCTCGGCGAGCCGCGTCGAAGCCCAGCGCGAGCGGTCGCTCTCCTCCAAATAGCCCAAGGTACTCCCGGGCGCCGCCCGGTGCTTCGCGGACGACTTCAAACCCACGCCGGTCGTCCGCGTGGCTGCGACCTGGGCTTCCTCGACTTTTCGCTGGACCCGCGCCTTTCTTTCCTCGTCGGCGTGCTTTGTCAACTTCAACAGCCGCAGCGCGTCCCTCATCAAAAGTTTTTGCTCGGCGGGCGGCGGATCCAACTTCTGGGCCGCCAGCACGTCGCCGTACGCCTTTGAGACGTCGCGCCGCTTCTCGCGCGCCAAAGCTCGGCGGTATAAGGCGCGCCGCCGTATACTAACATTCTCAACAATATCACAGTAGGCGATCGCCCGAGAAGCGGCCTGCTCGGCCCGGGCCCAGTACCCGAGCTTTAGTAGCGCCGCGGCGACGTTGCCGTAGAGCGCCGCCGCCAACTTTGACTCGTCGGCACCCTCCGTTTCTCGATCTAGTCTTAATGCTCGCGCCCAGAACGCGAGGGCGCCCGCGCTGTCGCTCGCCGCGAAGCGCGTGTTGCCCTCAGCCTTGGCTGCGGCTGAATCAGGTAGTTTCTCGGCCGCGACGACGTCGTCTACCTTGATGGGCGACATCTTTTCGACGTCGCCGGTCCGCTCGGCCTTCTTGAGGTCCGCGGCGTCCACGGAGAGGTTCATGCCGGCCCCGGCCATGGAGCACTGCGTCAGCCGCGGGTCGTGGAGCATCAGGCGCGTGAGCTCGCCCATGGCCTCGGGCGTGCTCGCCGCCTCGCACTTCGTGCGCAAGGCTCTTAATCGTTTGCAGAAGGCCGCGTCCGTCACGTACTCGCGCAGCTGCGGGTGCTCCAGGCAGCGCTGCACGGGGTCGCCCCCAATGAAGAACTTGAGGAGGCCGCCGGCGGGGTCCTGGGGGGCGTCGCTGGCGTCCGCCATGGCGCTCATGGTGTTTTGCTATTCGTTATCGCTGGGTAGTGCGCGCGATGCCGCAGTGCGTTTTGCTATCACAGCTTTGTGGCTCGTTCAAAGCTCGCGAGCACGCACCGATGCCGCACACCGGCTTTTGCGTTTAATATATCTCTCAGGTCGCCACTGCGTCACCCAGCGCTGCAAAAATCGATTGCTGCGATGGCAGAGGCGCTTTTGCAAGGGAGGCGCCTCGCATTCAACTTTTGAGCGCCCCGTACGTTCCCTCTGAGGCCAAAAGAACTCCTGTAGGCGTAGGAGGGTGATAGCAGAGCTCCAAAGAGGCTTCCTAGCGCCATTTGGAGACGCGCGTTTTGAGCCAAAAGTAGTCTCGCCTCCTCTGAGCCGCGGCAACATTTGACCTGCGCCTGTGGCCGCACGCTTGGCTACACGCTGCCAGGACTTCTCAAAAGACCTTCAGGGGTACTTGCTTGCTGCTCTCACGCTACGGTAGTCTCCGGTCAACGCGCAGCCTCCTTCGGCGCTTTTTGCGACAAACACCATAAGCTGTCGCCCCGCGCCTCCAGGGCCCCGGTAGCGTCCTCAGAGCCATGGCAGCGTCGAACGGGCGCCGCGTGTCCTACTTCTACGATGCCGAGATCGGGAACTTCCACTACGGCCAGGGCCACCCCATGAAGCCCCACCGCGTGCGCATGACCCACAACCTGGTCGTGAACTACGGCCTCTACCGCATGATGGAGGTCTTCCGCCCCAAGCCCGTCAACGCCGCGCTGCTGACGCGCTTCCACAGCGACGACTACATAAACTTCCTCAAAATTATCACCCCGGACAACATGCACGAGTATTTGAGACAGCTCCAGCGCTTCAATGTCGGCGAAGATTGCCCCGTGTTTGATGGACTCTTCGAGTTCTGCCAGCTCTACACGAGCGGGTCCATCGGCGGCGCCGTGCGCCTGAACCAGCAGTGGTCCGACGTCGTGATCAACTGGGCCGGCGGCCTCCACCACGCGAAGAAATCGGAAGCGTCGGGCTTCTGCTACGTCAACGACTGCGTCCTGGGCATCCTGGAACTGTTGAAGCGGCACCAGCGCGTTTTATATATAGACATCGACATCCACCACGGCGACGGCGTGGAAGAGGCCTTCTACACGACGAACCGGGTCATGACCGTGAGCTTCCACAAGTTCGGGGAGTACTTCCCGGGCACGGGCGACGTGCACGATGTGGGCTACGACGCCGGCAAGAACTACGCCATCAACTTCCCCCTGCACGACGGCATGGACGACGCGTCCTTCAAGAGCGTGTTCGAGCCGGTCATCGGCAAGATCATGGAAAGATTCGCTCCTGGTGCTATTGTGCTGCAATGTGGTGCGGATAGTTTGTCCGGAGACCGTTTAGGATGCTTCAATTTATCCTTAAGGGGCCACGCGGACTGCGTCAAGTACGTCATGGGCTTCGGCGTGCCCATGCTCGTATTAGGTGGTGGCGGCTACACCCTGAGGAATGTCCCTAGAGTGTGGACCTACGAAACGTCCGTCTTGTTAGGCACGGAGATCAAGGACGTCCTGCCGTACAACGACTACTTCGAGTACTACGGCCCGGACTACAGACTGCACATGCCCGTGTCGAACATGGAGAACCTCAATTCGAAGGAGTACCTCGACCACGTCAAGGCCCAGTTGTTCGCGGTCTTAGATGATGTGGAGCCCGTGCCGGGGGTCCAGATCAAGCCCTCAGAGAGTGCGATGGACACGTCGATGGACGCGGCGGCGCCGGCCGCGGCCGCGGCCATGCCCGTTGCCTCTGCCGTCGCCGAGGCCGGAATGGAGGTTTCGAAGGCCGAGGAGATGGACGCGACGCCGGACGCGCGCGGGACCAGCGACGGCGCCGAGCACCCGGCGGAGTTCTTCCCCTCGGGCGCCGAGGGCGGCGGCGCGCCGCCGCCGGCCGTCTAGGTCCCCTAAGTTTCCCAGCCAACGCGTAGTTGCCCATGCGCCGGCCCCCTAGACCCCGAACACACATACGCAGTCCTGCGGTGGGCGGCGGCGCCGCCGGCCCCGAGACCTCGAAAAGTTCCCCACCCATATTTAGTCCGTCGTGTCCATGGCCCCCTCCTTCGGCGCGAACTCCGACTCGTGCTCGGCCTTCTCGGCGCCCGTCTTTTCGTCGAGCATGTTCCGCTTGTCGGGGTCGGCCGCGTCGCGCTCGGCGCCGGCGTCGCGCGTCGCCCAGTCCGGCGGCACGTCCTGTAGAGTTAAGGACGGAGCGCCTCTCAACGCACTCAAGTTCTCCAAGACTTCTTGGGTCGTCCGCTCCAGCTCCTCCCGTTCGTTCAAGTTCTCCATCGCCATCGACGGCGTCAAATGTAATTTAAAGTCGGGCGCGTAGTACTCGTAGTAGTCGTTGTAGGGAATGTCCTCGCCTAGAGGCGTGTCTAGGAGCACGGACGTCTCATACGCCCAGCACCGCGCGACATTTCTAATGGTGTAGCCGCCGCCGCCCAACACCAACAAAGGCACGCCAAAGCCCTTCACGAAGCGCACGGCCTCCCCGTGGCCCTTCAACGTCAAATTGAAGCAGCCTAGTCTATCGCCCGTCAGCGAATCCGCGCCGCACTGCAGGACGATGGCCGTGGGCTTGTACACCTCCATGATCTTCTCGATGACCGGCTCAAACACCGACGAATAGGACGCGTCGTCCATGCCCTCCTTCAGGGGGAAGTTCACGGAGTAGTACTTGCCCTTCTTGGCGCCCAGATCCGTAATGGCCCCCGTGCCGGGGAAGAAATCCCCGTGCTTGTGGAAGGAGCACGTCATCACGCGGTCCGTGCAGTAGAAGGCCTCCTCGACCCCGTCGCCGTGGTGGATGTCAATATCTATATACCTGTGTGGAAATCAAATTTCAGGACGCCATTGACGCGATCTCATCCGATCTACGTCTGCTCGATGGCATGGAGGCTCACAAGGGTCTCCCGCAAAATTCACAGATCCTAATTCACTGGTCGATTTCCACACAGCCGGTACAGCACGCGGGCGTGGTACTTCAGCAACTCCAAGATGGCCAACACAATGTCATTGATGTAGCAGAAGCCCGACGCCTCGGCCTTCTTGGCGTGGTGTAACCCACCGGACCAGTTGATCGCGACGTCGCACGCGCCGTGGTTGAGCTTGACCGCGCCGTCGATGGAGGCGCCCGCCGCGATCTGCTGGAACTCGAACAGGCCCTCGTAGACGGGGCAGTCGGTGCTCTCGCCGACGTTGAACTGGGCCATCTGCTGCAGGAAGGGCCGTGTGCTTTCGGGGGAGACCTTGGACAGGAACTTGACGTAGTCGTCGCTGTGGAAGCGCGTCATCTCGAGGGGCGCGGCCAGGTGCGGGCGGTACACGTCCAGCTTCCGGTACAACCCGGTGCTGAGGATCAAATGGTGCGCCATCTTGATGCGGTGGGGCTTCATGGGGTGGCCCGGGCCGTAGTAGAAGTGGCCCACGTCCGTGTCATAAAAATAGCTCACGCGCTGCTTGCCCATCGTGGCGCGGTTTTTTTTCTCTTCACCGGTACGGTGCCCGGGGGCGTCCGCCGGGCCTGGGCGGGTGCCGGGGCGCCTTGGGAGGGCGCGCCGTGCGCTGCCGCGCGTTGTTTACGCTGCGCGTGCTCCCGGGGTCGCCTGGGGCTCTCCGGACTCTGGAGGGACGTTGAGCGGCGCGCGTTCGTGCACTGAGCGACGTTCTCTGCCGCTACTACAGCGCCTCCTTGGCGTACACGAAGGAGATTCAGGCGCACAGGCGAGCCCAAGCTTCGTAGCTAGCTTCGTCGCAGATTTTTTGGACGCGGGTTTATAGCACGGGTTTTTTCATCCAACATGCGTAAAGCACAGCTTACAGCCCATACATCGGCTTGCCGGCAGCGCTGAGGACTGTATAGGGTAACTCCAAACACCACAGAACGTGCAAGCAGCAGCGAGCGCAGCGAGAGACGCCAGTTGCCGCGGCAAGACAACATTCCTAGCACACTCCCTGCGCGCCGTCAACGTAACTCGCCCGAGCACCAACATGGAGCTCCCCCGCCCCCCGGCCTGGTACGGCGACGCCGATTTGGTGCCGCCGCGGCCGCCGAAGAACAAGCACTTGCGGAGCTTCGGCTCGCCCGATTTGGACGACGGCTTCTGGGCGGCCGAGCGGCCGCTGGCCGAGCACTGCGCGACGATTAAGGCATTGAACATGGACGCCGTGCGCTGCTTCTGCGAACTCCTGCGGCTGGCCGCGCGGCCCGATGAGGAGGCCGAGGTCGAAGTGGAGAAGAAGGGCGAACAATTGCAGGAGCTCTTCGACGCCATGCACGTCGAGGTCGGGAAGCTGCGCATTCCGGAAGGCCGCTCCAACATCAAGCAACATTTAGAAGAGGAGACGCGCCAGCGCCGGGCGACGGCGCGGCGGCTGCGCGCGGCGGCGAGTGACGCGCGCCGCCAGATCGCCGCCATGCTGGACGGGCCCGACGCCCCGCCCTACGTCAATCCCGAAGAGCAGGAGGAGGCCATTTGCGAGAGGGCCATGCGCATTTCCGATTCCACCAGAGCGCACGAGGCGGCCGAGCACGCGCGCCTCTGTTTGGAAGGCCGGCCGCCCGCGGACGACTGGGACCTGGACCCGGGCCCTATTCCGACGCTGGACGACCTGGGGGAGTTCGTGGGGGCCATTCGGGGGGCCTGCGCCGCGGCCGAGCGCCAGCACGCGGGGCGGCGGGCGCGGGCCGCGGCGCGGTCTGCGGCGTAATGCTTGTTGTGTGTATCACACCCGAGGTCTAGTCCCCAGCCTCCGGGCGGTGTCTATTCGCTTACTCCCCGATAGCGTCTTATCATGCCATCCACCATAGCACGGGATACTTAAAAACAGTTACTTCCGCAGGTTATTCAGGCGCGCCTCCAGATCGGAGACCGTCGAGTCGCCACCGCCCGCGTCGGCGACGGCCACGGGCGCTGGTGCGGCCTGCGGTTGGGCCGCGACTCTATCGGGCGCCTCGGGCACCGCGTCCCCGAAGCTGATCCCGATCTCGTCCAGGACCGCGCCGACGATCTTGTCCTCCTCGTCGGAGTCGCCGTCCTCGGCCATGGCGTCGTCCAGCATGTCGCCCATGACCTCCTGCGTCATGCCGGCGCGCTCGTTTTCTAATTGAAAATTGACCATGATCTTCTGGATCGAAGGAATGTTCACGGCCTTGTTCATGCGCACCATGGCTTGGGTGACCGACTTCATGGCGCTGGCCATGGCTTCCTGGGATTTGACGGTCTGCAGTTTCAACGCCACGGCGTTCAGGTGGCTCCTTAACTCAATGAACTTTGTGATGTAGGTCCGTGTGCGTACCAAGTCCTTGGCCATGATCTTGACGGGGCCCATCTGGCCGTCCTTGGCGTACTTCTTGATGTCCGCAACTAGTTTCTGCTCCTGCTTTTCTAAATTGGCCCTTTCCCGGTCGAGCTCCCGCACGGCCTTGGTGATCTCGCGCTTGTTTTTTCTTAGAACTTCTTTGAGTGGTACTTTTCTACCCCAGGTGTTGCCCATGGTCTTGAGCTACCCTGTCGCCCAGAACTGCCGCGCCGGCTCGCGCGCGGGACGAATTCTCTGTTGTGCTGCTGTGAGTGCTGCTCTAGCGGCTGCGGCGCCGGCGCGGCAGGGCTCGCGGCACTTCCCACTACTCGTTCAGGCGCACGCCTACGCCAACTGAACGCCCAAATGCACTCGTTTGGCCGGCTCTATGGGATAAAATTCCTCTGTGCGAAGCTCCAAAAAAATCGAACAGTTTGGGCGCAACCAAACCTCCGAACAGCGATCGGTGGCGGGCGCCCGTGGTCCGTAGGGCCCAACGAACGCTCCCGGAAGACGGCTGAAATCTGAAAACCCGTTTTACAGGCAATTGTTCAACTATTTTTCTCGCGACGGCGCCGGGCTTGCGCTACAGGCTAAAGGTGACCTCGTGTTGAGCAGCTAGGCACTTCTTTAATATCACAGCTGCCCGTGATCGGTCCGGCCGAGGCACCGCAGCGCGCAAACACGCTCATCTCGCTGAGCCCACTGAAACCGCAGGGGCGCCCGTGGTGCGGTGCAGCCGCCGCGCAGACGACGCGCCTGTATCCGCCAAAAGCGCTAAAGGACCACACCCGCCGCGCGCCGCCGACCGCCGACGCCACCCGAGTATGAACACCTCGGCGATGCAGCGCGAGGCCGCCTCGCGGGCCATGAAGGCCGCGCGGAGCGTGGGCATGGAGCGGAGCATGGCGCAGGCCATGGGCGCCGCCGGCGTCGGCGCGGTGGCGAGCGGCGGCGACGGCCGCTTCTTCTCCTCGACGAAGAAGGGCGAGACGCAGGAGATCCGCGTCGAGCTCCAGAGCCAGTCCAAGGACAAAAAAATTAATGCGGTTAAAAAAGTGATCGCCAACATGACCGTGGGCAAGGACGTCTCCGCGTTGTTCCCCGACGTTTTGAACTGCATCCAGACGGGCAACATCGAGCTGAAGAAATTAGTTTATTTGTATTTGGTGAACCACGCCAAGAGCCACCCGGAGTTAGCGCTGATGGCCGTGAACACGTTTGTGCGGGACGCGGCGGACCCGAATCCGTTGGTACGGGCGTTGGCCATACGAACGATGGGCTGCATCCGTGTAGAGCGGATCACGGAGTACCTGTGCGAACCCCTGGAACGAGCCTTGAAGGACGAAGACCCCTACGTGCGGAAAACGGCCGCCGTGTGTGTGGCCAAGCTCCACGACATCTCGCCGGACATGGTGAAGGACCGGGGCTTCTTAGACCTCTTAAGAGACCTCGTAGCGGACGCGAATCCCACCGTAGTCGCGAACGCCGTCGTGGCTCTCTCCGAAATCGCCGAGGACTACGACGCCGACGACGACGTCATGGGCATGAGCAGCGCGAAACTGCAGAAATTGTTAGCGGCGCTCAACGAGTGCACGGAGTGGGGCCAGGTGTCCATTTTGGACGCCCTGGCCAAGTACGTGCCCGAGGAGGCCAGGGACGCGGAAAGGATTATCGAGAGGGTCATGCCGCGCCTCCAGCACGCCAACTCGGCTGTTGTGCTGAGTGCCATTAAAGTAATACTCCAGTACATGCACGAGGCCCTGGACCCGGAAAGCGAACTGTGTGCTACATATAGGAAGAAGCTCAGTCCTCCGCTCGTGACGATGGTCAACACGGCGGAACCGGAGCTGTGTTACGTGGCGTTGCGCAACGTCAACTTGATCGTGCAAAGGGATCAACGAATTCTGGAGAATGAAATAAAAATCTTCTTCTGTCGGTACAACGACCCGCCGTACGTGAAACAGGAAAAATTAGAAATCATGATCCGGCTCGTGTCGGATCGGACCGTTGATCAAGTACTATTAGAGTTAAAAGAGTACTCCCAGGAAGTGGACATCGACTTCGTGCGGACCGCGATCAAGGCGGTGGGTCGCGTCGCGGTCAAATTAGAACACGCGGCGCAACGATGCGTGAATGTGTTACTGGAGCTGATCAAGGCGCGCGTCCCGTACGTCGTGCAAGCTGCTGTTGTAGTCGTAGCGAACATCTTTCGGCGGTACCCGAACCGATACGAAAGTATAATAGGAGCCCTGTGTGAAAACCTGGAAAGTTTAGATGAACCGGAGGCGAAAGAAGCGATGATCTGGATCGTGGGCGAGTACGCGGACGCCATCGAGAACGCGGACGAACTGTTGCAGGGCTTCCTGGAGGACTTCCAAGAAAGTGAGCACGCCGTGCGCCTGCAGCTCCTCACGGCGTGCGTGAAGTTGTTCTTGAAGTCCCCCGAGCGAGGCGACGCCCAGCAAATGGTCCAAAGCGTCTTATCCATGGCCACGGAGTGCACGGACGACCCCGACCTGAGGGACCGGGGCTACATCTACTGGCGCCTGCTGTCGAACGACCCGGAGGCCGCCAAAGCTATAGTCTTGGGGCCGAAACCACCGGTAGCGGACGACACCTTGAAGATCGACGAAGCGACCCTGGACCTCCTGTTGTCGCAGATCGGCCAGCTCTCGTCGGTCTTCCACCAGCCGGCCGACACCTTTGTGAACGCGTCTGTTGCCAAGGAGGAGGACCCGGAGGAGGCCTACGACGACTTCGACGACGACGACGAGCCTCCCGTTGCTGCGCCGGCGTCGAAGGGCGGCGACTTGCTGGATCTGCTGGACATGGGGCCCGTCGCGGCCGCCGTGCCGGTCGTGTCGGGCGGCGACGCGCTCGTGGCCGATGCTTTAGGCGACATCTTCGGCGGTGATACCAACGCCTCTACGAGCGCCCTAGGGGACATCTTCGGCGGTCCGGGTCCGGACATGCTCGCGCAGGACCCCTTTGGAACTACAGCCCAGGACCCCTTTGGCGGGACCATGATGACCACGCCGCCGCCTGCGCCCGCGCCGGCGCGGAAGCCCGTGCAGGTCCTCCAACCGTCCCAGCAGACGGGCGGCGTCGGCGTCAAGGCGGCGTTCAACGCGGGCGCGGACAGGACCATCTCCCTAGATTTGGAGATCTCGAACGCGGGGTCGCAGCCCGTGCGGTTGCTCCAGATCCAGCTGAACAAGTCGCCCTTCGGCTTGGCGTGTGCGGACGCGCCATCATTGACGTTCGATCCACCATTGCTCCCGGGCACGTCGAGGCCGCAGCGTTTACGATTACGAGCGGGCGACGCCAAGATGCTAGCCCCCGTGCCGGCCATGGGCGCCGGCGTCAACGTGCAGATCGCGGTCAAGAACGCGGACAGCGGCGCGGTGTTTTATTTGGCGGCGCCGTGTCCGCTCGACGCGGTCTTCGCGGCCGACGCCACCGTGGACCGGAGCGCGTTCATCGCGCGGTGGAAGGCGATCGACGACGCGAACGAGTCCTACGCGACGGTCGCTGATTTACCGACCGGGCCGTCCATCGACGCCGCGGTGGCCAAATTAGCGGCTCGTCGGTGCCACCCCGTCGCGCGGCGGGCGGTGCCCGGGCAGGCCGGGAGCGAGGTGGCCTACTTCAGCGTGAAGCTGGCGGGCCCGCAGGAGGAGTTCCTCGTCGAGCTCACGTTCAAGGCGGGCGTCGCGGCGTGCAAGGTATGCGTCAAGACGACGGCGCAGCCGCTCGCGCCGCTGGGACTGGCGGCGATCTGCGCGCTGCTGCGGGCGCCCTGAGGCGTAAGGTGCTTGAGCTAAACGCATTGGTCCCGCGCGCGCGGGCCACTCACTGGCCGTTGCGTAGCCTTCTTGGTCGGGCGGCGCGTTGTTGGTATAGTGATGGGACTAGTGGGCGTAGCCCCGGGGGGGAGTCCGATTCATCGACGGGTTTTGCGTGCGGGTTCGATTTCTCTATATTTAGCGGAGCGTGCCTCTACACTGCAAAACGTACTCAGTTTAGGAGAAACCGGTTGGCCATTGCAACAAACGCTTGCACATCCATCTCAAAAGCTGCACAGCAATCCAAGGTTGCACCATGAAGCTCTCGCTAGCCCTTGTGATTGCATGCGGCGACGCGCTCGTCGCGCCCGCACCGAAGCAGACGCGCACCGGCCCGCTGCGCGCCGTCAAGGGCCCGCAGGACTCCTACAAGATCACGCTCCTACCGGGCGACGGCATCGGGCCCGAGATCACGACGGCCACGGTCAAGGTCCTGGACGCCGCCGGCGAGACCAAGGGTATTACGTTCAACTACGACGAGCAGCTGCTGGGCGGCTGCGCCATCGACGCGGCGGGCACGCCGTGGCCCGACGCGACCCTCAAGTCCTGCCGGGCGGCGGACTCCATCCTAATGGCGGCCATCGGCGGGCCCAAGTGGGACGGCAACCCGCGGGGGCTGCGGCCGGAGACCGGGCTGCTCGCGATGCGCCAGGAGCTCGGGCTCTTCGCCAACCTGCGGCCCGCGAAGGCCATCCCCCAGCTGCTGGACGCCTCGTCGCTGAAGCGGGAGGTCGTCGAGGGCGTGGACATCATGGTCGTGCGGGAGCTCTGCGGCGACGTCTACTTCGGCAAGCCCGCGGGCATCTACACGGACGCCGCGGGCGTGCGCTGGGGCCAGAACAACATGATCTACTCGGAGCCCGAGATCGAGCGCATCGCCGTCGTGGCCATGGACGTGGCCCGGAAGCGCCAGGGCAAGCTCACGTCCATCGACAAGGCGAACGTGCTGGACGTCAGTCAGCTCTGGAAGGACGTGGTGATCCGCGTCCACGGCGAGTGCGGCGGGGGCGTCGAGCTGAGCCACATGTACGTGGACAACGCGGCCATGCAGCTCGTGCGGTGGCCCAAGCAGTTCGACACGATCGTGTGCGGCAACATCTTCGGCGACATCCTGTCGGACGAGGCCTCCATGCTGGTGGGGTCGCTGGGCATGCTGCCCTCGGCCTCCCTCCCGTCGGAGGGCCCGGGCGTCTTCGAGCCCATCCACGGGAGCGCCCCGGACATCGCCGGCACGGACGCCGCGAACCCCTTGGCCATGATCCTCAGCGCGGCGATGATGTGCCAGTACGACCTGGCCCAGCCGGAGCTCGGGCAGCTCCTCGAGGACGCCGTCGAGGCCGTGCTCGACGCGGGCTACCGGACGCGCGACATCGCCACCGACGGGGGAAAGGGCGAGACGCTCGTGGGCTGCAAGGAGATGGGCGACCTCGTCACGGCCAAGGTCGCGGAGCTCACTAAGTAAGCAGTTGCACACCTAGGTGTAGTTACTAGTGCGGGTTCCACGGCACCTCGCCCGGCGCCAACCGCTCCTGGTTCCGGGCGAGGCGGTCCTCCTTCCGTTTCCGTCGCAGGTGCGCGCGCCGCATGTCCGTCCACGCCGCGTGCTGGCCCGTCCCGTGGGACGCGTTGCAGCGCCGGCCCCGCTCGTCCTTCGCGATGGGGTCGCACAGCACGCACCGCGTCTGGCCGAACACATGCCCGTGGGCCGAAGACGACCAGGTCCGCGTCTGGAGCGTCGCCTTGTCCTCGAGGGGCTTCGCGCGCGCCGTCGTGGCGTTGACGGGCGCCTTGAGCTTCTCAGGCGGCGGGCGCCGCGGCGTGCCGTGGTGCCGCGACGCGATGGCCTTTGCCCAGGGCTTGCCCGCCTCGCGGGGGTCCTTCGGGTAGAGGCGCGCCTGGCAGTCGCGGACTATTGCGTCGATCGGCGCCGCGCAGGCCTCGCCGCCGCCGGCGCGCGCGAGCTGCGACGGCCGCGAGTAGAGGTCGCCCCGTTGGAGCGGCGCGGTCAATTGGGCGACGACGCCCGGGAGCTGCGCAATCGCCTTGTCATGGGCCACGTGCTTCGCCAGGAGCGCGACGACTGCGTCGCGGCGGCCGCGGCACGCGGCGTGGAGGGGCGTCTCGCCCGCCTTGGAGCGCAGCGTCGCGTCGGCCCCGCGCTCCAGCAGCACCGCCACTACAGCCGTGTGTCCGGCAAAGGCCGCCGCATGCAGCGCCGTCGTCGCGCCGGCGGCGTCGCGCGCGTTCGCGTCCTCGCCCGCCTCCAGTAGTAATTCGACGCATTTCGGCGCGCCGGCGATGGCCGCTTGATGCAAGGCGGTCCGCCCGCCGCGGCGCTTCGAGTCCTGCGTCAGCGTCGCGCCGCGCGCCAAAAGGAGCTCCACACACGCTTCACAGCCCGCCGCCGCCGCCAAATGTAAAGGGGGACTGAAGTGCGCAATTAACGCCGCGCCGTCGGGGTCGCCGCGCGCGCTCAATGCCCTTTCGAGGTGGTGCGCGTCGGCGGCGTGCGCGTGGTAGTGGATCGCCGTCTCATTTGAGAGGCGCGTGGGGGGCACGACCCAGCGCGACGCCGCCGCGGGTCGGTGGGCGTTGAGGTGGGCGGCCATTGACGGTGTTATCCCGAGCGGCTGCCCGAGCTAACCCTTGCCTTGGACAGGAGCCCCCGCACTAACTCCGCCGCCGGTGCGGCACGCAATCCGTGTGTGTAGGCAGCAGCCCAAAGCCACAAGCAGTCCACTTGTGTAAATGGGCAGCCCGCACGAGACGTTTGTGCGTGCCAACCGACAGAATCTGATGGCCAAACTTGCCGCCAAAGGACCTTTGTTTGGAAATTCGGGTCTAAGATCAGCTGTACGCTGTATTGCTTGCTCAGTACCCCTCTGGAGTCTATGGGGTTGTTGCCCGTAAGTTTCGTATTGATGGACGCGACCCGGAGGTCTACAGAGAAATACGAGCGGTATTCAAATGAACTTGAAACAACAAATGTTACATGTACACGAAAAAAACATCACGCCAGGCGCCGCCGCCACGCATCGAGCGTGGCCCGCTCGTCCTCATTGAGCGCGGCCTCGGCGGCCGCGTTCGCGCCGGCAAAGAGAGCCAGCGCGTCGTCGCGCGCGGCGTCGCGCGGGAAGGCGTCGCGGAAGGACCCGGCGTAGTCCCCGGCGTGCAGCAGCCTGACCAACTTGTTCGTCGCCGTCCGGTCCGCGAGTAGTGATGAGGCCGAGGCGAACCAAAAGGAGACGAGGGGCCGCTGGCCCCGCCGCAGCGGCAGCGTCCGGTGGAGCGTAGCTGTGGAGGAAAAGAGCACCAACGTCCCCAGCGCCGGGGTGACGTCGACGGGCGCGCCGCCCGACGAGGGGTACACGCGCAGCTCCCCGCCTTGTACGCCCTCGCTCAAGTACAGGATCGCCGTGACGCAGCGCCCCGTGGCGTCCGTCGTGTCGAAGTGCGCCGGGAAGCAGCCGCCCTCGCCGTGGACCGCGGCTTTCACTTCGTCCACGGTGAGTCGGACTCCTAATTTCGCCGCGAGCTTGGACCCGAGGACCCGCGCCTCGCGGCCGCCAAAGTCCCGCAGCGTCGGGCAGAGGCTGCGCGCGGCCGTCACGGCGGCGTCGTCCAAAATGGGAGCGCCCTTCGCGTGGATCAGCAGCTCCTCGACGTTCGTCTTGGCCCGGACCTCGCGGCCCGCCGAGGTCCGGAGGGCGTTGGGCGACGCCCGTAACAACGAGAACTCCGCGAGGCTCAGGACCTCGCTCCTCAATGTTGCCGCGAGGCCGCGCGTCGCGTGTTCCACGACGACGAAGCCGTCCCTCAGCAACGTCCCCGCCGCGTCGGCGACGTCGAAGGCCCAGGGCTCCTCCTCGTCCTCGGACGAGAGCTCGAGCTCGACGAGCGAGAAGTACCAGACGCGGTCGCCCGTGTCGCTCCGCTCGGTGTCGCGGAGCGCGTCGCGGCGCATCACCAAACCCTCGTCGGCGAACGCCTCCAAGACGGCCTCGGCGTCCACGTGGCGCCGCGTGTACGCGATGACCACCTCGCCGCCGGGCGCTAGGAGGGCGCGGCACGTCCGCGCGAGCGGCGCCACGGCCTCGGGCGTGTACGCGACGTCCGCGCCCAGAACGAGCGAGAAGCCGTGTTCCGAGTGGGCGAGCACGCGCCGCACGTCCTCGGCGTCGCCCCAGCGCAGCCGCTCGACGCGCATGGGCGCCACGTTGCGCCGCAGCTTGTCCAGCGCGCGCTCGTCGCCGTCCGTGGCCACGATGACCGGCGCGACCTCGAGCATTTGCGCGGCCAGCGCCACGAGGCCCAGGCCGCTGCCGAGCTCGACCACCGCGTTCGTTTTTGCGCGGCGCTGCCACAGGTGGCGCGCCAACAGGTCGCCGCCGCGCCACGTCGTCTCGCCCGTGCACTGCAGCGTCTGGCCACTACTTCGCGGGTAGCCGCGCAGCGGGATGGTCAAGTCACCAATAACATGCTCAATGACCTCCTCCTCCTCGAGCTCCAGCAGCGAGAGGCCCAGCGGCTCGACGTCGTCGTTGTCCAGGGGAGCTCGACCGCTCAGCGCTGCCATCGCTGTTCCTCTTGTGCGCAGCAATGCAAAGCGAGATATGTGCGATCCGCGGACGAGTGAAGCGCTGTGACCCCGCCAAAACATCACGCTCGCGAAACCCGTACGAACTCAGCTCTCCTCCGAAGCCTCCGCTTGCCCGCCTAGACTCAAAACAACACATCTTACGTACTACTTCTTGTCCTCCCACTTGAAGCTCTTCTTCTTGGTCGAGTCCTTCTTCAGGAAGCCCAGCCCCGAGTGCTCCGCGCTCTGGTTGTCGAACGAGTTGACGGACTCGTCGTCGGCCGCGGTCGAGTGGCGCAACCCCTTCAACTCGTCCATCGGCGTGTTCGCGTGCTTCTTCGCGACGTGCTTGACGCTCGCATCCGCGGTCGCACCGCCCATGGCGCCCATGTGCGCCGTCGCGTCCTTCCGCTCGCCGGCCGACTGCGTCCGCGAGCGCATGTTGTTGAGGCGCTTGATGCGCTCCTCCTTGGACCCGACGCCCTCCAACGCCGTCGTGTCCTTCTTCGCCTTTTCCAGGTTCATATCTTGCTGGTCCGAGTCGACGCCGAGCTCCTTCTTGGCCGTGATACCCGACAGCGTGCTGCGCATCATGTCCTTCAATAAGCTCGGCCGCTTCTTGGGCTGGTCGTCGTCCGACGAGTCCGACTCGACGGGCTCCGCCCTCAACGGGTGGGCCGCGCCGGCCTGCTGGATGGCGAAGGTGATCGAGGTGTGGCCCACGCGTACCGTGTCGCCCGGCCTTAAAGGCACGCGGCCCCGCGCGAGTTTGCCGTTAATCACGGTGCCGCGCGACGAGCCCAGGTCCACGTAGAAGCACCGCGCCGCGAGCGTCTCCACGAAGCGCGGCTCGCCCCGCCCCGCCCGGCGCCGCTCCCAGAGCTTGCGCCGCTGCTGCGATTGGACGGAGGTGCTCACGGCTAAGCAGTGCGCCGACCAGTCCGCGCACAGGCGCGGCGGCTTGCGGCAGACGAAGCACCGGCACTCGTCGCAGAACTTCCGGCATTTGTCCATCGAAGCGCGGTCGAACGGACACGAAGAGCAGTTCTCGCGCGCGTGCGGGTGGGGCTCCACCTCCAGTCGGCCGTGGACCCGCGAGCACCGCGCGTCCGTGTGTAAAACGACGGCGCAGCCCGCGTGGCGCCCGACCTCGTTAATCCCGTCATTAAGGGCCACCCAGACCTCGTCCTTGACGACGTTGCCCCGCTTGGGCGTCTGGTGGTCTTTTTTGGACGTCCGCTCGACGGGCGCGCCGTTCGCCGGCTTCGTCAGGTGCCAGGGCACGGGCGTGTACAGGACGAGGCGCCGCCCCAGCGGCAGGGCCTTGTCGCCGAAGTCCTCGCTGGGCTTGGGCGGTATAATCGCGAGCGGCGCTTCCTCCCCGGACTCGGACTCGGACTCCTCCTCGTCCGAGTAGCTGGACCCGGACGTGTACGACGAGGACTCGTACGAGCTCTCCTCCCCCGCTTCGATTGCTATTGGTAAAGCGTCACCGGCGGCCTGGAGACTCAGGAGCGCGTCATCGACGACGGTGGGGTCCTCGACGGGCGTCAGGTGTAGTAACTTCCGCGCCACGAACTCGAATTTGGGCGTGTCGCGGAACGCCTCGAGGTGGGGGAGCAAGTAGGCGTGGCACTGCGCGCGCAATGAAGCAAACAAAGAATCAAAAGCGGGCTCGACCAGAACCTCCTCCACGTCGCGGTCGTCGCCGTACCGGTCGACCGGGCACAGCGCCTCCCAGGTCGCTTTTCGAAGTGCATTCGTGAGAACGCGATCCAAGTTATCCAAGAACCAATTCGCTTCGTCGTTCGTGGCCTCCTTGGTGAAGGGCCTGGGATCGTGGTCGAAAGGCGTGACCGGTGCCAGGGGCAGCGCGCCGCCCCGGGTCCACGCATTCATCTTGTGGGACCAGACGAGCTCCAGCGTCGTTCGCAAGTCCTCGACGGTCTCCACCGCGTGGGGTGCCGCCGGCAGGTCCTTGCCGCCCGCATTTTCTATATCGATACGATGCTTCCGACACGCATCTAATAGAGCGCCGGCGTGGCGCCACGTGTCGATGACCACAGCGTTCTCCCCTACAAACACCTTGAACGCCGCGCAGCACTCCGACGCTAACAGCACATCTTCCAATGATACATCTAAAACATCGTCCGCCGCGTCCGTGAGGAGCGCCAAAGCCATGTCCGCCTCGACGGCCCCCTTGCCCATGAGCGGCCCGTCGCGCGCCCTGAAGTCCTCGAGCGACGCGCCCGGGACGTCGTTGGCCCGCGTCGCCGAGACGAGCACGTCCCGTATCGCCGTGAGCCAGGCCTCCAACGCGACCTTGTGCCGCGGCCGGAACCGGACCTCCCGGAGCCGCGTTTTTAGCCTTAATTCCACGTGGCCCCGGCGGCTCTCAAAATCAATTTCGAAGGCGCAATTCCTCAGAGAGAGTATAATGAGCGGTTCGTGGCTCCGCGCTTCGTGCGCGTCCGTGCCGATATGTAACGCGGCGTCCTCGCCGAGCGTCACGAACGCTCGCAACCAGTGTGGTGAGGCCGCCTCCGCCCGTTGCCGCGTCGCCGCGTCCACGGCCGTGCTCGGCGGCAAATAAGCGAGCTCGACGAAGCCCTCCTTGACCCGGCCGACGCCTCTCCTGTCCACCAGGTTCTTCCGCTCCAATTCCCCCAGCACCGCGTCGCGCCGGTGGGCGGTCAGCGCCTGGGCCGTGGCGAGGTCCTGGAGGAGCACGGAGGCCGCTTTCTCCTTGTGGCCCTTGCTCTGGAGGTCCGCCCGCAGGACCGCCTGCCGGATGGCCGCGGTCCAGCTCCAGGCCCCCTCGTCCCGCTCCGCCCTAAACAACACGGCCACATCTCTATGATCTTCTCTTCCATACACCGTGAGGGAGAGGGGCGCTTCACTTTCGACGCCGCTCAGGAAGGACGAGGCCAGGCCCTCGGGCTCTTTGGCTTGGCTGCGCGCCCTTTCCGGCGCGAAGAAGGCCTGGCCGCAATCCTTGCGTGCGATTTCGTCGACCAGCTTCGCGTGTTGGACGGCCCACCCGCACTCCACCTGCCTTCTTAAAACCCTCACCTCCTTGGGCCGCCATTGGGACGGCCCATCAAAAGCTATAAGAGTAGTCCCCCGCAATTCGTAGAAGCGCCGCTTCCAGGCGCCGTGCCTTTCCAAGTACCAGAGCCAGCCCGATTTGGTCGTGGCCCGCTTCTGGCGCGCGGCTAGGATCCGTCTTATTGTAGTACGGTCCCGCACTTTCAGTGCCTTCTGGTACTCGTCCTCGTCGTCGTTGTGCGGCCGATAGTCCTGGCCGACGCTCGCCGCGAGCATGCGCACCGCGTTCGCCAGGCGCCGCCGTAACCCTCGCGCGTGCAGCCCCTGCAGCGCGCCCCGCTTTCGGTCGAGCCTCGTGGAGCCGGGCGGCGCCGTGCGCACATAACAGCCCGACCGCCGCGGGAAGAACTCGCCGGCCGACGTCGGGCGCACAACTTCTTCCGCGAAGGGCGCCGGCGCCGGTTCCCGCGCGGCCCCGGCGGTCATGACACTTCGGAAGCCCCCCAGGAGCTGCTGCGCCGAATGCTTGGTCGCGTCCGCCAAATCCGACGCCGCCGTGGCGAGGGAGTCGAGGGACACGTCGTCCGCGGACAGGCTCCCGACGGAGTGCATGGACGAGATCAGCGACACTTCCACGGAGTGAAGCGCCCGGCCCGCGGACGCTTCCACGGAATGGAGCGCCCGGCCCGCCGAGAGGTGGCGCGCGTCGTCAAACAAGTGCGTGGCGCCGCGCGAGTGCAGCGACAGGTGGCGCACGTCGTCGAAGAGGTGCGTGGCGCCGCGCTTCAGGCGCTCGGCGACCGTCGGCGACGGCGCGCCCTCGCCTTTGGGGTAGGGGCTCCGGCCCCGCAATAGGCGGGACGGCGCGCCCGGGGTCTGGGGCCGGCCTAGTTCGTGGCGAGAAATCGCCTCCGAGCGCTCTCTACGGCTCCCGATCCGCAGAACACCGTCGTGGCCCTTGTTTTTTGTAATGGTGCGCGCCTGTTTCCGCAGCGTCGTGTCCCGCAACCTATTCGCGTGGTCGATGGCCTCCCGATAGCCCATGTGCAAGGCGAAGTCCGGGTCCGGTAAGGGTTTTGGTCTATCTTTGGGATAGGCAAAGGGCCTCGTCAGCGGTTCGAACAAGGGGTCGTCGACCGTTTCTTCGCTCCCATAGCTATCGTCGTCCTTGGCGAGCTTCTCCAATCGCCTAGACATGGCATCCTTGACCGAATACATCCGGGACCCGACGGCGTCTAATAAAGCGTCGTAGTCGCCGCTCTTCCTTAACCGCTCCCACTCGCCGAGCTCGTTCTTCGTGTCTTGATAGGCCTGCTTGGCCTTCTCCTTCTGGCGCCGGGCGCCCTCCGCCATTTCTGCCGCCGTCACCTGTCCATCACCATCTAGATCCATGCCTAGTGAAGACCCCATCATTGAACCGATCGAGCCGACGCTCGAGACGGCCGACCCCGCACTCCTCAACACGCGCGAGCCGCCGGCCAGCATCTCGCCCGCGCTCACCTTGCCGTCGCCGTCCGCATCCAGCGACGCGAGGAACCCCACGCTCTTGGGGCGCTCGCCCTTCGCCTCGGGCGCGCCGTCTCCATGACTCTTGGCCTCGGCTCTAGCCTGGGCCTCCTCCAGCTTCGTGCTGTACTTGGGGGTGGCGACTCGTTTCTTGTCCTCCGAGCGCCCGAAGGCCGCGTCCCGGGCCGCGGTCCGGGCCTCGTCCTCCTCCTTTGATCGATACTTGGGCACCGCCAGCGTGTCGACGCGGGCCTGCATCTCCTCCTCCTTGGTCTTGTACTTGGAGACCGGCATGGTGGTGCGTTGGAGGTGCGCTTGCGCGGCGACCGGCGTGCGGCTGCCCTGCTCACGAAACGCGGGCAGCCTATTGGCTGTGCTTGGCCTCGGCGGCGTGGAGCTGTGGCTACCGCTCGCGCTGCGAAAGCGTGCGGCTGACCTACGCTCACACGAACGCGTAGCACGCTCGCGGGCAGCTATTGGCAGTACTTTCAATCTGCTGCGAGAGTCTGTCCAGGTCGGGCGCTGGACTTTGTCATGCACCGCAGCATGCGTTCCTAACTCTGCTTCGGGGGCTTCCGATTGATGCGCGGCTTCGCGACCCATCAATTTTGGGAGAGGGCCAAAACGGGTTTTTGAACGAGGCCGGCCGGCACTTGTTTTTGAACGCTATCGAGCAGCATAGATCGCAGCGACGAGGTCACCGCACGCCGTCGCCACAGCTCACCACCGGACGCCGTCGCGCCCGAGCGCTTGCGTTCGACAGGACAGAGCACCCCCAACAAAAGCAGCCACACCATGCCGCGCCGCCGCCACGCCATCCGCTTCCGCACGTCCTTCGCCAATACCATATATGACGTCATGACCGCCCGGGGCTGGAAGGAGACGGACAGCGACACGGACTGGGACTTCCACTGGGCCGAGCGGGAGTGGGTGTACGAGGTGTTCGACACGATGCATCTGGAGCCCCACCAGCGCTTGAACCATTTCCGGAACGGGCGGGAGTTGTGCCGGAAGGATTTGCTCGTGAAGAATTTGAAGCGGATGAAGCGAGGCTTGCAGCGGGACGGGCAGCTCGATCAAGCGAAAGCGTACGACTTCATGCCTTTGTCCTTTGTGTTGCCACGGGAGTACGCCATGTTCGTGGAAGAGTTCAAGCGTAGTGGTGGCGTGTGGATCATGAAGCCGATCGGCAGCGCCCAGGGCCGCGGCATCTTCTTGTTCTCGCGGCTGTCGGAGATCAGCGAGTGGCGGACAAGACCGCAACACCTCAATAAGGAGGAGCAGACGAAGGAGCCGGAGGCGTATATAGTCCAACGGTACATCGAGAACCCTTATTTAGTGGGAGGGAAGAAGTTCGACATGCGTTTGTACGTCCTGGTGACGTCCTTCAGTCCGCTCGTGGCGTACATGTACCGGGGCGGCTTTGCGCGCTTCTCGCACACGCGCTACAGTTCGGACCCGGCGGACATCGCCAACAACTTCGTGCACCTGACAAATGTTGCCATTCAAAAAACTGCGGAGAACTACGACGCTCGATCAGGTGGCAAGAAGGACTTGAGAAGTGTCAAATTGTTACTGGCGGCGGAGCACGGCATGGCCGCCGTGGACAGCATATTCTTAGGGATCGAACGGGCGGTCGTCCGGTCCTTGATCGCGGTGCAGCACGTCATGATCGCCGACAAGCACTGCTTCGAATTGTACGGCTACGACGTCATGATCGATGATGAATTAAAACCGTGGCTGATCGAGGTGAACGCCTCGCCGTCTCTATCCGCGAACACGCGGGAGGACTACGCGTTGAAGTGCGCCATGCTCCACGACACGTTAGATATCGTGGACGTGGAGGCGCGGCTGCGGGGCGACGAGCGGAGCGTGGGGGGTTTCGATTTGGTCTACGACGGCGGCGTCGTCGAGCCGGACCCGCAGGACTGCCCCTGGTCGACGCGGCTCGGCACGCGCGTGGAGAAGCGGGGCGAGGGGGGGGACTGAGTCGCGCTCGTAATATTTTGGTTTTATCTTAACTTAGGAGCTCCCCGGTGGCAGCGGCTCGGGCGCGGAGCGTTTATCTCACCTTAGGAACTCCCCGGCGGCGGCGTTTCGCTGGCGCGGAGCGTCGCTCGCGCCGTTTGTAGGGAGATACCAACCTGCACTACGGTCGGGTGCGCGCCGCCGAACACGCGCCGCGCGGTCGGTGCCAGATCCTCGAACGTACTTACGACCTCGCGGAGATCATCGAGTGTGGCGCCGTCTTGGTAGAGCGCCCGCGCGTAATTCGCCCTCATCCTGAGCGTGAGTTGATCACTCTCGCCGAGAACACGTCGCGCCACGGAGATCGTTTTGCGCAACAGTATCTTGGCTTCTTCGAAACGCCGTAGATTAAGAAGGGAATTCACGTAGTTTCCGGCTGCTATGCGGACACGGGCGCCAAAGTCCACGTCCACAAGCACGACGCCCACGAAAGCGCCTGCGTCGAGTGCAAGCTCTACCACACTCTGTATGAAGCGGGCGTCGCGGCCTGCGCGGGCGTCGCCGACGACTTCATCGCGCGGCAGCACGCGGTGTCGGGGGACGGGGCCGTCGACTTTTCGCGCGTCGTCGGCGACGGGTCTATCGAGAGCCTTGCGCGGGTGCGGAGGGCGCCCGTCCTCTTCGAGCACTCCGTCGCCGGGCGGTGTGGAATGACGGCGGAGGTCCTGGAGGCCGGCGGTCGGTAAAGATTTTAGTTGTGGCGAGGGGGGGTCCAGGGTTTCTCCGGAGAGCCTCCACGCGTGTCCTGTGCACCTGGCGCGTCCCTAGGGGGCTGGGGGAGGCTACTGGTAGGGCCGAGCATGGAGGGGGGGCTCTGCCCTGCATTTTCAACACCGCTCTCGCGCATTTGGAGACGAGCGCAACTCGAGCATTCGGCACCGCGGGCTGCCGCAGGCACGCACGTGTCGTTGCGAACGCCGTATCGGTGTCGAGCTAGCGCACCGCACGCCGGGCTGCCCCAGCCTCCGCACCAGAGACCACCATGGCCGCCCAGGCCCCGCCCCCCCTGCACCAGTCCTTCCGCGGCGCCCTGGATGCCACGACGGAGTTAGATGCCGACCGATTGGGCACGACGGTGTTCCGGGAGGGCTTCGCCGAGACGGCGTGGAGCCACTTCCGCACCTTGCTCGAAGAAGGCACGTCCACCATTTCCTTCGACGGCGCCGCGGGGGCTATTGGAGATATTCGCACAGTCGAGGACGCCTTCGTCCTGTTCGGTCTAAAACCGGACGACCGGACCTCTCGCCGCGAGCAGATCAAGATGTGGACGCACATTGAGAAGGCCATGACTTCAGAAATCAAGGCATTGACCAGTTCGGGGAGGGTCGAGGCTTACGACCGGGCGAAAGCATTGAACGCGGCGTTACTGAATGTGAAGGCGGGCTTTGCCGGGTTACAAACGCGGGAAATCCGCCACGCGCAAACTGAGCAGAGGACCATGTTCGAGCACGCGAAGAAGGGTCTAGCTCAATCCTTGGTATCCAATGAAAAAGATAGGAAACGGGAGGAGCGACGGGAGTTGAGAGCGATGCGGGCGTCACTCGCGAAGAGACAGGGCATCGAGCACGAGAACCTCGAGCACGCCATTTTAGTGAGCGTGCCGCCGCTCCAGCGCCACTCGTGTCGAGTCATGGAACTCCGACGGGCCGAGACCAACCTTAGTAGTTTACACCAGTACGACGACGCCAAAAATGTGCGGAGGATGCTCGACAAGATCGAGGGGCCCGCGAAACGGGTCCACGAGGCCCTGCTCGCCAACAGGTTACATGTCGCCCGGCAAAAGCTCACGAAGAAACATGTGAAGGAGACCGCGTCCAAGACGGAGAAGATCGGGGAAATCAAGTTCTCTAGTCAGCGGCGGGCGCACCGCCACGCTTCGATTCAGCGCCAAAAGTGCACGAACTTGGACGTGGACATGCGCCAGGCGAACGCCTTCGACCAGTGCAAGTCTCCTGAATTAGTGGTGCACCCGAGCGCTGGGCACCAGCGGCGGCGCGGCTTTGACGCAACGGCGGCCCAGCTGAACGGCCGGAAGCTCCTCGATAGCATCCGGGGCAAGAAGGTGGACGAGGCCGTGTACGTGGCCCCGGTCTGCGAGACGCACAATTTTGAAACGCCGCTGCTGGACACGCACCTCTACGACACGTCGAGCTCACACTACATGTCGCAGGAGTAAGGTTTTGGTCGTAGGCTGCTTCCTGCCCTCGTCTCCTTCGCCTTCGCTGGGACTAGTGGGGAGCCACCGCGCGCGCAGCCCCGACGCCCTGACGCCCCGATGAGCAGCTCCGCGTGTATGTGCATCGCCGATGTGCTCGTTCCCCGCGTATGTGAATCGCGGTTCCTCGCGTACGCGCCTCCACGGGCGCTTGCTCCACGCCGCCGGGCGTAGTTTCCACGGGTCAATGACATCCGACTCAATGAGACTCAATGTGAACCTAAAACACGGGTTTTCCTCGCAAAACCCGGGTCGTAAAGCTTAAGGCGCAAAAAGCGTCCACAATCCGCTTGACGCACAAGCACCTGCACGACAGACGCAGCCGTCAGTAATAGACCTCCTGCGGTGGGCCAGACCACGGTCGAGCTGTAGCGCCATCGGCGCGCCCGCTAGCGCATACCCAGGCTCCTGGGCAAAGCACGCTCCTGGACACCCGGCCGCCCCGTAACGCCGTCGGCGCGCCAGGGCATACGCACGATGAACGTCGTCGCGGCGACCCGCGCCTACGTGGACCGCGTCGTGAGCGACCCGAACAACCCGGGCATGAAGGTCCTGCTGCTCGACGCGGAGACGACCAAAACCGTCGCCAACGTCTACAGCCAGACGGAGATCTTGGAAAGGGACGTGTTCTTGGTGGAGCGGTTGGACCAGACGCGGAGCCACGAGCCCATGCACCACCTGAAGGCGGCGGCGTTCATACGGCCGACCGCCGCGAATTTTGCACTTTTGAGGAGGGAGCTCGCGGAGCCGAAGTTCGGGGAGTACCACCTGTACTTCGCCAATGTGGCGCCGCGAGCCCAATTGAGAGAATTAGCCGAGAGCGACGACCTGGAGATGGTGCGGCAGGTCCAGGAGTTTTACGCGGACTTTGTTCCAATAAATGACGCGCTATTCACGTTGAACCAGCGCCAATCTCTAAGACTGAGTACGACGAGACCCACTGCGGACTTATTGAGAAGGAACGTGGACGGCGTTTTATCTTGCTTATTAGCGTTAAAGGTCCAACCGGCGTGCGTCCGCTACTCGGCCGCCTCTTCCGTGGCCAAGGCTATTGCCACGGAAGTATCAAGACGTGTGAAGAGTGACGGCATCTTCCACTTCAAGCAGCGGCATTCTCACGAGACGGGCTGGCCGCTCCTGCTTATCATGGATAGGGCGGACGACTGCGTGACGCCCTTGCTCTCGCAGTGGACCTACCAGGCCATGGTCCACGAACTGCTGGGCGTGAACAATAATAGGGTCCGCCTCAAGGGCACGCAGAGCGCGCGGGGCGACCCGAACCTGGACGAAGTGGTCTTGCACAACACCGATGCGTTTTACGCGACGCACCAGCACGCGAACTTCGGGGACCTGGGCACGGCCGTCAAGGCGTTGCTCGACGACTACCAGCACCAGACCAAGATGAACGAGCACATCTCGAACATCGAGGACATGCAGTCGTTCCTAGACCGGTACCCCGCGTTCCGAAGCAAATCGTTGAACGTCTCCAAGCACGTGGCCTTGATTTCGGAACTGTCCAAATTGGTCGAGACGCACGCGCTGATGGACATCAGCCAATTAGAACAGGAGCTCGCGTGCCACGACGACGGCGGGACGCAGCGGCGCGAGGTGCTCGCGCGCATCAATGACGCGAGGGTGGGCGGCCCGGACAAGTTACGATTAGCGTTGCTGTACGCGCTGCGGTACGAGCAGCAGGGCCACGTCCCGGAGATCAAGCTCGCGCTGGTGAGGCGCGGCGTCCAAACCCCGCGACCGACCCGCGCGACCCGACACCGACGTGGGAGACCTGCCCTCGTCTGGGGCCTGCGCGACGCGCCGGGCTTGGAGTTAGAAGGCGGCGGCCCGCCCGTAGGCGACCTTCCAGCCCGTTTGGGGTCCGCCACGAAGGCACCGTCCCCACCACCACGCCATCGCCGCGACCCCGCTCCCCGGCGACGGCGTCCGAGCATTGTACGCGCAGGCCGAGAACCGCGTCGAGCCGGACCGCGTCGCGCTCATCGACGCGTGCCTGCGCTACGGCGGGCGCGCGGCGAGGAACCCGGGGTTGTTTGGTGGGGACACCTCGCTACTAGCCAAGGTCACCAAGCATGTGAAGACCTCATTAGAAGGCATCGAGAACGTCTACGCGCAGCACGTGCCGTTGCTGCTGGAGACGCTGGACGCCGTGGCAAAGAATAGGTTAGCGGAGGCGCGGTACCCGTGCACCGGCGCCGCGCCCCTCCTCCGCCCGGCCGAGGTCGTCGTGTACATCGCCGGCGGCGCGACGTACGAGGAGGCCACGAAGGTCGCGGAGCTCAACGCGCTGGGCGGCCTGCGGGTCGTGCTCGGCGGCTCGTACGTGCACAACTCGGGGACCTTCCTCGAGGACCTGGACGACGCTTTTGGAAGAGGGGGTGGGGTGTAATTTTATATAGAGTGGCTGGTACGTTCGCGGCGGCGGTCGCGTCCTTGGCCCGTGGTGGCTGGAAGCATGGTCGATGGCGCGCTCCCAGTGGCGTGGAGGGGTGGCGTGCTGCATGCTAGAGGGGCATGCGAAGAGGATGCCTCTCTCGCGCACGCGACTGGGCTCCCAAATTTTGCCCTTTTTCTTGAGAGGCATGCCCGTGTGGTGTCTAGAAATACAAAAAAAAACTTCCGCTATCGGGACTCGAACCCGAGTCTCTTGGGTGAAAGCCAAATATGATAACCACCTACACTAGTGCCCATGCGTGAAGCATGAATAGCGGATGGATGGAACCATGCGTGAAGCTATCAAAAACCCGTCAGTTCTTTGCTATATAAATCGTAAAAAGGTTCCTGGGTTTTGTTTTGGGACAGAGAAAGCCGCAGCGCCTCAGCACAAAGCAACCCACGTGTCCTCGTGCTCAAAACCACGCTACTGGACGCTTCTCCCGCCGAATAATTGAGTACGGGTTTCTCGTCGCTTGCAAAACAGCAAGTCAGCCAAAATAGCGCGCCGTCCTGCCTAGGACCGGAATTGCACCATGCGCGTCGTCTCCGTAGTAGCGCTGGCCGCGAGCTGCGCGGCGTTCGCGCCCAGCTCCGTCGGCCGGCCGGCGACGTCCCTGGGCGTGCATCGGCCGCAGCTGAAGGCGGCCAAGAAGGCGAACCGGCTGCGCCCCAAGAAGCACGCGCCGTCGGACATCAACCGGAAACCGCCGCCGTACGCCGTCGAGCCGCAGTACTACGAGGGCCGCCCCGAGGAGTACGTCGTCGAGGCCGAGGGCTCAGACGACTTCGACCAGAAGGCGCACGTCGCCAAGGTCTTACAGGACCTCGAGGCGCAGGCCGACTACGACCACACGGACGCCGCGGCCGAGGAGAAGATCGTGGCGAGCATCAAGTACCCGGACCCGGCCGTCGCGTTCGTCGCCATGGTCGCGCCCGCGCGCAAGTCCGGGAACAAGTCCAAGCAGCTCAGCAAGTAAGCCTGTGTATTTAATTAGAGCGCCGGCGTTCGGGTAAGCATCCACTGGCACCGCGTTGTGGGTGGGCTCGCGAGTCCCCAACGACGAACACGCGGGGGGCTCGATGGCGTGGAGGAGGTTTGACGTTAAGTACGCCTGCTCGATGGCGTGGAAGTGGACAGCCTCGGGCAAGCCCGTGCGTCTGTGGCGGCTATCGGGGAACTGGAGCGTGGGCGTCGTGGCCCCCCTCGCGTGAGCCCCTGCTCAATGACCTTCGACGAGAACGCCCTGGAGCCGGGACACGGCAAAGGACCGAGAGAACTCGCATGGGGGGGGCAAGCCCCCCATGGTCGGGGGGTGGTTGCGCTCCGCATCGACGGCAAGCGGCCGTCGATG
>Ga0302122_10000264_pt1 | contig 31116 bp, 29 predicted proteins | sample CB21_SCM_MG_FD_203115 | JGI IMG/M metagenome (GOLD analysis project Ga0302122, IMG submission 203115) | Marine microbial communities from Western Arctic Ocean, Canada - CB21_SCM | ecosystem: Environmental > Aquatic > Marine > Oceanic | place: Canada: Western Arctic Ocean | collected 2017-09-28 | reverse complement strand
CGGCGCAGCACGGTCGTTGAACCGTCCTCCCGGGTCAGCTCGAAGAGGTTGTTCTGTGTTCCTCCGGCGAGACGTCGACTCGCCACCACCGGTCCCACACCCGGGACCGTGCTTGTGGTGATCCAGGTCTGGAGGGCGGACCAGTCAAGCAGGTCGTCACCGTCTTCCAGCAATGACTGGTCGGGATTAGCACCGACGCCGGGGGCCTCATTGGTCATTCGATAAGGATCCCACGTACTTCCCTTCCGGATCGAGACCGAGGCAGCCACCGGGCCCGTGGCTCGGGGGTGACCCCTCCAAGGGTTCTGGTGCCACTTCTGGTTCTGGCGGCATACGGGCAGCAAAAGATTCCGCTGGCCCCTTTCCCAGATCGCTTCCCGGTGCCACTACTGTCCGTGCCGACCGTTCCCCTGCGCCGTTCAACAGCGGCGTCGCCAGGGGACATCGGACGTGAGAACCCAGGGAGGCGGAGATGGCTAACGAGGTAAGGGCCGCGATGCTCCAGACCCGGTGGACGGGCGACAAGGAGTCGATGATCCAGCTCCACGAGGAGTACCTGGCCGAGGCGGCCGCCTCGGGGGCCCGTGTCATGTGCTTCCAGGAGCTCTTCTACGGCCCCTACTTCTGCCAGGTCCAGGACGCCGTCTACTACGACTACGCCGAGGCCATCCCGGACGGACCGACCACCCGGCGGTTCCAGGAACTGGCGGCGAAGTACGGCATGGTCCTGATCCTGCCGATGTACGAAAAGGAGCAGGAGGGCCTGCTCTACAACACCGCGGCGGTCATCGACGCCGACGGGACCTACCTGGGCAAGTACCGCAAGACCCACATCCCGCAGGTCAAGGGCTTCTGGGAGAAGTTCTACTTCCGGCCCGGCAACCTCGGCTACCCGGTGTTTGACACGGCGGTCGGCAGGGTCGGCGTCTACATCTGTTACGACCGGCACTTCCCGGAGGGCTGGCGGGCGCTGGGCCTGAACGGCGCCCAGATGGTGTTCAACCCGTCTGCTACCAGTCGGGGCCTGTCGTCCTATCTCTGGCAGCTGGAGCAGCCGGCGTCAGCCGCCGCCAACATGTACTTCGTCGGGGCCATCAACCGGGTGGGCGTCGAAGAGTTGGGAGACAACGACTTCTACGGCAGCACCTACTTCGTGGACCCGCGTGGCCAGTTCGTGGGTGACGTCTGCTCCGACCAGGACGAAGAGCTCATCATCAGGGACCTGGACCTGGACCTGGTCGACGAGGTACGCAACCAGTGGGCCTTCTACCGGGACCGCCGTCCCGACATGTACGACCCCCTCACCCGGGCCTGACTCCCAGGGCGATCACCGACCCGCATCCGCACGACGAGCTGGAGTAGCCGATGACCACCAATGCTGAGCTACTGGAACGGCACCGGGCAGTCCTGCCCAACTGGCTGTCGCTCTACTACGACCCGCCCATCTCGTTCGACCACGGCAAGGGTCGCCACGTCTTTGACGTCGAGGGCAACCGGTACCTGGACTTCTTCGGCGGCATCCTGACCACCAGCCTCGGCTACGACATCCCCGAGATCACCGAAGCGGTCCGTGCCCAGGCGTCCAGGACGTTCCACACCTCCACCCTCTACCTGTCTGAGTCCATGATCGAGCTTGCCGAGCTCATCGCCGGGCTGTCGGGCATCCCCGATGCCAAGGTGTTCTTCACCACATCAGGTACCGAGGCCAACGATGCGGCCCTCATGCTGGCCACCGTCTCGCGCCGGTCCAATCAGGTCCTGGCGCTGCGCAACAGCTACCACGGCAGGTCCTTCACGACCATTGCGATCACCGCTCAGAGTTCCTGGTCCCCGACCAGCGTCAGTGGCCTGTCCGTCAACTTCGTGCACGGCGGATACCGGCTACGCAGCCCGTTCCGGCATCTCGATGACGAGGCCTATACCGATGCCTGCGTCGACGACCTGACCCAGGTTTTCGACATGATGACCTCGGGGGATGTGGCGGCCATGATTGCCGAGCCCATCCAGGGTGTCGGGGGCTTCGCCACCCCACCGGACGGCTTCTTCGGCGCCATGAAGAAGGAGCTGGACAACCGTGGCGTCCTCTTCATCTCCGACGAGGTCCAGACCGGCTGGGGTCGGACCGGAGAGAACTTCTGGGGCTATCAGGCCCACGGGATGACGCCGGACCTCCTGACCTTCGCCAAGGGGGTTGGAAACGGCCTGGCCCTCGGCGGCGTGGTTGCCACTGCGGACCTGATGGACTCCCTGCCCGGCAACTCACTCTCGACCTTCGGCGGGAACCCGATGAGCGCCGTGGGTGCCCTGGCGACCATCAGGTACATGCTGAAGCACGACATCCAGGGCCACGCCCTGGCCATGGGTGCGCGCCTGGCTGGCCACCTCCAGCCGGCGGTGGATGCTTCCCCGGTGGTGGCCGAGCTGCGCGGCAAGGGCCTCATGCTGGCGATCGAGACCGTCCAGGCCGGAACCCTGGAACCCAACACCGAGGCGGCCCGCCGGATCATGGAGGAGGCTCGTGCCGCCGGCCTGTTGATCGGCAAGGGTGGCCTATACGGCAACGTGCTGCGGATCGCCCCACCAATGACCGTCACCGAGGCGGAGATAGACGAGGCGGCCGACGTGCTGGTACGAATCATCGAGGGGCTGGGCTGACGCGCCCACGGCTCGCTACACGGGTCCTGAAGGGGGAACCATGACGACACTTATAAAGAACGGAACGGTGGTCAGCGCCACCGGACGCCACGCTGCCGAGGTGCTGGTCGACGGCACCACGATCGTCGCGGTGCTCCAACCCGGCTCGACGCTGGCCGTATCGGCCGAATCGGGAGCGCAGCGCATCATCGATGCCACTGGGAAGTACGTGGTTCCCGGCGGAATCGACTGCCACACCCACATGGAGCTGCCCTTCGGCGGGACCTTCGCCTCGGACACCTTCGAGATCGGCACCCGCGCAGCGGCCTGGGGCGGCACGACGACCATCGTCGACTTCGCAGTCCAGAAGACCGGCGAGAACGTCCGCGACAGCCTCGAGGCATGGCAGGCCAAGGCCGAGGGGCAGTGCGCCATCGACTACGCCTTCCACATGATCATGGGAGGCGTCGACGAGGCATCGCTGAACGAGATGGATTCCCTGGTCGACGAGGGGATCACCAGCTTCAAGCTGTTCATGGCCTATCCGGGCGTCTTCTACAGCGACGACGGGCAGATCCTGAGGGCCATGCAGAAGGCAGCCAACAACGGCGCCCTCATCACCATGCACGCCGAGAACGGCATCGCCATCGACGTGCTGGCCGAGCAGGCCGCAGCCAGGGGCCAGACCGATCCGGTGTACCACGGCATCACCAGGCCATCCCGCCTGGAGGGCGAGGCCACCAACCGGGCCATCCAGTTGGCGCTGGTGGCAGGCGCACCGGTCTACTTCGTGCACCTGTCGTCCAGTGAGGCTCTCGAGAGGGTCGCCGAGGCCCGCAATGACGGCCACAACGTGTTCGCCGAGACGTGCCCGCAGTACCTGTACCTGAACCTCGAGGACCACCTCGGAGCACCGGGCTTCGCAGGAGCCGGGTACGTCTGCTCGCCACCTCTGCGGACAAGGGAGCACACGCACCACAGGGACCTCTGGAAGGGGCTGCGGACCAACGACCTGGCGATCGTCGCCACCGACCACTGCCCGTTCTGCATGAAGGACCAGAAGGAGCTTGGCAGGGACGACTTCCGTGCCATCCCGAACGGCATCGGCGGCGTCGAACACCGCATGGACCTCATCTACCAGGGCGTCGTCATGGGCGAGCTGAGCCTGGAGCGCTGGGTGGAGACATGCTCCACCACGCCGGCCCGGATGTTCGGCATGTACCCGCAGAAGGGCGTGATCGCCCCGGGTTCCGATGCCGACATCGTGCTCTACGACCCGGCCGCCACGACCGAAATCTCGGTCGACACCCACCACATGAGCATGGACTACTCGGCCTACGAGGGAATCACGATCGACGGCAGGGTCGACACGGTGATGTCCAAGGGGCGGATCCTGATCTCCGACAACGCATACCACGGCGAGAAGGGCCATGGCGTCTACCTCCGCCGGGGCCTCTCCACGTACCTGCAGTAGCAATCTGCCGGCCTGAACCCCCGGCTCGACGAAGGCGGAACCGCATGTACGAGATCCAGCACCTGATCGATGGGCAGGCTGTGGCGTCCGCGTCGGGCAACACGGGGCCGGTCTTCGATCCGGCCACCGGCGAACAGGTCGGGCAGGTGGGCCTGGCTTCGGTGGCTGAGGTGGATGCCGCAGTCGCTTCGGCCCGCTCGGCATCCGGCGAGTGGGGCGAGGTCTCCCTGGCCCGTCGCACCAAGCTCATGCTGGAGTTCCGGAACCTGGTGGTGGCAAACGCCGACGAGGTCGCCAAACGGCTCACGGCCGAGCACGGCAAGGTCCTGGACGATGCCCGTGGCGAGGTGGCCCGGGGCATTGAGAACATCGAGTTCGCCTGTGGGCTGGCCGACGCCCTGAAGGGCATGCACAGCGAGCAGGCCAGCAGCGGAGTCGACGTGTACACGGTCCGTCAGCCCCTTGGCGTGGTGGCGGGCATAACGCCGTTCAACTTCCCGGCAATGGTCCCCCTCTGGATGTTCCCCAACGCCGTGGCCTGTGGGAACACCTTCATCCTGAAGCCGTCTGAACGCGATCCGTCGGCCCCGCTGTTCATGGCCGAACTGTTCCAGGAGGCCGGCTTCCCTCCGGGCGTCCTGAACGTGGTGCATGGTGACAAGGTCGCCGTGGACCGGCTCCTGGAGCACCCCGACGTGAAGGCGGTGAGCTTCGTCGGCTCGACCCCCATTGCGCGCTACGTGTACTCCACGGCGGCGGCCAACGGCAAGCGGGCCCAGGCCCTGGGCGGTGCCAAGAACCACATGATCGTGCTGCCCGACGCCGACATCGACATGGCGGCCGATGCCGCCGTCTCCGCCGCCTACGGGTCGGCCGGGGAACGTTGCATGGCCATCTCCGTGGTGGTGGCAGTGGGCGAGATCGCCGACCAGTTGGTGGATTCCATCCGGGTGAGGATGGAGAAGCTGGTTATCGGGCCGGGTACCGATCCGGCCTCGGAGATGGGTCCGCTCATCACCCGGGAAGCCCGGGACCGGGTGGCCGGATACGTGCAGGCCGGCGCCGACGCCGGGTGTGAGGTGGTGGTCGACGGCCGGGACCAGGTCTTCGACAACGACGGCTTCTTCCTGGGCGTGACCCTGCTGGACCGGGTGACCACTGACATGAGCGTCTACACCGATGAGATCTTCGGGCCGGTGCTGGCCGTGGTCCGTGCCGACAGCTACGCCGAGGGCGTGAGGATGATCCGGGACAATCCCTTCGGCAACGGTGCCGCCATCTTCACGCGTGACGGTGGTGCCGCCCGCCAGTTCCAGAGGGATGCCGACGCCGGCATGGTCGGCATCAACGTGCCCATTCCCGTCCCCGTCGGCTACCACTCGTTCGGTGGGTGGAACGACTCGGCATTCGGCGACACGACCATGTACGGGCCTGAGGGCCTGCGCTTCTACACCCGGCCCAAGGTCATCACCAGCCGGTGGCCCGACCCGTCGACCAGCAGCGTCGACCTCGGATTCCCCCGCAACGACTGATGGGACGGCGAAGCTGATGGAGTTCGGAGTGGTCATGCAGACCGATCCCCCAGCGTGGCGGGTCGTGGAACTGGCAGCGCGTGCCGAGGCCCTGGGCTTCACCCACGCGTACACGTTCGACAGCCATGTCCTCTGGCAGGAACCGTTCGTGATCTACAGCGCCATGCTGGCAGCCACCACGGAGATGGTCGTGGGCCCGATGGTGACGAACCCGGGTACCCGGGACTGGACGGTCACCGCCTCGATGTTCGCCACGCTGAACGACATGTACGGCGAGCGCACCGTCTGTGCCATTGGCAGGGGCGACTCGGCGATGCGGGTGCTCGGCCTCAAGCCCTGCAACCTCGCCACCCTGGAGGAGTCCATGGGGGTCATCAAGGGCCTGGCCGAGGGTGGCACCGTTGAGTACAACGGCACCACGCAGACCTTCCCGTGGCGCAGCGGTGGATCGTTGCCGATCTGGATGGCTGCGTACGGCCCCAAGGCGCTTGACCTGTGTGGTCGGAAGGCCGACGGGTTCGTCCTGCAGTTGGCCGACCCGCAGATAGCGGAGTGGACGATCGCTGCGGTACGCAGGTCGGCCGAACAGGCTGGTCGCGACCCCGACTCGATCACGATCTGCGTAGTGGCGCCGGCCTACGTGGGTGACGACATTGCCCACCAGCGGAACCAGGTCCGGTGGTTCGGTGGCATGGTCGGCAATCACGTGGCCGATCTGGTCGGTCGCTACGGCTCCGATGGTTCTGCTCTACCTCAGGCCCTCACGGACTACATCGAGGGACGGAAGGGCTACGACTACACCGAGCACGGTCGGGCCGGGGCTGTGCACACGGAATTCGTGCCCGACGCGATCATCGACCGGTTCTGCATCCTCGGCGACGAGGCGGCCCACATCGAGAGGCTGCAGGAACTCGAGGCCCTGGGCGTGGACCAGTTCGCCATCTACCTCATGCACGACCAGCAGGACGAGACGCTGGATGCCTACGGGCGGGTAATCGTTCCTGCCATGGTCAATTGATCGGAGAATGAGATGGAGACCCAGATCCCGAAGATGCCGGTCGAGCTGCGGCTCGGGCGTGGGCCGGGGATGACATGACGGGCCCGCTGTTCATCCTGCGAAAGACCTGCCTAGTGGTCGAGGAGACCCACCACGACTTCGGACCACTGCCTGAGCGACCTGCCCTGAAGGGAGCGTTGGCCGCAGTCGTGAGCAACCCGTTCGTGGGCGGCTACGTGGCCGACCTCAGCCCGGCAACGGCGGAGCTGCGCGAGCTGGGGGAACACCTCGGCGAGTTGCTCATCAGCCACCTGGGTGGTGCTAGGGATGAGATCGACGGCTACGGCAAGGGGGCGATCGTCGGAGCGGCGGGAGAGATCGAGCACGGTGCGATGTGGCACATACCGGGCGGCGGCGGGATGCGGGCAGCCCTGGGCAGGGGTGAGGCCATTGTCCCGTCGACCAAGAAGGTAGGTCCGATCGGGGCAAGGCTGGACGTACCCCTGACGCACCTCGAATGGTCCTACGTCGGAAGCCACTACGACGCGATAGAGGTCGGAGTTCCTGACGCGCCACGTCCCGGTGAACTGGTGCTGATCCTTGCCATGGCGGTCGGCGGCAGGGTTGATGCCCGCCTGGCCGGTGGCTTCAGCCTGGCCGATCGGGGTGGTCCCGGGGTGCCGGCATGAGGATCGCGGTCCTGGGCCTTGGGCGCATGGGTTGGCACATGGCCGCCCACCTCTCCGACAGCGCTGCTGCCGATGAGCTCGTCGTGTTCGACGTGGTCGAGGGCCTGGCGAACAGGTGGGTGGACGAAAATGTTGGCGAGGCGGCCGACTCCGTGGCATCTGCAGTCACGGGCGCGGAGTTCGTCATCACCTCTCTCCCCGCGGACCGGGAGCTACAGGCCGTGGCTGATGACCTGGTGCCCGCCATCGCGGCGGGGGCGGTATGGGTCGACCACTCGACCACCTCTGCCCAGTTGGCCCGCGCTGTCGGCGCGAGCGTGTTGGCGGCCGACGCGTACTTCCTGGATGCGCCTGTCTCCGGTGGGGTCGACGGCGCACGCAAGGGTGTGCTCACGGTGATGGTCGGCGGCGATGAGGGAGCCTTCGCAAGGGCTGCGCCGGTGGTTGGTTCGTACGCGGCGCGGGTGAGGCGCATGGGTGGCCCGGGCGCCGGACAGTTGACCAAGATGACGAACCAGATCTGTGTGGTCGGGCTCTGCCAGGCACTCGCCGAGGGCCTCGACTTCGCATCCAGGGCAGGGCTGGACGTCCAGAACGTGGTTGAGGCCATGTTGCAGGGCTCCTCCACCTCCTGGCAGATGGAGAACCGGGCCGAGAGGATGCTGGCCGGTGACTACGACTTCGGCTTCTCCACCACCCTGATGCGAAAGGACATCAGACTTGTCCTGGATGAGGCATCTTCGATGAACGTCTCGCTACCGGTCACGGCGTTGGTCGGCCAGTTCCTGGCGGACGTCGATTCTCTGGGGGGAGCGGGCTGGGACTGGTGCAGCCTGATGGAGAGGCAGAGGCGCTTCTCCTCCAGTTATTCCGAAAACCATAAACCCCAGTAAATAGTCTGAGTGTTGCTCAAGTTCAGAAACTCATTAGGAGTGCGAGTGAACACATCGTTCGTTGACGAATGCAAAGAGGCAAGCAAACCGGTCCGGGCGAACGAGTACGACACCTGGCAGTTCTTCGCCTGGCAGAACACACCCTTTCCGAACTAGTGCAGGTCGACCGCCTACATCCCGACCTTGGTGGACGAGTGACCGGTGTCGATCTGGCGAAAACACTCGACGATGAAACGGTCACCAAGCTGCGCGATGCCATCGACGAATACTCGGTGCTTTGCTTCCCCGACCAGGCGATGACCGACGAGGCGCAGCTCGCGCTCACCGGCCAACTCGGCGACCCCGAAGAAGGTCACGTCAAGTTTGGTACCACCGGCGAGATCGACTACTTCGCCACGATCGGCAACGTGATCGATGCCACAACGAAACGAGACAACGCCGACGCTTACACCCTCTCACAAAAGGGTAACAATCTCTGGCACACGGATTCGTCGTTTCGGAGAGTCCCGTCGTATGTCTCCATCTTGCATGGATACGAAATTCCTAGCGAAGGCGGCGAGACCGAGTTCGTCAGCCAGCGGGCTGCGTACGCCCGACTGGACCCTGAGCGCCAACTCGAGATCGACGACCTTCACGTTCTGCACGATTATGTGTTCAGTCGGGCCAAGATCGCGCCCGTGCACGACAACCACGCGGCCTCTCTGCCTCCAGTGGCACACCCATTGGTGCGTACGAACCCGAACACCGGCGAGCGTAACTTCTACGTCGGATCGCATGCTCGATCGATTATCGGATGGTCGGGGATCGATAGTCGACGGCTCATCGACGAACTAAACGAACTCGCAACCGAACCAACCGCTGTGTACTCGCACCACTGGAGCCCGGGCGACACAGTGTTCTGGGACAACCGCTGCGTCTTGCATCGAGGAGCCGGATACGACGCGAACAAGTGGCGCCGATACATGCGTCAAACGCGGGTCGCTGGAACCCCCAAGGTCACGTAAGCACTCATCCGGCGCTTGTAGTGGCGCAGTTACAGATTCACCGCGTCTGTCGACGTTGCCAACGAGACCTCCGTCCGACCACCAACGCCGATGGAAGCATGACTGGGTTCGAGGTACTGGTATGAGCGGGGATCAGTTGTAGTCATCGGTCCTCCCCCGCGATGGAGCGGCCAACCAGGACATCGGTCGTCGTGGTGCTATTGAGCGATCGAAGGAGGCGCCACCAGGGGGCCGTACAGATCAGGCCGACGCCATCTGAGGGTGCCGGGGACAACGCTGTACTTCTTCGGCATTTCGAGTTTCTCGTCCTGGTCTCGCAGCCATTGGAGGCGTTCCATGTCAAGGTCGGCGATGATTACCGCCTCGCCTCCGTCCTCGGCCAGCACGCCCTCTGGTCCACAGATCATGCCGACGCCATCTTCGACGCCATACATGTTCTGACAGGCGGCCGTGTAGATGAGGTTCTCAATGGCGCGAGCCTGCAACATGATTTTCCAGGTGCCCATAAGTTCGTTGATGTGCCCGCCTGATGGGTAGAAGATCAGTTTTGCACCGGCGAGAACGAGTACGCGGGTGAGTTCCGGGACATACACCTCACTACATATGAGGACACCGATCTTGCCGAACTCTGTTTCGAACACCGGAAGGCCATCGGCCGGTGCGTAGTCGATGCTCCAAGTCTCGAGATCTTGGTAGATGTACGGGCCGGAGGGTGTGGTCCGACGATAGAGGCCAACGCTCTTGCCGTCCGGTCCAATGACCTCAGCGCAGACATTGTGCTGATCGCCCGCTGGCTCCCGCTTACCGCGGATCAAATAGACCTGTCGTTCTGCAGCCTTGTCGTAGAGCGCCGTAGTGTCAAAATCGATCGAAGGGTGCACCGGCCCGGGATACATCTCGGGCAGACAAACGAATTTCGCTCCCGCGTCGGCCGCCTGATCGATGTAGTCAAGACAGGCATCGAGGTTCTTGGCCTCGTCATCTCCGCTGAACGTCCTCGGCTGAACCGCCGCGATCCTGATACTCATGTCATCGACCTTACTTGAAACTAAGTCTCTGATAATTCGAGCAACGTTTCAACCAGCACCCGGGTTCCAGCGGCTAGATCACTTGGCGTTGCGTTTTCGGCCTCGTTGTGGCTGATGCCTCCCTCGCACGGCACGAAGATCATGCCTGTCGGGCAAACGAAATGTAACTGGCGGGCGTCGTGCCCGGCACCGGAGAAGATACGCATGTTGGCCAGACCGAGCCGATCGCTTGCGGCTTGGATCGTGTCGACGACCAGCTCATTGAAGTGGATCGACTGGGCTTCGGCGATCTGCCAAATCTCCACTTCGCACATCGATGCCTCTCGATGGCAGATGGCATCGACGCAGCCCGCAAGGTCGGCCAGCGTCTCGGTATCGGGATGGCGAAGATCGACCGAAAAGACCACCCGAGCGGCCACAACCGACGGCACGTTCGGCTCGATCTGCATCATGCCGACGGTGAACCTGACGTCGTCATCTATGTACAAACCGCGGTAGAGGGCAGCCACCATCCGCGACGACTCTTCCAAAGCATCCCGGCGGGTAGCTCGCGGCGTCGTCCCTGCATGTGCTTCTTCGCCGGTCACGGCCACTCGGATTCGTCGCACACCTTGGATACCGGTGACAACGCCGATCGTCTTTTCGAGTCGTTCGAGTTCCGGTCCCTGTTCGATATGGGCCTCGACGAACGCTGCGACCGGGGACCCGAGTGGCCGGTGAATCGCCTCCGGCGTGGCGGCCAGGGCCTCAGGTAGCACCGCGCTCACTGACACCCCGTCACGATCTTTGACGTTGAGCATCTCGTCCAATCCCCGTAGTTTGGCGAATGCCTCGGAGCCCATCATTCCAGGAGTGAAGCGCGACCCTTCCTCGTTTAGCCAGGCGACGACCTCGACGGCACGGCGTGTCCGAACCTCGGCCTCGATGATCGCCTGCACCGCCTCGAGCCCGGCCAGTACGCCGTACGCGCCGTCGAACTTGCCTCCAGTCGGCTGGGTGTCGATGTGCGAACCTGTCAGAACCGGCGCGAGTTCGGGGTCAGTCCCCTCAAGACGCAGGAAGAGGTTGCCGATGTCGTCAGTGAAGACCTGAAGTCCCAGCTCGGTCGCCCATGTCACCAGGAGTCGGCGAGCATCGAACTCCTCTGCGGTCAGGGCCTGACGGTTGACGCCGCCTTTTTGTGTTGCCCCAATCGCCGCCAGTTCCATGTGGCGGCGCCACAGCCGCTGCTCGTCAACTCGTTCCGCGGCACTGTTCGCCATAGCACCGCCCGCCACTACGCCTCGCTCTCAGTGTTATCGCCCAGGCCCGACAGCAATGCCGATGCGCCGGGCGCGAAACGTTTTTCCGCCCACCGTCCGGCTTCCACCATGGCAAAGAATTCGGCAACGCCAGTATTGAACAGGTCCGGCTCCTCGAGGTTGATGGTGTGGCCTGTCTTCGGAACGACCCACAGGCCAGCTCTTGGGATTGTGCGCTTCAGGAAGACACCCGGATCGAGGCACCAGTCATCCTCGTCGCCGTTGACGATCAGCGTTGGCACGGCCATGGCGGCAAGACCGTCCTCGAGGTCCCACAGCGAGGGGCGCATCTTTTGGACACCCCGCATCGTGAGGGCAGACCCGGTCGCCGAGTGTTCGGCCAGCATCTCCTTGAATTGCTGCCAGCCCCTCGGGTCTTTGGCCTTGAACTGCAGCCGATAAACGCCGTTGGCATACTGCTCGGCCATCGCCTCTGAACCGATCCGTTCATACTCATCGGCGAGAGCGTCCGAGTCCGACTCGAACTGTTCGCGCTGGTCGGCCCGGGCCCCGTAACCAGCTCCCGCAACGGTGATGGATTCCGCCATCTCTGCATAACGAAGGCCGAAGTGAAGCGCAGCAAACCCGCCCATCGAAATCCCGACAATGTGTGCCTTGGTTATCCCGACAGCCTGCATCACGGTGGCGACGTCATCAGTGGCCTGGTCCTGCGAGTAGGCGCCGGGATCCAGCGGCACATCGGAAGGCGGGTAGCCCCGAGCGTTGAACGTTATGCAACGGTATCGGCGCGCAAAGAACCGAATCTGCGGTTCCCAGCTTCGATAGTCGCCGGCGAACTCATGGACGAACACGATCGGAAAACCACTTCCGGTGTCTTCGTAGTACAGATTCACGCCGTCAGCGTGCGCGTATGGCATCGTCAAGTTCTCCGTTGTAAGTTTTTTGGGTTATAGCGCCTTGACCTGGCCACCGTCGATGTCGAACATCGCTCCGGTGATGTAGTTGGCCCGTTCCGATGCCACGAAGGCAACCAACGCTGCAAGCTCGCGCGGATCGCCGTAGCGTTTGAGAACGGTTTCGTCCGCCAGTATCGCGGTGGCCTCCTCCAGCGAGATCTGGTCTTCGACCGCCTTCTCTTGAGCGAGGTAGACCATACGTTCGGTCGCGAACGGGCCCGGATTGACAACGTTCGAAAGCACGTTGTGTGGTGCGCCGTCCTCCGCTAATGCCTTGCTGACGTTCTGGAGTGCGGCATTACAAAAGCCGGCGGTGATCGCGTGGGCATGGGGTTGTCGGCCGTGGGTCCCCGCGATGAAGACAATGCGCCCGCCGCTGCCGCGCTCGATCATGGTGCGAAAGACTTCGCGTGCGCAGCGGATCTGGGGGATGATCTTGACCTCGGTCGCGGCGCGCCAGTCGTCGTCGGACATTTCGATGAATGGGGCCGTGGCCGCGCCGCCGGTGTTGTTCACGAGTACATCGATGCCGCCAAATTCATCGCACGTTTGACGCACCATGTTCTCGACCGCATCGGCGTTCGTCATATCCGCCACCACAGCGCTGGCCACTCCTGCGGTCTTCTCTCTAATCGCTTCGACGGCGGCATCGAGTCGGTCTGGATTACGGGCCGAAACGACAACGGTCGCACCTTCGGAGGCGAACTCCTCGGCGATGGCAAATCCGAGTCCACCGCTGGCGGCGGTTACGAGTACAACTTTGCCGCCCAGTCCCAAGTCCATTCTTGTCTCCCGTATTGGCTTTAGTGGAATGCGTCCGGAACCCACAGGGGTTCCCCTAATAGTGCTTTTCGGTTGCCGGCTGTGAGGCAAGGGCCTCGGTTACCACGGCCGGCAGTACATCGCAGAACTGTTGGGTGTGCTGCGTCGGTACGGTCGTGCTCACCTTGATGAAGCGGTCGGCATAACGATCGGTGTGGTAGCCGGCATGGCGGATCTGGATATCGCGCCGCAGAAACCCATCGCAGAGAGCTTCGGGCGAGATGCCTGCCCGAGAACAATCGATGGCGACAAAATTGCCATGCGACGGGAAGATCGGCATCGTGAGCTCGTCGATCTGTTGCACCGCAGCGTGAATAAGACCCTGGTTGTGACGGGAGATCCGCAGCACCTCGGGAAACCACTCGTCCTTGGCTTTCAACCCGGCGATGGCCCCTAGCTGGGACACTACGTTGGAGCCGAGGCTGTTGGGCTGACCGTTGGACAGCGTCTGCAGCAACGATGGCCGGGCCATGAGAGCACCGATTCTCAACCCCGCCGCGCCGAGCCACTTACTGAGGCTGTAGGTCGTTATGGTCCGCTCGGGGTAGTACCGGTAGGCCAGGGTGTGGCCGTAGGCGAAATGGCGATAGGTACAGTCATGGATCAGGTAGGCCTCAGCGGAGCGGGCTATGGCGGCGAACGCTTCGATCTCTTCAGCGGTGTAGCAGATCCCAAGCGGGTTGAGCGGGTCTACGATGTAGATCAGCCGGACTCCGCCATCGGCGACCGCCGCGGCTAGTTGGTCGGCCGTCAGCTTGTAGTTCTGATCAGCTTCGTAAATCGGCAGAGCGACGACTTCGGCTCCCGACAATTTTGCGAAGGCCCCAGGCCACGTCCAGGTCGGGTCGGTGGTGATCATGCGATCGCCCGGTCGGATGAAGTGTCGGCAGGCGTGGTACAGCCCCTCGATGGCCCCATCGGTGATCAGTGCGTCGGCATCTGAAACCTCGAAATCGTCGAGAATCAGGCGGCGTAGCTCGGCTAGGCCGGCCGGGGGAGCGTAGGAGTGATACACCTCGTCTTCGATGGCCGCGATCATCGCCCGCTTCACATCGGGATGGCTCGGCAGGTGATTGGTGTTCTGCCCCATCCAGATCAGTTTGGGATTGGCGAACAACGCTTCGAAGTGGTTGCTTCGCCGTTGGTACGGTTCCATTCGTGCGCCGTCTCCGGTCGTTCTACCGCTCCGATTGAGGACTTGGTGACAAGTTACCAAACCTGACTGCCGGCGTTCCCGCAAAGCGATGTCGGACAGTTCATTCAGTGCTCCGATGGGCTGTGCCGCTTGTGCTCAGAACGAAGTCGCAGACCGCTTCGACCTTTGGCCCCATCGGACCTGGTGGGTATTCGCCGGCCTCGACTCGTTGCCGGAGTTCGGTGGCCTGGATTGAGGTCTGACCAGCCTTAATCATTGATTACCAGCCCGCCTAATGATCATGATGTAACGGATTCAGCCGTCAACTACGGGGCCGCCACCTGCACAACGAAGTCGGCCAGATCGGCGGTGAGCCGTTCTGCTGCCTCGACCATCGGCAGGTGCCCCACACCCTCGTAGTGGACGATTCGGGCGCGCTGGCATCGGTCTGCGATGTAATCGGCGGTAGCCGGTAACACGATGAGGTCGTCCGTTCCCTGAATGATCAGCACCGGAATCGTCAGCTCAGCCAGTAGATCGTCGGAGTGGACCACCCGGTCCGCGAGGGAGGCCCGGACTTCGGGGCTGGTGAGGAGGTTGGTGGCGACGATGGCCTCAAATCGTTCCGGGTCGAGAGGTTGCGCGGTGCAGAGAGCCACGAACTCCCGAATGGCCAGTTCTGCCTCCTCCGGATCGGCGGAGGCGGCCCGCTCGGCCAGCGGAGGAAACACCGGTGCCAGGTAATCCGGCACCTGATGCTCATCCAGATTGACCGACGCTGCGACATAACAGATTCCCCGTACCCGCTCGGACCAACGGTGACGGAGGTAGTCGCTTACGACGAAGCCTCCATAGGACCAGCCGACGAGCACGATAGGGGCAGAGCGGTCACAGGTCTTGTCGATCACCGCCGCAAGATCGTCCGCCCACACCTTGGCGTCACGGTAGCTTTCGGCGCCGGCCGGGTTGCCGGACCGGCCGTGACCCCGGAGGTCGTATGCGACAAGACGAAACCGCTCGATCAGGTCGTCGTGGAACAAGAGATCCCAGGCGTCGAGGCTCTGCGACCAGCCATGGATGAACACCAGTGCCGGAGCCTCTCTAGGGCCCTCGGCTCGGTATCGGATTCGGACCCCGCCGGCTCCGGTCGCGAACCCAGGAGACCCTGCTGATAGATCTGTGCGACGCTCCGAAAACCGCTGGGTCTCGAGGAACTCGCCAGGCGACTCAGACCAATCTGCGGTGTTCCCAGTCACAACAGGTTCGAAGAAACATCTCGCTTAATGTAGGTGCCGTCGCCTTTTCTGCCCAGGTAGTCAACGCCGTCGATCACAAGCTTCCCGCGGAGAAACACCTTTGAAACCTGCCCGGTCATCTCCATGCCCTCGTAGCAGGAATAGTCGACATTCATGTGATGGGTTTCGGCCGACAGATTGTGCGGGCTGTTCGGGTTGAACACCACCAGATCGGCATCGGAGCCGGGAGCGATGGTGCCCTTCTTTGGATACAGGCCGAACATCTTGGCTGGGGCGGTCGAACACATCTCCACCCACCGATTCAACGAAACTCGGTCCTCGGCGACCGCTCCCTGGTACATGAGCTCCATCCGATGCTCGAGGGTCGGCAGACCATTTGGGATGTTACGAAAGTCGTCCCGACCGATTTGTCGCTGGTCCCAGCAGAACGGGCAGTGGTCCGTGGCGACCACCTGCAGATCGTTGGTCCGCAGCCCTCGCCACAGGTGCTCCTGATGCTCCTTTGGCCGCAGCGGCGGCGAGCAGACGAACTTCGCTCCTTGGAAATCGGGCCGGTCGAGATCGTCGAGATCGAGGAACAGATATTGGGGGCAGGTCTCGGCGAACACATTGAGACCCCGATCACGTGCAGCGATGACCTCTTCGAGGGCGTTAGCCGAGGAGAGATGAACAATGTAGAGCGGCGATCCGGCCACCTCTGACAGAGCGACTGCCCGGTGCACGGCTTCGGCCTCGAGTATTGGCGAGCGGGTGATGCCATGGAAGACCGGGTCGACGTCGCCCCGGTCGACGGCCTGACCGCGGATCACGTCGATAGCGATGCCGTTCTCGGCATGCATCTGAATCAACGAGCCGTTCTTGGCCGCCTGTTGCATCATCCGCAGGATCTGCCCGTCGTCAGAATAGAGCCGGCCCGGATAGGCCATGAACATCTTGAAACTGCTCACCCCTTCGTTGACCAGCAGATCCATTTCAATTGGCGACTGGCCGTCGACTCTGGAGACCATCATGTGGAAGCCATAATCGACAGCGCACTCACCGGCGGCGGTGGCCAGGTGGCGTTCGAAGCCGTCGGGTAGTCGTTCTTCGTCGGTGAGGTAAGCGAAGTCGATGATCGTCGTTGTGCCACCAAAGGCCGAGGCGATGGTCCCGGTCTCGAACGTGTCGAGGACCGGGGCGATCTGTCCCGTGGCCTGAAGATGGGTGTGCGCATCGATGCCGCCCGGTACGACGTACATGCCGGTGGCGTCGATCACCTGGTCGGCGTTTCCGGCAAAGCTCCGCGACAGTTCGCTGTCGGGGTGGACGACGCCGATGACGATCTCACCATCGATGAGTACATCAGCGAGGACGGCGTCGATAGCGGTAACGACCGTCCCACCGGTGATGGCGATTGTCACGGGATCTCCTGCTGGCGGGTCTCTAGGCGAGATGGGGCGGGGGTGTCGCGCCGGCACTGCTGGTGGCAGCATCGGCATGGTCCAAGGCCTCGTCGAAGACCGAGAGGGCCCAGTCGATCTGCTCCTCGGTGACCACCAACGGAGGTACGGCGAACAGCCACGGCCCCCGAAGCACGGTGTGGAGACCTCGACCGGCGAAAACGGCCTTCATCTCGTCCGCGGCGGGAACCGCCGGACCTGTGAGCGGGAACAGTTCCTGGCGGGTTTCGCGGTCGTAGACGAGTTCGAGAGCGGTGAACAAACCTTTGCCGCGCACGTCGCCGACGCTGGCGTGGCGCGACTGCAGTTCATGTAAGCCCCGCAGCAGGTGCTGACCCCGAGAAGCCGAGCGGGCAATCAGGTCGTCAGTCTCGTAAATCGCCATGGTGGCCACCGCTGCGGCCAGGCCGACCGGGTGGCTCTGATAGGTCATCCCGGAACCGATAGGGATGTCGGCCAGTAACTCCGAGATGGAGTCGCTCATCACGCAGGCTCCCAGGGGTACGTAGCCCGAAGTAATGCCTTTTGCCACAGTCATGATATCGGGGGTGACCCCCTCGTGATCGACTGCGAACCAAGCCCCGGTCCTGCCGAAACCGCTCATCACCTCGTCGCAGATGAGCAGTATCTCGTACTTCTCGCACAGCTGTTTTAGACCGGCAAGCCACCCGTCAGGCGGCACGATCAGACCGTTCGAGCCGGTGATTGGTTCGACCATGACCGCGGCGATGGTGTGGGGCCCTTCGAGCCGGATGATTTCGTCGATCTGGCTCAGGTTAAAATCGCGGAACTCGGCAGCGTCTTCGATGAGCGGAAATCGGTAGTGGTACGGGTCAGGGATACGGACGATGTCGCCCATGCCACCCTCGACCGGCCAACGCCGCGGATCACCAGATGCAGCCAGCGTTGCTCGGGTGCCGCCGTGATAGGAACGGTAACGGGTGAGGATCTTCGATCGGCCGGTAACGAGCCGGGCGGTCCGCATCGCAACCTCGTTTGCATCGGCGCCGGCCAACGTGAAGAAGCTCTTCGACATGCCCGCCGGCGTTACCTCGGCCAACTTCTGGGCCGCGAGGGCTCGGACTTCGGTGGCCATGAACGGTGACACGAAGGCAACGTTGGCCATCTGGGTCGCCACGGCCTCGGTCACCCTCTGGTCGCCGTGGCCGATGTTCGCGTTCATCGCGATCGAACTGAAGTCGAGGATGCGATCACCGGCGACGGTGTACAGATAGCAGCCTTCGGCCCGGGCTATTGCTCGAGGAGCGACATTCTGGGTCCCCCATTCGAACAGTGAATGGCGACGGCACAGGTCGACGACCTCTTCCTCTGTCATCGCACTCGACGCCGTCATGGGGCGGTCAGAGGGGCGTAGGTTTCGGGTCGGCGGTCCCGCCAGAACGGGAGGTCTATGCGGGTGGTTCGCAATGAGCCCAGGTCGAGATCGGCAAAGATCACTTCTTCTTCTTCGCCAGCCTCGGACAGTATCTCTCCGTATGGGTTGCAGAAGTAGCTGTGACCGTAGAACTCGTTGGGCCCGGTCGACTCGGTGCCGACACGGTTACTGGTTCCAACGAAGTAGCCGTTGGCCACCGCATGGCCCCGCTGCTCGACATGCCAATACCGTTTGGACCGGCCCCCTGTGGCCGACGGAATGAACACGATTTCGGCCCCGTTCTTGCCTAGGGCCCGCGCCCCCTCGGGGAAGTGGCGGTCGTAACAGATGTAGACGCCGATCTTGGCGAACTTGGTTTTGAACACCGGGAAGCCGGTGTTGCCCGGCTTGAAGTAGTACTTCTCGCGGTAGGTCTTGGCGTACGGGATGTGGATTTTGCGGTACATGCCGAGATAGGACCCGTCGGCGTCGATCACCACCGCGGTGTTGTAATAGAAGTTGTCTTCGGCCTCGAAGAGCGGCACTACAAGCACGATGCCAAGCTCAGCGGCCAAGGCCATCATCTCGGTTGTGGTCGGGCCGTCGGGCACTGCCTCGGCCAGGTCAAACCACTCGTCGGATTCGTCCTGGCAGAAGTAGGGCCCGGTTGCCAGCTCTTGCAGGCCCACAATCTGAGCGCCGCCGGCCGCGGCTTCACGGATTAGCCGAACTTGCTGGGCCACCATGGCCTCGCGGGGACTGATACCCGTTGTCTGAATTAGTGCACATCGAACAGTCTCGGACATTGGCGACCTTTCTTGCAGCTATGTGGCAAGCCCCGCTCGGAGCCCGGTGAGCCCGGGCTCCGAGCGGGGCTTTATTCCCGCTTGTTTGAGTGTTGCGGTCAGCCGCCGAACAGCTGTTTCGGGTCGAGGTCGAGCGGCTCGAAGTTGCTGCCGTAGATGTCATATTGGGCCATTTTGCTGACCGCCTTGTTGCGGGCTGAGATGTCGACGGCGTCCTTTGTGGCCTCTGTGTCGATGACGCCGTACTCGAACAGAATGTCGGCCGTCTGGTCGAACATTTCATCGGTCAGGTTCAGAATGCCGTTCTCGGACGGCCAGATCAGCTTGTTGACCTCGTTCATCTGCCACGTCTGGAAATCACGTGGCAAGGCCGTGCCGTTGGCCAACACAATGTCGATGCAGGCCTCGGCGTTGTCGCGACAGAAGATCCAGCCCCGAGCCGTGCCCCGCAGGAAGCCCTCGGCCGCGTCAGGATTGGCGGCCAACCAGCTTGTGGTCGTTGCGATCGTGTCCTCGAGGGTCGCGGTGCCATAGTCGTTGGGGTTGAACAGCATGACATCGGCATTGGAGGTGTTGCCGGCCAGAGCCTGGGCGTATTCGTTGTAGGTCATGGCCGATGCCACATCGAGGGTGCGGTCGAGGAAGGCGACCATGTCGAAGCCCTGGGTGAACACTTCGGCATCATTTTCGATGTTCAAGCCGAGTTTGCCGAAGGTGGCCGAAGCCTGCGGCCGGAAACCACCCCATAGCCCGATGACTTTGCCCTCGAAGTCGGCAGGACCGCTGATACCAGCGTCGTCGAAGTACGCCAATCGGTAGGCCCCTCGCTCGAAGGTCTGTCCGATGCTGACGACCTCGGCTCCGGTTCCTCGGGCTGTCAGCACGTCGCCGAATTGGCGGATGGCGATGTCGGTTTGGCCGGAGATCAAAAGCTGCACGCCATTGAGATCTGGGCCACCGGGCTGAATGGTGACATCCAAGCCTTCTTCTTCGTAGAAGCCTTGATCGAGAGCGGCGTAGTAGCCGGCGAATTGGGCTTGTGTGACCCATTGAAGCGTTAGCTTGACGTCGGTCAGGTCGCCGCCGTCGCCCGACGAGGATTCATCGTCGCTTCCGCAGGCTGCCGCGAGCAGACTAAGGGCTAAGAAGGCTGCCAGGAACCTTGTCCATCTGATACCACGCATGTGTACTTCTCCTTTGTTGTACGTACTGTTCCTAAAGACTCTGTGTTTTTTACTCTTTATAACGGTTTAGCGGTTCGACGGATGCCAGCGCAACAAGAACTTGTCGAGCAGCGAAACGGCAACAAATGCGGTGATCCCGAGCGTGCACGCCATAACAATAGCCGACCACATATCGACGGTGTGCAGACTGGTTGACTCGCGGCGGATATAGGAGCCAAGGGTGGTGACGCTGCCCCCGAAGTACTGCGAGATGATGGCAATGATGATCGAAAGCGGAACGATGGTCTTGAGTCCGGTCATCACGTAGGGCAGCGCCCGGGGTAGCACCAAGCTCCAGAAGCGGGTGAGCGGGCCCGCCGAGATCGATCGCATGAGTTCGTCATGTTCGGATGTACCGCTGAATCCCCGCGACGCGTAGGTGAACATGATCGGCGAAACGGCAATCGTCACCATGGCCACTACTGCGGTTGACGACACACCGAAGAAGATGGTTGTTAGTGGGAAGAGTGCTACGACCGGCAATGCTTTGACGGTCGATGAGTAGGACAGCAAGCCCCGGTTCAGCCACCGGAATGGCTGGGTTATCCCGGCAAGCGTGACACCAAGGAACGAGCCGATTAAGACCCCTTTGAAGGCTTCGATCGCCGTGTTCTGTGCCAGCTCAAAAAGCAGGCCGAAGTCAGTGAAGAAGCGGTCGATGATGTCGGTTGGTGCAGGAAGCAGCAGGACCTGGATGTCGGCGGCGCGCACGAGCAGTTGCCACGCCCCGATGAAGATCGAGAAGAAGATGATTGGGGTCACGATCACCGCAACCGGCACCGTGCGCCTTGGCTGCGCGACGGGCGAATCGTCGGCCGCATCAACTTCGTCGATCGTCGAGACGGTGGCCATCAGTGAACCCCAGCCGCCGCGCTCAAGGCTCGGCGGACCTCGATGACCAGCTCGTAGAAACGAGGGTCGTCGCGGGTTTCTGCTGTGCGCTCAGCCGGCAGGTCGATGTCGATGACTTCGGTGATCCGGCCTGGTCTGGCCGACATGACCGCCACCTGGGTCGACATAAAAACTGCCTCGGTGAGACTGTGGGTGATGAACATGATCGTGGCCGATGTCTGGGCCCAGATCCGTATCAACTCTAGGTTGAGACGATCTCGGGTGATCTCGTCGAGCGCCCCGAACGGCTCGTCCATGAACAGCACACTCGGTTGCATGGACAGCGCCCTGGCGATGGCTACCCGCTGCTGCATGCCGCCTGAGAGTTGCCAGGGGTGGTGGCGCTCGAAACCCGGAAGGCCGACCAGTTCGAGCATGTCGGTTGCGGTCTTGGCCCGGTCGTCTCGGTCGACCTTCATCACCTGCAGCGGCAGAGTGACATTCTTTAGAACCGTGCGCCACGGCAGAAGGTTCGGAGCTTGGAAGACCACACCGAACTCACGGGCCTCGCGGGCCTCGCGGGGCGACTTGCCGTTGACCTCGGCCTGGCCCGTGGTCGGTTCGATCAGGTCGGACAAGATGCGAAGCAGGGTCGACTTTCCGCAACCCGATGGCCCGATGACCGAGGTGAAGCCGCCCTTTGGCACTTCGAGATTGATGCCGTCCAGGGCCAGCACATCGGAGCCGGATCCCGTGAACCGCTTTGTCAGGTTTTGAGCCATGAGCCCAAGAGCTTGGTCAGCCATCGTTAGAGCACCTCTCCTTGCGATCTTGATCCCAGCGAGAAGTAGGCGATACTTCGAATGCCCAGCACGAACACCGCTCCCAGTGAGCAGGCGGCCAGGGCAACGCAATACAGGGCTTCTGGCTGGAAGATGTAGAACTGCCACGAGGTCAGGATGACCACGCCGAGACCGTCGGGCGAGCCGAATGGCAGTTCGGCCACAATGGCCCCGACGACCGAAAACGCGGCGGCCGTTTCGAGACCGACGAAAATCAGCGGCAGAGCGAAGGGGATCTCGAGCCCGAACAACACCGTTCGCTTCGAGGCGCCGATGGTCTGGAACAGCTCACGGCTCTCGGCCGGTACTGCTTGAATGCCCCTGGTGGTGGCGATGGTGACGGGGAAATAGGTGAGGTAGGTGGCAATCGCTGCCTTGGTAGCCGCCCCGGTGCCGAGCCACAGCACCAGCGCAGGGGCAACGGCCACGATGGGCACGGCCTGGGCGGCGACAACCAACGGTGTCAGGCCGTAGCCGACCAGCCGTGATCGTGCGATGGCGATCCCGGTCAACATGCCGAGGCCTACACCCAGTACCAGACCGGTCAAGCTGGCCTTGGCGGTCGACCAGACGTTGAGAAGCATGAAGGTGCTGTAGGGCTCGCCCTGTGATGTCGTGGTGCCGAAGTGGGCCAGAATCGACCACACGTGCGGCATCTTGATGTCGCCGGTGCCGCTGACCAGCTTTGCGACCTCCCACAAGACGGCTGCCAGGAGCGCAAGAAAGAGCGCACTGGCGATCTGGGACGCGATGCGACCCATCCGTCCGTCGCCCGATTGTGCCTGGTCAAGCTCTGGTTGCTCATCCACGGCTGGACCGGGTGAGCCGAGTGTCGTCGTCAAGGTCTCAGCCCGCTCCGGTTTTTGGCAGGTTGGCCTTTTGGGCGATGCTGTTGAGCGTGTCGAACGGATCGTCACCGAGTGGGGTGATCACCGGCTCGGTACAGCCGTGGTCGACCCATTCGGCGATCTTGTCCAGGACGTCGGTTGTCGTGCCGCAGGCGGCAACACTTTGCGTCAGTTCGTTCGGCACGAGCTTCATGGCTTCGGTGATCTCGGCCTTGGTCGCCGGCCACCCGAGGATCGACTTGATCTCGGCCAGGAGCTCTTCGTCGGCGCCACTGAACTCAGAGATGTGAGGCTGCTGGGCCAAGTATTGGGTCAGGAACGCCTTGCAGTCATCGATGGCGGCCTGAGGATCGTTGTCGTTGGCGGAAACGGCGATCAACTGCGGGACCTCGAAGTCATCGAGTGATCGGCCGGACTTGGCCGCCCCCTCGCGGATCGCTTCCATGGCCAGGCTGGTGTACGACGGCGGGACCAAGAAGTCGAGTAGGACGCCGTCAGCGATTTCGCCCGAGAGGCGACACATGCCCATCCTGACCGCGCCGATGAAAATCGGCACCGGGTAGGAGTGATCGTCGTCATCGGTCGGGCCGTCGAACTTCACATCTTCGACGTCGAGGAACTCGCCGTGGTAGGTGACCAAGCCGCCGGCCAGCATGCCTTTTGTGACCGTGATCACTTCTCGCATGGCCTTGAGTGGCTTGCGGTTGGGCAGACCGCACCGTGTGGCCAACGGTTCCCACCAGCCGCCGAGTCCGAGGCGCATTCGACCCGGCGCCAGATCATCGAGCGTCTTCCAGGTGACTGCCATCAGTGCGGCGTTCCTTGTGCGGTACGGGAGGATGCCGCTGCCGACTTTGATCCGCTTGGTATTGGAGGCGATGAGGGTAATTGGAACAATGGCGTTGGTAACCAAGCGACCTTCGCCGACCCAGACCCCTTTGAAGCCGTGCTCCTCTGCCCATTGGGCCTGACCGACGATTGCGCCGTAACCACCAGGCAGGTCCGGCCCGCCGGTCCGCATCGGCGCCCCTGACGAGATCATCAAACTCAGATTATCCATTGTGCCCCTGATACTTCTATGTCCCTGAATTTCTACGGAACTCTATGTCCCTGAACTTCTACGGAACTCTATGTCCCTGAACTTCTACGGAACTCTATGTCCCTGAACTTCTACGGAACGGAGCCTAGACCCCGATAAGACAGCGGCCAACGGCTGGAGGAACCAGTTTTATCGGTCAACGGCAGCTCGGTTTCCGATGGTATTGTTGAAGCGATGACACGGGTTGTGACGGTCGGCGCGGCCCAACTGGGACCAATTGCTCGCGACGAGTCGCGCTCAACAGTGGTTCAGCGACTGCTCCAACTTCTCCGTGAGGGAGCGTCTGCCGGCTGTGATCTGGTGGTCTTCCCCGAGATGGCGCTTACGACCTTCTTTCCGCGCTGGTACCTAGAGGACGAGGACGAGAAGAACTGGTTCTACGAGACCGAGATGCCGGGACCCGACACCCAGCCGTTGTTCGACGAGGCCCGTCGACTTGGTGTCGGATTTTGCCTTGGCTACGCCGAGCTCACCGCGGATGGTGGCCGCAACAACGTCTATCTATTGGTTGATGGCACCGGCGCAACCGTCGCAAAGTTCCACAAGGTGCACATCCCGGGCCACGGCGACTATGAGCCGGATCGCCCGTTCCAGCATCTTGAGCGCTACTACTTCGACGAAGGGCAAGAGGGCTTCACGGCCTGGCCGGCGTTTGATGGTCTGGTCGGCATGGCGCTCTGCAACGACCGCCGTTGGCCGGAGACCTACCGCGAGATGGGACTTCAGGGCGTTGAGATGGTCCTGATCGGCTACAACACACCGCTGCATTACGCACCCGACCCCACTCAGAATGCTTTGGCGTCGTTCCACAATCATCTCGTGATGCAGGCCGGGGCCTATCAGAACGGCACCTGGGTGGTCGGCGTGGCCAAGGGCGGAACCGAAGAAGGGGTCGAGTCGCTCGCCCAGTCGGCGATTTACGCTCCATCGGGTCAGATCGTGGCCCAAGCCGTGACCACCGGCGACGAACTGATTGTCGCTCGTTGTGACCTCGACTTGTGCCAGAACTACAAAGAGACCTTGTTCAACTTCAACCTCTATCGCCGGCCCGAGGTCTACGGCCGTATCACCGGCCAGAAGGGCGTGATCCGCCCCGGCGCAACCGCGCGCCTCGACGACTGAGTCGACATGGCTGGAAGTATTCTCGGTACCAGGGTTCTGCGCTCGGAGGACCCCCGATTCTTACGGGGCGATGGTCGCTACATGGCCAACATCGCACCGGCCAACGCAGTACACGTCACCTACGTTCGGTCGCACTTCGCTCACGCACCTCGGCGTTCGCCACATTGACATGCCACTGACCCCCAAAAGTCTGGCGGGCCATCGAGTCGGCCGACCGATGACCGCAACCGACATCGAAACGAATTGAGAGACCCATGCACCACGCTCACGGCGGCTTGCTGAATCCCGAATATTACGTACCGGGCTTGCCGGTTGACTATGTCGCCACCCGGTACGGGATCGCCCCCGACGAGATCGCCAAACTTGGGTCAGCCGAAAATCCTTACGGCGCGTCGCCCCTCGCTCGCCAAGCGGTGGCCGACGCTCTCGATCGGCTTCACCTTTATCCCTCGTGGACGGCCGAGCCGCTGCGGGAGAAGATCGCAGAAACCTACGGCTATGAACCAGCCAACGTGATCTGCGGGGCCGGCGAGACCGAGATCATCTCGCTGATCATCCGCGCATTCTGTGAACCCGGCGGCAAAATCTTGATGCCCGGACCGTGCTTTCCGCTTTACCACCTGTTCGCCGAAGCCGAGGGCCGTGTGCCGGTTCTCGCCCACCAGGCCACCGACCGGGCCACGATGGCGCTCGATGTCGACGCCTACATCGAGGCCATCGACGACGACACTCGAATCGTATTCATCACCAACCCACACAGCCCTTCGGGAACGTGGATGACCGAGACCGACGTGCGCAGGGTCATCGAAGCAGCACCCCAGGCGCTCGTGGTCCTTGACGAGGCCTATGTGCACTACTCAGAAACGCCTGGTTACGTGCACCTTGCCGGCGAGTACGAACATCTCGCCGTGCTCCGCACGTTCTCCAAGGTGTTTGGCCTGGCGGGGCTCAGGATCGGCTTCGGCGTGGCCCCGCCGATGGTCATCGACGCACTCTTGGCGATCAAGACCACATGGAATATGGGACAGCTCCAAATCGCAGGCGCAGTCGCCGCACTCGACGATCATGATCATCTCGATCGGACCATAAAGACCATCGTCGAGAGTCGATCGTATGTGCAGGGTCGGTTCGAAGAGCTCGACCGGTTCCGGATGGTCCCCGATAGTCGCTCGAACTTTTTCCTCATTGAGATTCTTGATCCCGATACCGATTCGACCCGCATCTTCGACGGGTTGCTCGAACGGGGTGTGATCGTCAAGGACGGTTCCGTGTCGTTCCGCGGCCTCAGCAAATCGTTTCTTCGTAGCGATCTCAACTTCACACAGCACATGGACCACCTTGTGGACGCGCTCGCCGACATCCCGTGAGCGAGGCAGAATCGCCGAGCAACACCTCGGCCGACTTAGCATCGTTTTTGACCGCCCTCGCCAACCGGATCGAGGCCGTTAACCCCGCGCTACTGCGACAGGCCGATGACGCATTGCTCGACACGCTCGGCTGCATCGTTTTCGGTGTCGACCAGCCGTGGACGAAGGCAGCACACCGCCATGCTCTGGCCACCGGCGGCGATGGGCGATGCACGGTGATCGGCGCCGATCGTTGCACGACGCCGGCGATGGCTGCGTTCGCCAACGGCGCCGCCGCCCACGCGTTCGAACTCGACGATGTACACGAGGAAGCAATCAACCATCCGGGTGCCGTCGTCATACCCGCAGCACTGGCCGTAGCCGAACACGTCGGCGCGTCGGGTCACGACCTCCTCGAGGCGATCGTCGTCGGCTACGAGGCCATGGGCAGGGCCGGAATCGCGGTCGGTCCAACATCGCACATGCTGAGCGGCTTTCATCCGACCTCGATGTCGGGCGTGTTCGGATCGGCGACTGCCGCGGCCAGGCTGCTCGGCTTCGACGCCGAGCAACTCAACCACGCCTTCGGCATCGCCGCGACCATGGCCAGTGGGACCATGGAGTTCGTCTCATCGGGTGGCATGACCAAGAGGATCCACGCGGCGCGAGCGGCCGAAGGCGGCGTGACTGCGGCAATGCTGGTGGCAAACGGTCTCGAAGGGCCGTTGGACGGACTTGCCGGTACCTATGGGTTCTGTCAGATCTTCACCGACGAGCCCCGGGCCGATCTACTCACCGAGCAGCTCGGCGAGCGGTGGATGCTCGACGAAATCACGGTCAAGCCGTATGCCGCCTGCAGCGACATCCACCCGATGATTCAGGCAGCAGCCGAGCTCCGAACAATTCATCGGATCGTTCCGGACCGCATCGTCAGGATCGACGCCGAAGGCCCCACCAAGGCTGCAACCCAGAATGACCTTGACGGCACTGTCTCGGTGATGGCGGCGCAGTACTCCGCTCAATTCAACATTGCCGCAGCACTGATCGCCAACCCGTCAGATCCCGCCACCTACGACCCCGCTAACCTCACAAACCCGGCGCTGGGCGCACTGCAGGCCAAGGTGGCGACGGTCACCGCGGCCGCTGAGTTCGACGAGACCTACGCCTGGAAAATGGGCGGACGGGTGCGGATAACGCTCGATGACGGCTCTGTGCTCGAGCGCACCGTCATCGGACAAAAGGGATCGATGCATTCGCCGTTGACGCCGGCTGAACTCGACCAGAAGTTCACCGGCCTCGTCGGAGCCCACCGCGCCCGGCACCTGGCCGCGGCTATTCGTAACCTCGGCGCCGCCGACATGGACAGCCTGTCGTCGGCGCTACGCCAAACCGAGTAGGTGCTCGCAGTTGCCATGAGGGCACCGTGGTTTAGCACGTAGGGCCGGTCGGTCAATTGAAGCAGGGGCTGGCCCCCTATTGGTACTATGTGGCCGTAGCAGTATGACTTAAGGACGCACGCAGAATGGGAAAGCTCGCAAACGCTCACCCAGGGGCCAGGGCTGGGTTCTTCTCTAACGCCTTGTCTGCGGTCGAAGCGATGTACGACGCGGGACTCACCGACGGGTTGCCGGTCGTGCCACCAACCGAAGACCTGGTATCTGAAATGCTGGCAGGCGGGCAATGGCGCGCCGAGGACTCCCTGTTGATTGAAACCACGCGCGACACCGAGGTGACCGCATACCAAGCCTCCGTCTGCGCGGTGATGGCCGGAGCGAGACCCGAATACTTTCCGGTGATCGGCGCCACCCTCCAAGCCATGAGCGATCGCAGTTTCTTCCTTCACGCTCCGACAACGAGTACTGGCGGGGCGACCATCATGATCGTCGTGAGCGGACCGATAGCCAGCGAGCTAGGGATCCACGGCAAAGAGAACCTTTTTGGTCCGGGGTTCCGGGCAAATGCGACGATCGGCCGCACGATCCGGCTTGTGCAAATGCAGTGCCTAAGCGCACTACCGGGAGCGCTCGACAAATCGACCCAGGGCTGGCCCGGCAAGTTCAGCCTTTGTTTCACTGAACATAACGAGATCAGTCCGTGGGAGCCGATCCACCAGGCCATGGGCTACGACGCAAACCAGTCAACGGTCACGATCTTCGCAGCCGAGTCCGGGCACAACATCTTGAACCACGGCGCATCAAATCCCGAGCCGCTGCTGGCTACCTTCGCCGACGCCATGGCTGCACTTGGCAGCTTCAGCCCGGGCCGATCGGTCGTCGTTTTTGCCCCTGAGCACGCGGCGAAGCTGGCAAAGCTCAGCCGGAGTGAGGTGCAGGACTTCCTCTTCGAACATGCCGTTCGAGACCTTGCAACCCTGAAACGCACGGACAAGATCGAGAACGACCCAAACGGCAAGGACGATTGGCAGGGAGAGTGGGCGGCCGCCGGCGATACCACGATTTACCCTGGCGACGACGAGATCATGGTCCATCGCGGTTGGTCTGCCGACGACATCATGGTGTTGGTCGGGGGCGGGCTTGCCGGCGGTCACTCAATGTTCTTTCCCTCGTGGAGCCGAGGGCGCAGCAGTCCGTTTATAACCCAGGAGATTCACAAATGAGTACCGAGATGTTGCTGCTTGATCCGCGGCCGCCGGTGCCCGAACCCGACGAGGGTCCGGCCGAACGCCTCGACACCCTGGACGGTGCCGTCATCGCTCTTGTCCACAACGGCAAGACACACGGACGGGAACTGATGGAGATGGTGATCGAGGAGCTGAAGCAACGTTGGTCGATCGCCGGTGTCGTCCACCTCGGACCTCCAAGTCCGGGCTACGGCGGCGATGCCGATGATGCGAAGCCGGTGGCCGAAGAGGTGATGGCTGCCATATCTGCGGTCGGTGATTGAGGAAGCTGCTCGTCGGGCAGTGTGTTCGACGCCATCATCTTCGAGAAGCTTGGCGTACCCGCCGTCCCAATCGTGACAAAACCATTCGCGCCGACAGCCAAGGCAATCGCTGAACTGCACGGTCTGACCGACTACACCTTCGTAGCGGTCGCTCACCCGATTACCAGCCTCGACGATCACGAGTTGCGAGAACGAGCCAAGGCGGCAGCACCACTCGTCGAAGCCGCACTGTTGAAGCAACCCGAAGGAAGTAGCTGAGATGTCGTTCGTCGACGAATGCAAAGAAGTCTCCGAACCGGTCTGGGGGTTATGGCTACACCATCCGTGGACCGAGGCACTTTTCGCGGGGCAACTGTCGGATGAACAGTTCCGGTACTGGCTGATTCAGGACCTTCCTTACCTCGGGCAGAACATCACAGAGATGATCTACCCCAAGGTGCCATCCACCAGTCCCTTCGTGGAGCTCTCGCGTGAGTATGCGGTTCGTGCCGAAACGAGTCGAGTCGAGCGGGAAGCGATCGGTGACCTCGGATCGTTCGCCCTTTCAAGGTTTGCGGCGCGACCGACCCGCGATGCGGCCATTAACTTCTGGATCCGTGCCGCGCACGAGGGCACCTTTGGCGAGCTGTGTGCGGCGCTCTACGTCTGTTATTCATTTGCGGAGACATTCGGCACGCGCTTTCGCAGCGATGCGCCTACGGGGCTTCCGCCGCTGCAGCAGGCCTGGGTCGAGCAGTGGGTGGACCCTTACTTTGAAAAGCTCCACAAGTCGGTGCGCGACGGCCTGGACGAAGCCGGAGCGAACGCCTCAGAGTCCGAACGGGAACAGATGAAATGGTTGTTCCTTCGGGGAACCCAACTTCAGATCGCAACTTTCGATGCCGCGTGGAAACTCTCGGATCCGTGGCCCGGCGAAAGCGACCAAGCGAGTGGGCCGGTCGCAAGCGCCCCCTGGTTGTGATGGTCCGATGACTCAGTTTGATCGTGGCCTTGAGGCTAGAAGAAGAGTTTTGGGCGACAAATACGTCGATAAGGCACTCCTAGGTGCCGATTCCTTTAATCAAGATTTCCAGAGGTTAGTAACCGAGTATTGCTGGGGCGAAGTTTGGACTCGTTCAGCGCTAAGCGACAAGCAACGAAGTCTTAATAACCTATGCATTCTTGGCGCTCTTAATAGATCACATGAGTTTAAGATACATTTTAGGGCGGCTATTAACAATGGGTGCACTCTAGAGGAACTCAGTGACTGTCTCATACAACTTGCTATCTATGCAGGCATTCCAGCAGGAGTTGAAGCCTTTCGATTAGCACGAGAAGTGCTGGATGGCGAAGGAATCATTCCAGAACAATTCGACAACTGCAAAGAGAAAGACTAGCAATACAATGTCCGAAAATTTGATACCCGCTGTCACCCTAGCTGGAGTGCAATGTTGCGTTTAGTTTGCGTTTAGTTTGCGCTTAGTTTGCGCTTAGTTTGCGGTTGTGAACAATCCTTTCGTCGGTGGGTACATGACCGGCTTCAGCCCGGTGGCGCCGGCCTGGGGGACGCACGCCTCTGGTCCAAGACCATCGAGGTGGCCACCAGCGAGGCCATCCCGG
>Ga0302122_10000263_pt1 | contig 31127 bp, 29 predicted proteins | sample CB21_SCM_MG_FD_203115 | JGI IMG/M metagenome (GOLD analysis project Ga0302122, IMG submission 203115) | Marine microbial communities from Western Arctic Ocean, Canada - CB21_SCM | ecosystem: Environmental > Aquatic > Marine > Oceanic | place: Canada: Western Arctic Ocean | collected 2017-09-28 | reverse complement strand
TGTACTGGTGAACCACATTAGCCATGAAAAAGCAAGTGGAAGAAAACCCCAAGCCATTGGGAAAAGAGCCTTCGATGCTCGGTTTTCAATCTGAACGGTGCGCCAACCGAATTTGCGCATCTTCCTGACATCCATGCCCATGCCACAGATTGGCGCTATATACGCATTTCTCATTCATCATCGTAAGGATGGCGAAGGCAGAGATTACGAGCAGCATAGACTTCGTCGACACGACGAACAGGTGTCGTAATCGGTGCTGCATGGAGCGTTTCTGCATCGATTTGTAGCACTTCTGCAAAGTGAGTTGCGAACTCATCCAAAGTTTCTTTGCTTTCAGTTTCAGTCGGTTCGATCATCATGCATTCAGGAACGACCAATGGGAAGTAAACGGTTGGTGCCATGTAGCCCTTATCGAGCAATCCCTTGGCAACATCCATGGCAGAAATCCCATACATCTCCTTAGCGGGTTCCAGGGAGAGTGTAAATTCGTGCTTGGCAACTTTTGCCTCTGCCCCATCTCGAATCATAGAATCAACTCCAGCCTCTTTCGTAGCTTTGTGAATCGCATGACGGAGATAATTTGCATTGAGTACTGCATGTTCGGACATTGTTTTCAAGCCGCTGCCGTAGCGGCGATAATACGCCCAACATCGGATAATAGCGCCTGCATTTCCGTGCCATTGCTGGACCTTACCAATGCTGTGCGTCGGTTGGTACCAGCCATACCACATATCTTCAATGACCCTTTGAAATTCATCGCCAACAGGTGGACGTTTCTTGACCAGTGGCCCTGGTAAGAATTCAGCGAGATGAGATTTTACTCCGATTGGACCAGAACCCGGACCTCCGCCTCCGTGTGGTTGACTGAACGTTTTGTGCAAATTAAAGTGGACTGCATCGAAGCCCATAAGACCAGGTGTAGTAATTCCCAAAATAGCATTGAAGTTCGCTCCATCGTAATACATTTGGCCGCCTACACCATGAACGATAGTAGATGCTGCGACAATGTCTGGTTCAAACAAACCGAGTGTGTTAGGGTTGGTAATCATCATCACTGCTGTGGTCTCATCTGCAACAGCTCGTAAGGCTTCAAGGTCAATCCGCCCATCGTCTTTGCTTGGTATTTCAACAATCTCAAAGCCACACATAGCGGCACTTGCAGGGTTGGTTCCATGTGCAGAATCCGGCACGATGATTTTAGTTCGTTGTGTCTCTCCACGCAGTCGGAAATATTCCTGAATACATCGAACTGCAGTAAACTCTCCTTGAGCTCCAGCAACTGGCTGCAGGGTGACTTGATCCATTCCTGAACACACTTCAAGCATGTATTGCATCTCATGGAAAATCGCTAAGAGTCCTTGGATATGATGCTCAGGTTGGTGTGGATGTATATCTGCAATGCCTGGTATTTGTGCAATCACTTCATTGACACGAGGATTGTGTTTCATTGTGCACGAACCAAGTGGATAGAATCCTGTATCAATACCGAAATTTCTCTTTGAAAGCCAAGTGTAATGTCGAACCATTTCTGGCTCAGACAAACGAGGCCAGCGAGGAAGGGACTTGCGAGCCAAACTTGTTGGCAGCGAAATAGAAGATTCCGGAAGTACTGGGGCAGGTTGGGAATACCCTTGCCCCTTCGCCCCGTAATGCTCAAACAAATTACTCATGCATTCACCTCCTGCGAGGAAGCCCAAACAGCCAGATGGGCAACCAACAATTCAATTTGGTTCGCATTAGTTTGGTCGGTAAAAGTTGCCAAAAGCCAATTCTTTCGTTTCGGATACCATGCGGATAAATCAAATCCACCGATGATGCCAACCGTATCCAAGTGGGCCAAACAATCTCTACTCGAACCGGGTAATTCAATAACAAATTCATTGAAGTGGTGGTGGTTTAAATGCGGTAAAGCTATGTTTTCGATTTGACTCAACTTTTGCTTTGCCAAAATACAAGCAGTCATGTTACGAACTGCAAGTGCATGCAACCCTTCAGGTCCCAATAAAGACATGTGCATGGCACCCATCAATGCAATCAGTGTTTCATTAGTACAGATATTTGATGTTGCACGATGACGACGAATATGTTGTTCTCGAGTCGATAAAGTTAGACAATAAGCGACCTTACCATCAACATCAATACTTCGGCCAACGATACGCCCTGGCATCAAACGCAGGTAGGCTTTGGAACATGAAAAGATCCCATAGATTGGACCTCCACCTGTAATGGGGCTTCCAAGAGGCTGCCCTTCACCAACGACAATGTCTGCACCATAATTCCCAGGGGCTTCAACGAGGCCGAGTGAAACTGGTTGAACTGCAACGATAAGGGCTGTGTTTTCACCGATGATTGCTTTGATTTGAGAAAGACCACCATCTAAGATTCCGAGTGGGTTTGGTTGTTCAACATAGACTCCGCATGAACCTGCGGCTTCTGAGACTGCGTCAATGTCAATGGTTCCATTCGGGTGATGCCGAAGAAGTTTGATGTGAATCTCAGCACCTTGGCAGTAATTGTACATCACTGAAAGACGGTCGGGTGGAGTTAATTCAGAGACATAGACCGTGTTTTTCTGAGTCGCTTTTCGATTGTGTACTCTGACACAACAGGTCAAGGCTTCTGCAGCTGCCGTCGAGCCATCATATAAGGAGAGATTCGCAACTGGAAGCCCCACGAGTTCAGAAATCAATGTTTGAAACTCCCACATTGCTTGAAGCATGCCTTGGCTAACTTCGGGTTGGTATGGTGTATAGGCAGTGAGAAATTCTCCTCGATTGACTAATTGGAAAACTGAAGCCGGGACATAGTTTCGATACAATCCAGCTCCCAAAAATGAGACGCGCTCACCTAAGGCTATATTGGAACCCAATAACCGCCTGGCATCAGCAAGAATCTCCTCCTCTGATTGTGGCGGCGGCAATGGGAGAGCCTCAGTCATCCGGACTTCTGAGGGAATGTCAGCGAATAATTCCTCGATTGAAGACATTCCCATAGCGGAAAGCATCTCGGCCTCGCGGCCCAAATTCGGCAATTGGTCGACCATATCATCACTTGCGCCGTGGAGGAGCGGCTTAAACCAATCGCGAGACGCCCTTAATAATCGCTCTTCGTCGGTATGGCTTTGAAAGGCCGAATACCTCATGTTCTACCTCATCATGGAACGGACATGGCGCGTATTGCAATGGTCGTTACCAATGCCTGCTCTCCCGACCCGAGAGTCTTACGTCATGCGGCTTGGCTTGTTCACGAAGGTCATGATGTCACCGTCCATGCCTATGATCGCCAAGAGCAATGCCCCATGAGTGAAACTCATCAAGGTGCACGAATCATGCGCTATCATATTGGAAAGAGCCCATATGGTGGAATGCTGAAAACCGCTTTTGGCATCCGTAATTTTAGCCAAAACGTATCACGTAGTTTAGCAACTAATCGACCTCAGCTCGTGTATTGTCATGATGCAGACACTCTTGCAATCGGTTGTGTTTTGAAAAAGAAATTCAACATCCCTCTAGTCTTTGACATGCATGACTTGCAACACACATGGATACGGATGCCAGCACCCAATTCCCTACTTCGGAAAATTCTAAGCCGGTTGATGGAAAAGCGAATGGTGCGTCGTTTGAAACATGTGGATTCTATTCTTACTTCGAGTGGGAAAATTTCAGACACTTGTACCTACTCAGGATTTCGTGAGTACCTGCAAGCATATGGGCATGCATCTGTTGTCGTAGAAAACCGTCCAGAATCCGACTCATTAATCGAGAGAACTTCACGTGAGAATTGGTGTGTTGGCTATTTGGGACGAGTGAGAGAGATAGAATCATTTCAATTTCTTCTCGACGCGGTTCTTTCCATGGACCCAAAGCAAAGACCTTCGATACGCATTGCTGGGGACGGCGTTGCTTTTGATTCGGTCTCACAACTGCTTAATAATGCGAAAGAAAATAACGATTTGGACATTAAAATCACTGGGAGTTTTGATTCCGATGAATTCTCAAAATTAATACAAGACATCGATGTCATGTATGCAATGTATGCACCAACTCGTGGGAATATTTTGCAAGGTGCGCTCCCTGTAAAAATGTTTGATGCCGCTGCCCATGGTGTTCCTTCGGTGGTCAATGCAGAATGTTTGATGGGAGAGGTTGCAGAAGACGAAGAAATCGGTCACAGTGTCGAGTGGATGAACCTCTCTCAACTGGCGGCGAGCCTTATCCAATTACGGGATACTACAGTACAATTGAACACAACATCAGAACGAGAAAGAAAACGCTTACTTGAGGCTTTGAATCCATTGCTCATTTAATCAGATGAACGGTGGACGGACAACGACTGCCTTAACCGATTTTCGAGGGCTTGCGACAATAAGTACTTCATCACCTTCTGAGACTGAATGCAAATACCCAATTCCAATACCGACGTTATCAAGACTTGGAGCAGGCGCACCAGAGGTCAGTCGACCGACAGATGAACCATCCAGTGCAGTCACTTCCTTACCAGGTCTTGGCAAAGGCCCCTTTTCGAGGTATCGAATACCCCACCATCGTGCATCACTTTCATCATGCCCAATTACTCGATGCTTCCCAATGAAATCATGTTCAAGGTCAAGACCAAAGGGTACGTTTGTCTCCCAAGAGTCACGGCACAGGAAGGCCGCAGAATCATCTTCTGCCAAAGGAGGCCAACAAAAATCTACTCCAGAGAGCAAGAATCCTTTCTCGAGACGAAGTGTGTCTCTGGCGCCGAGTCCAATCGGTATTGAACCTGCCTGAATGAGATTTCGCCATAACAGTGGAGAGTGGGTATTTGGTACAAATATTTCGTACCCCGCTTCACCCGTATAACCCGTACCTTGAATCCAACCTTCAATCCCAAGGTCGTTTTCTCCGATAAGTTGCCATTTGAAGCGTCCAACATGATTCGAGTCGCCGAGAACAGAAGTGAGTATTGATTTGGCATTCGGACCTTGAAGTGCCATTATTGAAGTCTCATCTGAAAGGTTTTCGAGTACAATAGAACCATCTTCGGGCAAATGCGATGAAAACCAATCCCACATGACTTCGATCATGGATGCATTCGGTACGCCAAGAATCTCTTCATCTGATACGACTGCAAAAATCATGTCATCGATGAGTTGTCCTTCATGGTCAAGAAAATGTGTATAAGCACAGCGAGGTGCTTGAATGGCTGTCACTTTTTGAGTAGCGAGTGATTCCATCCATTGCTTTACGTCTATCCCTGTAAATCGAAAAGAACCCATGTGCGAAACGTCAAAAAGACCTGCATTGGAGCGGGTAGCAAGATGTTCTGCTTTGATGCTTGAATACCAGATCGGCAATTCAAAACCATGAAAATCGACGATGTTCCCCTCAAGAGCAACATGCTCCTCATACAACGAAGTTCGAACTGGTGCCCCATCGCTCATAGCATTGGCATGGAGACTCGCCCCTTAAACTCAAGCAATATTCAACATGCTTGGCATCTAATTTTTGCAACGAGCAAATGTGTCATTGAGCTGGAGCGCCTCAAGATGAATGAGTAATGGAAGTACATTAACCCCGTCTGACCATTGACCCATATTGGTAAGCAGTGGTGTGTTAATCAAATGTTCATAAGCCCAAGATTCAGTGAAAATATCGCCTCGGCTTCGGGCAACAACCCAGTCTGCTTGGGCATCAATTCGCCGATAAATACCCCAGTCAGCAAGTGTATCATGGACTGAATCGGTAGGGAGATAGTGTGATCCCACTAACCGAGGAAAACCATACAAATCACTTTGTAATTCAATGAATAGAACATGCTCTTGAGGGAGCATTGAAAACATGGCTTGATGGTGAACGCTGTAACAGGCATCAACCGACATATCATCAATACCTCGAGCGATATGAACAATGGTCGAATTTGGAAGACGTGACATATTTGGTTGCAAATCGGGATGGCTCGGACGTGTCCATGCAGACTCAAAATCAAGGAACAGTGTTTCATTGCCCCATTGTCGTTCCATCGATTCATACAAACTTAGGAACACGTATGCACCTCCTAAACTATGGCCACCAAGCCATAGATGAGATGGGTCAATTGTATGTTCACCTAGGACTGCATCGACTTCTACAGACCTGTTTTCTTGAAGAGCTACACGTTCAAGTTCGTCAAAAGCCGCCTCGAATGCTTGTGCCCGATATTCGTGATGTGGCCAATTTGAGGCCCCATATTGGTCAATGGCATCAAAGCCATCTGGAACTTCTGGGCTGATATGTGAAGGATACTGAATAAAAGCAACCGCCATACCCTTGGCAGAAAGATGTGCAATCCAATCTGTATACTCTTCATACGTTGGATAACCCCAGCCATGCGACAAAATTGCGAGCGGAATGGCTTGCGTTGGAGAATCAGCTGGAATTACTGGGAGCGTCAAATACACTGAAAACTCAATATCTCTTTCCGCATCATCACGGATCTCTTCAACTTCTTGAGGAACTGGGTAAGGGTGAATGGAAAGTGATGTGGCAAATGGTCCGGGTTCAGCGCCATAACCGATGAGAGGAGCAGGTGGAGGAGAAGGAGCCATTCCAATCATTGCAGGGATACCAGGCATGACTAACCACGCAGCAAAGAAAACTCCGGCAATATGCAGCGTATGCCTTACAATGAGCATGGGTTTACCGTCTTTTGGAATATGAGGAAATCCACCGGTCATCAACAAGATACAAAGGAGAAGAAAACCATACAATGTAGGGAGAAGAAGGAATGCTCCACGCAAATAAAACATATCGAGTGCAAAAAATAGCCCGATAAAACCAACGATGAAACCGATGAGGAAAATGCCAATTCCATTGGCCCAACGTTGGTTATCATTGCCTTTGAGTTGTCGTTGGAGAACTAAAAAAGTGATGAAAAGTAAAGCACTCATCAAAAGGGTGAATGAAAAGATACTCTCTCGTAATGACATGGTCCATTTCAATGTACGATAAGCGTACGGCCAGATTGAATCACTAATGTCTTTACCAGAAAGGAGGAGGAATATTGGTTCGAAAATTGAAATGATGAATCCAAAAAGGAAGGCCAATGGGAAAAAAACTCCCTTTGAATAAACTCGTCTCCAAAGAGGAGTGAGATCAAGGTCGTCCTCCATGGCCATTGTTCACTCCTTTGGTTCAAAAAATGTCGCTATATCCGTGAATGTTTCAAGAAGGCGACAGATTATGTTCACTCGGCAATCCTCGGACAACTTCATCGAAAAGTTGTGTCAGTTCATCCAGCAATTCATTCAATGTATGTTCACTAGTCTTGGGGTTTGAAATAACTGCGCGGAATATCACATCATCACCAATGTTTGAACGACTTACCATGAATTTTCCATTTTGCATCATTCGGCGGCGTATTTCTGAATTTAACTCGTTTAAATCACCAGCGTAGTCTTTTGGAGCGAAACGGAAACAGACATTAGTCCACATTCGTGATGACATTAATTGTAAATCATCATGTTCGACAATCCGAGATTCCAAATGCTCTGCAAGATCCATATAACCATCAACCAATGAAGCCCAACCTGCATCACCGCATTCTCGCCAGGCCAACCAAAGTTTGAGTGCGTCATTTCTGCGACCACATTGAAGTGAATATCTACCTGCATCAATGTTACGCGATTCTTCGTGGAACAAATAATGAGCCACATTTCCATGCGCACATACTCGGGCCAATATATCTGATTGCTTCACCAAAAATGCACTACAAATCAATGGTAAACCCATCATTTTATGGGCATCCCAGCAAACGCTGTCTGCTGATTCCACTCCTTTGAGAAGGGCACTGTGCTTCGACGAGAACAATGCGGAGCCACCCCATGCGGCATCTACATGATGCCACAGCCCTTCTACATGAGCGATGTCACTAATTTCTTTGATTGGGTCAAACGACCCACGGACGGTCGTTCCTGCTGTAGAGACGACGCAGAATGGAATACCACCTTCACGTCGAGTGCGTTGTATCTCATCCTCTAATGCCGACGGACGCATACAACCATTTTCATCACAGGCTACTTTGATGATGTTCTGGTGGCCGATTCCAATGACATTCGCTGACATAAGAACCGAATAATGTGATTCGCTTGACACATAAGCAACCATCGAACGGCCGTCAATTCCACTTTGCGTTGAAGAAGGTACCATCACTTGGCGAGCGCATAACATCCCGAGCATGTTTCCATTCGAGCCACCCGTAGTCAACGTTCCAGCACCTTCTGAAAAACCAACGAGCTCTGCCATGCGCTTCAGAAGAGTTTGTTCAATGAGCGTCGCCAATGGTGCTAATTCATAGGTATACATCGAAGTATTTGTCAGCGTTGCAATGATTTCTCCTGCAAGACCTGCTGTATTTATTCCACCCCAAAGTGGATTCATGAATTCTGGACGATTGGTTTTGACACATGAACGAAGGTATGTATCGATATCATCGAGTACTGCATCCATGCCGTTTCCTTCCAGCGGTAATTTTAGATCAGTGGTTTTTGAAAGAGAGGTGTGTGGAATCGGTTTAGCAACTTTACCGGGTTCATCAGCATCATGAATATACTTTAGAATTCGGTCAGCGATTTCCTCGATGAATACCTCCAACTCCATACGACTCATTTGAAGGGGTACGGGGGGGGTTCTTAGTGTTCTTGAATAATATCTCTTGAATACATGGCTATGGAATGAAAAATATAATGTTAAGCAAAGTTAAGTCGGAATGAGTATGAAATAATGCGTTTTAAATAAAACGCTCACTTAGCGATTATTTTAACAGTAAATTATTTGATATTGTGGTGAATATACTAATTGAAGGGCTTTTGACTGCACAACAATAATGCCGACTTCGGAAAATAGAAATAATCTCAACTTTTCGGTGGAAAATACCTGTAGAAACCGAGTCCCCCTCCAATAACCCATGCGCCATGCATAATTCATGAGTAACATTGAATAGCATTTTGCTTGAGTGCCGTTTATGCTCGGAGAAGTAGGAGACAAATGGGTCAGCCGTTTGCATCAAAATGTAGCCAAAGATTTGCGCACTAAAGGTTGGTCACAAACAGAGATTGCAGAGGCCTTAGGCTCAACACAGAGCACCATCTCTCGTCAGATGCAAAAGCCTCCAACATCACTTGGGGCAAGTGCTGATGAAGTTACAATCGATGGATGGGGTCACGAATTGTCACTTGCATTGGATGCAATTGGACCAGAATCCCGTGTGGTTAGGCAACGACTAGTTGTTGAATTTCAATTCACTGGCAACACGACCATACGTTATGATAAAACATTGACTGGGCTCGATTTGGAGGTAGGTCAGGAACAACAAGCACTCCTACGTAGACTTGAATGGGCAGCGGGCCGATTGGATGTCCGACGTATTGAGCATTCAATCCCTGCGGTGGGGCTCAATATTGCATCGTGCAGTATTGGTGCAACTTCAACTTCGGAAGTTGCTGCATTCCCTGGGCGTATTTCGCTAGTCGGTGGGGCACTGCGTCATCATGAAACGCCGCGTTTTGGTTCTTCTAACCACCTCGCCTCTGTCTTGCTTGAGATACATGCAATTGATCCGAGTAAGGTCTCAATTCTCAACATCCGCCCACCTTTGGGGGCGAATGGTGTTGATACTGAACGGGTAGAGCAAGCATGCAAACAACTTGGTTACAATTTTTCGCTGGCACCAAAAGGCAAAGTCGACGACCAATCGTCACGAATTGATATTTTGCTTGACGTAGGCGACTTTGGATGGGAGCCAACACTGTATGTGTTGGCCCATAATCCTCTTGACCTCATTGACCGAACCCACCAGATACTTTCAGCATTCCAGGTGATTTAATGAATTCTATAATGGCTTATATGTTGCTGTTGGTCACGCTTGGCGTTTTTGCCTACATCGGATTTCAAAATGGGAAACAAGAAGATATTGACCAAGAACTCTACCTTTCCGCACGAAATTCCAAAAACTCATTTCAAATTGGATTGAGTCTCTTTGCGTCAGGAATGGGGATATGGATCCTCTTTGGCCCCTCAGAAGTGGGCTATTGGGGTGGCTTTTGGGATGTTGTAGGCTATGCCGTTTCTGCCGCCACTCCATTTCTCTTGCTCGCCTATGTTGGACCAATGATTCGTCAAAAGATGCCAACTGGAATTACTTTGGCTGATTATGTCCGAATGAGAATTGGTAGGCCAATGCAAATCTACGTTGGAATTATTTCGATACTCTATATGTTCACATTCTTGTTTGCAGAATTTACTGCCATTGGAAGAGCGATGAACATACTCACTGGAATGAATCCTCTGATACCGATGTTGACGGTTGGAATTGTCACAGCAGCATACACATCTTACGGAGGTCTGCCTGCATCATTGAGAACTGACCGATGGCAAGCATGGGTCGTGTTGTGGCTTTTCGTCGCATTGATGTTGATTCTGTTCGCTGGTGATATCAGTTCGCTTATTGCCGATGCTAAGGCATACAACCCTGTTGATGATTGGAGTTTTGGCTCGATGTCATACATGGATTCATTTACATCAGGTCTTGCTCTTGTCATCGCCATCACCGCAGCTGAAATGTTTACGCAGGGCAATTGGCAACGGGCCTATGCATCTGAAAATGACAAAGCCTTGCAAAAGGGCTCTCTTCTCGCAGCAGCACTCGTATTTCCACTCGTACTTCTGATGGGAATACTTGGAACCGTCGTGGCTGGCCAGGGCGTGATACCTGCTGATGCAACGCTCGCAAATAAATCTGGTGCGTTTTTCTACCTGCTCGATGACATCAATGTATTGTTCATTTCGGCATTTATAGTCTTAGCAATCGCTTTGGTTTGCTCAAGTGTTGACACCCTACAAAACGCGGTTGTTGCATCGATTTCACGTGACCTTTCGGATGGGCGAATGAAACTTCAACATGCACGAATCGCAACTGTTGCTTTGGTGCCTTTGGCAATCTATTTGGCAACTGAACCAACTATTTTTTGGTTTGAAATCAATGCTACCAGTGTCTTTGCTATTTTTCTTCGGGCTGATTTGTTGGCAACTGCAACTGTGCTCCCAGTATTCCTTACACTGTGGAGCCGTATCTCTTCCGAGGCAGCACTCATTGGTGCAATAAGCGGCCTTGGTTCGGTCATCATGTATGGATGGATCACAGCAGATATTGCAACCGGAATCAATTATCTTTGGCTGCCGACCAATGATTATGGCCTTGCAAATCTCAATGTATTTCTCTCAGCACTCGTTGGTTCGGGAATGGTGACAATAATCATCTCTATAATGCGAAAGCAAAAAATAACTTCCGAAGACGAATGAGTAGTGGGCTCCCAGCCATCCCAAGGATAGCATAATAAGTGGCCCCGTACCAATTCATAATGGTCAACATGGTAGGCACCCCGTTCGATGTACTCCCGTATGTGCGGGGAATACAAATGGTTCTCTCTGGATATGAAGGGTATACTAAAGGTAAACGGCGAAATGCAGATCTCGCTATTCGTGAAGAAATCAAGCGGTGTGGCACACGTGTTAGAAACCATATAATGAATGTCCACGACAGTTGTTTTCGTGAGAAGAAAATTGATATTTCAAAAGCGGCAAAGGCTTGTTGCAATACGATTGACCTCTTGATTGAAGATATTGATAAATCACCGACTGGAATGAACCACGCCTTCTTTTCAGGGCAACGTTCAGCATCGGTATCTGTGCTTAAAAAACTCATCAAACATGACCATGATGTAATTGAAATGATGACCAAGGCGGTTAATATTTCAAACAGTGTAGAACACGCATTTTCTTCGGACAAGAGCGACAATGAAGTCAAGTCTTTAATCCGCCAATGTGAACAAATGGTCACAAGTTCTCGTGGCTATTACAGTGCACGAACAACCGTCCTTGATGGACTAAGACAGAAAAAGAAGGTGTGAAAATGACGAATTTTAAGTGGCGAAGCAATCCAAATATAGTAGCACGACTGGTAGATGGAAACGATATTCAAACTTGGAAATCGAAACAAGTCGTATTGAAACCAAATGAAGCGTGTGCCTTCATTATCGATGGAAGAATTGGCGACATCATTTCTGAAAAGGTTGTCAGGAATATCGGAGGTGGTCTCGGCCGTCATATCGCAGATATGATTGGAGCTACTGCGACTGACCGCCGAATGCTGTTTGCAATGACAGGTCCTCTAGATTTATGGATTCCTTTTGCAGCAAACCTCGCCGATGGCTCTGAAGCCACTGGTCACATGAATCTTCGAATTCAATTGCGTAAGGAGGATATTCCAAAGTTACTCAATATTTTTGCCAATCATGCACCTCTTCTCGACCGAGAGGGTTTGATTGGATTCCTCGGTCATGAAGTGACGACACGCTGTATCACACCGGCAATGGCAAAATGTTCAGGCGCTGAAGAATTACGAAGTTCAGAATTCCAAGAGCATTTAGAAATGCATGCAGAAGTTGAAATGCGTCAGACGCTTTCAACACTTGGTTTCACATTCTTGCGCGCTTTTATTTCGACCAGCAAAACCGACCAAGAAAAACTTGCTCGACTAAAAGCAGACCTTGATTTTGCAACAAAGACTGAAGGATCTAATGCAGATGCTCTTATGGAACGTATCGCTATTCGAGAAGCTGCAACACTACGCAGAATTGAATGTGAAGTGAATGTTGAGCGTGCAAAGAAACGTGGAGAGGTTACCATACAAGCGGAAAGTGAACTGCTTGAACTACGTAAACAAGAATCTGTTTGGGAGGCAGAACTCAAGCGAGACCAGGGCCAATCAGACCTTCGCATGAAGGAATCATCTCACAAAACCACGCAGGCTATGGATTTATTTGAACAAGTTCAAGCAAAAAAGCGAGACCGAATTCAGCAAAGTCAAGAACATCAAGACCAGCGAATGGAAAAGCAAAATGAAATTCAAACAAAAATGATGGAAATGGCGGCAGAGCAAGGCGCATTAACCCCGGAAGTAATGCAAGAGTTCCTACGTCAGCAAACTGCACAGAAAGCAATTGATGGAACCGATTCTGTGGCACCATCAGCACCTCCGGTTGCAGCCGTTTGCCAACAATGTCAAGCAGTTATGATGCCTGAGTGGAAAGCCTGCCCTCATTGTGGCTCGTCGAGATGATTTGCGTAGATTAATCGTCACCAACACTCTTGAGATTACGCAAGTATTACACCTTCAGCGGACTTGGTGGAATCATGTTCCTAAAATGGGGGTCTCAGCCGTGGAAGATTTGGCGCTCACATTGGCACAACCGTCAGATGCTTGGTGGCAGACGACTAACCTATGCCATTTTGACTGCAATGGTTCTTTTTGCTGCAATTCCATATATACTGACTAATAATTTCGCAGTAATTCGTGATTCAGCTGCCTTTGACTCAACGCTCCAACTCGATTTAGATATTCCATTTCTAGCTTGGATGATTCTCCCGTACATTACTTTGTACTTTTATTATCCCGCTGCTGCATGGCTTGGTGATAAAGATGAGGTCATGTGGCGACAAAATGTGGTTTTTCATCAAATGATGCTGATTACATGTTGGATTGTTAACTCTATATTTATTTTATTTCCTGTCGATGTCGACTTACGACATCTTATCCATGGAATTGAAGGTACCTTTTGGGAACCGTTCTTTACAACCTTGCATGCCATTGATACACCTTGGAATTCTTGGCCGTCACTTCATATTATTCAGAGCATGCAAGTGGTTTTGGTCCTCAGGTATTGGTATCCTCCAACGACTACACGTCTTCGAAGATTACATGCTTTGCTTCTCATCATGTGGATACTGCTCGTCTTATCGACGATGTTCGTCAAACAGCACTATGTGTGGGATGTCGTAACAGCAATGGTGTTTACTGGCTTAGGATGGGTGTATTGGATGAAGCCATGCCTTGAACGCTTGAAAACTGAAGAATTCATTGACGAGTTCGATACCAGAATGGCACTCGATTAACCGAATATCTGGCCGACCAAACCAGGGCTTGTCAGATAGATGGTCAGGCTTATTCCTGCCATAATCATCATCCAAGAACCAATGAGTTTAATCATGCCAGTTGCACGCTTTAGGAAATTAATCATGACTTGTCGTCCTAGGCCCACCATGGTGGTGACAAGTACCATCAAAATCAACAAACCAACCATCAAGCCGCCAATTCCAATTCCGGTTGCCGTAGGTCCAAGCGTACTGAGATAGATGATAAATGGAAGAACTGCTGCTGCGGTACAATCAATGGATGCAGCGGCATAACCAATACCATAGAGATACATGTTTCGGCGTGGAGTAAACGTATCATCTTCTTCGGTTGTACTGTATTTACGAACGAATTTGTCGACGAATCCCATGAGGTGTGAAGTGATCCCGATTAGCATCATTGAGCCTAAAACTATCAACAGTATGGCAATGAAAATCGCGATATAATGAACAGCCCCTGACTTGGTAAATGCTTCGCCCATTACCATAGCAATAATTCCAATAACTGCGAAGAAAGTCCACATTCCTACTCCCGAAAGAAGACCAATCACCAATGAATTTGGCATTTTCTTTTTCAGTTTACCAGATTCGATTAGTTCGTCTTCTCGGGCGCCCAATGAAAGATAGTAAGATATGAAACCAGGTAGAACTGGGAAAGCACATGGAGAAAAATAGACCAAAATTGATAAGACCATTCCGAGAATGAAAACAGCCATATAAGCCGTGCTTGGCTCTTCCCAAGCAAGACGTGACGAGATTAAATCTGATTTGACTTGCTCTGAAGCATTGGCAGACAATACATCCTCCAACTTTCCATCAAAACTTGACCATCCATCAGTCGGCGTGCCTGTTGATTGTTTTTCGATGATGTAGCCTTCTTCATCAATGATCAGAACAACTGGGATTTGCCCCGTACCTCCTGTCGTGAACAAACGGACAGGGTCGGTCGTAGTACCGTCTTCTAGAATAGCAGCAGAAGTAGAACCAATTCCGGTGGCATAATACGGAACGTGGTAGGCACCTGATGATTCATTGAGGTAAGGGATATCTTCGCCATACCATGCACCATAGGCAATGATATTGAGTGTCTTTCCAGATGCATTAGCCATTGCTTGCCAGTTGTCCATTTCATTTTCAATATGTTCTTGGACAGCATGACAATTACTACAATCATGTGCCATGAAATCGAGAATAATGATACTGCCTCGCTGCTCATCAAGAGAAATCCAGCCCGTCGAGTTTGCTAAGGGTTGTTCAATTCCACTGCGGTTCAAGGATTCAAATACAATGTTTGGAATTGGTGCAGGTTCAGCGTCAGAAGCAAATATGTCATCCATACTGTCGAACATTGAAAGTGCTGCAAAAGAAATGGTGACGAACATTAGTGCCCCGATTCCGAACGCTTTCCAAGTTTCGGCCTGCTTAAACACGCCAAAGTCTGCCTGCTCCCACAGTCCCATACAAAGACCAAACAGGCGCACCACTTGAACATAATGGGGTGCGGGATACCAGTCATTCGAAAGGTATCTGTCCATGTATTGCGGTAGAAAAGAATGGAAGCCCACAGGAAGTAATCAAAATATGAATTTAGAGTTATGGGCGCAGTGGGCCGAAATTTGGATTGCTGAGCGAATCGAAGAATACAATGTGGGAGATGCATCACCGCAAGCTGCTCATTTAGAATATAAGGATTGGAAACCACCAACACTCAAGAAGTGATAACAGGTTGAAAATAAAAAGTGGGCTCGGAGAGATTTGAACTCTCGATCTTCGCCATGTGAAGGCGACATCATAACCCCTAGACCACGAGCCCTACGGTAAACCGTCGTAAGGCCACGGCGATATAAGCCTCCCCGTCAGACGCCTACGTTAGCGATGAGCGTTGAGATGGACCATGCCAACTTCAAGTCGGTCATGCGTCGGATGAACTTCGATGAGATGTACCGGAACCGTGACGACTTCCGCTAATTCCTCGGCTAATGAAAGTGGTAATTCGATACGTTGATGTTCGGCATTATATCGTATCCATCCATCTGCGACTCCCAGTTCTTCTATCAATTCGGTGATGTCATCAGATGCGTCCTCGAGCGTAGTAGGTATTGAACCAAACAGAATCGTATCATCGTCACTCAATACTTCGTAAGGCCGCAAATTAGCTTGGCCTCTACGCCGGAAACGGGCCCGGAGTTGCCCTGCATCCTTGTAGTGAGATGAACAAAATTTGAGGTGGAAGTTCATATCTTTGGCTGCTTCTTTCAATCGCAGCGCTAATTCTGCAGAACCTTCTGCTGCTGCGGTAATTCCACCGCTCAGATTGAATCCTCTCACATCCATATTTTCTTGATTACCTACCGTTATTTCTAATTCATTGAGATTTAGGAATTCTACTGGAGAGTCATGTAAAGTATCGAGCAAAGCAAACAGTTGTTCCTCTTTATCCGGTTCACATGGTAATTCAACCCCTACATGGATACCCGCATCAGCACAGGCTTGAATCACTGGGAGATATTTGGTCAAGGTGCCATCCAAAAGGTGGAAACGAATTTCGTCTAAGCCTGCTGCTCCAAAGTCTGCTGCACGGTCGACTTGGAAAGGTATTGAAGTATAGAGGTGTATATGATGCTCCTTTCCAAAAGCCGCTTTTAGTTGGTGAACGGCTTCCAATGATTTCTCCATATCGAGCATCGGGTCTCCACCGGTAATTCCAGTCCCAGTAGCACGCATAGCGTGGCCTTCTTCAATGACATCAGCCCAAGAAGAGCATCGACGTTCGTTGGCAAACATGTCAGGAGATTCTCGTCGATTCTCAGAGAGTGGACAATAATCACAACCCCAATGGCATTTTCCTGTGACGAATAAAACAAGTTTACTGCCGTGTTGACACTGAATACATCCCTCAGCCTCTCCGTCTTCTGCGGGGAGGATTTCGGTCGCCATTGGCAAAGACACAGTCATTGAACTCAAACACTCCTGTCGCCTTTGAGGTTTCAACCTCTCCCCTGCTCACATTCCTCATTGAGATAAATTAGCTTGGTTAAGGAGCCAACGGTGGAATCGATAATCACCTGTAAGTTCAGGATGAAAAGTCAGTGCTAATCGGTGCCCGTCAAGGACGCCAACGATTTCTTCTCCCAAGGAAGCTACAGGTGTACATTCAATGCTGGATTGATCAAATCGTGGAGCACGAATAAAAACGCCATGAAAAGAAGTAGTGTTTTCTAAAGATGCGCCATCACCTACCGGGAGTGGTTGATGATTGAATTTATCACGCTTGACATTCTGTGGTGAAATGCTTTCCCCGGATGGTGTTTTAAGTGAAATTTCTACTTCTGCTTCAAACGAATCTCGTTGCCGACCCCAAGCATTTCGAGAAATGCCAGCACGAAGAAACGGAGTCTGTAGTTCACCAGGATTGGCGAGAAGAATCGCACCTGCACAGGTTCCGAGAACTGGACGGTGCGGGTGTTGTTCCATCCATGAATACAAGGCGGTAAGGAGAGATTCACTTTGGCTGGCTTTCCGCATTGCAGTTGATTCGCCTCCTGGAAGTACAATACAATCGAGAAGACTATCGACTTCGACTCCACTGCGCAATTCGACAATTTCAATATCGATATTGAGTTGTATGGATGCAGCACGAAGTGCCTCAGCGTGCTCATCACGAGCGCCTTGAAGCATTGCAAGTCCAACACGCACCATGGGTGAGGGTAGAAGCACCTCCCTAAGAGTTCGACGACAAAGAGTTAAGCGCGTATACCATTGAACGAGGTGTTCCATCCATGGAGTTGAAGAACCTCCATGTGTTGCCACAACTAATGGACCTCAGTCAAGACTGTTTCCTCGTCCCAGGACCTGTCAGAATGGGACAACCATGCCTCAATGCACTGTCAACTCCAGTGATGACTGCACGTGGTTCAGAATTTCGTGATGTCATGGCACATCTCAACTCAGGGCTGCGAAATGCCTTCAATTTAGCACCCTCTGAACCTGTTCGTGGAGTTCAATCTTGGGCTGGCGATGATGATTACAAAGTCGTTGTTGTATCTGGAAGTGGAACCGCCGCAATGGAGATGGTCATTGCAAATAGATTCCGTTCTAATGATTTGGTGCTGGTTCCAACCAACGGAAAATTTGGAGAAAGAGTCGCAGAAATGTGCCAACGCTTCTGCAATGTTAAACATCTCAAATATGAATGGGGGCGTGCTTTTGACTTGTATGAACTAGAACAACAACTGGAACGTGGGTGCTATGAATCACTTTTGATTTGTCACAATGAGACAAGTACTGGAATTACTCAGGATGCTGCTGCTATTGCAGAAATGTGTGCTCGGCACAATACATCGTTAATTCTCGATGGAATCACATCCGTTGGAGGTATGCCAGTACATCCTACCGAATGGAATGCTGAAGCGGTCGTAATTGGAGCCCAAAAATGCACAGCAGGGCCTTCCGGAATCGCTGCAATAGCAATCAACTCAAACTTCATTGAACGAGTTCATGCTATTCGAGAACAAGATGATTCAAATCCAAATTACTACCTCGATTTAGTCGCTGCTCTAAAAAAGGGAGGAGATGACCAAACGCCTTGGACTCCGTCGATCAATTTGGCAATGGGCTGGGGTGCTGCACTGGAAGTTCTCAAGAATGAGTCGAATAAGGGTCGCTGGGACAGATGTGAAGCGATGGCTAATGGAGTTCGGAATCTCTTTTTGGACCTTGGTTTTGAATTACTTGCAGACTCAGAACAGCGCAGCAATACAGTCACTGCAATTAACTATCCAGAAGGAATCAATGATGCTTGGAGAGTTCGTCTCAAAGAAGAGTTCAACACACAAGTCATTGGGGCACAGGACCATCTCAAGGGCAAAATGTTTCGAGTTGGTTCAATGGGTGAGACACCAATCAGCGAAATGGTCGAAGGTTGTAAACGCATGATTGACTGCTTCGCTTTATTTGGAATGGAACTTCCTAAAGTGGATGTTGAATCATATTTCGCATGAGGCTACACTATGACGAGATACATCGTGTTAGGGCGTTTTCAACCCTTTCACTTGGGTCATGAACATTTGGTAAGGTCGGCTTTGAGCCACGTTGAAGATGGAGACAAACTTGTTGTCGCAATCGGTTCAAAACAGGCTGGATGGGAGCCGGATAACCCATGGACTGCGGAGGAACGACAGGCAATGATTCAGACTTGGGCTGAGCAAGCAGGTTTGGAGATAGAAATTGTAGCGATTGAAGATATCAATGACCCACCAAAATGGGTGGAGCATGCAGAACAAATACACGGTAATGGAATACTTGTCACCACTGATGAGCCAACAGCGCAATTGTATAGTGATGCTGGATTTGAGGTGCGCATCCCCGAGATGAATCAACGTGAACAATTTGAAGGGTGGCGTATACGTCAAACAGCAAAAATGCTCTCAACTGTTTATGATGATGATGCCGTGCGCGAAGTGCTCAAGGAAAGCATTCCCACCTCTGTGATTGAATGGTTGATTGAAACGGATGGATTATTCCGACTTTCAACTTTTGAAACCGGAGTCCATGCTGGGTAATTATTTTCCGAAGAATTTCTTCTTGACTTCTTTTTTCATTTGTTCTTTGGCAACTGCTTGAATCTTTTCTTCAGCCTTGGCTTTGATTCCACTCGCCAAAGTCGAGAAGGTGTCCTTAGCAGCCTTCTTGACTGGCTTTGTTACTTCATCGATAACTTGGCGTTTGGCTGTTTGTGTAGCAGCCTTTGCAGCAGTACCTGCTGCTCCGGCGGCTTTACCTACGAGTTTTTTGACCATGATTCGAGGAAAACCTCAACACACTAGAAACTTGTGGTTATTCATCCGATGCCACGACAACGCGTGCTGCCAAAAGAATTCGTTGCTTGTACATGTAGCCGGCTTCAAGAACATCGACTACACAACCCGCAGCGAAGACATCCGATGCAGGAATCATAGTGATTGCTTCCATCTTTGCTGGGTCGAACGGTTGGTCTTTCGCTTCAATTGGAGTAACTCCATCCGCAGAGAGTTCATGCCACATCTTGTTCCTCAAGAGGCGGAGGCCTTGCGCCACTGCCGAAGAGTCATCTTTGTCAAGGTTATCCAACGCCCGGTCAACATCACCCAGGATAGTCAACATGCGTCGTGCAAGCCCCATTCCACTGTATTGTACGAGGTCTGATTTTTCTGCCATCAAACGCTTTCGTACATTTTGGATCTCTGCATCCTTGTAAGCAATTTCCCTTTCTGCCTTTTCTGCTCGTGCAAGTGCTTCTTCCAATGGGTCAAGTTCTTCCACTTCAATGGAATCTGCCAAGTCAATGGTATCGATTCCTTCTTCGACAATTGGTATTGAATCATCGTTTTCGATGATGCTTTCTTCAGGTTTTTCCGAAGGCAATTCGTCACTCATTATGTAAGGCGTTACGGAAGTGGTCTTTGAACCCCTCTATTCATCGAGAAGGTACTGTCTGAGATTCCAGCGCCCGTGGCCCCATTGGTCAGCCTTGAGATGTTCTCTACCCAATACTCCGACGAGTAAGGGGTCAGCATCACAAAGCGTAATCGCGTAGACCAATGCTCGCGTTGCTCGGTCATGTGCCTCATAGGTTGGGACGATTTTCGGGTCCTCTGTTTCGTCGAGTGTTTCACCAAGTTGCTTTCTACGCCCCATCCAGTCCAAACAAACTAATTCCGCGAATTCATTTTCTGGAATGCCTTTGAGGCGGTTTGTTAGTTCTAGCCATGTCGATTCTGCATACAATTCTTCACTGTTAGCAATTGTTCGTCCCAATGCTACATCCAGATAGAGGAAAGCTCGGCCCTCCCATACTTCCCATGCACCAGGACTGGCCCATTCTATTAGATGGAGCAAACCTTGAGAGCCATCGTTTAATGTTCGTAAGACATCTAAAACGGTCCCTGTATGTCCACTTCCAGTCGAATCCATCCAATCGAGGATTTCTGCTTCACAATCAATATCAAAAGCACGCTTTAGGCGAGCATCATAGGCAGGCCTTTGGTCACGAAATTGACCCTTCTCCATCCCGTCATAGAGTTCTGTCCATGTGTGGTTGAGAAGCATCTTCAAACTCGGTTCATCAACAAGCAATAGAACCATTTCTATGCCCATAACTGAATCCAAAGCGTGATGTGGTTTGATGTCATCGGCGTAAAGATGAAGAAATGAAAGCAGTATATCCACTGATTCAAGAGAAGAGCATTGAAGAAGAACGGTTGGCCCGAGACACATGGAGGCTTTGTTATGGCGACAATTAAGGAGCAGATCGATTTGATCCGCGTTGAAATTGATAAGACCCAAAAAAACAAGGCTACAAACGCACATATAGGCAAACTCAAGGCCAAAATTGCTCAATTGAAAATCAAGGAGGAAAAGGCGCATGCGCACTCCAAAGCAAGTGGCGGAGGGAAAGGGTTTGAAGTCAAAAAATCAGGCGATGCTACCGTTGCTTTGGTTGGTTTCCCATCTGTTGGAAAATCAACATTGATTTCTAAAGTAACCGATGCACACTCTGAGGTGGCCGGTTATTCCTTTACAACCCTAACATGTATTCCCGGTGTAATGGAACATCGGGGGGCAAAAATTCAGATTCTAGATTTACCTGGACTCATCAAAGGGGCTGCTGAAGGAAAAGGTCGGGGTCGGGAAATCCTCAATGTTATTCGGAGTGCTGACATGGTACTCTACATCGTAGACCCATTCCAAGACGCTCACTTCAATGTTTTACATCGTGAATTGCACAATGCTGGTCTTCGACTCAATGAAACAAAGCCTCCCGTCTTTATCAAACGCACTGACCGGGGCGGGATTGATGTTCGTACAACTGTTGAACAAACCCACCTCTCCAATGAAGAAATGAGCGAAATTATTCGCTCGTTCGGGTACACATCTGCCATTGTTACGTTGCGCAATAATACCACTGCAGAACAAATTGTTGACTGTTTAGCAGAGAATAGAATCTATGAAAAGGCGGTAATTGCAATTAACAAAATTGATATCGCTACCGAGGAAGATTTAGTTCGTTCACGAAAATCCTTACCGGAAAACTGGCCAGTCATGCGAATATCAGCATTCAAGGGTATTGGGCTTGATGAATTGAAGGATTTTATTTATGATAACCTCGGATTCATGCGTGTTTTTCTCAAACCTCAAGGACAAGATGCAGATATGGAAGAGCCTCTTATCGTTAAAGACGATACAACGGTCCAACACATCTGCAACAAGTTGCACAGAGATTTTGTTCGAAAATTTCGATATGCTCGCGTGAAGGGGCCAAGTGCTAAATTCGACTGGCAACGCGTCGGCTTAAACCATCTTCTCAAAGATGGCGATTTGATAACGATTGTTGTTCGTCGTTGATTCAATCCCAAATTCCCATATCCATTCGTGCATCTTCTGTCGCATGGATTTTTGGATCCCAGCGAGGAGTCCAAACAAGGTTGATATGGACGCTTTCTAGCCCTTCGGTTTGTAATGCTGCTCGATGGGCGGCAGCCATGATTTCAGGTGCTGCTGGGCAGCCAGGGGAAGTGAGTGTCAAATCGATTTCAGCATGAATAACTTCGTCCTTTTCTTCGAAACGCACGTCATAGACCAGCCCCAATTCCACTATGGATAATTCCAATTCGGGGTCTTCTACTTCATCCAATTGCGTCATAACATCTTGCTTTTCAACCATAAAATCACTTCATTCAAGTTCCCTAATTGCTTTCATCACTTTATCGAACATATTCCGGAATCCGTTTGAGCGACTTGGTGATAGTGTGTTGAGAATTCCCATTTCTTCTGCGAACTCAGGGGAGAGAAGTAAGGCTTGAGCGGGAGCAGTTCCGTTGATGGCAATGCTAAGAATGCCCATCAGTCCTTGAACCAGTTTTGCATCTGCTCCTGCGAGCAAGAGTACCTTGCCATCTTCTAATTTCACATGCACATGTGCTTCAGATTGACAGCCCAGAACTCTCGATTCGTCATTCCATTGTTCAAGTGGATACGGGATTACTTCATCGGCCATATCAAACACCATTTCAAGGCGTTCCATTTTATCTTCAACTTCTCTAAATTCCTCAATCAATTCAGATAATTCTTCGGGATAGGTCATCCGAATCTCTCCGTAATTTCTTTCAGTTGTTCTATGAAGAGTTCCGCTTCACCCATTGTATTGTACAAATAAAATGAGGCGCGTACAGTACTTGTAATTCCTAACCGATTGAGCAGTGGTTGTGCGCAATGATGTCCAGTCCGGACTGCAAAACCACGCGCATCAAACAAATGAGCTAAATCCTCACTGTGAATTGTTGGATGAATAAATGAGACCACGGCACTGTCACTTTTCTCATGACGCCCATAGACGGATATACCCATTGCTCGTAATTGTTCAGCAACCCAACGGCCAATACCAATCAAGCGTTGATGTTCTTTTTCTAAATCGAGTTTCGACATCCAATCCAATGCGGCACACCAACCGACGGCTTCAGCGATTCGGGGCGTTCCTGCTTCGAATTTATGTTCATCGGTTTGATAGGTTGAGCCTGTGATGGTGACAGTTTCAATCATGTCGCCCCCGCCCATGAATGGTTGCATTGTTTCAAACACATCTACATCGACAAGTAGTGCTCCGATGCCTGTAGGTCCGCACATTTTGTGAGCAGAGAACGCCATAAAATCTGCACCTAATTCTTGGAAATTAATACGTTCATGAGGAACTCCTTGGGCTGCATCAACCAATACCAAAGCACCCTTTGAATGTGCAAGTTCAATAATTTCTTCCATCGGATTACGCACACCCAATACATTGGAAGTATGTACGACACAGACGAGTTTTGCACCATCTAAAGATGCAGCATATACATCCATATCAAGCGTGAAGTTCTCCAAGACTGGGACATATCTCAACTCTACATTTCTCTCCTCGGCAAGCATTTGCCAAGGAACAATATCTGAATGGTGCTCCATTTCGGTCAAGACGATAACATCGCCATCAGAGAGATTTGCTCGACCCCATGAGTGGGCAACGAGATTGATTGCTTCCGTTGTGCCACTGGTCATGACTGCACGCTCGGCGTTGAACCAATCCTTCAACTTGAGGCGACATGCTTCATACCCTTCTGTCGCTTCACCAGCGAGAGTATGCACTGCTCTGTGAACATTGGAGTTTGAGGAGGTGTAATAGTCGTTCATCGCGTCTAAAACTACTTGCGGTTTTTGTGTCGTCGCAGCATTATCGAGGTAAATCAACGGAAAACCATTGACTTCACGCTTGAGGATCGGGAAATCATCACGCAACGTCATGTAATCACCTTTTCAATTCACATTCAAGATGAACCGTGAGTCGTGTTCGCATTTCTTCAATTAGATATTTATTCGTCAGATTCGAAAAAGCATTGAGAAGAAAGCCATTGACAATCATTGCTTGGGATTCTTCTGGGCTCAATCCTCTTGACATCAAATAATGCATTTGATTCTTGTCGACTGGCGCACTAGCTGCTCCGTGGGCAGCGGATACATCATCTGCGAGGACTTCTAGTTCAGGTATTGCTTCTGCCCTTGCTTTTTCAGAAAGAAGAAGATTACGGAATACTTGAGATGCATCGGATTTATTTGCACCTTCTGCAATCGTGAGTAGGCCTGTGCCAATGAAGTGGCTGCTTCCTGCACATGCTGAATTCATTACCAAATCCGAATTTGTATGACCGTGGATATGATGGATTTCCACATGCTCATCTTCATGGCGAGCACCTACTGCATTGACTGTGACGGATTGGCGAATTGACGCACCGGTTCCATTCAACGTGCTGCGGACATCTGATTTGCATCTGAAACCACCAACTGAAAGTGTGGCATGTTCTAGTTCAGCATCTCGTTCAATCGTCCAATCTTCACATCGAAGGAATTTGGTATTTGAATCGAGTTCATTGATGAAACCGAATGAAAGTTGTGCATTTGGGTGAATCTTACCCGTGATATGAAGGCCGACCCATTCCGGTTCACCAGAAATGTGAATGAAAACCACAGCTGAACCTTTGACTTCAAGGTCTAAATGCCCAACAGCAATATGGCCCGATGCTCGAGCATTGATGTGGATCGGTTCAGATTTTTCATCGATGAATAAGTGACTGGATGTTCCTCCAGCAGCCTGTAAAAAGGCTCGAGCAATATCATCAAATGTATCCTTGGATTGTGGTGCTTCATCTAATCGTTTTCCGTTGGCGAGTGAAAAAATCACATCATCAGCAATTGGCACTTCATCGGGAACAGTTGGATGAATTCTAGGCCAAGGAGTATAGCGCCACAAATGTTCTGAACGAGGTGGGATAGCCATCTGTTGGTAGATCATCCAATGGAACCCTCCATTTCCAATTCGAGTAACTTGTTTAATTCCAACGCATATTCCATCGGGAGTTCTCTAGTAAATGGTTCAAAGAATCCATTGACAATCAGGCCCATTGCTTCATCTTCAGTGAATCCACGGCTCATGAGATAGAACAGTTGGTCACTTGAAACTTTAGAGACACTTGCTTCATGTTCCAAGTCAGCAGTAGAGTTGCCGATTTCCATGGTAGGGTAAGTGTCAGAGCGTGAATTGTCGTCGAGGATAAGAGCATCACAAACAATCTTTGACCTGCATCCCGATGATTTTGGGCTGACTTGAAGTAATCCACGGTAAGAAGAACGTCCACCCTTCTTCGAAATTGACTTTGAGATAATATTAGAGGTTGTATTGGAGGCGAGATGGTGGACTTTTGCCCCGGTGTCTTGATGTTGTCCTTCTCCAGCATAAGCCACCGAGATGACTTCTGCGTGTGCACCTTCGCCCTTGAGAAGCACCGAGGGGTACTTCATGGTCAACTTGGAGCCAATGTTCCCATCGACCCATTCGATGGTTGCGTTTTTATGAGCTACAGCCCGCTTTGTAACCAAATTATAGACGTTGCTCGACCAGTTCTGAACGGTGGAATAACGAATTTTTGCACCTTCCATTGCAATGAGTTCAACAACCGCAGAATGCAGTGAGTCTGTTGAATAACTCGGGGCAGTGCAGCCTTCAACATAGTGAATCGTACTACCTTCATCAGCAATAATGAGGGTTCGCTCAAATTGTCCCATGTTCTTAGCATTGATACGGAAATAGGCTTGAACCGGCATTTCAACGCTGACTCCTTTGGGGATGTAGAGGAATGAGCCACCAGACCAAACTGCTGTATTAAGGGCAGAGAATTTGTTATCGCTGTGAGGAATAACTGTTCCAAAATACTTCTTAATGAGCTCGGGATATTGTTTGAGACCAGAATCCATGTCAAGGAAGATGACTCCCTGCTCTTCCAAATCCTCTCGGATAGAGTGGTAGACGGCTTCAGATTCATACTGTGCAGTTACACCGCCAAGCCATTTTTGCTCAGCCTCTGGAATTCCAAGGCGGTTAAAGGTGTTCTTGATGTCATCGGGAACGTCATCCCAAGATTTTTCAGTTTTATCCGAGGAGCGCAAGAAATAGGTAATGCTCTCAAAGTCAATCATGTTCAAGAGGTCGCAATTCCCCCATTCGGGCATGACCCGTTCGACAAAATGACGGTATGCTTTGACGCGGATATCCGTCATCCATTGTGGTTCGTTTTTGAGTTCAGAAATATCCCGAACGACTTGTTCGGAAAGTCCCTGGTCGAAACGAATTGTTGAATTTTCGGGGTCATGGAAACCATAGCGGTAGTCGCCAATAATATCTTGAGTTTCATCCGTCATCTTAACACCTCAGGCAGTTACATCGAGCCAATCATAGCCGCGGTCTTCAAGTTCAAGCGCCAATTCAGGGCCGCCAGTTTGGACAATTGTTCCATTGATCATTGCGTGAACAAAATGAGGTTTCACCAAATCAAGTAGACGTTGATAGTGCGTGATAATCAAACATGCTGAATCAACAGCAACTTCATTGATTCCTTTGGCTACAATTCGCAATGCATCGATATCCAGTCCGGAATCAGTTTCATCGAGCAATGCGAGATTTGGTTTCAACAAAAGCATCTGCAACATTTCGAGTCGCTTTTTTTCTCCTCCACTAAAACCATCGTTGACATATCGTGAGAGGAAACTTTTGTCCATGGATAATTGCTCCATTGCTGTAGTCAGTTCTTTGCGGAATGCTCGACCCTTTGGTGCTTCTTCACGTACCGATGCAACTGATTTTTTGAGGAGTGTCCCGACTTGAACACCTGGGATTACTGCCGGGTATTGGAACGAAAGGAACATACCGGCACGAGCCCGTTCGAAAACTGCAAGTTCCTCCAACGGTTGGCCTTTGTAAAAGATGCTACCTTCGGTAACCACATAGGCAGGATGGCCCATGACAACATTCGCCAAAGTGGATTTCCCTGCACCGTTTCTACCCATTATTGCATGAATTTCACCACGATGGATAGTTAGGTTAACCCCTTTGAGAATTGACGTGCCTTCGACACTGACATGGAGGTTTTCAATTCGTAAGATCTCCTCCGCCATTGCCCTCACTTGATTACTCCTAGCGCAACTCCCTTATGAAGTGGTGTAATCATGGACAATACCGGTCACAGAGAGGATACTAGTTCAACAATAGAATTGAAGAAGAAGAGAAGTGAGCGAGAGGCATGACCGACGATGACCTCGTGGCAAAATATGCGGCCGAAGCAAAGGCGGCAATGTCTGCTGAGGCAAGCCGTAGAATCGAAGAGATGACCGACCCCGTTGAAGAAGAACGGCTTCGTTCATCTTCGTTGCTCACATTCATCGGAACGGCTGATTTTGTACCTGCTTTATTTTCACGTTTAGGTGAGGTTCGGGCTGCCCTGGATGGGCACGGTGGCGGCATTGCTGTTTCGGCACTAGACTGGGGTGAAGGCGCGTCTTCTGAACTAGACCTCATATTGGATTTGACCGGTGCTTGCCTCTCATGTGGTGCCGCGCCGGGGACGCTTGAAGGTGTGAAAAACGACTTGGAAGCGGATAAAGAAATCTTCCGTATCCGTTTTTCTTCGGCCCTCCTCGACACATTTGATGAGTTGGGAAGAGAATTTATTCTCGCTCACGGTGCAGTTGAATTTGTATGAACCATTCCCCTTCACTTGAATGGATGGGTTGAAAGAGACGAAGGAAAGGGTCGACAGTATGGGAGCATGGACAGAAGGCCGTCGTGAAGACCCCGCTCCATGCCGTGAGGCCGACAGAGGTTTGTTTGAAATCACAACACGTGATGGCCGTGGACGTTTGGGACGCTTGCATACCGAACATGGTATTCTTGAGACGCCTGCCTTGTTACCGGTCATCAATCCAAACATCAGAACAATTGAACCTCGTGAGATGTGGGACCGATATGGAATTGGTGCTCTCATTACGAATTCATACATCATATGGAAGCACGAAAAACTCAAGGAAGTTGCAATCGCAGAAGGCGTTCACACACTTTTGGACTATCCGGGTGTGGTGATGACTGACTCGGGTACTTTTCAGGCCTATATCTACGGAGATGTCGAAGTCGGTGTCGAAGAAATTGTTGAGTTCCAGCGAAGTATAGGAGTCGATATTGCGACTATGCTCGATGTGTTTTCACGCCCTGACATGACTGAGGATCAGGTGGCAAAATGTGTTCAAGAAACTATCGAACGCGCTCCAGTAAGCGTCGCTGCAGCAGGAACAACAATGCTCAATGGCCCAATTCAAGGTGGACTATTCAAACATCTTCGCACCGAATCGGCTCAAGGCATGAGTGAATTCGATTTTGCAATTCATCCAATCGGTGGAATTGTTCCCGTAATGGAACGCCATCTCTACAAAGATTATGCCAAAATTATGTTGGCATCTATTCCACACCTCCCACCAAATCGACCGGTCCATATGTTTGGTTGTGGCCATCCGATGTTATTTCCAATGTCGATTGCTTTGGGTGCTGACTTATTCGATTCAGCTGCCTATGCACTCTTTGCCCGTGATGGGCGTTTGTTGACGCCATGGGGTACACAAAAAATCGAATCGTTGGTTGAATGGCCCGAGCGAATGCCTTGTGTTGCATCTTACACACCAGCCGATGTTCGTGCGTTGGATAAAAAGGAAAAGACTGCACTCTTGGCCCGATACAACCTCGAAGTGACCTTAGTGGAACTAGACCGTTGTAAACAGGCCATTCGTGATGGTACAATCTGGCGATTGGCAGAACGCCGAAGCCATCAACATCCTGCACTTCGCGAAGCGTTTTTGTGGATCTCTACCAGCCCTCATAATAATAAATTAAACTTACAATTCTTAGAAGAACTTGTCCTTGATGACCGTGATGCTGCTCGTGATAGAGACCAAAATGCTGGCAAATGGGAGCATGCTTGGAATTGGATTGTTGAATCGCAAGAATCCCCCCGTAAAGGCGGTGAGCCATGGGGAGGTGAAGATACTCATTCCAGACCACATGTCAATGCGGCAAAGAAGGCCTTGGAGGGGCTTTGGAGGCCTCAACTGCGAGATGGGAAGGGGTCCGATCAAGTGCTGATTGCTTACGGTACATCGGGTCCTTGGCGGGAACGTTTGAGTGACCTTATGCCCCGATTAGAACATCATTACCCCGGATTGGAAGTGTTGATTAATACGCCAATCGGTTTACTCCCTTACTCACTCGAAGACCTCAACCCGTTCACCCATATTGATGGGCCTCAATGGCTTTGGCGTCGCCGCCCAAATCTTGCGGTAATACGAGATGAACTCGAACACTACGGCTTGGGCGAACGTCGCATCATCCTCGTGGATTTACTCGGTGATGGCATCCAATCCAGAGCCCTCAATGCATTGCATGAATCAGGTGTTCTCGATGAAAGCACGGATGCCGATACAAGCGCTCAGCCCTTGGAAAAAGAGCAGCGTGATGAAGCAAAAATACGTATTCAACGCCGTCATGTTGCAGATAAAATGGTCCTCCTACTCAATTTAAAACAAGATATAGTTCAGACTCTGTTGAAGGATTCCACCTTCGTCGTAAACCGATTGGGCAGAGTGAAGAATGCAATGCTCTCGAATGGTACGCATATTGTCAGTCCGCGATTGACCGATGGTGGGCTATCATTAACCGACGGTGGAGCAATTGAAGTCCATGGACATCGTGATAGTCCTATTCCGCTAGGATTTGAAAAGATTGAGGGCGATAGTTATTTTTCTAAAGGTCCTGCTTGGGTTGTGGTCAATGAAGATGCTGAACCTTTTGTTCGCCAAGGTCGAAATGTGTTTCATGGATTTATTCTTGCGTGTGACTCTTGGATCTCACCGGGCGACACCTGCTTGCTTGTCAATCAAAAAGGTGAACTTATTGGACATGGGATATCTCAGTGCACACCCGCAGATATGCAACATTTCCAAAAGGGTGTGGCCGTGAAAACTCGTGGCGGAATCATACTGTAATTTTCCCTGCGACCTCGACAAAACGAGGTATACTTCAAAGAGCGCCTCTACTCTCTTCTTCTTGAGGGAGTATGTTTTGCAAGGCGACCTCATCATAGAAACCACAAATTTGACCAAATCATATGGCCCACATATGGCATTGAATAAACTCAATCTTTCGATCCCAAAAGGCGCAACGGGCTTGCTTGGACCGAACGGCGCAGGGAAATCTACATTCTTGAAAACAATTCTTGGATTAATCCAAACCACCGAAGGAGAAGGCACTGTTCTCGGCCTTGACATTCGTACCCAAGGTGATGCAATTCGCGCTCGAATCGGATACATGCCAGAATACGACTGCCTGAATCCTGAAATGGAAGCAATACACCAAGTGCGATATTCTGGTGAATTACTCGGGATGAACCCTACTATTGCTCTTGCTCGAGCACACGAAACATTGCAGTATGTGGGGTTGGGGGAACAGCGTTATCGAAATATTGGGAGTTACTCGACAGGAATGAAACAAGCGACTAAACTCGCATGCGCTCTTGTTCATGACCCGGAATTGATTATTGCCGATGAACCTTCTAATGGGCTGGATATCTCTGCGCGTAATTACATGATTGAAACTCTCACAAACACTGTTAAAACTGGAAATCGCTCTGTGTTAATGGCTTCACATTTGATGGATGATGTTGAACTAGTCTGCGATAATTTCATCCTCTTGCACAAAGGAAA
>Ga0302122_10000262_pt1 | contig 31147 bp, 28 predicted proteins | sample CB21_SCM_MG_FD_203115 | JGI IMG/M metagenome (GOLD analysis project Ga0302122, IMG submission 203115) | Marine microbial communities from Western Arctic Ocean, Canada - CB21_SCM | ecosystem: Environmental > Aquatic > Marine > Oceanic | place: Canada: Western Arctic Ocean | collected 2017-09-28 | reverse complement strand
GGTTATCCTAACTATCTCGACGAAGACGGCTACAAAAAAGCGAATCCAGAAACCTATTTTCGCCTCGTGGAACAATTGGATAACTCGATGATCCAACAAGTCTCGATCGAAGACGCCCATCGGCATACTATACTTCCACGCCGCAGCCAATGGCCCCGCCGCCGATCACCACGACCTTCGCGTTATTGGACCAGGTCATTCCACTAAAGCGCCAGAATAAAGGCTCCAGCCATCTCGCCGCGGCAGGTACGTGTGGTACTTAGAACCAGATTCTGGTCTTGAGTCACAGTAATAGACTAACAGATAAGATTGTTAGGACATCCGCACGAATATTCCGGAGCGAGTCTTGGGATCAAAGCAAGTCGACTTGGGTGGCATGACCTCGCTCGCGTCGGCAACTGCCATCAGTTCTGCCAATGAAGTAGGAAAACAGGCGAATCCCACCTGCCAGCCCTCGCTACAGCGAGCTCGCAGGCCTTCTAACCCACTGTCACCAGTCACATAATCTAGCCGTGGATCGCCACGCACGTCACTAATCCCCAATAAAGGCTTTAGAATCCGGTCCTGCAAGATAGAGACGTCTAGATTCCGCAATGGCGATTTATCCAACACCGGGCGACGCAGGGTGAGCAGTATGGTCTGCCCATCCAATAGCATCAGAAACTGGCCGCGCTGTGTGGGAAACTCGACAGCATGATCGTCGCTTATAGGCTCAACCACGAAGTCTTTCGCCAGTGCGGTCAGTAGATTGGTTGTAGTTCTGCCGCCCAAATCCCGCACGCAACGATTAAAGGCTAAAACCCGCAATTGGTCCGCTGGAAACAATGCGGCCAGCAGATAATCCCACGGACCATCCGCCTTGCCGGCAGCCCGACGACTGGCAGCATGTCGCAATGTCGAAGCCGCACGATGATGTCCGTCAGTCAGGTAGGTTGATTCAATACCAGAGAATGCCTGGCGAAGGTCATTGCACTGTGAAGTATCGGTGATCCGCCACAACCGCTGGCCAACGCCATCTGGCAACACAAAATCGAGCACTGGATCACCCTGAGTTACAGACTCAACGATCGCATCGATTTCTGTAGATCCGGCATATGCGAGACAGATCGGGCTAGAACTCGCACCCACGATATCCAGATAACGGCTGAGACGCTCCTCATGCTCCTTACGGGTCTCTTCATGCCTTCGGATAGATCCATTTTCATATTCACTGACCGGAATCTCAGCGACGACACCGATCTGTGTATGACCATCGACACTAAGCTGGTAAATAAAAACAGCATCAGTATCCGAGCCCTGGTAAGAGCCGTTTTTCAACATCGTCTGTAGTTGCTGGACGTTGGCCTCTAGGACTTTCGCTTCTGCCGGCCGCTCATCGGTGGGAAAATCATCCGTTACCTGCATAGTATTGATGTAGTTTTTCGGATGAGTTTCGCAAAATATGCGCCGCTGTGTCGGACTCATCGAATCATAGGCCGGGCTCACCACTGCGGTGGCATGCTGCGGAGCCACTACATACGGCCTGAAAGCACGAATCTGTGTCACTTATTCTCCCTCTGGCCTAATACGCGACGCGAGACTCAGCCGGGATGCGCTAAACGAAAGGTCGCCATAAAATCTGCCAACGCCTGTACACCCTCGCGTGGCATCGCGTTGTAAATACTCGCCCGGCAGCCACCCACGCTGCGGTGGCCCTTGAGATTCAATAACTTTTCCTCACCCGCTTGCGTCAGAAAAGTCTTTTCAAGATCTTCACTGGGCAGGCGAAACACCACATTCATCACTGATCGGGATTCGACATCTACTGGGCAATGGTAATAGCCATCGCTGGTGTCGATTGTCTGGTAGAGAATGTTCGCCTTTGCTTCAGCCTCACGCGCTACAGCGTCTATGCCGCCCCTGCCCTGCATCCACTTCAGAACTTTACCTAAAATGTAAATCGGAAAGACCGGCGGCGTGTTAAACATGGAGCCCTTATCTGAGTGTATGTCGTAGCGAAGATACCGGGCCATGTTGCGGTTGTTGTCCTCGATCGCCGTCTTGCGCACGATCACCATTGCCATACCCGCTGGCCCAAGGTTTTTCTGTACACCACCGTACACCAGGTCAAAGCTTTCCCAGGGAATCGGTCGGGACATATAGTCCGATGACATATCAGCGACCAACGGTACGTCTACCTGCGGCCAGTCTCTAAAACGGACGCCGCCGATAGTCTCGTTGGAGGTGATGTGCAGATAACGAGTGCCCGGTTGGATCTCCAGCTCACCGGATTTGGGCATACGGGTATAGTTGCATTGCGCCCCATCCCAGGCGGTGTAGATTTCGCCATAGGGTTGAGCATCAGTGATAGCCCCCTTGCCCCAGCTACCAGAGTTAATGTACCCCCCTTTGCGCCCTTCACCCAGCAGATTCATCGGCACCATCGCAAACTGCAGCGTGGCGCCGCCCTGTAGAAAAAGCACCTCAAAGTCCCGAGGAACCCCAAACACACTGCGGACCAGTTCAACCGCCTCCTCGTGTACCGCGACAAATTGCTTCCCCCGATGACTCATCTCTATTAGAGACATGCCATCTCCTTGGTAATCAACGAACTCAGCCTGGGCCTCCTCAAGTACTGACAGCGGCAACGTACAGGGGCCCGCACTGAAATTGTGCATCCGTTCACTCATAATTCTTGCTCCACCAAAAAATTAAATTTACGCCTGACCGTTGACGCAGTGCAGAACCTGCCCTTTGTCAAAAGCTTTAATGATCTCCAATACACCATCAGCTACCGCTGCCTGGGCCTGATCGGTCGAAGCGCCGATATGGTGCGTACCGTAGACATTAGGATGTATGGCCAATTGAGAATCAAAAGATGACTGGCTTGCTGCGGGCTCATCAGCATAGACGTCGAGCCCAACACGCACGCCTTTTTCATCCATTGCTTTAAGCAGGGCGGTTTCGTCTATCACGTCGCCACGGGATGCGTTCAGGATAATCGTTCCCGGCTGGACCGCCGCGAGAAAAGTGCTGTCCACCAAGCCTCGGGTTTCAGGTGCTGCAGGGACATTCAAGCTGACAATATCGCAACATGCCAACAGCATTGGCAAATCTGGCACAGTCTGTAGTTCGAGCTTGCTGATTTGCTCTTGCATTTCCGGTTTACGATCGGGCTTATCTACAACATACACCTGGATACCAAAAGCACGAGCCCGCTGGGCAACAGCAAGGCCAATGGCGCCCAGGCCCACAATGCCCATGTGGCGACCGTACAAGCCTTTCGCTGCAGCATACTTCTTCTTGTTCCATTGGCCCGCTCGCAAGTCAATTACGTTATCGGGAATATTGCGGTCGATAGCTATCAGCAAGCCCATGACCAGTTCAGCGACCGCTATGGCATTTTTTCCGGGCACGTTACAAACTGGAATCTTGCGAGCTGCAGCGGCTTCCTTGTCAATCGTGTTGGTTCCAGCGCCTGCGCGAATCACAAGGCGCAACGCCGCCGCAGCGGCGATTGCATCACTGGTTACCCGGGTGCTTCTAACAACCAGCACTTCGGCATCGCCAACTGCCTCTACCAGAGTGTCACCATCCAAGTCCGGTTGAGAAACACAGTCGTGACCCTGCTGGCGCAGTTGTGCCATTCCCGAATCTGGAAACTTATCGGCAAAAAGAATCTTCAAAATACCTCCGTGTCATAATTTGCATCAATACGCTTACTGTTCCGCGTTATTCTACGTTCGCCTTCAGATATTGAATACTCCCCCGGCGTACAAATTTGTGTGAAAGGCGGCAAATGTCACAGCTAAACAAGGAAAATTTGAAGCACCCAAAATTTTTGTTATCGTCTACTGTGGAATGTGCTTATAAGTATGGGTCTAACCTTCCCATACCTACAGTTTCGTGCTGATTGAAACCACCGTTCTGGTTCTTGGCGCAGCACTGCTGCATGCGGCCTGGAATACCCTGGTTAAAACCGCCGCTGACCCTTTGGTGTCAGTGGGCGCCCTCAGCCTGGTCACTGCAGGCCCAGGGCTATTGCTGGTCTTGGTGACCCCAATTCCAACACTTACTGCGCTACCCTACCTGGCAGGCTCAGTTGTCCTTCACTTCGGGTATTACCTGTTTCTGGTCAGCGCCTACAGGGTAGGTGACTTAAGTCACGTCTACCCAATTTCCCGAGGCAGTGCCCCGCTGCTGGTGGCCCTTGGGGGCATCGTAATTGCTCAGGAACAACTGCCGTTACTGACGCTGTTTGGCATCGCTATTACCAGCATCGGCATCATGTTACTGGCCATATCCGGCGCTAACTGCAAAACACGAAATCATCGATCAACACCGCGAGCTCTTATTACTGGGTGCTTTATTGCCGCCTACACATTGGTTGATGGGTTGGGCGTACGCGAGGGTGGGGTTGCATTGTCTTATATCGGTTGGCTGTTTCTGATAAACGGGCTCGTCTTTGGTCTTTTTGTTTTTGTTCGACGCCCAGCCGAAATGCTGAGTTTGTGGCGCAACGATACCGCGCGGGTCGTGGGCGGAGGAATAGCGAAAGCGATCGCCTATGGCACTGTTATATTTGTTATGTACTACAGCCCGATGGCTGTGGTAGCCACACTGCGCGAGACAAGCGTCATCATGGCAGCATTGATTGGGGTTTACTTTCTGCGCGAGCCTGCTGGCCAACTGCGCATTGCTGCTGCACTGCTGGTGGCAGGCGGGATAATCGCGATGAATCTGTCGAGCTAATCAAGGCCGGCAACACTGCCTAGCCTCCCAGAAACAGCTCTCCCACTCGACGGCACTTTAGCTGGGTGTGTGCGGCGCGCTGCCAACTCGGAATATTTCTCGAAAATCCTCTCGACCGAGTACCAGGCTGTCTCGGACTACTTGACCTCGCGCAACTCGATCTCAAAAACCAGAGTCTCCTCAGGGCCAATAGCTCCGCCAGCACCAGCACTGCCATAGGCGAGTTCCGGCGGGATCACCACCTCCCACCGTGATCCCTCAGACATCAGTTGAAGAATCTCCTGCCAGCCCGGAATAATGCCGCCCAAGCTGAATGTGGCAGGCTGGTTACGCTTGAACGAGCTATCGAACTCGGTACCGTCAATCAGTGTGCCGCGGTAATGCACCACCACGGTGTCACTTGCCTGTGGCTGCCTACCAGATCCTTCGACCAAAACGGTGTAAAGAATCCCACTTTCTGTTGTGCGCACGCCTTCGCGCTGCCCATATTCAGCCCGGAATGCAGTCCCGGCGCTGGCACTTCCCTGCGATTTCGCCATATTCTCCTCCTGTACGTGCTTTCGTGCTCCAGTGATCGCAGCTGCCATCTGCTCATCCGTCATCGCCGGAGCACGCCCTGCGAGTACGTCTTCAATTGCCTGCGCCAGATATGCCGGATTCAAATCGAGATTATCGGCCTTCATCTGTTGTGCAATCTGACTACCAATCTGAAACCCCAGGGCATAGCTGAACTGCTCCTGCGAGGTTTGTGGCGCATCATCAGCCATAGCCGACGACCCAATCAGTAGGGCCGCCAATATTGAGGTAACGGATAAAACGATCTTGATCATAGGTCTTCCAGTTCTCTAGAGTAGGTTTGGCTCTGCAACGACTTATCTTCAACAATGCCCTGGACTTCAATAGTGACATGCGACACCCGGGGGCAGCGCTCACGGAGTTGGGCTTCGAGTTCATCGATTATACGTTCTATGCGCTCCAGGGTCGCCTGGACCGCAGCACGATCGGCAACATAGGATTGAAGCGCAGGGTCTGAGCGACGTGACTCAGGCAATCCAGCCAGTAATATTCGCTCATGTTTATCAATATGATCACGTAATCCCGCAAGAACTGCCTCTTCGCGCATCTCGACTTCAGCTACCAGTACGGTATGATCCTCGTCTACGACGATGCTACGTAGATCGTGGTAGTCCTCGACTTCACGGTGCGCCTTCGCGATTGCCTCAAAAACCCTTTCTGCCTCGCGATCCCGTACATCCAGCAGAAATCGCATATTGATGGCACCCAGGATAACTGCCGTGACTCCCAGCATTAGTGCAATAGCAATTGAAAAACCAACATCCCAAGCTGCATTACCCGTAAGCCGGGATAAGGCAATTCCGCAACTCGCCAACATCAGTCCGGTTACCGCGATTGCATCCTCGAGCACCACTGCCAGCAGAGTCGGATCGCTTGCCCGAAACAATTTTCGCCACGGCGACAGCGATTGTAAGCGTGCACGACTGGAAAATTCCCCCCAGGCAATACGCAACACGTAACCCTCAACAACGAACGCGATTGCCAATACCGCAGCTGCCAGCCAGATCGAGTCAATATTGAAATCGCCGATGGCAATAACGGGAACCCCAACACTTTCATGCAACTGGCGCCAGGCATGCCAGGCATGCGCCAACCCAAGCCCGCAGCCGATTGAGAAAAGGCCAATAGCGCTCCAGAGATTCCAAAGGTATTTTTTCTGCCCGTGGCCAAACGCATAACGGGCGTCGGCCTGCCGTTTGCCCTGGGCCAAGCCAATCAAAAGGAATACCTGATTCAAGGTATCCATCAAGCTATGTACCGCCTCGTTCATCATGGCGGCTGAGTGAGTCGGCAGCGCAACAGCAAACTTGAGTATGGTCAAAAATGCGTTACCAAAAATCGCACTCAAGACAGCGCGCCGGGAGCCAGAAGCCATAGTTGCTGAAATCCTGGTTACTGATAAAGATCAGGTGACAAATGCCTGTACCAAACGCCCAGAGTATACTTAGTTGGATAATACAAATTGAAACCCATCCATGAATATCCCACAGACCCGATGCCTATAGACCGAAAACTTCTGGAAATCCTCTGCTGCCCGGTTAGCAAACAAGCGCTGACCGTGCTCAGTCTTGAGCAACTGGCTTTGATCAACAAACAGATCGCCGCAGGAAGTGTTGCCACTGCCGATGACAGAGTCATAACCGCATCATTAAATGAGGGGTTGATCACTAACAACCAGCAGCGGATCTACCGGATAGATGACGATATTCCCGTTATGCTGGAAAAAGAAAGCATCCCCGCAGATCAATTCGACGGACTATAACGGGCTCTCCGGGCGACCCACTGGGCAGTCCCGGAGTATCAGGCGACTTCAGTGTCCTGAGCGTAATGATCCATCAGGATGCGTGCCACTTCAGGGCGAGCGAATTCCAGCGGCAAATCCTCGCCCGCTGCAAGTATCTCCCGAACCCGGGTGCCAGATAACAGTACAAAATCTTCTTTCTGGTGATCCGGTGCATCACGCATCATCACTACCCTGTTCAGCTTCTTTGAGTAGGCGGTGTGATCTGCTCGGAAAATTTCGATATCAAGCGCATCTGAAGACACTTCTTCATCAAAAATCTCCTGCGCATCAAAAGCGCCGTAAAAATCACCGACCCCAGCATGATCACGCCCGACAATCAGGTGTGTGCAACCGGCATTCTGTCGAAACAGCGCATGCAGCACTGCTTCTCGCGGCCCCGCGTAGAGCATGTCAAAGCCATACCCACCGATCATTACTGAATTAGACGGAAAATACAGATCGACCATCTTGCGGATAGCGGCATCTCGCACCTCGGCAGGTATATCGCCGGGCTTGAGTTTCCCCAGCAGCATATGGATCAGCACTCCATCAGCGCCTAGCGTGTCACTGGCTATCTTGCACAATTCTTCATGGGCACGGTGCATGGGGTTGCGCGTCTGAAACGCGACCACAGTTTCCCACCCGCGTTCGGCGATCTCCTCACGAATTTGGCCAGCCGTGCGGAAAGTATCAGGGAATTCGCTTTCAAAATAACTGAAGTTCAACACCTCGATCGGCCCTGAGATTACAAACTTTCCTAAAGAGGTAAAGGTCGCAACACCCGGATGCTCGGGATCGATTGTGCGGTACACCTTTTGTGTGATGAGATCGATTTCTTCATCAGTTAGTTCCTCGACGGCTTCAACCTTCTGAATGGCAATCACCGGATCACCGGATACATTCGGATCACGCAATGCGATCTGTGAACCCACAGCAATCCCGTGACTATCGGCTACGAGGTTGAGGACTGGTACAGGCCAGAACAGACCATCGCTGGTATACATGTCAGTTGCCACACTAAGCGCGTCAGCCTTGTTCATGAACCCGGTTAGAGGCGTGAAATATCCGGCTCCCAGCATTACAGCATTGGCCACAGCTGCAGAACTGATGATCAATTGTGGCAGTTTGACGGCTTGTGCTTCCAACGCCGCGCGACGCGCCGAGTCCTCTACCAGCAGTGGAGTGAGGGAATCTGAACCATGGGGCCTGATCATTACTTAAAGTCTCCGGGAATAGGGTCGAATCACTGATGAACGTGTTGATAACAGCCGCCTGCCTACGCGCCTTGGCGCCAAGCATCCATCGCTAACGCAAACATTAGCACCTTCGAATCCAGGCGCCGACTAAATTTTTTGATTAACCCATAAAGTTTAAGCACCCCAACACAACCAAAGAACTCAGTCAGTTGGTGCTGGCCCAGTATTATCCGCGGCGCCGGCCCCGGACCGCCTCAGCCAGACGCGACAACAGCGGCAGCGTGTCCTCCCAGCCAATGCAGGCGTCAGTAATACTCTGACCGTAAGTCAGAGTCTCGCCAGGGATAATATCCTGGCGGCCCGATTGCAGATGGCTCTCAATCATGACCCCCATCAGGCGGCGTTCGCCAGCGGTCAGTTGATCGCAGACAGCCCCGACTACCTGGGGCTGGCGTTGTGGATCCTTATCGCTGTTAGCATGACTGCAGTCGACCATAAGGCGAGTCGGAATACCGGCCTTGGACATCAGCGTTGCCGCCCGGTCAAGGCTTTGGGAGTCATAATTAGGCTCAATACCCCCGCGAAGGATCACGTGACCATCATCATTGCCAGCAGTGGCATAAATAGCCGAGCGCCCTTCCTTGGTAAGGGTCAGAAAATGATGCGGATGTTGTGCTGCCCCGACAGCATCGACTGCAATCTTTAGATTGCCGTCCGTGCCGTTTTTGAACCCTACCGGACAAGATAATCCAGACGCCATCTCGCGGTGCAACTGACTCTCGGTAGTGCGCGCACCAATAGCCCCCCAACTTACAAGGTCGGCCAGGTATTGCGGAGTTAACAGATCCAAGTACTCGGTCCCCGCCGCGACGCCCAGTTCATTGATATCAGCCAACAGTTTGCGTGCTGTGCGCAAGCCTCGGTTAATATCAAACGACCCGTCAAGGCCCGGATCATTGATCAGCCCTTTCCAACCAACAGTAGTGCGGGGCTTCTCAAAGTAGACCCGCATGATCAACACCAGCTCGTCTGCATACTGGCCTACCAACGGCGACAGTCGGCCAGCATATTCCAGTGCCGCCGAAGAATCATGGATCGAGCATGGCCCGACTACGACGATGAGACGGTCATCGTGGCCGTGGAGTATCTGGTGAATATCCTGGCGGGCCGCAAAAACTACTTCGGCCATCCGTTGATTCACGGGAAATTCGGCGACAACCGTTGCCGGATTAGCAACATCTCGGATGTCAACAATACGAAGATCGTCGGTTTTCGTTGCGTGCACTGTGATAACCCAAGGGCTTGTTTGCACCACCCCGCCGGCGGCGCAAAACGGCGCGAATTATATCACTGCATGGATACAAGCCGTAGCTCGTCAATCCTTCTCAGGGTGTTCGAAAGTCGATATCACCCTCCTCGGTTATCCTTGCGTTTTATACTTGCGTGCCGATTCCTATAATGACTGACTTTCTGAATTTGGCCTTCGACGTGCTGTTTTCTTGCTAATAACAAAGTCATGACCATCACGTTCACCGGGTCAAATCAACAAGATGTTTGGGAAAATCGCTACCAGCGTAGGAAAACCGGATGGGATCGGGGGCAATCCAGCCCAGCACTGGGTCACTGGCTTCCCTCGATGCGCCCGCCCCCGGCCCGAATACTGGTGCCCGCCTGTGGTTGCGGCCACGAGGTCGTGACGCTTTGTGAACAAGGCTATGCCGTCACCGCTATTGATTTCGCACAAAGTGCGATCGAGACGCTCAATACAAAACTACATCAAAAGGGGTTGCGGGCTGATGTCATCCAAGCTGATCTGCTTGCCTGGGAGTCAACGCAGGCATTTGATATCATTTATGAGCAAACGGCTCTGTGTGCGCTGGAGCCAGGCTTGTGGCACAACTATGCCGACCGCCTGTATCGGTGGTTAACTGCCGAAGGGCTGCTATTGGGCCTGTTCATGCAGACTGATCGCGAAGGCGGGCCGCCCTGGCACTGTGCCATTGAATCGCTGGAGGAGGTTTTCCCAGCGACCCGATGGCACTGGCCGACCCAACAAGACCAAAGGGTTACGCACCCGAGTGGTTTTAACGAGTTAGCATTAGTTCTAAAACGTCGAAACTCAGCCAGATAAAACACTTTTTTGTCTTAAAATTGTTGCAACCTCGACAGCGGTTGCCTAAAGTTGCGCCGTCTCAACCCACGGTGTAGCACACTCGACGGAATGGTTCACATTGAGATCAACTGCATGTTCCGATCCGAACTCGGGTACGCAGCCACACATACGCTGGATCCGCTTGGCATACTGATAATCTGATGCGCGAAAACAATAGCACCGTAACCCCTACCCACTTTATTCGCCAGAAGATCGCGGCGGATCTAGCCGCTGGCAAGTATCCTGAGGGCATAACGACTCGTTTTCCACCCGAGCCCAACGGCTATCTACATATCGGTCATGCAAAATCCATATGTCTGAATTTTGGATTAGCCAATGAGTTCAGCGGGCGTTGTTTTTTACGCTTCGACGACACCAACCCCGACCGGGAGAGTCCAGAGTTTGTCAAAGCCATTAAGGAAGACGTGAGATGGCTAGGCTTTGACTGGGGTGACCGACTACGGCATGCGTCGGGCTACTTTGAGCAGTTATACCAATGGGCAGTTGAGTTGGTTGAGAATGGTCACGCTTATGTCTGTGACCTGAGCGCTGAGGAAATTCGGGCTACCCGAGGCACGCTCACCCTTCCTGGCAGCAACAGCCCGTACCGGGGTCGCAGTGCTCAAGAAAATCTTGAACTCCTGGGGCAGATGCGCGCTGGAGAATTTGCCGACGGTAGTCGCGTTCTACGGGCGCGGATAGACATGGCATCGCCCAATCTGCACCTGCGGGATCCCGCTCTATACCGGATTCGCCACCAGACGCACCACAATACCGGGGATACCTGGTGTATCTACCCGATGTACGACTTTACCCATCCCCTGTCAGACGCTATCGAAGGGGTGACCCATTCGCTGTGCACTCTCGAATTTGAGGACAACCGGGCTCTGTATGATTGGGTGCTTGAACACGTATCGATCCCGTCACGCCCTTACCAGACTGAATTCTCCCGTCTGTCACTGGAATACACGGTAGTCAGCAAGCGGCTTTTGACCACCTTGGTCAGCGAGCGTGTGGTCGATGGCTGGGATGATCCACGCATGCCGACCCTCTCCGGACTGCGGCGGCGAGGTTATTCGCCCGCCTCACTTCGGGACTTTTGCAACCGGATCGGTGTCACACGCAATCAGCAGCACGTTGAACTCAGCGTGCTGGAAAACTGTGCCCGCGAGGATCTTGATCGGACCGCCGCGCGGGCCTTTGCGGTCATTCGCCCTCTCAAACTGGTGATCGATAACTACCCACAAGACCAGGAAGAATTCTTTGAGGCCGCCAACCATCCGGCGGACCTCTCTCGTGGCTCAAGGGCCGTGGGTTTCTGCCGCGAACTCTATATCGAACATGACGACTTCATCGAAGATCCACCGCGAAAATTCTTCCGCCTCTCTCCTGGACGCGAAGTGCGACTACGCTATGCCTACCTGGTTACGTGTACCAAGGTAATCCACGATGAGCAGGGCAACGTCACGCAAGTGCACTGCACTTATGACCCTCAAAGCCGTGGCGGTAATCCAGCTGATGGCCGCAAGGTCAAAGGCACCATTCATTGGACCTCAGCCCGTCACAGTAAAAAAGCGCAGATTCGGCTGTATCAGCCGCTGTTCAAAGATTCACAGCCGCGCTTCTCTTCTAAGGAAGATCTTCACGATAGTCTTAATGAAAATTCACTAGTCACGATAGATGATGCACAGATAGAGCCAAGCCTGGTAGAGGCCGCTGTGGGCAATACCTTCCAGTTCGAACGCCTCGGTTACTTTTGTGTTGACCGCAATAGCGCGCCAGAACAAATGGTATTTAACCGAACTGTCCCTTTGCGCGATACCTGGGCGCGGGTAAAGGCGCGCTGAGCAGAAACTATTTGAGCACGGTTTAGTCTGGAGTTCGAATCAGACCCCGGTTGAACCGACGGGTTGCCCACCAGGAACCAACATTCGCTTGTAGTACCAAAGCGCTTGGCGTCACTACCAAAGTGAGCACCGTAGCAAAACTCAGACCAAAAACGATCGAGGTGGCTAACTGTGTCCACCACTGTGTAGAGGGCGCACCCTGGGTCACCTCTCGTGAAAGGAAATCTATATTAATACCAAGCATCATCGGCAACAGTCCCAGTATGGTTGTCACCGTAGTCAGCATCACTGGACGCAGCCGCTGAGCCCCGGTACGCAGCACCGCCTCCACTGGATCTGTGATGGTCTGGCGAAGGCGCACATAGGTGTCAATCAGGACAATATTATTGTTGACCACAATGCCGGCGAGAGCAATCACACCAATGCCGTTCATCACGATGCCAAAAGGTGATCCGGTAGCCATTAAACCAATCAGCACTCCGACCGTAGACATTACTACAGCAAAAAGTATCAGTAAGGCTTGATAGAAACTGTTGAACTGCGTTACCAGTATTAGCCCCATCACGAACAATGCCACCAAGAAAGCCTTACCCAGGAACGCCTTGGCCTTGGCCTGCTCTTCATCCTCGCCCTTAAATGTCACCTGAATCCGAGGATCAAGAGGAGCCTTGGCCAGCCACGACTCTAGCTCTTGCAATTTGGCGTCGGCCAGTACCCCCTCATCAACATCTGCTTTGACTGTGATTACCCTAAACCCGTCGACGCGCTTTAGCATCCCAGTTTTCTGGCGAGCCTCACGCACCACAAAGTTCGAGACCGGTACCGAACCCGCTGGCGTGCTAACCCGGACCTCGCTCAAACCCGTGACAGTCCTATCGGATTCAGGAAAGCGTACCCGGATTTCGATCTCATCCGCACTGTCGTCAGGACGGTAGTCGCCAATTTTGTAACCGCCAGTCGTCATCTGAATCATATTGCCGACCTTGCCAATATCTACCCCGTACTTGGCGGCCTGGGCGCGGTCGACCTGCAAGGTCCAATCGATACCAGGTAAGGGCCGGGAGTCCTCGATACTATTCAGCCCAGTCATACTGTCGAACTGAGCCCGAACTATTGCAGCAGCTGGTACCAGCAGTTCTGGATAATAAGAAGAAAGTTGTAGTTGGAGCGGCTTGCCGACGGGGGGCCCACCTTCTTCCTTACGCAGGTCAATAATCACCCCGGAAAAATCAACCAAACGCTCACGCAATGTCTCAAAAATCTGGTTGACCCGTGGCCGGTGCCGCCAGTCCGCAAACTCCAGCGATATCGAGCCGACGATATCCTCGGCTTCTTCGCTGTTGGCATCGCCACCCACTCGCGTATAAAAAGTACGTACGCCGCGAATATCCAAAACCCGCTGCTCCACCGCCCGCATGATCTCATCCTGCTCATCTACCGACAGGTTGCCACGCGCACGGACCTGAATCTGAGCATTATCAGGTTCAACATCGGGGAAAAATTCTACCCCGGGGCCGATGCGCCCATAAAGAAGGAGTACGCCAATAAGTAATCCTATTGCCAAAGCCATCACCTGGCCAGGTCGTTTCACAGCATGGGCCAAGAGCGTAAGATATCGGCCGGTAAATCCGCTGATACTGAAAAGATCTCCGCTTTCCCCTGCACTCAGCGTGCGCAGGGCTCGACTACTGGTGTCAGCAGGTTTACCAATTAAGGCCCCTACAGTGGGTACGAAAATAAGCGCCATCAATAATGAGGCGCTCAGGGTCATAAGCACTGTCATTGGCAGAAACTTCATGAACTCACCAACGATCCCGGGCCAAAACACCAACGGCAAAAAGGCCGCCAGTGTGGTCGCAGTCGAGGCAATGATTGGGGCGGCCATGCGCTGAGAAGCCTGCAGATAAGCCTGTCGGCGCGGAACCCCCTCGCTCAACCTGCGGTCGGCAAACTCGGTTACGACGATAGCGCCATCAACAAGCATCCCCACTGCAAGAATAAGGCTGAACAACACTACGATATTCAGTGACACCCCTAGCAGGTAAAGCAACAGCAGGGCCGTTAGAAACGAGCCAGGAATCGCCATTCCGACTAAGGCGCCACTACGTATGCCAAGCGCGGCAATAACAACCACCATCACCAGAATGACAGCACTAAGGACACTATTCTGCAAGTCACTCAGCATCGTGCGAATCTGGCCGGAGCGATCCTGCGAATAGCTGACCTTTACCGATTCACGTAGTGTTGTTGGCCACTTGAGCTGTTCACCTGTGACCACCGCCCGGATTTTTTCAATCGTGGCGATGACATTTTCTCCAGAACGTTTCGATACTTCCAATGCCACAGCAGGTTTACCGTTGACCCGGGCATAACTTGAAGGATCCCGGAAAGTGCGCCGTACCTGGGCAATATCACCGACAGTGACCACTGAGTCCCCATCAGTTAAAACCGGCAAGCCAACGATATCGAGCACACTTTCAAATAGACCAGGTACCTTGATCGAAAAGCGGCCCTGCCCGGTATCCTGTACCCCGGCGGCCACCAATAAATTCGAGCCACTTACGGTAGCCGCGGCAAGGGCGGGATCAAGCCCATAACTCTCCAAGCGCAAAGGATCAACGATGACTTCCACGACCTCATCTCGATTACCGGTGAGTTTGGCCTCAAGCACCTCACCAATTCCCTCGACGGCATCCTTCAGATCCCGAGCGAGATCATAGAGGGCGCGATCCGGTACATCTCCCGAAAGAATGACGACGACAACCGGAAACAGACTGAAGTTAACCTCGTGCACTTCGGGGTCATCGGACGCTGCCGGGAGTTGAGTTTTCGCCAGATCGACTGCTTCGCGGACATCTTGCAGCGCAGTATCTGCATCGAACCCCGCGTCAAACTCCAATAACACGTTGGCGCCGCCCTCGTAACCGGACGAACGCATCTCCTTAACCCCTTCTATCGTCTTCAACTCCTGCTCCAGAGGTCGAATCAGCAGGCGCTCTGCGTCTTCCGGAGATATGCCGTCATGGTTCACCGTGACATAAATGATGGGAATATCGATATCCGGCTCGGATTCCTTTGGAATATCCCGGTAGGCAAATGAACCCGCTATTAAAATGAACACCAGAACAGAAAGCACTGTCCGCGAATAATTGAACGCTGTACCAACGAAAGACATAAAACTCAGCCGTGATCTATTGCAGGTTACGGCTGACCGTCACCTGCTGACCCGCCGAGACAAATTCGTGCCCCACCGTGATCAGTTCGATCGTATCCGGTAATCCGCCCAGCCACATGCCATCAGGAGTGTCCAAGATCAGATCTACCGGCAGGAAACGTACCCGGCTGCTGCTATCAATAATCTTGACACCAACCCGGCCTTCGTCATCCAGGGTAAGCACCGCTGGGGTGAGAAGATGCCCTGGAGTCGTGCCCATATTCAAACTGATCTTGGCCGTCATCCCACTGGCTACGGCAAAATTCTTATTGGACGCGGTGACTTCGACTCGAAAGGTCCGGGTTGCGCTATCGCTCGCATGAGCAATAAAGGTCACCGTACCGGTTAGCCGTTGACCGCCGGACAAAGTCAATTGAGCCGGCATACCGGTGCGCAGTTGTCCGATATCTCGCTCTGATGCCTGGCCACTGATAACCACCTCCGACAAATCTAGCAAATCCGCGACTGGATCGCCCACATCGAGATAGTCGCCTATCTCGACGAAACGTCGCTCAATGATCCCTGCGAAAGGTGCCGTTACCCGGGTATGGCGCATATCAAGCTCAATACCTTGCAACGAGGCTTTGGCTGCTTCCAGCAGCGCCTGAGCCTTGGCCACCGTGGTCTTGGAGCTGAGTTTCTTTTTGGAAAGCTCAGACGCTGCCCGGTACTCGGCAAGGCGCTGGGCTACCAGCGCCTTGGCCTGGCGCTGGCGGGCTTTGCGGTCACGAATATCAATCCGTATCACCAGATCACCGGTCTTTAGCATCTCACCTTTATCAGAGTGGACCACGACAACAGCACCGGCCGTCTGCGCTCGCAACTGTACGAAGCGCTTCGGCTGCGTCACTCCCATCAAGTGGAGTTTTCGTGAAACCGGAGCCGCAGCCAGAATACGTACCTGGACAGCGGGTGGCAGTACCGATTGAGACTCCGTGTTTTCGGTTGAATCTGCCGATACACCCGGCGCCGACGTGGGCTTTTGGTCAACCAGCAAGCCCGAACCAATCCAGGCGCAGACAGCCAGCAGTAGTGTGGCCGCAAGAAGAACAGATTTTTTCATCCTGGCATATTCCTTAGCACCTATCGGTACGAACGCAAACTTGTCGAAACTTCAATCGCACAATAGTTACTCAATCGGAGCCGACTCAAGAATCTGCCATTAGCCAACTGGCACCAGGTCAATCCCAGATCTTGCACCACAATTGTGATTAAACCCACCAAGTACCACAACCATCGTTGCCTTCAGTCGCTGATCCTTTTGGCGAGAAGGCTTGAAAAACATTATAACCTTGAGCCTTGTGAAGGCGCCGGCATTACTCTCACTTATGACATATGTCAGCCCTAGGCACTGCCCCCGGGAATACATTTGGAAACATCAATCCAAATACTAGTCGGCTTTGTCTTAGCGTATACGCATTATCTGAGCGTCTATGTCACCTAAGCTCGTATTTAATCCGGACTTGATCCGATGCTACGATCACGTCGGGTCACACTACACCTCCTGCCCTGCGGCTATGCCGTTTGGTGATCTGCAATGGAAGTGACCCGCATGGTTGAGCAGAGCATCACCCCAACTGCTGATCTTGACGGTGCCATAGCCCACCGCTACCGCCAGCGAGTCGGATCATTACGCCTGACTGGCATAGTCGGATTGAATGTGGAATTGGCTATCGAACAATACCTTCACCAGACTCTCGACGCACCTCGATTTAAGCCTGCCGAAACCCCTTAAGCATAGGGCTCGCAACGATCTTCTTGACAAGAAATTGGGCGTGATTTCTTCCATTAGAGTGACTGAGCCACCCTGGTGGCACACTCGGAGAACCAACATCCATCGCCAGTGGGTCTTAATACTTTTTAATAGTGAAGTTGCGTTGATCTAAGCAACCCACTAAAGTTGATGGAAGGTCGGATTGACACGTTGTCTCTCATGAGGCCCGGCGTACCTGGATTTCCCAAAGCGTGCGGCAACCGAAAACGGGTCGGCCTTAAGATCATGACCGAAACCCCTGTCTAATTACCAGGCAGATAAATAAAAAGTGAGGATGGAATATGAAACTCCGAATTGTTCTACTTTCAGTAGTCGCCACTCTAACCGCCCTACCGGCCGCTGCAGCGGACACGGTCAAGATTGGCTTTGTTACCACATTGACGACCCCAGCCGGCGCCATTGGCCGAGACATGGTTGAAGCTGCCAACATAGCACTCGACCATATCGGCCATAAAATGGGTGGCAAAGACGTTGAATTTATCGTTGAAGACGACGGCTTTAAGCCAGAGATTGGTAAGCAGAAAACCGACAAACTGGTGAAACAGGACGATGTAGATTTCATCACCGGATTTATCTGGTCACATGTCCTTTTGGCATCGAAGAAATCAGCTCTGGATGGAGGAAAATTCCTGATCAGCGCCAATGCTGGCCCCTCGCCGTTGGCAGGCAAAGCGTGCCATAAGAACTTCTTCTCTTCTTCGTGGCAAAACGATCAAAACCCCATGGCAACCGGCGAAGTGCTGAACAGCAAGGGCGTCAAAAAACTTTACATCATGTCACCGAACTATGCTGCGGGGAAAAACATGGTCTCTGGCGTCGAACGCACTTTCAAGGGCGAAGTCGTCGGCAAAGATATGACCAAGTGGGGCAAGGACATGCAGCTCGACTTCTCTGCTGAGCTGGCCAAAGCAAAAGCGTCAGGTGCTGATGCCATTTTTGTATTTTATCCAGGCCCGGCAGGACCTGCATTCATTAAGCAATATGAGCAGGCGGGCTTGCGCGGTAAGATTCCCCTTTACACGGTGTTCACGGTCGACGCCTTGTCACTGACGCGCCTGCAAAAAGCCGGCCTCGGGGGTGTTTTAGGATCATGGAATACTATGTTCTGGGCGCCGGATCTGGATAACGCCACCAATAAGCGTTTTGTTGCAGATTTCAAGGCCAAAACCGGGCGTTACCCGACCCACTACGCCGCTCAGGCTTATGATGCAATCATGTTGATCAAGAGCGGTGTCGACGCTGTCGATGGCAACACGGACGATCAGGACGGGATTCGTACAGCCATGAGCAAAGCCGATTTCCCAAGCGTCCGCGGGAAATATCGCTATGGGCCAAACCATTTCCCGATCCAGAACTTCTACCTTCGCACGGTTAAAGCCGATGCCAATGGGGACTGGTTTGTGTCATATGTATCTACCGTTCTTACAGACCACCAGGATACTTACCACGATCAGTGCCATTTATAGCGTTGTTTTCTCATTCCTGATAGACGTCCGGCAGGTTGATTTCAAACCTGTCGGGCGTCTTTACGTCTCGCTAATCGAAAGATAACCATGAACTGGACACTGCTGGCCGTACAACTACTGAACGGCCTACAGTTGGGAATTTTGTTGTTTTTGCTGGCATCAGGTCTGACGCTGATCTTCGGTATTATGGATGTGGTGAACCTCGCGCACGGCTCACTGTATATGGCTGGTGCATTCCTATGTGCCACTTTCACACAATGGTTTGACTCGTTTCTTCTAGGCCTTCTCGCAGCGCTGCCGGCAGTCGCGATTATTGGCCTTCTGGTTGAACTAATCGTAATCCGGCGTCTTTATCAACGCGACCACCTGGATCATGTGCTGGCTACGTTTGGCCTGATTCTGGCATTTGACGCCTTGACACAGATGATCTGGGGGCCGGATGGACAGGTGATTCCACTGCCAGCCTGGCTCGACGGACAAGTCATGCTAACAGCCGATATCGTGTTACCCACCTATCGACTTGCAATCATTACGACTGGTTTGCTCGTTGGCATTGGCCTTTTTGTACTGGTTACCCGAACCCGACTGGGCATGCGCATCCGTGCCGGCGCAACTAACCGAACTATGATAAGCGCATTGGGTATCAATATTGGCATGTTATTTTCCATCGTCTTTGGAATAGGCGCTGTACTGGCTGGGCTGGCCGGGATGATGATTGCCCCGATTACTGAAGCATCGATTGGCATGGGCAACCAAATTATCATCGTCGCGTTTGTGGTGATCGTCATTGGTGGGATCGGCTCGATCAAGGGTGCTTTCATCGCTGCAATCCTGGTCGGATTAATCGATACCATGGGACGCTCATATCTCGACGTACTATTCAAACTGTTTATGTCCGCTCAAAACGCTGAAACCTCGGCGCCTGCGATATCGGCAATGCTGATCTACATTCTGATGGCTGTGATCCTGGCCGTTCGACCAACGGGGCTTTTTGGGCCACGCGGCCATTGAGTCCAAGCGCGCCATGAGTTTGCCTACCTTAACCCTGAGAGGCTTTGTCACAGCACTGATGCTTGTGATCCTGGCACTGGTGCCACGGTTAGTAGATCTTACAGGCAATGCCTTTCTTATCGACCTGGCAACGCGTTGTGTCATTCTTGCGATCGCTGCTGTTAGCCTCAATTTGATTCTCGGTTACGGCCGAATGATCAGCTTTGGTCACGCTGCCTACCTGGGCATCGGCGCTTATGCCGTCGGGATACCGGTCTACTACGAAATTTACAATGGCTATCTTCATATTCTACTGGCGATGGTTATATCGGCCGCATTTGCGCTCGCCACTGGCCTAGTCTGCCTGCGCACCCGGGGCGTGAACTTCATCATGATCACGATGGCCTTCGCCCAGATGGTATTTTTTACTTTCGTTTCTATGGAGGAATACGGCGGTGACGACGGACTGGTGATTGAGGTAAGAAGCGAGTTCAGCAGATTCATAAACCTGGAGGATGCGACAGTTCTTTACTATGTCTGTTTTGCTTCACTGTTGGTGGTGCTTTATCTGGTTAAACGTATCATTAATTCGCGCTTTGGCATGGTGATTCGAGGTACTCGGGGCAATGAGCTACGGATGCAATCCTTGGGTTTTGATACTTTCAGATACAAATTGATCTGCTATGTGATCTCTGGCACGATTTGCGGGTTTGCCGGCGCGCTACTCGGCAACTTCACTAATTTCATTAGTCCTGAAATGATGGACTGGACTCGTTCCGGCGAACTAATCTTTATGGTGGTCCTCGGCGGTGCGGGCAGTCTATTCGGGCCGGTGCTTGGCGTCAGCGTATTTTTGTTACTGGAAGAGTTCCTATCAGGGCTTTGGCTTTATTGGCAGTTAGTTTTTGGAATATTTCTTATTCTGGTGGTGCTATTTGCTAACGGTGGCATCGACAGTTGGCTGAGCGGACGTAGCAAACGATCCCATGACAGCTAACGCTCTGCTCAGCGTAGTCAACCTGCACAAATCCTTTGGAGGGGTTGCCGCGACCAAACAGGTTTCACTGGACATAGTAAAAGGAGAGATTCACGCGATTATCGGGCCCAACGGCGCAGGGAAAACCACGTTGGTCTCCCAGTTGGCCGGGGTACTGCTGCCGGATTCGGGCCGAATTCTCTTTCAGGGAAACGATATCACCCGGATGCCGGCCCACCGGCGCCCTCATCTGGGGATCGCACGGTCTTTCCAGATCACCAGCATTATCCTTGACATGACCGTACTCGAAAATGTGCTGCTGGCGGTACAGGCCAAAGCAGGTCACTCCTACCGTTTCTGGGCCAACAGTGGCGATGACGCATCTCTGGTAGAACCGGCTATGGCATCGTTAGAGCAGGTTGGGCTCCAGGATCAGGCGATGCAAATGGCAGGCCCATTATCCCACGGCGAACATCGACAGCTGGAGATGGCTATGGTACTGGCGACCAATCCCGTACTAATACTGCTGGACGAACCGACAGCTGGCATGGGGCAGGAGGATTCCAGTCGAATGGTCAGAACACTCCAGGCACTGAAGGGGTCACGCACAATTATCCTGGTAGAACATGACATGAACACGGTGTTTACGCTAGCCGACCGGATTACCGTATTAGTAGAAGGCCAGGTCATCGCTACCGCAGACCCGGATGCGATTCGCTCTAACCCAAGGGTGCGTCAGGCCTATCTGGGTGAAGAACTGGATTCGATACCCAGCGAGCCGCACGCTGAGGATCCGATGGCCAAATCACCGTCAGCATGTTAAGTGTCGAAAGCCTTCAGGCTCATTACGGGGCAAGCCAGGCCCTGTTCGGAGTCAATCTACAAGTCAATGCTGGAGAGGTTGTTACCCTGATGGGCCGCAATGGTATGGGGAAAACGACGTCCATCAACTGCATCATGGGAATTATTCCAACCAGCACCGGCCAGATCACTTGGGAAGATCAAGTGATTACAAACCGACCCAGTTATTATATTGCACAGGCGGGGATCGGATTGGTTCCCGAAGGTCGGCAGATTTTCCCGAATCTCTCGGTCATCGAAAACCTGATTGTCGCTGCCCGTGCAGGATCCAGCGACAGCGATCCCTGGGACAGTACGCGGGTGTTTCAGATGTTTCCCGCTCTGGCCGCACGCCGGCATGGGCTTGGCAATCTTCTTTCGGGCGGTGAGCAACAGATGCTCGCCATCGGCAGAGCGCTGATGACTAACCCACGCCTTCTCATTCTGGACGAGGCAACTGAAGGCCTGGCGCCTCTGGTACGCCAGGAAATCTGGTCCTGCCTTTCTCGCCTCAAAGGAGATGGTCTTTCGATTCTGGTGATCGATAAGAACGTTGCCGACCTGGCTCGAATCGCCGACCGGCATTTTATTATTGAAAAAGGGGAAACGGTCTGGTCCGGTCGGTCGGAAGCGTTGCTTGCCAGTGAGGATATTAAACGCCGCTATCTGGGTATTTGATCGAGTGTTGATGTAACGGCGTCGCCATCGACGTCGAGTTATCGTCACCCAAAGTGTCTTTCCTACCCCGTTGCATGACATTAACTAGATCAAGCGTCGTATATGACTTGGCTGATTGACACGGCTTAAGCGCTGTAAAGATCCTTGGCATGCCAGCCGTTAGGAGTTCAGAATCCAAATCGCTTAATAAATATGTTTTTGCCGGCATCTGTTTCTTAGGGAGCACATCAACTACTGACATATCGGGTTAAGCACAGGCCTGTCTTCTTTCGATGCGATGCAAAGCCACGGCCAGTATCAGCGCAACCAGTGCACACCCCACCATGAACCAGCGGACATCCTGCCACTGGCCATGGATCGTCACTATCATTGCGACCACGGGCGGGCCAACAAACTGGCCAAGATGCGATCCCTGAATGATCATTCCATTGACAGTGCCGATACGCTGTGAATCAGGCGCATGTAAACGACTGGTTCCGAGAATCGCGGCGGGTAGCAATCCCCCGACAAAAGAAAAAACCATGCAGAACCCATAACGCAGAACATCGCCAAACTGCCCGCTGAACACAATGTAAGTGGATAATCCCATGCCAATCGATGAAAGAGCGACGATAGTTCCCCCACTCCACCGTCGACGTAACAACCAAGTACCCAGCAGATTGCCGGGAACATTCGCTGCCACCACTGCTGCGCTCAGCAGCGAAGCAGTTCCCGAGACCAGGCCCCGATGATTGATCAGGTAGGTCGGAAGCCAGGCCATAATGGATATCCACATCATCGTATAAGCAATAAAACTACCAGCGAGTAGCCAGGGGCCAAGTCGCCGCAATACCGGCATCGGACTGGTGGTGGATGGTTCCCGAGAAGCAAATCCTGGCTCCCAGGGCAATATCTGGTGCCCTAAAATAGCTAAAGCGGATATCAAAACCACATAGAAGAGCCACACCCCGCGCCAGCCTATAGTTTCCAAAGTCAGTGCTGCGAAAATCATAGCCAGGCTGATTCCCACCGGCACGTTAATGCTCCACAAGCCCAGACTCCAAACTCGAACACCACTCGAGCTGGCGGCAAAGATGATTCCTGGTGCTGAAACGGCTACCGCGAGAAACCCGGCACCTTCCAGCAATCGTGTGATCAGTAGTGTCGACGCGGATTCGCTCAGTATAGCCAGCGTTCCGGCAATGGCCTGAATCCATAATCCCCCAAGCAGTACCGTACGTGGCCCCAAGCGGTCTGCCAATGTTCCAAATCCCGTACCAGCCACCATTCCCAAAGCGCTCAGAACAGACAGGATCCAACCGGCATAAACCAGCCCCAGTGAATACTCCTCACGTAGCAAACTCACCGCAGGAGGCGCCTTGCCAACCGCCCCAGCCGCTAAGATGCCGCTGCCAATAGCCATGACAACGATAGGCCAACGGCTTGAACTAAGGCCAGTCATAAATGGCTTTTTGATTCAGCATCCGTGTGAAACTCGCCATCCGTAAACTGAGGTGCGGCGAGCTTCTATAGAGCCTATCCAGTTGATCCAGCGTCTTGGGCTATTACCATGCGAGTCGCCGGAGTTATTGCATCCCCGGCTTTCAAGCCTACTCATTCAAGCGCCAAGCCCACGTAGTTTTCGGCCAAACTCACCAGTGCCGCCCTCGAGGAGAATAGGTACTCCAGTTCAGCTTTTTGGATTCGCTGGTCGAACAAATCAGCGGCAGGAAGTTGGTGTAACAAGCGGGTCATCCACCATGAAAAACGCTCTACTTTCCAGATCCGTCGTAACGCCTTTGCTGAATAGTCCGTCAAAGCGCTTTCATCTGCTTCAGTAAAAAATCTGACCAATGCCTGCGAGAGAAAGCCGATATCCGAAGCGGCCAGATTTAGTCCCTTAGCGCCTGTAGGCGGAACGATATGCGCGGCGTCACCGGCCAAGAAAAGACGCCCATAGCGTATGGGCTCAACGACCATACTGCGCAACGGCGCGATACTTTTTTCGATCGATGGGCCTGTGACCAAAGAAGCGGCAGCAGTCTCAGGCAAGCGCCGTTTCAGCTCTTCCCAAAAGCGGTTATCTGGCCAGGTTTCTAACTGTGCATTGCTGTCACATTGAATGTAATATCGACTTCGCGTTGCCGAACGCAGTGAGCATAAAGCAAACCCTCGCGAGTGATGCACATAGATGAGCTCTTTAGACACTGGAGGCGTGTCAGATAACACCCCTAGCCAGCCTATTGGATAAGTTTTCTCGTATATCTGCCGAACTGCTGATGGAATAACAGTACGACTGACGCCGTGATAGCCATCGCATCCCGCGATAAACTGGCAATCAACCCGATGCGTCTTTCCACCTTTACGAAAACTAACATACGGCCTATCACTATCAACCTGCTGGGGCAGGACTTCTTCTGCTTCATCAATAATAATGCCATTCATTGCATCTCGTGCATCGAACAGATCTCGAGTGACTTCAGTCTGGCCGTAGACCATGACCGTTGCACCACCGGTAAGCCCTGCAAGGTCAACATGATGGCAACGATCGCTAAAAGCGATATCAAATCCCTCGTGGATCAAACCCTCGCGATCCATCCGTTCAGATACGCCGGCCTCGCGCATAAGGTCCACCAATCCCCGCTCGAGAACACCAGCACGGATACGACTCAGCACATAATCACGACTGCGTTTTTCGATAATGACTGTATCAATGCCTCTCATATGCAGCAGTTGAGAAAGCAAAAGGCCCGATGGACCCGAGCCAATAATTGCGACTTGCGTTTTCGTGTTGGAATCCTTTCGTTGTAGCAGGTCTGACCTGAATCAGGTCCAGTAAAGTGCCATTGGGTTATCAACCAACAGCGCTTGTTGGGCGACGGTATTGGTCGCGATCCTGGGAATAAAGTCTACCAGCAGGCCATCATCGGGCATATGTGACTTCATGTTGGGATGGGGCCAATCAGTACCCCATAGCACGCGGTCAGGGAAGCGCTCCACCAAAGTCCTGGCGTAAGGCACTACATCAGTGTAATCCCCTCCCAAGACAGTTAGCCGCTCAGGGCAACTCACCTTGGTCCAGATCTGATCATTATCGTCGAGCAAGGTCAGGAATCGCTGAAAGTCTCGATGATCCGAACCCTTGGACACATCCGGGCGGCCCATATGATCAACCACCACCGGCGTTGGCAACTGGGTAATAAAAGGAGCCAACTCTTCGAGATCCTGCGCCTCAAAGTACACCACACTGTGCCATCCCAGAGTCGCAATCTTTTGGGCGATCTTGAGGAACGACGCCCTTGGTGTGGAATCCACCAACCGTTTTACAAAGTTAAACCGTACTCCTCGGACACCTGCCTGATCCATCGCCCGTAACTCGTTCATTCCAATGTCGTGATGAACTGATGCCACCCCACGGGCCTGCTCGCCGGCTGTGGCGAGTGCATCCAGCAGAGCCGTATTATCGCTCCCATGACAAGTTGCCTGAACAATAACGTTGCGAGTGAAACCAAGATGGTCGCGTAATGCAAAAAGCTTTTCTTTGCCCGCATCACATGGCGTGTACTTACGCGAGTGAGCATAGGGAAATAAAGCCGCAGGGCCAAATACGTGACAATGCGCATCGACCGCTCCCGCTGGTAACTTAAATACTGGCTTCGATGGACTGGAGTGAAAAGGCAAATAATCAGGATCCATTTCTTGTTACCCAATAAGAGTTTTCAGTCAACAAAAACCGCGCCATCAAACAATTTCCTCGCGGTACGCACGACGGCCGCGCTGACAACAGCGCCAGACGCATCGGTATCAACCAGAACAGTCAGTTCGCCACTGGGATGCTCGATTCGTAATTGGGCTGCATTTTCATCATCAATCTGCGCCAATGCAGTAGCACACGAACCGGGGAGCATGCAGGCTGTAGCAACACTCACGGCGCCCAGTACTCCGATCGAGGCATGACAGCGATGGGGGATAAAAGTGCGCGTTGCGATCGTACCTCCAGCTCGTGGACTACTCACCAGCGTCATTTTTGGAATGCTTTTGAACCGCACGTCGCCAAGATTCATCCGTGGGCCAAGCTGCAAGCGGATTGATTCCACCCGAGCTTTCAGCTCATCGTTGGCATCAAGCGCTTCTCGGGTTTCGTCACCGCCAATACCCATATCGACTGCACGCATAACGATCGTAGGCATACCATTATCAATACAAGTCGCCTCGACACCATCAACCATATCAATCACATTGCCGGTGGGCAGTAGAGCCCCACAACTGGAACCTGCAGTATCTCGAAAAGCGATTGGAATTGGACTCGCAGTGCCCGGGACGCCGTCTATTCGCGCGCTGCCGGTGTACCTGACAGTCCCAGAAGGAGTCTGCACTCGCGCAACCGCTATCTGGCCGGTGTTCTCCATAAAAATTGAGACCGAGGTCTCATCATCGCGGGGGAGGACCAAGCCCCTTTCTATTGCGAAAGGACCCACAGCCGCGAGCATGTTGCCGCAGTTCTGGGCATCACCGACGATGGCTTGATCAACAAATACCTGCAGAAAAAGATAGTCAATGTCTACGCCTTGACGGGTGGAGGGCTTAATGATGGCAACCTTAGACGTCAGCGGATCGGCGCCACCCATCCCGTCGATCTGGCGCGCATCGGGAGAACCCATCACCCTCAGAAGAAACGCATTGCGGGCTGTTATGTCCGCAGGCAACTCATCGGCCAGAAAAAAGCCTCCTTTTGATGTGCCGCCCCGCATCCACATGCAGGACAACCCATCAGACATATTTGAGTCCCTTAGCCTCAAGGCGGTCGCGCATGTTATAGATGTCTAGACCAAGTGTACCTGCCGCCAATTTGGCTCTCTTGCCGTCCTCGCTCGCGATGCGCTCGCGCGCTGTTTTCAAAACAACGGGCGCAGTCTCTCGGGGGACTACGCAAACTCCATCGTCGTCAGCAACGATTACATCACCCGGGTTAACCAGTGCGCCCGCGCAAACAATGGGTACATTGATCGACCCAAGCGTCTCCTTAACCGTACCTTGGGCCGATATAGCTGTAGACCACACCGGGAAATTCATTTGTGTCAGGTCACGGACATCGCGCACCCCGGCATCAATCACCAGACCAACACAGCCTTGAGCCTGTGCTGATGTCGCAAGTAAGTCGCCAAAATACCCAGCGTCGCAAGGAGAAGTTGGCGCCACTACAAGGATATCACCGCGTTGTAGCTGCTCAATAGCAACATGGATCATCCAGTTATCTGCCGGCGGCACTGAGACTGTCACTGCCGAACCTGCCAGTTGAGTACCGACAAAGATTGGTCGCATACCACAAGCCAGTAATCCACTACGGTCCTGGGCCTCGTGGACAGCTGCAACGCCGCATTGGCCCAACCCAGACACCACTGCCGGGTCGGCTCGTTCAATATGTTGGGTAACGATATGCATCACAGCTCATCCACTGTACGCGGGTAAATCGACTGAAATCCCTCGGCATAACGGGCCGAGCGCCCCCCAGCCTGACCACCTGAATTTCTACGGAAATGATTGCCACGGTTCTGCGCCAGGTTTGTATAGTAATCCCACAAATGCTGTTGCCCCGCCATGCACTCAATGGCGGCCCGCTTACGATCCCAAACTGAGGTGATATCCAGAAAAACGTCCGGTTTCCATTGCATCTGCTCAGTTTGGTGGGGCTCAAAAAGATAGAGTTGTGGAGCGCCCAATACCTGTTCACCGGGATTATGGCCCCACGCCTGCGCAATCATTCGGCACTCCATAGTCACTTGGGTGGCATAAGCATGATCGGTGTTGTAAGGGTCATACAAAGAATGGCTCATCAGGAATCTGGGCTGAACCGCACGCATCAGATCAGCCAGTTGGAACTTGGCCTGCCGATCCATTTCCAGCGGGTAATCGCCCAGGTCGAAAAACTGAATATCGTGGGCGCCTAACGCCTGCGCTGCAGCTTTAGCTTCATTGCGCCTGGATGCTTTGACTTTTTCGAGGGTTGCGCCAGGTTCTTTCCATAGCTTGGCTGACTCACCTCTTTCGCCGTAAGACAGGCAAACGATGGTGACTTCATAACCCAGTTGTTGATGCAATGCGATAGCGCCGCCAGCTCGCCAGACAAAGTCTGCGGCATGAGCACTAACAACCAGTACAGTTTTACGATCTGTCATCACGTGTGATTCCAATTTTCAGGTAATCTATCTTTCCCAGATACCAGCTATCCTGCACGATCTGAGCCTCGCATACCCTTTCTCCAATTGAGTTGTTACTATAGACTAATTCTTCCAGCCGACAACGTTGACACTCAGCGCCAATAGTTCTTCTGGCATGTGAAGCCTGGATCGAACACCGGAACACAGTTCGACTCGATATTGCATGGACGTCTGGCCGGTACAGGTACCTTGGGCTGCTAGAACCCAGGTCATCGTCGGCCCCAAGGGCGCCTTGCGCCGTGTTGTTTTCCACTTAAGAGAACTATACGAATGACGCTTAGCAATGATTATCAAGATATCCCTGGCACCTATGTGTTTGATGCTAAACATTCCCGCCTAGGCTATCACCTAAACATGTTTTGCATGTCACTGCGCCACGCGGAAAACCGAGATGCATTCAAAGCCAATGAAATCAGCTACCTTGAACAATTCACCATGTCCCAAGAGCAAAGGGATGCTGTGTTGGGACGCCAGTGGAACGATATGCTGCGTCTGGGCGGGAACATCTACTACACCTCTAAGCTCGCAGCGACAGACGGCCTGACCTTTCAGGATCTAGCCGCTATCATGACAGGTAGCAGTCGCGAGCAATACCGGGAAATGATGGTGAACGGTGGTCGACCCATTGATGGTAACCGCAGCAAGTCGGAATGGACGCGTGAGCGCTAAAATCGTTGGTGGCGTCGCGACCTCACATGTCCCCGCGATAGGCGCGGCAATTGATCAGGGCAAGACCACTGATGACTACTGGACGCCATTGTTTAAAGGATTTGAAAAATCTCAAAAGTGGATAAAGGATCTTAATCCAGATGTGGCTATCGTGGTCTACAACGATCATGCGACCGCCTTTTCGTTGGAGTTGATTCCCACTTTTGCATTGGGCTGCGCCGAAGAATTTCCTATCGCCGACGAGGGCTGGGGGGCGCGTCCCGTGCCCCGGGTTTACGGACATCCGGACCTCGCCTGGCACATCGCCCAGTCGCTGATTCTGGATGAATTCGATCTCACCATCGCTAACCGTCTGGAAGTAGATCATGGTCTAACCGTGCCACTTTCTCTTTTGTTTGGCCAGCCTGCCCGATGGCCCTGCCCGGTGATTCCGTTTTGCGTAAACGTAGTGCAGTATCCGCCGCCCACGGGCAACCGCTGCTACAACCTGGGCAAAGCAATTCAACGTGCAGTGGAATCCTTTGATGAAGACCTGCGGGTTGTGGTTTTTGGTACCGGCGGTATGTCTCACCAACTGCAGGGAGAACGCGCTGGATTAATTAACTCAGAATTTGATAACCGATTTCTCGATGATCTAGTGAATAGACCAGACAAAGCCAGGGCAATCCCGCATCTAGAATACCTGCGCGAAGCGGGCTCTGAAGGCATCGAATTAGTGATGTGGCTGATCATGCGGGGCGCCTTAAACAAGAAAGTGCACGAAATCCACCGCCACTACCATGTTCCCGCATCGAATACTGCAGTTGGCCATTTAATCCTGGAGAACGATTTTCGGTGATAACAAACAACACGCAGCGCCAACTATGAAAATCTGTGTTGCCGGTGCCGCAGGTGCCTTTGGCAGAAAACATCTGCAAGCGATCGCGGCCATCAATGACGTAAAGGTGGTTTCCGTTGTCGACGCAGTCCCGGATTCAATACAGGATCTTGCCAAGGAACAGCACATTGAACACTGGACCACCGACTTGAGCGAAAGCCTGGCAAGACCAGATATCGAGGCGGTCATTCTAGCGACGCCGACGCCGCTACATGCCGCTCAGGCAATACAGTGCCTGCGAGCGGGAAAGCATGTTCTGGTTGAAATTCCAATGGCCGAAAAACTGGTGGATGCCGAGAGTATTGTAAAGACTCAGCGCGAGACTGGCCGAATTGCCATGGCTGGCCATACTCGGCGCTTTAATCCAAGTCATCAATGGGTGCATCATCGGATCGCTTCAGGCGAATTGAGCATTCAGCACCTGGTCGTTCAGACTTACTTTTTCCGCCGCAGCAACCTCAACGCTCTGGGTGAGCCACGCAGTTGGACGGATCATCTCCTTTGGCACCACGCCTGCCATACGGTTGATCTGTTTCAATATCAGACTGGCGAGATCGTAAACAAAATACAGGCTTTGCAAGGGCCGTTACACCCGGAACTTGGCATCGCGATGGATATGAGTATCAGCCTGCAAGTGCCATCCAGAGCGACCTGCTCGCTGTCACTTTCATTTAATAATGATGGGCCGCTGGGAACATTCTTTCGCTATATCTGTGACAACGGGACCTATATCGCCCGCTATGATGATCTGGTTGATGGTTATGAGAACCCAGTTGATCTTTCGGGCGTAGCCGAATCTCAAAACGGCATAGAACTCGAGGATCGGGAATTTTTCTCAGCTATCCGGGAAGGCAGAGAACCCAGCAGCAGTGTGGCTGAATGCTTACCAGCAATGCGCACTCTAGACCTGATCGAAAAGCAGATCGCTATTTGAATTAACACCATAAATAAAGTCTTTCGGACTTGTCCTTTATTCTCACAGATAGCAAATTAGGCGTTCTGACTCACAAAGGGTGTCTTCCGCTGATTACTTCACACCCCACACACACCCTTCATCACCCCCACCACCCATACATAACCACCCCAAACCCCCAAAACACTAGCCTAAACCCTTACATTGCTGTAAATTGAATTGATCCAGGTTAAATAACCCTAACCTGCTTTTTTAATCCCCTTTAAAG
>Ga0302122_10000261_pt1 | contig 31194 bp, 20 predicted proteins | sample CB21_SCM_MG_FD_203115 | JGI IMG/M metagenome (GOLD analysis project Ga0302122, IMG submission 203115) | Marine microbial communities from Western Arctic Ocean, Canada - CB21_SCM | ecosystem: Environmental > Aquatic > Marine > Oceanic | place: Canada: Western Arctic Ocean | collected 2017-09-28 | reverse complement strand
GCCCGGGTTGCCAAACGACCCGGAGAGAGTGAGTTCGCGCGCGGCGGCCGACCGCGGCGGCACGCCGACGAGCGGCACGAGCACGAAGCAGGAGACGAGGAAAGCGATACCGATCTGCGCGCAGGCCGCCGCCGGCATCAATAGCAGGAGCTCGGGCGACAGCCCGTAATTGGCCACGGTGCGCACGATCGCCGTGAAGAGGAAGCACGGCAGGAAGAAGTTGTACACGACTTTGGCGAGGCCGTTGATCTGTTCCGGGGTCACAATGTTGGCTTTGACCGTTGCGGCGCCGAGGGCCGTCGTGACGACGAGGCGCGACACGGCGCCGATCGCGGCGGCGAACACCTTTGTCGAGGCAACTGTCGCTGCCGGCGCCGCGGCGAGTGCTATCCCGCTGCGGCCGCGCATGGCTCTTGCGGGATGCGTGCATCGCGGCGCCAGCAGTGCGTCTGCAAGCGGTGCAAGCAGTGCTATGCATTGCAAGGCGCAGCGCACGCGCATCGCTGCAACCTCCGACCTGTGCTGCAGAAGACGTTGACGAATGTCTCGCAGCACACCGCTGTTATGCTCAAATCAGTGCTGCAGCGATGCACTGCTGGGCTGGTTTCAGGAGAGCAGATTTTGCCCAGCCAGAGCATTGGCTAAACAGCGCGCTACCGCCCCTATATTTGCCATACAACTGCTCCACGGTCTACACAGACAGGTTTCTGACGCCAAGGCAGCGCGCGCCCAAAGTCCGCCGCACGACGATGTATACAACTCGTGTTGTGCTGCCATGGGTGCTCTTGCTGCAATGTACACATTCGCTGCGCGTCACGCGTCGATCGCTGCCGGGCGCCGCCGCGGCGGCGGCCGCGATCAAAGCGTTGCCCGCATCGGCGGCTGCGAAGCCGGTCCTGGTCCTCGGCGCCAACGGCGGGACGGGCCTCGAGTGCGTAAGCTACTTGCAAAAGCAGGGCCGGGCGTGCGTCGCCGCGATGCGCACCGGTGAGTTTGCGGGAGAGGCGAACAAACTAATTACCGTTGCTAAAGGCGACGTTACGGACGTCGCAAGCTTGAACAGTCTCATCACGGAGGGCACCGGCGCCGTCATCTATGCGGCGTCGGCGTCGCGACAGGCCGATGCCAAGATAACTTCGAACGCCAAGGCCGTGGACAACGTCGGCCTCGTGAACTGCGCCAAGCTCTGCATCGAGAAGGGCGTGCCGCGACTTGTAATTGTCTCATCGGGCGGCGTCTCGAAGCCGGCGAGCGCGGTCTACATCTTCCTGAATCTAGCGGCGAACGGCATCATGGACGCGAAAATCGCGGGCGAAGACGCCGTGCGGAGGCTCTACGCGGCACCCAGCGTCACGGAGAAGAATGTGGGGTATACGGTCGTACGGCCCGGAGGTTTAACGCGCGACGCGGGAATAGGCGTGGGCGCCGTCGAGCTTAACCAGGGCGATACCAAATCTGGCCGCATTAATCGGGCGGACGTCGCGGCGATCTGTGTGGAGTCTCTGAATTCCAAGGCCGCGTTCGACACGACGTTCGAGGGCTACTACGCGGACACGGCGAAGGGACTCAACGACGTGGGGATGTCCAACGCGGCGGCCGTCGGGGCGGGCGTGAAGACGACGCCGACCGAGACCGCGACGGGCCGCGAGCGCCGCGGGGACACGTGGCCGAAGCTGTTCGAGGGGCTCGAGCGGGGCCGCGTTGCGTAATACAAACAATAACTTACCAGGGGGTTTGAACTGAGAGACTGGTACAAAGCGAACCTACATCGTGAGCTCCCTGATCTCGTTGACCAAGTCGCCGTCGTTCGCCAAGATCGCCCTAGCGGCCTTGCCTCGGGAACACGACGTCTGGCGCATGACCGCATCCACGTGGTGCTTGGGCGGCAACCATCGTTTATCAGCCTCGTAAAAATCCGATTCCGGGTCGAGGAGGGGGCCCGGGCAAAGCCTGGAATGCCTAGCCTCCCAGTCTGCTCGCTGACACTCCTCGCCGCAATAACGGAGTATACCGCAAGCGTCACAGCGCGGAAACGTCGGCTTGCTTATCCTGCCCTGCCGCCCGCAGACGTCGCATAGGCGCCGCGCCATCTTCCACCAGCGGCGAGCGTCGCACGGCGCCGACTCCGGAGGCCGTCGTACGAGGCACATGACGACGCTGCCCTCCGTAATGCCTTTCTCCACAAATTTGTCATCGTTTCGTAGCACGGCACCGTCGTGGACTAATACCATGCTGACCACCGGCAGATGGCCTGCTTCGAGGCTTTCTGGACTACTATATGTGCCGGGCGTAGAATAGCGATCGATTGAATTTTTTATGTGTTTTATTGCTTGGTTCGTCGGTTCTTCGAACATAAAGGTGTGTCCCTCGACAGTCTGCACGGTCAAGCACACGGTTGAGAGGAGAACAAATAGACTATTCCTAGTGACATCCTCCCAGTCCGCCAGTGTCTTATCACCGTCGTCCAACCTATTCCCCATGGAGATCAACGTCATTCGGTCCGCTCGCAACCTCGGCTCGGCCGCCGCGATCCGGCGTTTCATCTCGCGGATGGTGGTGTCAAGCGTGACCGACACATTAACATCAAAATCCTTGTCGCTAATATGCCTGCACGTGATGCTCGCGACGAAGGGCTGTTTGGCCTCTTTGCGTCCTTTGCCCTTGCTGCGAACCATGGTGCTATTTGAAGACTGGCCACGAGGCCGCCGCGGCACCGTGGCCTAGGCTAAGCTCTAGCAATTTGAGCAAAGCAAGGCAACTTGCCAAGGCTTAGCAAGCCTAGGTATCTCACTGTGTCAGACCCCAAGCAGTCGCACGCAAGGACCTGGTGGATTCCTGGTGGAAGACTTTGGTCAAAATCTACCCCCTAGTCTTATGGCGGCGAATAAAAAACCGACTCGACGTGACCGGAAAAACCCGTATTATAACGGGTTTTTCAGCGCGCCGTAAAAAGCGAAGAGCAGTGTGTAGCCACTGCTACCACACCTCAGCTCTCGCACAGCCAGGCAATAACTCCTCGCGCAAGGCATCCACTGCTGCGCCAAAGGATTTGAATCCGTGCACCGCCACGCGAGCTAGCCAGCCAGCTCGCCGGAGAGCGCCACGCGAAACGATGGCCGACGCGGCCCAGAACATGGTCAAGGACGACGTCACGGGCGAGATGATGTCCAAGAACGCCCTGAAGAAGCTCCAGAAGAAGCGCATCGCCGACGCGAAGAAGGCCGAGAAGAAGGCGGCCGCCGACGCCAAACAAGCCGCCGACGGCCCGAAGAAGAAGTCGGCCATGGCCGGTGCCGAGGCCGACGACCAACTGGAGCCGCACCAGTACTTCGAAACCCGCCGTGCCTCGATGCAGCGCCAGCAAAAGGCGAGTGAGGAAGGTAACGGTGTGTCACCGTGGCCGCACAAATTTAAAACAACACATACCTTACCGGAGTACGTCCAGGCCTTTTCTGGGTTAGAGAACGGCGCTAGAGACGATACTACTACGGTACAAATTGCCGGTAGAGCCATGCGCAAAGCTGGACAAGGAAAATTGATTTTCTACGACTTACACGGCGGCGGCGTGAAAGTGCAAATCATGTCCGACCCGAGATCCTATGCGGAAGGGCTGGATGCCTGGGAGGTGATTAACGACCAGCTTCGACGAGGCGACATCGTCGGTATTGTTGGTTCTCCAGGCAAGTCGAAGAGAGGAGAACTTTCAGTGTTTCCCACGAAGATGCAGTTGCTATCACCTTGTCTACATATGCTCCCTAAAGGACAAGGTGCCCAAGTCCTGAAGGACCCGGATACAAGGTTCCGGAAGCGCTACCTGGATTTGATGGTCAACGAAGGAGGGATGGAAGTTTTTGAAATCCGGTCCAAACTCGTACGGGGCGTGCGGAAATATTTAGACGATAGAGGTTTTTTGGAAGTCGAGACGCCGATGATGAACATGGTGGCCGGCGGGGCCACCGCAAAACCGTTCGTGACCCATTTCAACGAGCTGGGCATCAACGTCTTCATGCGCGTGGCGCCCGAGTTGTACCTGAAGCAATGTGTCGTTGGTGGCTTGGATCGGGTCTATGAGATCGGAAGACAGTTTAGAAACGAAGGCATGGACTTAACACACAACCCGGAGTTCACGACGTGCGAGTTCTACATGGCTTATGCCGACTACCACGACCTCATGGACATGACCGAGGAGATGATCTCCGGGCTTGTGAAAGAAGTGCATGGTACTTATAAAGTGAAGTACCAGCCCAAGGAGGGGGAAGAGTTAACTATTGACTTTAGTCCGCCGTGGCCGCGCATTCCCATGTTGGATGGCATTGTGGAGAAGCTTAAGGTGAAGGGCATTGACGCTTCGTGGTTATCGAAGAAGGGTGCTTTGGCTTTACCAAATGCTACTGAGCAGTTGTTAAGAGCTCATAAGGAAGCGTCCATCGAACTGTGCGCACCGCCGCACACCGTCGCGCGCCTCGTGGACAACTTGGTCGCGGAACTCCTCGAGGACAACTGCATCAACCCTAGCTTCATCACGGACCACCCGGCCGAGATGTCGCCTCTGGCCAAGTACCACCGGGACAAGCCCGGCTTGACCGAGCGCTTTGAATTATTCGTGGCCGGCAAAGAGCTGTGCAATGCCTACACCGAGTTGAATAACCCCTTCGTCCAGAGAGAACGCTTCGAGGAGCAGTCCAAGGACGTGGACGCGGGCGACGACGAGGCCATGAACAAGGACGAGGCCTTCTGCGTCGCCTTGGAGCACGGGCTCGCCCCGACGGGCGGCTGGGGCCTGGGCATGGACCGCCTGACCATGTTCCTCACGAACAAGAACTCGATTAGGGAGGTCCTACTGTTCCCGGCCATGAAGCCCGAGGTCTCGGCGCCGCCCTTACCGATCCCCGGCGACGATTCGGATGCCAAGATCCGCGCTTTATGTGCGCAAGTCGCGCAGTTCGGCGTGAAGCCGTGCTGCGGGGTCTGAGGGCGTAAGGTATAGGGCCTGATTGGGTGTGTGGGGGGGGGGGAGTTCGCCGGCGCCGCGGCGGCGTTGTGGGTTAAGTATGTCTACACAACCTTTATATAAAGCAGGGGACGGCGACCGTCTGTCTTGCTCATCGATAGCGTCTTAAAGCAGAGAGCCCCCGTGTGTTGCACTGTGCGTGAAACCCGCACCTACGGTTTTTTCGCCCGGTCGCGGCCGAGGACCCCACACACCACACCACGTGCTGTACAACATTCTCAATTTGACATGTATGATCCTTACGAATTGCGCCGCGTGCGCTGCCCCGCTTGGCCTCGCCTTGGGAAAGAAATGCGGCCGCTGCAGCACACGCTACTGCGGGCCGGCCTGCCAGGAGCAGCACTGGAAAGGTTGTGGCCACGACAAGCTCTGCAAGAAGATTAAGAAATCAGGAGGCGCTGAGCAGTATCATGCCGAGAAGAAGCACGCGGAGGCCGTCGCGGACGCGGCCGAGGCATGCGCGGAGGACACCAAGGGCCAGACGTGCTACATCTGCACGGAGACCGTTCACTGGAAAACGAAGGAGGGCCTCGTGCGAATGTATGCGTGCCGCGGGACGGCGGGCTTCGCGCACGTGTCGTGCTTGGCGGAGCAGGCGAAAATTTTGGTGGAGGAGGCCGAGGAGAACAATTTGGACGGCGAAAGGTCGCAGTCGAGGTGGCTTCAGTGGTCCACGTGCAGCATGTGTGAGCAAGATCACCAAGGCGGCGTGAGTTGCGCACTCGGGTGGGCGTGCTGGAAGACGTACTTGGGGCGGCCGGAGGCGGACCAAGCTCGGCAATTGGCAATGGGGGTGCTTGGCAATGGGCTGCGTGCTGCGAAGAAATGCGAGGAGTGCCTTATCGTTTTTGAATCCCAATTGAACGTTCTCCAGCGCCATTGGAGAACCGCAAGTACACAAGTTTTGAGTTGTAAGGGCAACCTGGCCACATGCTACACCAATCTTGGGCGGCTAGAAGCCGCACTCGTCCTTGAGCGCGAGGTATATAGTGCGCAGCTGACTGAGTCGGGCGTCGGTTACGAAACGTTGACCAGTGGGCTCAATTTGTCGATCTCTTTAACAGACCTCAAAAAGTACTCCGAGGCAAGGACGTTCACATCGGAACGCGCCGTCGACACAATTCGCGTCCTCGGCCGGGATCACGACATTACGCTTGCCCTTCGCGAACAATACGCTGGAATCCTCTATGAAGACGACGCCGCGTCACGAGGCGACGTGACCGAGGCCGTGGCGGTACTCGGGGACGTGGCAACCAATAGGCGGCGCGTGTTTGGATCGCAGCACCCGTATACCGTGAACGTCCTCACTTTTCTCGAGCGCGCACGAATGAAGTGCGAGGACGCCGACGCGCCGGAGACGCGTCTTTCATAATAACACTGCCCGGTAGAAACGCCTCGGCAACCCCTACCCCCGAGTGAGCAACGTTCGCCCTGTCGATCGATTTCCAAAGGCGCCGTGACGAAAACCCGTACCGCCGTCAGACTCAAAACCTGGTCGGCTGTTGGTAAGCCAGCGACAGCGAGAGGCCGGCGCTGTTATCGCACCGTTCAATAGTGCTGACACAAATTGCGCATCGCTGCCAGCACGGTTGCACAAAGCTCTGCACATCGGCCACTCTCAGCAGCAAACACTGCCGGCTGCAGCTGTGCGCGGCCGCAGCGGTCGGCATAGGTCGATATAGCAGCAACGCTGTGGTGCGAGCGAGTGCAGATCTGTAAACCATCCAAATACAGGGCTCGCGCGAGTAATGAAGGGCGAGGACGCCGACTCGCCGGTGCCGCGCTCGGCGCAAGTCGCAGACGACCAGACGCCCGTCGTCGGCTCGGCGCTGTACGCGAGCAAGGACTACTGGAACAAACGCTTCGAGACCGAGGACTTGAGGGAGTGGCTCTGCAGCTTCGAGCAAATCCGCGCGCTGCTCGAGACGTTGCTTCCGACCGATCGCGACGCCCGGATCTTGCTAATTGGAACAGGGAACAGCGACCTGGGCGCGGACCTCCACCGCGAGCTCGGCTTCGCGGACGTCGTGTGTAGCGATTATAGCGAGACCTGCCTCGCGCGCATGAATGCCAAACACGCGGCGCTGGTCCCGGCCGTGCGCTACGTTTATGGAGACATGCTCGACCTGGGCGCATCCTTCGCCGAGGCGAGCTTCGATCTGGCCCTGGACAAGGCCGGCTTCGACGCCATCGTGGGCGACGGCGGCGCCGACAAAGGGGAGCCGACGGACGCGGCGCGCGACGTGGCGTCCAAGCTGTCGCGGAGCGTCGGCCACGTGCTCCGGGACGGCGGCCGCTTCCTGCAGATCACCTTCTCGCAGCCGCACTTCCGACGGCCTCTGTTGCTTGCCGGCGACGCGTCGCCGTGGGTGGGGTGCGAGGCCCACGCCGTCGACGTGGGCCTCGAGTACGTGTGCCTCGCGTGCGATCGACAGGGGAGGTAATGTTTTTCTAGGCCTCTTGGCTCTCACTAGCCCGAGCGTCGCCGCGGCTCGCGTCGCGCCGAACATCCTCCAAACTCGCCACCGAAATCGCAAGCGTGGACAGCATAAGCAGAAGAGTATGCGACGAAGGCGGCTTTTTGGCCTTTGAGACCCAAACCCGCACCCAAGAAGCATCGGTCCCGCGCTTTGCTTTTTAAGACGTCGGAAATCAACATCCACATGCAGCGGACGCCCTCGAAAATCTCGAGCGCGCGTAGATGACACTCGAGGACCTGCCCCTTATGAAGCTCCGTCCGCCCACTGCGACGCCTCCTGCGCGCAGACGCCGGAACCGCCAGCGTAGATAACTGGCAAGTAAGAACACACGAATGAGAATTTAAACGAAACAAGGACTAGTCCATCGTGAAGCCCGTCGCCTCCATGGCCAGGACCACCCGGAGGCCCGCCGCGAGCTCCGCGTAGGACGCGTAGAGCGGCAGGTCGACGCGGTTGAAGCACGTGTGCGCCCGCGGGAAGCGCAGGGCCGTCCGCGGCAGGGACTGCACGCAGAACCGCTGGAAGCGCCCGTCGTTCCTTTGGAGACCCCGGAACCCGTGGCAGGGCACGCGCGCCGACCCCGTGCAGAACTGCAATAATTTCGCGCGCTCGTGCGGCTCTAACGCGCGCACGGCCCGCCACCACCACCGTATGACAGGGTGCGCCGCGCCCCGCCTCCGGTACTCACCGGCGTACTCCGTATGTTTCATCCAGTCGTCCACGTCCACCTCCTCCGCACCACATAGTAACAATTCGAGCTCGTGCGCGTCGAACACACTGAGTAAGTCGGGCGGCAGGACCGCGTACAAGCCGCGCGCCAGGTGCCAGGTGGCGTCCTCGCTCAACACGTGGTGCCGCCACAGGAGCTGCACGTAGTCTCTCACATTATCATCGGTCACGGGCACGTCTTTCCCGTCCTCACAAAGCTCCCTTACGACCACGGCCTCGTCGCCGCAGGGGCCCCGCTTTGCTACGGCCACCGTGAAGTCCAAACCCAAAGCGGAGACGCCCTCCGTCTGGGCCAGCAACCAGCCCAGGTTTTTGTGGAGGTCTTCGTCGAGGCACGCCAAATCCTCGAACGCGACACTTCTCCCCAGTAACTGGGCGTAGATGGGCGAGGCTAAGCGCGCATCTAATGGCACGCGTTCCAGTAGAGCCTTGCCGATGAAGCGCCCGAAGAACTCGTACAGTTCTTGCGCGCGCGGGTGGCCCCCGACATCGGGCGGTAAACAGGCCGCGGCGTCGAAGCGGAGGCCGCCGTCACTTGCCGCGCTGAAGACGCCCACGTCGCCATCTAGGATGGCCGCGCAGGCGAGCGCGAACCACTCCCGCTCCAAACCGCCCACGTCGAAGCCGGGCTCATCACTAAATTGCACGCGCATCCACCGCCTTAAGTGCGTCGGCTCCAGGGCCAAGAGCTGCTGTACAGAATCCTCGAGGAGGCGGTCCCGCCTTATATCAAGGCGCGCGTAGCCGTCGCCCGGCGCGGATCTTATAGATTCGAGCTCGCGCTCGAACCAGAGGTACTTCTCCCGAAAAGGTAAATGCGAGGCCCGCGCCAGCTCCGCGAGGCGGTCGGCACAATCGTCGTCGTCCGAGGCCGCGCTGTCCGGGGCCGTCCGCGACAGGTCCCGCCGGGCCCGCGTGCGCCGCTTGGCCCGGAGCACGCGCCGCGCCGCGTAGGCCCGCCCGAGCATTGAAGGTCCAATTAAATCGGCGGGCGCGCCGTCCGCGTCTACTACCTCCGAGCCCTCCGCGCGCAGCTCGAGGACGACGGGGGCCGGGGGCGTCGGTACTGCGTCATTTGACCGCCACACGGCGCGGCCGTCCTCCAGCACGCGGCGCCAGCGGTTTCGCCGGCAGACGCGCTGCTGCAGGGGCGTGAGCACGATGGGCGCCTCCTCGTCTTCGGTGCTTCGAGGGGAGAAGAACTCCGCGAGCAAAGAAGGACTCGGCGGCTCCTTCCTGGCCACGGGGGGCGCGCCGTTGGTCTTCCGCGCCGCGAGGTCGTAGGCGTCCGGGCGCCGCGCCGCCTCCTTCCGCGCCAGGTGGCAGAGGTCGCAGCCCGTCGCCGACGGTCTGTTGGCATGCCGACACACGGGGCACGGCCAGTCGTCGCCCGCGCCGCCGAGGGCCACCTCGGCGTTGGTCTCGTCGAGCAGCGGTCGCGAGAGGTCGTGGTGCGGGTAGTTCCGGCGCGCGAGCCGCCGCGCGGCGCAGCTCCCGAAGCAGCAGCACGCGAGGCACGCCACGACCACGAAGAAGATGAAGGCCTCGCGCGCGTCCTCGAAGGTCGTGTCGTAGTGGTAGTCGTCGTCGTGGTAGTAGGCGTCGTCCTCCTGGGGGTCCGGCGGGGCGGCGCTCTGGAGGCGGCGGTGGTCCCCGCGCTCGGATTTGGCCGGCTCTTTCAGCGCCTTCCGGTACTGCGCGGCGCGCCGCCGGCTGCTCGCCTTCGCCTGTCCGCTCCGCGGACCGACGCCGTCGCGCTGGCCCACGCGCTCGTTGAGGAAGATGCGCAGGCCGCGGTGGGTGTCGTCAGCCGGTGCGGCGCCGCGGAGGTGCCGTCCTAAAGTGGCCTCGGCGCCTCCGAAGGCGAGCAGGGTAAAAATGAGCTTTTGCATTCTTTGGTCAACTTTCGCCTCGGGCGTCGAGCGCCTACGGTTTCACAGGCGTTCTCCGCCGCCAACGCACAGCTGCCCTCACACCGTCTACGGCTGTTGGAGTTCCAGCTGGGCCTTCAGCGTCCAGCGCAGTTTGGCTCTGAATCCTCCTGGTGTAAAACCCGCACCATACCTTTTATGCGTGCACAAGCACTAAGGCCAACAAAACGCCATCATCGCCGGGCGAGGAATATCAGTCTCGAAATTTACGCGTCGCGGGAAGTCTCCGCTTCAGTACCCCCGTGGCGGGAAGCCTCCCGGCGGCGGCGGCGGCGGCGGCGGGTAGCCCGGCATGCCCGGCGGCGGCATGCCCCCGGGCATGCCCGGCGGCGCGCCCCGGCCGAAGGCCTGGGGCGGCGCCTGCATGACGCCCGCGCCCGGGCCGCCGACGCCGCGCACGGGCCCGCCCAGTCCTAATGGCGGCGCGCCTAAGGGTGCGGTCGGCAGGCCGCGGCCCGCCGCCCGGCCCATGCCCGGACCGCCTAATACAGTTCGCAGGTCGTCCTCCGGCGGCGGTGGACCGTCGACGCTCAATGAGACCACGAGCTCCCCCCTCAACAACACCAACCCGAGCGTGCGCTTCTCCTCCCTTTCTTCAGAGATGCCGACGCCGCCGCCCTTCTTGGTCCGCACCTTCCGGTACTCCTCCGTGTCCGCGAGCACCAAATTCATGTGCTTGTCGAACGCTAAAAAGGTGCCCACGAGCGTGCGGCCGTCCGCGATGGTCACGCGCATGCGGTAGTTGATGTAGGTCAGCATCTTGCTGCTCTTGGCCATGGCCATGGTGCCTTATGGGGCCGCGCGGCGCCGCTGCTTTAGCTATGCTTAGCTAACACAAGTGCGGGAGCAGAGGCGGCCGCGCTGTTACAGCAGCTGCACGTCGACTGCGTTACGGATGCGCAGCAGAATACGGAGGTGGCACAGCGTAGCCCACGAGAGTGCGTGCAAAGACGACGGCGACGGCGCCCAAATGGGATAAACCCGCACGACTTTTTATTCTGGTCACCGCAGCTGTCCAGGGCTATCCAGGGCGTCCAGCGCAAACCTCCGAGCGAAAGGAAGACTCCTGCGGCTCTCTGGACGGGTTTATTTGGCTGACATCAGACACTGCAAATCTGGTGTCAGTGCTGGCGGCGAATTCGTGCAGCGCTGGAGCTCTGGGAGCTCACCAGGACGGTCGCTGAGACGCCACGAGTCCATAAAACGAAGCACCAGCGAGTTGCGCAGCCGCAGAGCCTTTGCAAGGCCAAGCTGCAAAGATGCGGGTCGCCACGCTCACGCGCGCGCGGGATGCATTGAAGGGCGTCGCGCAGAAGTCCACCGTCGTGAAGCGCATGCCGGCCGCGAGCACGGGCCGCGCCCCGTCCGTAGTCAACGAGCGCGGCAGCATCTACGGCGAGAAGCAACCAGTGCCCAAGGAATTCCGGAACGTGGACGGCGAGCGGTTAGAGGACGGCCGCTACGCCCGCTTCCGGGAGGAGGCCACCCTGACGGGTGCCGTGAAGCCCGAAAATGTTTTTACGGACCCCGTGAGGACCTTTGCGTACGGCACGGACGCTTCTTTTTATCGCCTCATCCCCAAGATGGTCTTGAAGGTGGAGACGGAGAAGGAGATCCAGAGCCTGTTGAAGCTGGCTCGAAAACATAGGACGCCCGTGACCTTTCGCGCGGCGGGGACTTCGTTAAGCGGGCAGGCCGTGACGGATAGCGTCCTCCTTAAATTAAGTCATACGGGCAAGAACTGGCGGCGCCACGCCATCGGCGATGAAGGTAGAACAATTACCGTGGAGCCCGGGCTCATCGGCGGCGAGGTCAATCGGTTGTTAGGCAGCTACGCGAAACGCCAAGGCAAGGACACGACGTATCGGTTGGGCCCGGACCCCGCTTCCCTGGACTCGTGCATGATCGGCGGGATTGTCAATAACAACTCTTCCGGCATGTGTTGTGGAGTGGCCCAGAACACCTATCACACGCTGAAGGATTTACGAGTAGTATTTGGGGACCGCGACGCCACGGTCCTGGACACGTCGGATGCGGAATCTAGAAGAGCGTTTCAAGAGGACTCGGAGTTCGGGAAGAAGCTGTGCGAAGGGGTCAGTGCTTTAGCCCGGGAAGTGCAAAACGACGCCGAGTTAACGGCCCTGATCAATAGAAAATTCAGCATCAAGTGCACCACGGGCTACGCCATCAACGCGCTCGTGGATGTCAGTCCAGAGAACCCGATCGAGATGGTCAAGAAGTTGATGGTCGGCTCCGAGGGCACCTTTGGGTTTGTGAGTAGAGCGACGTACAACACGGTCGAGGATTACCCTTTTAAAGCGTCCACGTTTATTCTGTACCCGTCCTTCCACGAGGCCGGAAGGGCCACCGCCGCTCTAAAGAAAGCGGACTGCTGCGACGCGATCGAAGTCTTTGATCGGGCAGCTTTAAACGAAGCCGAGAAGGACGAAAAAATGGTCGAGCTCGTTCCTGGATTGAAAGGCTGCAACAAGCCGTGCGCCGGTTTATTAGTGGAGTGTAGAGGAGCTACCCAGGACATCCTCAACGAGCGCATCCAGAAGGCCCTCAGTACGTTAGAAGGGAGCGGTGTCCCGGTCGCCGCCGGCCCCAACGGCAAGTGCAGCGAACCCGAATCCCTGGCAAAGTTCCCCTTCCGCTTCGACGCCAAGCAAGCGAACGTCTTCTGGGACATGCGGAAGGGGTTGATTCCTCTCGTCGGCGCCAATAGGACAAGGGGCACGTCCATGCTGATCGAGGACGTGGCGTGTGACGTGGAAAAATTGGCGGACATGTCCGTGGACCTCATCGACATGTTCGAGCGCCACGGGTACGGGGACGCTTCGGTTTTTGGCCACGCGATGGAAGGGAACATGCACCTCGTGTTCAGCCAGGGTTTTAGAAATGCGGAGGACATCGACCAGTTCGCGAAGATGATGCAGGAGATGTGCGAGATCGTGGCCATCAAGTACCAAGGAAGTCTCAAGGGCGAACATGGTACTGGAAGAAATGTCAGCGCCTTCGTGGAGATGGAGTGGGGCGCGCGCGCGTACGCGTTGATGTGGCGTTTGAAAGCCCTCTTCGACCCGGACTTCCTGCTGAACCCCGGCGTGCTACTGAACGAGGACCCGCATGTGCACAAGAAGAATTTGAAGCCGAGTCCCCTGGCCCACGATTTGGTCGACGCGTGCATCGAGTGCGGCTTCTGTGAATCGAACTGTCCTTCTAGAGACGCCGCGCTGACGCCGAGGCAGCGCATCACCACGTGGCGGGAGATCAATCGCCTCGCGCGCTTGGACCTGGAGTTGAAGCTCGACCCGCCCGAAAAGGAACGGTTGTTAGCCATGCGCGCCGAGTACGAATACGCGGGCCTGGACATGTGCGCGGCCGACGGCATGTGCCAGGAAAAATGCCCCGTCAAGATCAACACCGGGGAATTGGTAAAAACTATACGGGAGGAGAAGTTGCGGACGGCATCGCCCTTAGCGAACAAAGTCTCTCTCATGTGCGTGGACCAGTTCAAGTGGTTCGATAAAGTAGTGCCGCCCGTTCTGAATTTGGTGGCGACCGCGCATGGGATCCTCGGGACGAGTGTTGTGGAAAGTATTGCTACACAAGTACATAAGGCCGGCGGGTCCCTCATTCCGCTCTGGAACCCCTACTTGCCGGGTGGGGCGAAGCCCCTGCCGCCCCTGAACCCGGCACATGTCAATCAGCCGGAAACTAAGGGCCACTTCGCGGGCAAGGTGGTCTACATGCCTTCTTGTGTCACGCGGGTCATGGGCCCCGCGCCGTCGGACCCGGAGCAAGCGAGTGTGCCGGAACGGTTTCTCTCGTTGATGGACAAGGCCGGCGTCGAGGTCATCTATCCCAAGGAAGCGGCGGAGCAGTGCTGCGGCATCATGTTCCACTCGCGAGGGTGCGTGGACGCGTCCGATAAGGCCATGGCCAAGTTGGAATCGCGGTTGCTCGAAGCGTCGGAGCAGGGCAAGTATCCGATCGTCTGCGACACGTCGCCGTGCCTGAAACATGTGAAGGACCACGTCAAGGATCCACTATTAAAGTTCGCTCTTTACGAGCCTGTGGAGTTCGTCGCTACGTTCTTAGGGGACCGCCTGGACTTCGAGAAGAAGAAGGAGAGCGTGGCCATCCACGTGCCGTGCAGTTCCAAGAAGATGAAGCTGGAGTCGCAGTTCGAGGCGCTGGTCTCCAAGTGCGCCGAGGACGTGCACTCGACGGGCGTGCCCTGCTGCGGCATGGCCGGGGACCGGGGCCTGCGGCTCCCGGAACTGACCGGCGCCGCGTTACAGCACTTAGATATTCCGGACGCGGTCCAGGACGGCTACTCGACGTCGACGACGTGCGAGTGCTCCCTCTCGAACCAGTCACAGGTCCACTTCCGGAGCGTGCTCCACTTACTAGACGAGTGCGCCGTGCCGAAAGCCGCGGCCGCGGGGAAGTAGGGGCTAATACATAGACAACAAAACTTAACCAAACACGGAAATCTGATCGTCCCAGTTCTTCGGGTCGCGGAACCAGTACTCCGTGTGGTTGCAATAAACCAAAGCGCGGCGGACCCGTGACCGGTTCGGCAGGCCGAAGTGTAGGATGCGCGCGTCGAAGACGACGGCGTCACCCGCTGAGAGCCGCGGCCGCACGAGGTTCGTTGCCACGTGCGCGTCCCTGTCGCCCTTCACCAGGTCAGCGCACACGTCACAAAAATGAGACCGCGGCACGAAGGCCGTCTGGCCCGCTTTCTCCTCCCGCGTCGCGTCGCCGCCCGCGAGGAAGCAATTGTAGTAGTGCCCCGGGAGGTGCACCCCGTCGAACACGTGCGGGGCGTCCGCGTGGAGGGCCTGCTCCGCGCAGCCCGGTAAAGCGACGACGCTCCCGATCTCTGAACTGTCCAGAGGCTTCTTCGGCGCCTTTGGTCCTCCGAGGTCAAAGTTCCACAGCCCGTAGTTTCCCTCCCTATTTTGGGACGCGGGCGCCGTCGCCGCGCGGCGGCAGATCTCGCGGACCGCCTCGTTGCATTTGAGCCGGTCGCGCCAACTAGCGCCGTTGCTACAACTCAGCTTCGGCGTTCCCCGCAGGTCGCACCTCAAATCCTCGCGGAGCGCGAGTTCCCGGTAGTTCTGGGAGTCGCACCCGGCCGCGGCCAGGTCGCCACCACCCCGCATCAGAAGCGCCTGGCGGCAACTTTCAAAGTCGTCCAGCGCGTTTGTGCACAGCACGTCCGCGTAGGCCGCGTCCAACAGCCCGGGCAGCACAACAAGGCCCTCGGCCGCGAGCACGCGCGCCGCGCGGTCCACGTATGCCTCCAAAGGTAGCGGGCCCGCGGCGAGGCGCGTCATGACGACGAGCTTCGCGCACCGCGCGGCCTCGGCGGCGTCCGCGGGCGGCCGCGGCGGGCAGCCCACGCGGTCTACCGGCGTCTCTCGCCGGTACACTGATGTATGGTCGTTGGTCCACACGGTCTCCCAGCCCGGCAGGTCGACCTGCCGAGAGTTCCAGGTCGCGAGGACGCCGCCGCGTGCGATGCTCCGAAGGATCACTGCTGTAGGAAGGATCACCTTCCCCGCGTCGTCGACCAGCAACACGTCGCAGGCCGCTTCTACAATTCCAAAGCCCACCGCGGCGGCCGCGGCCGCGTGACTCGCGCAGCCAGCGCCCAGACGCAGTGCCGGCCGCATGCCGGCAAGCGGCGGTACCAGCCGCAGGCATGCCGCGAGGAGCTCGTCGAGGACGGGATTGCTATCGTCATCATCACTGCTGCTCCCGAAGAACTCCATAGCCTCCTTTCTAACGCAGAGACTTCAAAAACGAGCTTCTTGATCGTGAGGAAACCCGTGCATACGGGTTTCCCAAAATCGCGCTGCAGCGGAGGGACACAGGGATCGCGTGAGGATCCCCGCGTGCGGCTAGGGCAGCCTCTGGTCTGTAATAAGCGTCGGATCCTTCGAGCAGCTTGACAGAAACCAACCCGCGACCCAGAGACAGCCTCAGCTGCGGGCCCTGCCGGCACGCCACCCAGGATGGGCCTCTTCAGGAAGCGGGAGCTGACGGAGGCCGAGCGAACGGCCGAGAACTACAACCTTTTGGGCCGGGACAAGCGCGTGCACCCCGACACCGAATCGGAGGAAGAGGCGGCGGAACCGGAGCCGGAGCCGGAGCCCGAGCCGGAGATTGCACTTGGAGACTTGGACGTCGCCTCCTTGAAAGAACGAGCTTTGAACTTAGGCCTCAAGCAGACCGGGAGCCGGGAGGAACTCCTTGAGCGAATCGAAGAGGCGGAATACGTGAGCGAGGAGGAGCCCGATATTGTAGAGGAGGACGCCCAGAAGGCCGTTCAGAGGACCATGGACGGAAAAAAAGCCAAGAAACAAATACAGGCGAATAGGAACTCCAAAATCATCCAAGCGGAGAAAGAAGCAGCATCTAAGGAACGAGCAAGAATAGCAGCGATACCAAAACCTATCGTAGAAGTATACCCCCCACCACCGCCGCTCGTCAAAAGGAAGACGGGCTGCCTCCACGCGTGCTACGGCCGCTACATCCTCGGCTTAGGCAAGTACAAGCACGTCGACTACAGTGAATTTACCCCCTACCTTTCTGATTTCCAGCACCTCGGGCTGGAGGAGCCGGACGTGTGTCGATTGTTGAACATTTTCCTGAAGATCGACGGCGACCGAAGTGGGCACATGGACGCTTTTGAATTTTTTATGTGGGCCGACATCGGTGCCGACTCGGCGTGGAACGTGAGCTTCGACTTGAAGGGGTCGACGCGACGGCGTCGAGGCGATGGTCTACGTGTCGCGTGCGAGAGCGTCGTTCCGCGCAGACCGCACGCCCTTCGCCGAGAAGATCTTCAAGATCTTCGACCACGACCTGAGTGGCGAGTTAGATTTTGTGGAGTTCGTGTGCGCCGTGTGGAACTTTTGCACGATGGACGACAGCGAAGTGGTGAGCTTTGCGTTCGAGTGCTTCGGGGATCGGAATGTCGTTACAAAAGAGTGGAAGATCGAGCAAGAAGGTGTGGACTTGTTGACCAAGTCCATTTTTGATATAGAAACCCAAGCCTACAAAACGTGCAAGCTGTTTTTTGATGATGTCATTTATAGAAACGGGAAAGTGACGGAACGGGACTGGACCAAGTGGTCCGCGACGCGGTGTTGAACTTCAACTTGGGTGACGCGCGCGACTCACCGGTCTTCACCGACGCAGGACCCAGCACAACCGGCGGGCGTTACGACCATTGATCGATCTACGCCAGAGCTTAAGGGGGAAATGTATAGGAAAAAAGTGGTGGAAGAAGCTCCAGGCGTTCCGGAAGAAGCAGTTCTTTCGGATGCGCTTCCACGACATCGAAAAGGCCATCGACAGTAAAAGAAGGCGCATGAACCGGAAACCGCTCGCCCAGCAGAAGCAGGAGAACGAGGTGGAGCAGGTCTTCGCCTCGCGTCGGACGCGCCAGTCGAGAAACTCCGTTGAAGTGGGCGAAACGGAAGCGCAACGCTTACGGGAGGAGGAGCGCCTGGCCAAACGGCAAAAGCCCAAGCGGAAGAAGTTCAAGGTCGTGATGCGGCACGGCTTCGAGCAGTCGATCCCGTGCGGGCCGGACGAGGTAGAAGAAGTGCTGAAGAATGTGTCCGTGGACGCGCCCATCACCGTGAAGAGGCAGAGAGCCAAACTGAAGCAGCGGAACCGGGACCAGGGCATTGCGGTATTGATGTCATTACGGAGCAGTAGTGCGGCGCACGAGCACGCGCGGCGGGCGCAGAGTCCCACGAAAATAAAGCCGACGGCCGTTTTAGACGCGGCGGACCTCTCGGGCGCCGCGGCGCGGCACATGGTGCGGCGCCTGGGCGGGAAGCGCCCGGTGTACGTGCCCTTCACGTACAACGTGCTCTCGGAGCCCAGCGACCTGGAGCGGGCTTCGGGCGTGTACCACCTCGGCCTGATCCCGACCGGGGACGTCGCCGAGCGGGCCCGGGAGACCCTGCGCCTCGAAGCTTAAAGTATTTTGTGATTCTTCCGCGGCGGCGTCCGGGGGTGCGCCGGCTCGCACCGCGTGATAAAACACAGAACACTTACGCACGGGGCGCCACCTCGACGAGCGGCGGACCGGCCGGCGCCCCCTGGAACAGCACGCACGCGTCGGGCGCGTCGACGAGGGCGCCGGGCAGGCGGAGCGCTATCCGGGTCTTGTGCGCGCCCGCTTTAAACGACCACTTGCGCGGCGCGGCGCACCGCTGCGTCGGGACGGGCAGCGCCACGATGCGCCGCTCCCGCGCGAAGTCCAGGGGGGGCGCCCCGCCCATGAGTCTGTGGCGCACGGCCGGGGGCAGCGCGTCCGCGTCGCGGGGTCTCCAGTCGAGCCACACGTTCACGAGGAGCGTGACGCGCCGTTTTTCTATTTCGTTTGCAAAGATTCCGTCCGGCGCCGCGTGTAGATACCGGCCGTCGAAGGACATGTGCTTGCCTCGTAGAGGCAGCGAGGCGAAGACCTCGCCGCCCGCGCCCCGGATGGGTTCAAGGGCGTCCGACGGCGCGACCAGCGGCACCACGACCGTGGGGGCGCCCGCCGACGTGAGGTACGTCACGGTGGCGACGTGCGGCCCCAGGTTCACGTCGTCTTCGAGCGCGTAGTCGCGGTCAAAATGCCACGCCACGCTCCCCGCGCTCGCGCCGTCCAGGTCCAGGGTCCACCACTCGGCGCCCGACGTCGCGCGGTCGCAGTCCGCGCCGCGGCTGTGCAGGTCGAAGATGTCGAGCGCCGCTCGCTCCGGCAACGATAGGGTCGTGCGGTCGGCGTCGGCGCGCACCCAGTACGTGGACCCCCTACTGTAGGCGGCGCCCTCCGTCTGGGCTCTCGCTGAAAAGCACGTCCCGCAGGCCTCCCGGAGGGCATCGAGCGCGGCGCCCCCCACGACTCCGTCGAAGACGCGGTAGCCGTAATCGAGCGTTTGGGCGTTCTTCACGGCCACGCGGCCGTGCTTATCGAGAACGAGCTCGCCCGGGGCCGCCGCGGCCTGCAGCGGCGGCAGCGGTGTCGCGAACCGATCGCTGCGAGCCGAGGCCGGCAGCGGCGGCGCGGGCGCCGGTGCCGCCGGTGCGGCGCTCGCGGACCGATCGCTGCTAGCGCCCTCACCGTCCGAGCCGTCGCTCTCCTCCGCGAACGGCGCCATCACGTCCTCCCCGAAGCGGGCGTCGTCGAGGCTGAGCCTGGGACCGTGCAGCTTGCGCAGCAATTGCCGTCGCAGCCGCTTGGACCGCGCGAGGCGGCGGCGGCGGTGGCGAGAGGCGTGGGTCATGAGTGCCGTGGCGTGCTTTGCTTGGTCCCACAGCTCCAGTCGCAAATGTGATCACAAAACCTGCGCCAAAACCCGCACTTTGGCGGGCCAAAATTAGAAGTCTTTTTTTCAAAAAAGCACATTGCTCCACGCGCATTGCGGTCGTAACGTGCGAGCTTATTGCAGATAGTCTGCACGCCGCCTGAGCGCCAATAACTAACGGATCCGCCGCAAACAACGCGGCCACCAGTGTATAAAACTCCAGTTACTCCACAACTATTTCAAACAAAATGTCGCGGCTACATCTAAACCGACCGCGGCGCGGCGTGCCGACGCAAAATCGCGTCACGCCGGTGCAAACCGCGCGACGTGGGCCTGGCAGTCGAGGTGGGCACGTCGCGCCGCCGACCGCCACCGCGAGAACGGCAAAATCGCCTTCTGCCCGCTCGCCCGGCGTCGCACATGACGCGCGCGGGCCGCGCAGCGCGCGAGTGATTAAAAAAAATCATATTACTCAGGTCCAAAAACCCGCCCCGGGACCGCGCCGACGCCCCTTTCTCGAGCTCGAACGGACCTACGACGAAGCGAGCGAGCGCGCCGTCCACGCCGTCGCCGTGCGTGCCCGCTCGTATGAACGCCATGCAGTTACGGCCGCTCAAACGGGGCCGCAAGCCCTTCTGTGCCACAGATGAGAACGGGCAGTCCGAAGACGAGTCCGAGAAGCGCCAGTGCCACGAGCCAGCGCCGACGAAGAACCGCTTTCCGATCCTCGTGCACGTCGAAGGACGCAAGGTCTATTGCTTTAACCAGTTCGGCCTGGACACCGCGCTCCGCGCGGCCGCCGATAGAGCCAAGTGCGGCGACGTCGAGGGTTTTGTTCGCGACAGGAGGACGGGCACGCTCATCATGGGAAGGTGCGTCTTCGGCGACGGTTTCCCGTGGAGCATTATCCTGCAGTACTGGAGGCGGAAAAACAGCCGCGCGGCAGCGTTCCTCAAAGATTACGGCTCCTCGGCCTTGGCCAGCATCGCGGAGTCGTCCTGGGTCGACGACGTCGCGGCGCAGCGGCCTGAGGCGCGCCAGGTGGATCGCAGTTACGCGCGGGTCGTCGGCGGGAACAAGGGCAACGACTTCGTCGGCACGACGGCAGTGTCTAGCGACGCGCCCGTGGCCCTCGAAATCGTCTTAGTACCAGTGATTGACAGCGACTTGAAATCCGCCGGCGGCGTGCTTCTCGCGTGGACGCACGCCCTGGCGGCGGGACAGCCCCAAGTAACAGTCGACGCGGGCATCCTTGCTCACGAGGCGCCGATCGGCAAACCGTCGCACACCAAGCCTCAACTGCGAGCCGAATTCCACGATGTCTTTAGGCCCGATCTCGACGTCGTGGCGCTCACCAAACACAAAAACAAGCGGCTCGTCCTACTGGGCACCCACTTCTTCACGCACTGCAAACTCGACGGATATTTAAAAGTGTTGATGGCCGGGTCGGGCGGCTTGGGCATTACGTTCGCGTCGATCGTCGTCGCGAGCTGCGGCAGCGAGATCTCGAACATAGAACACGTCGCGTTGAAGCCGGAAATCCACGCTAGACTCGTCGCGACGTCGGAGCTGGTGCTTCAGAGCAACACGGACGTGTCGACGGAGGCCGGGGAGTGGCTTGGCCCGATTTACGCCGCCCAGGAAGTGATAGTCGCCGAAGAGCGCTACGTGGGCTCGACTTGCCCGGGGGATGCCCTCTTGAAGATACACGGTCCGCCGCTCCTCGCGGCATTGGAGGAGGGCAAGTTGGACACGAACACCTATCATAATACGTGCTTGATGGATAAGCGCGCAGTGAAGCACCAGTGCCAGTTGGCTAGGGGCGACAAGGGCGTGAGATTCACGAAGTGGTTCAAGTCGGCCGTTGTGGCCATCAAGAAGTACCACTTCCGAAGGTCCATGGAGGAGCAGTGCATCTTGGTGAGCAAGAAGCACGACACGAGGGAGGGCTATAAGAGGGCGCTCTTACGTTTGGAGACCCACTCGCTCAGGCTCGCCCACGAGGAGGCCCGCAACGGGGGGACGCCCACCCTGAACATCGCGGCCACCGCCTTCTTCATCGGAAGCGAGCAGGTCCCGGATCCGGAGAAGGACGACGAGGAGGTGGCGCTGGGCTGGACCCTAGAGTCGATTCGGCGGCGCGCGGCGACGTGCGCCGTGCGAGGTTCGAGTCCTGGAAGTGTAGCCGGCGTCAGGCCGAACCCAACGTGCCTCGAAGTCGGCCAGGCCGCGCTGGAGGAGGCACTCGCGAGGACCGGTGACACTACCACCCTCGTCACCGCCGTCCTCGTTGCCGTGGCCCGCTCGTTTGCCGACGCCGCGCGGGTCCTCAACGACGCCTGCCCTTCCCAAAAGTCCGGCGCGCACATGTTCTACCGCGCCGCCGAGGCCCGCTGGCGCGCGGCGCTAGCCCTTGCGGAGGCCGTCGGCGACGAGGCCGTCGCCGACGCGCGGGCTTTAGTAGTTGCTGCGGAGGCCGTCGACGCCGCCGCTAAAGGCGTCGCAGCCGTCGCGGATCTCGCCCCGAAGATCGTGGCGCGCCACGAGCTCAAGGACGCCGAGGACGCCTTTGAAAGCTTGTGCGACTCGCCCAAGTACGCCGCGAAGCAGGCGCGGCGCCCGTGTCCCACTTCTCGCACCACTCGCTTTGTAATGTATCGCCTCGCAGGCGGAGCTCGTCGCGGCGCGCGCCGCGAAGCCGGCGCGGCGCCCGTGTCCCACTTCTCACACCACTCGCTTTGTAATGTATCGCCTCGCAGGCGGAGCTCGCCGCGACGCGGGACGCGAAGCAGGCGCGCGCCGCGAAGCCGGCGCGGCGCCCGTGTCCCACTTCTCGCCCCGCTCGCCGTCGTTCAACGACCCGTCTTCACGTCGCAGGCGGCGCGTCCTGGCGCGCGGTTGCAGCGCTGCGGCGCGTGTGCGGGCTGCACGGCTGTCGAGTGTGGGACTTGCAAAGAATGTTTGGACAAGCCCAAGTTCGGCGGCAAGAAGTTGCGGAGGCAAGTGTGCGTGCGGAGGATGTGCTCAAATCTAAAATCGGTCACGCTTACGACCGCGGTGAAGGCGCCCAAGCCGCCCAAGCCGCCCAAGCCGCAGACCGGGAAATTCAAGGTCATCGCCACGGCCGGCGCCCAGGTCCACAAATCCACAGACGCCGACTCGGAAGTGGTCGGCCACCTCGCACTGGGAGAGGTCCGCTACTTCTTCAGAATCCTTGATAAGCATGCCAAATTCTTTGTGACCGGCAAAGCCGTGGGCTACGTCGAAATCTTTGCGCTCAAACGGATCGACGACGCCCTCGAGGAGAGCGACGACGACGACGAGACGCCCGCGCCGCCGCCGCCCGACGACGACGAGGCGCCCGCCGCGCCGCCGTCTGACGGGTCGACGGACCGGGCGCGGGCGATGGCGGCCCCGATGCCAGCCTTCTTCGCCAACCTCGCGGCAACAGCGCGCCGCGAGCCCCTTGGTACGAGCGCGGTCTTCCGGGCGGCGGTGGCCGAGCGCGTCGAGGCGTATCTCCTCTCCAATCACTCCCAGCTGATTGAGAACATATCGGAGTCCGAGGCCCGCTTCGTAACCGATCAGCTCGCGTCGGCCTTCCGGAACCTGGCCGTCGCGGAGCTCCTCGGCGCTGCTGCGGGCGACGCACACGAGGCCGCCGCCGCGATGGAGGAGTAGATGGCGTCGCGTCGGCTCGGCTGCGTAAACCCGTCCTCTGGTTCCTCCAGGTCTCTCAGGGCGTCCATCTCGCCACGCGCTTGAACCCAAAGCTCGCTTTTACTCCTGCCGGTTTCCTGTTTTACGAACCCGTACCTTGGCGACTCGAGCAAGACTCGATCGCGTTTTACTTAAAAAACCACCTGCGTACCTTTAGGACGCACGCCGAATCCACGGCTAGATAACTACGGACGTACGATACTGTGTTGGAACCACGCGCGCAAATTTTACGCAGCAGCAGCAGCCTATCGCTGGGTTTAGCGCCTTGGCGGCCTTGCCAGCGAGTTGGGCAAAAGCCGCGAGCGACGCCATATCGACGGCGCGAGGCTGCACGCACGCACGCACGCACGCCCTAGACCGCTGTCGAGGCAGCAAAACGCGCACGCCCGCTGCACACACGCGCTCGACTGCCTCTCGCGGCGACGGCGCGGGACCGTCCGCCCTCGAGCAAGAGGTAGCGCGAGGCCGCACGCGAACGCCATCGAAGAGGTAGCGCGAGACCGCACGCGAACGCCATCGAGCGGACACAGTAACACTCACGACCGCGCCGCCTCGCACACGCCACCGAGCAGCCCCACTCACCGGCCGCCCCCTCCGCAGGTTACTTCCGGTTCGCGAGCAAGACTCCGAGCCCCACAACAACCATGTTCGTCACTAAGAAGAACCGCATCGCGGTCTACTCGTACCTCTTCAAGGAGGGCGTCCTCGTGGCGAAGAAGGACTTCTTCAAGGAGAAGCACGACGACATCGACGTCCCCAACCTCGAGGTCCTCAACCTGATGAAGTCGCTGAAGAGCCGCGGCTTCATCCGCGAGACCTTCAACTGGCAGTACTACTACTGGTACCTCGAGAACGAGGGCGTCGAGTACCTGCGCGAGTACCTGCACCTGCCGGCCGAGATCGTGCCGGCCACGCTCAAGAAGACGGTCACGCGGCCCGTGACGGCCGGCGGCCAGGCGGCGGCGCAGCGCGGGGAGCGCCTCGAGGGTGAGGGCGGCGGCTTCGGCCGCGGCGCCGGCGGCTTCGGCCGGGGCGCCGGCGGCTTCGGCCGCGGCGCGGCGACGGCGGCGGCCTAGACGACGGGGGCGGGTCCGTAGCTGTATTTAAGAAACGACTCGTTTGCTAGACGCTGCACACCGCAGGAGTCCGAGAGTCTCTTTACTCACGGCGCCCCCCGTCGCGCGTGAAGAGATGCGTGAAGATGCTCTCGCGCGCGGTAGAGAAAAAAGGACTCGTTTCAAACTAGCCACGGACAAGTTACCGACGATGAATTGGAGTTACGTAGAAGTACGCGGGACCTACTCGAGGTCGGCCTCGTCCACGGTGGGCGCCGGCGCCGGCGCGACCGTGTCGACGGGCTTCTTCGCGAGGCAGACGCAGCACCGCTTCGAGCTAAGGAGCGCCTTGAGCCGCGACTCGTCGCCCCCCCGGAGCAGCTCCCGCACCCGCGTCCGGTTGAAGCAGTGCACCTTTTCGTGCGTGAAGACGAGGTACCAGAAGGCCACGATGGCGAAGATGGGGATCAGGCACATGAGGTACAGGAGCCACGCGCCCCGCCGGACGTAGATGTACTCGTTCAGCTCGCCCGTCGTGTACGTGCCCGTGAAGGAGCCCGTCCCCACCAGGACGGCGTGCGGCTCGGTATTCGACCGGTACCAGGCGTCGTCGTCCAACGATTGCTCGGCCCACGTCGCGCCGAGGGGGTCGTACCACGCTTGAGTTTGGTTCCGCGCCTCGTCGAGGGGGTGGTCGTACAGGGAGATGAGCGGGTTGTCCGTGAACCACCAGCACCGCTTGGCCGCGGCGTCGCCCGCGCGGCGCTCCTGGACCTTCTTCGGCCGCGTCAGCGTGTAGATGTTGTGCGTCCTGGACTCCCACAGCTGCGCGTAATCACAAGGTCGAAAGGGCAGGGTCGTCATGAACCAGTAGCCCCAGTCGAAGCCCATGCCCATCAAGACCCCGAGGTAATTGACCCACTTCCCGCTCACGTAGATGGGCGGGAGGTGCTTCCGGAGCCACGCGAAGCAGTGCTCAAATCGTAACGCCTTCATGTCCAAGGCAGAAATTTTGATCTCGCCCTCGCTGAAGTCCGGGAAGTCCCAGTCCTGCATCACGATCAATACATTGAGGCAGGCGACGACGCAGGCGACGAAGTGGCGCGTGAACTCCGTGTTGCTCTCCCTCGTCCAGAAGGGGCTGCGCCCGACCTCGCGGGACGTGCCCTCCGTGTCGTACAGCACTTGCTTTGTGACTTCGTACCGCCAGATCATGAAGCTCCCTCCGACGAGCCAGCCGCCCAGTAACGACACGCGCGTCAGGCTCAACCGGCGGTGCACGAACCACGCGGCGAAGCGTTCCAGCGCCGAGCCCTTCGGGGCGTACAACGCCCCGACGGCTTCCTGGGAGACCCCGACCCGCTCGTGCTCGATGGCCTGGGCCATCTGGTCCACGACCGTGACGACGTTCCAGACGTCCGACGAGAACGTAAACAAGCCGGCCAGCATCAGGTTGAAGAATGCGTAGTCCCACTTGTGCATGCCCGACCCCACCTTGTGGTTCAGGGGCATGCACCTGTTGTAGAGTTTCAGACCGATCCACCAGGACATGCACGTCGAGCAAATGACGAGAAACAGCGCGCCGTCCTGGCTGGCGAGGGGCTCGCGCTTCTCGTGTTCGCCGCTATCGTAGCCGAATAAAGCGAGGTGCCACGTATCCCGCAGCCAGTGCTGCAGTTTGATGCCCACGCCCAGGCCGACGAGGCCCAAAAAGATCATCACACACCACCTGAGTAAAAACCACCCGACCTCGTCGGGCTCGAACCAGCCGTGCCAGATGTCCCCGATCATCGTGCCGTACGACTCACTGTTCGAGAACGTGGCCGGGTCGCCATAATACACGAAGAGGTTGAGGAGGAGCACGATTATAGTGGTCAAGGATCGTGTCACCGGATGCTTCAGGCCGTACCAGACGCAGCTGGTGAGGGGACTCGACGCCTTCAAATTCTGGTGGAACAGGGCGTCCACGCCCCGCCGCCCCGCCTCCAGGGTCCGCAGGACGCCCTTGCCGGCGCCGGCCACCCGCGCCTCTATTTCCTGTTCGAGGGCCGAGAGCTTCTGGCCGAGGCTCAGGCCCTTCGGCAGCGCCTGGGCCGGCGCGTCCGCCATGGTCGCCGGCCGCACGTCGGTCGTGTCCTGGCCGCAGGCACTAGCTAGGTCGCAGGACAGGCCGCAGAGGGGCGCGTCGGCGGCCCCCGGCGGGTCGTCGGCGGGCGCAATAATGCGGCGGGCGGCGCGCCGGGCGCTGCCTTAGACCGGTGTTGGCTGCCCCAACGTCGCCCCGGAGCCAAAACTCCTGCAAGTTTTGCTAACGTGCGGGTGCAGCTCCGGCGTCCGCTCCCCCCCGGGCCCCGCCCACTAGTCCTAGCACCGTAACAAAAAGAGCGTCCGCTCGGGTTCATGTACCGGGGTCCGTACTAGTGGGGCTAGTCGCAATAAGTAGTCACATACACAACGCGTCCTGAATACAAACTTAGGCGCGCGGTCCACCTACTCTGGCCTCTCGAACTGCGTCTTGCCGGTTTTGGTATTGCCGTAGTACACCTTGCCAGTCTTCTCGTCCGTGACCTCGACCCACGGCTCGGGCAGGCCCTGGGCCTTCGACGTCGCCGCGGGCGGCGGCAGGGCGGGCTTCGTCTCCGTCGCCGCCGGCGCATCGACAGTACCGCCGGCCTTCTCGATCTGGAGTTCCGCCCTTCTGCGCGTGAATCTATTCGCGAGCTGGTCCTCCGTCTCCGCGTCGCCCCGCCGCGCGGGACTCTGCGCCGCCTGGTCCGGGCACTGGCGCCACGACGACGGCGTGCACTTCATGTTCTTGAAGGGCTTGTCCGTCAACATGTATGGCAGCTCGATCTTTCCGCCCTCGCCGGAATTCCCAAGTTCCTTAGAGATGACCGCGCCGAAGCTCCTGTCGTTGTCTGCTGCCACTGCAGCAATCGGAAGACCGCCAATGACAGCGGCTGCGACCCCATTGATCGCTCGCCGGCGCGACGTCGGCTTGAGCGATGCTACCGGCGCTGCCAAGACCAGCAATACTGCATAACAACGCGCCATAATTGTGTCACGTGCTCGATCCAAAATCTTGAGAGCGCGAAAACCCGCACCCGCCACACGACTCAAGTCTATGTTCATGCAAATGAACCGAAGTTGAAGTCCTATCATGACTTACGATACCTAAACCGCGCAACAGCCCCCGCTGGTCGTTCCATCATCGGCCCGTTGTCGTCCTGGAACCCACCCACCAAATCGAGGTGGTCTGTGGACGGGGCGGCCGTGGTGGTGCGGTCGAAGGCCCGCGGATCCTGCTCGTAGTCCGCCATCGCCGCCTCGACGCCTTTTACTGTGCGAGCCACGAAGCCGCCACCGTAGCCGACGTATTTATAATGCGCCACGCGCCGCGGCGGACCAAGTGCGAGGAAGAACTCGCACGGCGCGTCGGCCTGGAGCTGAAGGCGATCTCCACCGGGCGGGAGCAGACCGAGCCCGCTCTCCCCATAACTCAGCGTCGTACCGCCGGCCGCGAGCGAGCCATCCAAGACCCAGATGAATCCGTTATACCCAGGAGGCAGCGGTCCCAGCGCCGCCGCGCCATCGAGGCGCCCATGCATGATCACTAGCGGCAGCGCCGCCGCTACGGGTCCCATAACGCCGCCATAGCTTCCAACGAGGACGCGAAGCGATAGATTGTCGTCCTCGCATACTACGGGCACGTCCTCCGGTCTGCCGACCGACGATGACACGGGCCGCGGCGCCGCACCTTCGTCCTCGTCTAACGCGTCGTACTAGAGCTGCGCGAGCCAGCTGTGTTCACCCTCGGCCGGTACCGGTGCGCCCTGTTGGTCGAAAGAAGGTACGAGCGTGTCTCCGCTTGAAATCGGGTCGAAGGGCTCCTCGTGCACACATCCCGCACCGGTATCAACGTGGTACGCGCCGCCCGCGCGCAGCGCCTCAGCCTCCGCGCCCTGCACGTTGTCCCAGGGTCGCACCGTGCACGTCGCGCGGAACAGCAGGGACAACACGCTGGCGCCGGAGTGCGGGTGCGCGCAGAACGGCGGCTTCGCGTGGCGCGGCAGGCGCACCGCGTCGCACAAGAAGAACGGGTCCGCATGCGCACAGGCTGGCACGTCGGTGCCGCGGCCCCGGATGTCGTGGGCACCGAACAACTTGTGCAGAAAATCCATCTTGAGCGGCACCGGTTCGCTCGGCGGGACGCAGCGGCGGTCGCCCGTGGCAGCCACCGGCGCGGCGTCGTCCCGTGGCAGGCAAAGGCGGGCCGCCGGCGCGACGGCGTAGTCCGGCGGTCGCTGGACGTGTTCAGTCATGCTTGCGTCCCGCCGCGAGAACCGCGAGTGCTTTCAGCTGCGAGTGCGGTCGACGCTGCCTTTCAGTATGCCCAGGTGTGCTTCCAGGCGTTGGTCGCACAGGTTGTTAATCACGCACGAATAGCGAGGAAGTGCACCAATGGCACTGTTGTTAAGCCGTCCAGATGCGCTCCGGTGGTTAGGGCGCAGTGCCAGGCGCAGTGTTTAATCGTGAGAGCGAAAAACCCGTCTCGTCAACTCGTTGCAGATCTAGAGAGTTTTGCAGAGTTTTGCAGAGCACAACCAGCGGCGCGGAGACCCTATACGCCACCGGCACGATAAACATGAACACACTTACACAACGGGACTCTTCGGCCGCGGCCTCGCCGGCGGCCGCGCCTTGAGGTCGCCGTCCAAGCCCGGCGTCGGCGCGTGCTTCCGGAAGAAGGCCAGGGTCTCCCTCCGCAGCACCTCCAGGTTCTCTTGCGCGCGGAAGTAGTGGCCCAGCGTCCTGTCGAGTTTGGGCACGCTAGCGTGGTAGCACGGCGGCGGCATGGACTTCACGACCTCCTCGGTCGCCCCCTTGCCGGCGAAGACGTCCACGTCGCCCGAGAGGAACAGCTTCGGCTTCGAACAGCGCGCGTGGTTCAAGTACGCGTCCCCCTGGAGGTTGCAGCAGTACCACAGGTACGAGGCCGGGTACGACACGGCCACGTATCCGCTAAACTCGGCGAACATGCCTGCCGCCGCCGAGCCGATGGCCGAGCCGTAGGACACCCCGGCGACCCAGACGCTTTCGAGGGGCTCCGCCCCCAGGTGCTTGCGGTAGGCGTGGAGCCACCGGCACACGTCCCGGACGTCATCGCACTCGCGCTGCGGGCTGCGGAAGTAGGTCGAACCCGTGCTTGCGCCCACTCCTCTGAAATTGAAGCGCACGGTACAGTAGCCGTCCAGCGCCAGGGCGGCTTGTAAACAACCGACCTCGGGCGCGTAGCAGTTGCCGTTCGGCGGGAGGGGCGGGCAGAGGAGCACGGCGACCCTTGCTCTTCTTAGGTTCGCGGTCCGCGCCTCGAGGCGCGTGCCGTCGGGCAGGGGCACGTCCCGCTCCGTCTCTTTGCCGGCCATTTTGCACAATAGATCAACGTTGAGGCGGCGGTCGGGCTTCTTCTTGGGCTTCGGCATCGTGCCGCGCTGCGAAGCTCGTTTTTTTGCTCTCCGAGGCTGAAGCGACCAATCCCCGCCCCGTAGCTACGCCGAGGTTGCGGGGCGATGCGTGAGTCGTATGATGATAGTGCGTTGACGCGTCGACCGGCGTAAACACAGGTTTGGCAGCGTCAGGGCAATACATGGTTCGTGCGGGTTTATGTTACGGGTTTTTGTCCCGCAATTTAAACGATCTTTTGCTAGATATTTACAGCACGAAACTCGCGCCCTGAGTCACGCACAGCTTGCCTGTCCATTGCTGCAGCCCTGTGACAACCTCCCACTCAGCTGCGACTCTCATGGCTCCAGGCCGGGCTTGGGGGCTCTGGCTCGTCAGCGCGACGCTGCCCGCGGCCCGCTCGTTCGCCTCTCCCGCGCGCGCGGCACGGTCTACGAATCCCGCGCGCGCGGCGCGGCCGCCGACCCGCCTCTTCAGCGACGAGGTCGACGACGTCGACTGCGTCGACGACGAGTGCGTCGCGAATCTCAGTGATGAAGACTACGTCGAGGACGCCGGCGCCTTGGCCGTGGCGGGCGACGCGCCCAAGCTGACCAAGGCCTCGTGGAAGCTCTCGTTGAGTGTCGGCCGGGAGCAGGGCACCTGGATGCCCGAGGACTGGGCGGCTTCAGGTGCGCGACTCCTCCTCCCGGTCGTCGTGGAGTTCGACAGCGAGGCCTACCCCGGCGACGCCGAGGCACTGGTCGGGCGGGACTGCTTCCGGGTGCGGCCGGTCGGCGACGCGTCCTTCGTGGGGACCAAGGGCCAGGTCACGGTCCCGATCCGAGGCGGCGCCTGGAGCGTGCAGCCCCCGAAACCGCCGTCCAAACCCGCCCTGCTCCGGTTCTGGCTCGAGTTCCGTGAGGAGGTCCAACGAAACGACGTCACGCTGCCGGCGGGCCGCGTCTTCTTCACCGCGCCGGTCTGGCAGGAAGTGGAGTTAGAACGGGGCGCCGAGGCGCGGGCGGCGGCCGTGGAACGTTTAGAAGCCGCGGCGGAGGCGTCGGCGGCCTTGGCGGCAGCGGCGGTCCGGGCGAACCCGCTGGCGAAGCTCTTCGGGCTGCGGAAGCAGGTCCTGGCGCTGGACGAGAAGAACGCGGCGTTGAGGCGATTGGAGCGCATAGACCGGGTGGTCGGGGGGTCCGCGAACGCCGGCGCGGGCCCCTTCCCCGGTTTGGTCGAGGGCGCGGCGCTGACGGTGGGCACGACAGGCGGCTTGGTGGTCAAGCGGACGCCCAAGCTCGGCGTGGGGACGGAGTACCACATCCTCGGGACCTTCTCGGCGCAGCCCGCGGGCGACGGGTAAATCTACATATTTAAATGTCCTCCCCGAGCTCGCCGTCCGAGCCGCGTTCCGCCAGGCGGAGCGCCGTCGCCGCCAGGTCGTCGATGCGCGCCGGATCCAGCGCCGGACCGCCAGCGAGCGGCGCCCCG